>Ga0307987_1000391_pt1 | contig 26439 bp, 13 predicted proteins | sample EllFjometagen181_FD_203157 | JGI IMG/M metagenome (GOLD analysis project Ga0307987, IMG submission 203157) | Marine microbial communities from Ellis Fjord, Antarctic Ocean - #181 | ecosystem: Environmental > Aquatic > Marine > Unclassified | place: Southern Ocean | collected 2014-10-08 | reverse complement strand
GCCGCAGCGCATGGAGCAGCGCCTCGACCGCAGCAGGGGTGCCTTCGGCCTCGAGCTCCACGCCGAGGGAGGTGTTGCTCACCTTCCCAGAGAGCCCGAGCTCACGGGCGATCCGGTAGACGAACGGGCGGAAGCCGACACCCTGCACCAGGCCCTGGATCTCCAGCTGCACGCGGCGGGCTGCTTGGACGTTCCCAGGGGTCACGGGTAACTCCTAGATGTGGCGACGGCTGCGGGATTACCACACGTTCGTCCACCTGGCCAGCACAGGGTCGCCATCGGGCTCCCAGCGCCTTCATCGGAGTAGCCCGCCGCCGGGACTCCGCTGCCGAGTTAGCAACGTGAAGCGTGTTCCTGTAGTCTTCCACCAGGCAGACCAGACAGCAGGATGGATGCCGGTGGCCGCGACAGCGGAATGGAGGAAGCATGGCAGTGGATCTCGAAAAACTCTCTGGCGTTGGGCTCGGCCAGGGCCTCCAGGACGACGCGATTGACAAGCTGGCCAAGGCATGGATCTCTCACCAGCTTCGCGCTGGAGAAGTCCTGTGGAAGCAGGGGGAGCCGTCATCCAGCATCGGCCTGCTCTACCGAGGTGAGCTGCAGGTGTTCGTCGATGGACAGGACATCGGCACCGTGCGACCGGGCCAGATTTTCGGTGAGGCCTCGGTCTACAACCCCACCGCCAAGCGGTCCGCCACACTCAGGGCCGTGTTCCCTACCGAAGTATTGCTCCTGGATCGCTCTGACCTCGACTGGCTCGAGCGCGACGTACCCATATTCTTCGATCGGCTCATCACCATGTCCCTCGAGGCGATGGCCAAGCGTATCCGCACCACCGACAAGGTCATCGCGAACCTCTCGCCAGGCCGTTCTCAACTTCCAAGCCATGGTATCGGGGCTGCACGAACCGTCTGGCGCTCGGTCAGAAAGACCTTCGGGCTGCAGCGGCCGGATCTGGAATCACTCCTGTCGCAGTTGCCTCACATGCAGCAAGCTACCCAGGCGCAGCTCGCCGTCCTGGCTTCATCCTTCACCGCCGATCCATTCGAGCGCGGGGAGATAATCATCCGGGAAGGGAGCCAAGGAAACTCTCTCTTCCTGGTGGGCAGCGGAACGGTCAAAGCCACCAAAAACATCCACGGTCACGGTGCCGAAGATCTCGTCCAGTTCGACGCGGGGGACATGTTCGGGCTGATCGCCCTTGTCAAGCCCGGTGAACGCACCGCGTCCTGCATCGGAAGAGCACCCGGATGGGTGTTCACCATGGACCACCGCACCTACCGGTCCATGGAGCTCAGATCCCGAATCACTTGGAAGTCGTGCCTCGCCTCTGTCCTTGCCGTACAGCTCCGAATCGCGAACGGGCTCGTGGCGCGATCCCTGGTAGGTGAGCATGGCGGTCCGATCACCGGGGCCGATCTAAGCCGCATCATCGCATCCGCAGGCGTAGTAGCGAATGAAGTAGTAGACGACTAACGCCACCCACCACACCTCTGCGCGGTTCCCGCGCCTGGCTTCACCGGCTATCCGCTCGCCAGCGCACTCAATCAGAATCCCCCATGCCTCCCGCCCGCACCAAACCCGCATCGACCGCAGGACGTGCTGCTTTGGCCCTGGTCTTGGGGGCCGTCTACGCCTCGCCTGCTCATGGCGAGAGCGTATGGGACTACGTGCAAAAGCACCGGGCCGACGGCAGCTACAGCGACAGCACGCTGCGCACCAGGGTGGAGATTCAGGACCTGTTTCGCGAGCTCACGGCTTGGGCCGCATTGGGGACGATCCCCGAAGGTGCGACAACCCGAGCGCACGAACTGGGGTGGGCGCTCGAAGAGCAAGATGAGCTGCTGTTCATCGTACCGGCTGATGAAGTCGCACGCGGCCTGGGTTGGTGTGTGCTCCGCCTGGGCCCCGAAGTGCCCGATCTTGTCCTCGAGGCTCCTCATGGATGGAGCGATCTCCACACCGGGAGAATCACGGCCGATCTGTTCGAAGCGGGGGTCGGCCGCGCCGCCTGCTTCAACGGTGCTCACCGGCACTCGTCCTCCCAAGGAGACCTACGCGGCGGTACGGCGGACCGGACCTCGGATCTGGCACATCGTCCCGACAGTGCCTATCAGGCGGCCACCCTGGGCATCGTCAGCGCCCTCGGTGACCCTCTATTGGTCCAGGTCCACGGCTTTGGCGACCAGCACCGTTCCTTCAGCGCTGTGGTATCAGCAGGTGCCAGCCTGCAGCCAGCCTCGGTCGTTCGACACGCGATGACCCTCCTGGACCCGCTACTCTCCCCTCATGGTCTCGTCGCGGACGGCACGATGGTCAGGGAACTCGCTGGAACCACCAACGTTCAAGGCAGGGCGACATCGACGACGTCGCGCTTCATCCATCTCGAGCTGTCGCTACCTGTACGACAGCAACTCATCGCGAGTGATGATCAGCTATCCCAGCTGGGCGCGGCACTAGAGCGCTTGGCGGAGTCCGCACCATGACTCTGGTCGCCCTGTTGCTCACCAGTTGCGTAGCTGTGGCCGGCCACTGGCTGCCTCAGGCATCGCTCGAACTCGACGCAGATCAGACCTGGGCCCTGGAGCAGCCAGGAGGCAGCCGTCGTCTGCTGTCCGTCACCCCTCCCGAAGCGCACATAGAGATCTGGTCCGGCGGGAGTAGGGTTCCCATCATCGCCGGTCCCTCCAACACGCTGTTGATCCCTTCGACCCCCACACGTCGCGTGCTGGAGGTCACAGTGTCGATGGAGGTCGATCTCAGCTGGTGGATTGAATCCTCCCAGGGGGAATCTGCACTCTGGGATGGGTACCTGTCGACACTCGCGGGCTGGGCCGAGGGAGGCGGCGAGATCCCAAAGGCTCCTGAAGAGGTCCCAGCCCTGCTGCTTCAATGGGAGGCTCGTCGTTCGGCCATGGTGGCCAATCATGAACTCGATCCCGCCTTCCTTCTCCAGGCTGCCGCACTGGAGCTGGACGCTCACCGTGCCAGTTCGTCTACCAGCCATGCCCGTCGCCAGCTGGAACCGGGCACCCTGGCCCCCGGAGAGACTGTGGTCCTTCCGGTCCGCGGACCTGGCAGGGTGGAGCTGCGCACGCGCGCCGAGCTACAGGCCCGCTCGTTTCGTCGCTACTCCGTCCGAGCGGGTATCGTACGAGAGCCCCTCTCGACCTTCGACCAGTTCACCACGGAGGACTCCGAGAACCGACCAGGCTGGGGCTGGTCTCGCCTCACCACCATTACGGTTCCACCGGGCGAACAGCATATCCACATCGAACTCACCGACGACAACAGCTCGTCGGGTGTCGAGTACGAACTCACCGTCGCCCACAGAAGGCCTACACTCGAGCTCGCCCGGCTCACCTTTCCCCATATGCGGGCACCAGGTGCCAAGCGGCTTGTTCGAGGCCCGGTCGGCGAACTCGAGACCGCCCACCTCACCGGGTTCGGTGACGTCGTCTCCCTCGCTACCGCCCTCCGCGGCAGCAGCGCGGACGAGCTGGCTATCGCCAGGCTGATCGAGCACCTCCCAGAGGGGCCCGATGCCCTCGAGCTGTTCCGTACGACACGCCAGACTCCCCTCACTGCCTATACCCTTGCGAAACGCTGGCTCGACCGACGAGATGTGGATCCGAGCATCCTCATTCATTCGGCGGCCCTGCTCCCCAACGACCCAGCGTTGCTTGCAGCCCTCGCCGATGGCCTGCCTTGGGGATTCCTCCGCCCGAGGGGACGCGCCATCCGGACCCTCGCGGGACTCCGAGAGCCAGGCACCGACGACACCCGCTGGACCCAGCTGCAGCCAGTGTATAGCTCCACGGTTCAACGGGTTGATGGCTCCGGTGGAGGCGTGCATCGCATATCCCTCGTCGACGGGGAGTCCGCAGAGGTGGACCTACCCGATCCCTCCCGAGACGGTCGCTTCCCCGTGCTCCGCATCGAAGCGGACACTCCTACCAGGTACAGGGTCGACGGCATGCTGCGCGAAGGTGCCGGGCAGCTCAACGAAGCGCTGTCCCCTGGCCGACATACGGTGTCTGTCGAACGAGGCCGGGTGATCCTGATGGATGCCCACTTGGCCAAAGGAGGACATTCCGTCCGTGACAAAGCTGTGGGGCCGCTGCCGAACCTGTGGGTTCTGCCCGATCCCGGTTCCCCCGGTGAGGTCGAGCTCATGGCCTGGGGCCGCCCAGGTTCCATCTTCCTGGCCATGGATGACGGCGTCACCCGGGAGATCCGCCTCGAAGCGGGCCCGAATGGAGTGGGCACGGTGACCGCCACCGTTCCCGTGGGTACCTATGCACGGGAGCTGGTCATCGAAGGCGATGCATCATCACTCGTGGCCGTGTCCATGAGGCGCAACAATGCAGAGTCGGAGGTGGCACTTCCTTCGCCGTGGCCCGATCCCCTCAGCGCCTTGTCGAGCGCCAGCTTGGCCATGCTGTCCACCCGCTCCCATCAACAGCTCGCTGGGTACCGCCTCGAACGCGCCGCTGCTTTTGGGGCGTTGGGCCTCACAAATTCATCTCAGAGAGAGGCCAGAGCCGTCGCCGCCACACCCACAGCCAGTCCACAGCAGCGGGCGATTGGCAAAGTCATCTACAGGAACAGCTCCCCAGAGGTGCTGACCTCGGAGGCGCCAGGCCCAACCACGGTGGACGCTGCCCTGGCGATGTCCGGACTGGTGGTCGACCACACGCTCACATGTACGGAGTTGGTTGCGCACGCCAAAGCGCTCTCTCCCCCCAACTCCTGGCCGGTCCATAGAGCCGCGTCGGAGTGCCTTCTAAATCAAGGGTCGGTGGTGGCAGCCTGGAGCGAGGCCACGGCCGCAGGCGCCTTGGGACGGGTGGCGCAGCTTAGGGTCGCCGCTGCAGGGGATTGGGAGCCCATCACCCGCATGGACAGAAACGGAGGCACCGTACGGGTTCGCCTCCAACGCAGTGGGCCCGACCACACCGATGGGGCCTATGTTCTGGCGCGCGAGCTCGCACTGGGCGCCCCCTGGGACGCACGTGAATACAGCATCCTTCGGCGCCGCAAGCAGACGACGCTCCAGCTGATGGGCAGCGGCGACCTGGATCTGGATCTGCTGTGCCGAGACGAGGCATCCAAGACCGAGCCGGCACCTTGTGTCGTCCCCATCTCCATCGACGGTGAAGCGCAGAGCCTCGAGATCCCCGAAGCAACGATCATGCGCTTCCAGCAGTCGCTGCCGGATGGTAAGCACCAGATCGAGGTCGGCCCTTTGGCTGAACCAGGTAGCGCGCTGGTGATACGCACCCATTTCGACGGTCTCTTGATTCCGCCACAAACCGAGTTCACGGCCCACCTGCTGGGCTTATCCGGCGCTCAGGTCAGCGTCGCTGGCGGCAGCCTCGTGCGGGTCCGTGTGCATCGTGGCGGACCGCTGGGAGTCATGGCCCAGGGTGAGACCCACCTCGTCGAAGACTCGATGATTTTGGCACTCGACACAACCACCCCGGTGCGCATCGAAATCGATGGCCCACCCCAGGCCGCATTCACCCTTTCGCGCCTGAGCTCCTGCGCCTGGTCCGAGCCCCCCTTGCCCCCCTTGCCCCCTCATCTCGAGACCAACACCCCCGATGCCGCGGCCAGCAAAGCCACCACGCTGTGGATGAGCGAAGCCGCTCACCGCCTCCCCCGCCCACCCGACCCCATCGGTAAGCCGGGCACCTTCGCAGCCTGGGGAGACTCCGGCGATGACGCCACCGGGATCCGGGACTCGGTAGGGCACTACCCTTACTTAGGGGCTGGCGCCGCATGGTACCAGCGCCTGGACGGAACGAATCACTGGTTCCGCGCCAGCGCCTACGGAAGGCTCGGCATCGGCGGCGCTCCCGGAGCCCACCTGGACGGGTCGTGGGCCTGGCAGCCCAGCGCTGGACTGCTGACACTGCGAGGATCCGCTGGCACTTCAGGCGGCACGGGCAACATGAAGCTGCGGGCACGCTACCGTCACCCGCTGTCCCTTGGCCCCTGGTGGACACTGCAGCCCTACGGCGGCCTGCACCTCGCGCACTATGGTTCCGCCCCGCAATCCATCGTCGATCCGCTGGCGTGGAACACATGGTCCTCTCAGCATTGGGCCGGATATACCCTGGGCAACCACCTGGATTGGAGGCCGTTGAGGGACGGCCGTGTGCGCTTGACGACCGCGCTGGACTCCAACGTGGACATGACACTCGACCGCGCCCGGATAGAGCTGCGAACAGACGCGATGATCCTGCCGATGGCCGTCATGCGCCTAGGTCCAGAGCTGGGCTATCGTTTCGAGGACACCCACCGGCAGAGTGGCTACTGGCGCCTGGCGATGCGCGCGGGCCTCAGCTACGGCGCCTACACACCACAAGGCGCTCGCTGGACCATGTCTGCATGGGCCGACTGGCTCATGCTCGAGGACGTGTTCGAGGGTGGGCTCCGCTTCACCTGGGAGCACAGTGACCGCAGAGGCATCCGCGACCACGCCCCCTACGACATTGTCTTCGCACAGTCCTACGATCTGCCCCTGGAGCGCGAGAGCGCACCATAGGCAGCAGGCGTTCTAGATGCTGTTGGCGGCATCTGCAGTGGGCGTTGTGTCGAACTCCCAGCTCCCGGCTCCGTCCGACACTCGGGACGCGGAGATATCGGTGAACTGGGGGCCGTACTCGAGCGCACACTGCACGGTACCGGTGGTGTCGTAGATCCCAATTTCCTCGCCCTTGGACGAGAGATTGAAGCCCACGTGATAGATGCCTTCCTCCTCTTCGTCGTCGTCAGCCCAGAGCAAGAGATAGCCCCCAGCGGGTACCACCAGCCCATCCAACAAGGTGTGCTTGTCGGGGACGTCCAGATCGTCTGTGATTCTGTACCCGCTGATGTCCACATCCGACGATCCGGTGTTGTGGAGCTCGATCCAGTCGGGGAACGAGGGGTCGGAGGGGTCGTACGTGGGGCTCTCGTCGTCGACGACCGCCAGCGCGTTGGACGCCATGAACTCGTTGATGACGATCCCGGATAGCCCCAACGGTTCGACATCCCTGATCCACGACTCCTCGGTCTCCAGTTCGGTGAACCCGGTGTCCTCCCAGCAGATCCCGTAGCCCATGCAGTCGGCATCGAGGCAGTCGATGGCTCCATCGTTGTCGTTGTCCAGCCCGTCCATACACTCGGTGAAGTCCGCCCCCTCAGGAGTGCCCGACTCGCAGGAACACAGCACCATGGTTGCGGCGAACAGTGTGAACAGGACGCTGCGATCGTTTGACGTCATAGCAGGCTCTCCATTGAGTCCGAGTTGATAGAAATGCCATATCATCATCGCTGCGGTGCAGCCGCAATCCCGAAATAGGTAAAATGGCTTCGCGCCGAAGGGCGCAGGTCCGCCGATGTGCGCTCTCTGTCCGAACGGACGAGACATTTTCCGACAATTGGCATATAAATCCGGGGTAAGAAAGCAGCGTGCACAGCCGGAATTTCAGAGCATGCTGGTGGAGGACGACGGCGTGGCAGTTTGCGAAAGAACCTTCATCCACTTCCCGGATGGCCTCACCAGGGCCTCGATGATGCCGCTCGCACACCTCGTCCAGGTCCTGCTCGTCTTCGTAGCGCTGCTTATTGTGGGCTGCGACAACTCGGAGCAGCGCTGCGCCGAGCCTTCACCCTTCCAGCGAGGCGCGGCTGGAATGTTCTGCACCGCGGGCCCGACCGACTGCGAGCCGGGCCTTGCCTGCCGAGGCTGGACCGGCGACAACGAAACCAGCTCCGGCGCCGTCTGTGGGGCCTGCACAGACGCCGTCGAATGCCCCACCTTGGATGGTTGCGGAGACGATGGCGTTTGCGGAGCCTGCGTCTCCGATGGTCAGTGTCGTGACGACGAGGCATGTCGCCTTGGTTTCTGCTTGCCCGAGTCAGTGCCGGTCTGGAACCTGGAGTTGGACGAGACCGACTGGCAGAAACTGCAGACTGACTGGTATTCCGACTACTACTTCGACTGCTCCCTGCAGGCCGGCGGAGAAAAGTTTGACGACGGCTGCGAGGTCAGGCCCTACGGCAGCACCTCCCGTCGATATCCCAAGAAGTCTCTCAGAATCCGGTTCCCAGATGGTGCCGACCACCCAGGCTTCACCAGGAAGATCACGCTCAGGGCGGAGTACAACGACTCTACCTATATGCGCACGTTCATCGCCTATGAAACCTTCCGCCGTCTCACGTCCCTGCCCACCCCCAACGTCCGCTTCATCGAGCTCCAGATCAACGGCGAAACCTACGGACTTATGCTCGAGCTCGAGCGCAATGGCCCGAAGTTTCTGGAAGAGAATGGCCGAGATCGGGATCTGCCGATGTTCGAGGCAGAACGGGCACCGCCCTGGGGCGGCATGATGCCCATGGCCTGCAGCGACGAGTACGAGTTCTTCGACGCGAAGGAACTCTACAACCAGAAGTCCGGTGAAGATGGAGACATCGAGGCCCTGCAGCAGCTGATCGAAGATGTCCTCTGGCAGGACTACCTGGACTCCCAGGGCGACATCGGCAGCGTGCTCGATCGTACCCGGCAGGTGGTAGACCTCGACTCACATGTGTCCTACCTGGCCATCCACGGGCTGATCCAGAATCGCGATCACGTCGCTGCCAACTACCATGTGGCGCAGCAGTCCGAGCAACAGTGGGCTAACCATTTCATCCCCGACGGTGGTACCCAGAGCCAGGATGCCTCCACCGACCGCATGTGGTGGGAGGTCTATCCCTACGATCTCGACACGAGCTTCGGCTGCGTGTACGACTCGGTCAATGTGGACAACATCTGCGATGACCTGCAATCCGATGTGTGGTGGTTGGGCGGGCTGTTCCCCGACGATGAGCCGGTCGGCTACCCACACGAGCAGTGGGGCAACCTCCTCTCTCACCTCGTCTTGGACAACGCCGACTGCCGCAACGTCTTCAACCACCGACTCAGAGACTTCTCCCAGGACCCATGGTGGACGGAGCGCCTCCCCGAACTGGTTGTCGGACTACGCGAGACCCTCAAAGACCCTGTTCAGCGAGACAACAACGACCTGAACGTAGAGACTGACCTCTCGGACTGGGAAGAATCCATCTATGAGCTTCTCCAGTTCATCCCAGCGCGGGCCAGCTACATTCAGGAGTGCGTCGATGCCGAGTGTGGCTGATGCGGGCATCGCACCATCACAAGGCGGGCATGGCGTATGCTCCCGCGAGCCGAGGGTGAAAAATCTCTCGCGCCGACATGTCATGGCGCTCTCCCTGGCGGCGTTGCCAGCCGTCACAGGCCTGTTGCCCGCGTGCTCCAGCAGGCATTCCTCTCCCGAAGCCAGTGGAGACAGCTCGCCCCGAGGGCATCGTCGCTCCAGGCCCGGGCGCACGAGAGCAGGTGGACCCGACATCCATACCGACAGCGAGCCGCCGCTACTGACAGAGACTGTGGGCCTGTTGATGCAATACGCGGCCGATAGGGGTGACCGGGACATCTTCGACGCTCAGCACTCCAGAGTCCTCCATCATCTCCGCAGCTGGTGCGGCCTTGTCAGCTGGCGAGCCACCCCCGACCTCATGGAGACCGCCAATTCCAGTGCCTCCATCGATGATCTCACCGTAGTGCGCGCACTGCTGGATGGCGCCGAGAGATGGAACGACAGCGCGGCCCTGGACCTGGCGGTGGACATCGGGCGGGCAGTGATGCGCTACCAGGTCATCGATGGCCACTTGGTGGATGCTGCCAGCTGGACCGACGACGAGGTCACACCTTCATCCGCGGTTCAGACGGCCTACTTGGCGGTTGACGTCATGGAGCGCCTGACCCCTTTCGAGCCACGTTGGTCCGAAGTCGCCGAAAACAGTATCTCTCTGCTGTCGAGGCTGGAGTCCGCACAGGGACTGTACCCTGAAGAGGTCACTCTCTCACAGGCCCTCTCGCCGGATAGCTACGGCGTACCGGACACCACCACCAACGCCATCCTCGTGCTCTACAGCGCGCTCCACCTCGCCACCGTGAAGCGAGGTGGCAAGCGCACCCTGGATCATCTGAAGCGGCGTTGGGCAGAGGGCGCCTCTCTGGCCGGGCGCTATTCCTTCGCTGATGGTACGCCGGTGGATGGCTACGAATGTGTCGCCGTCTACGGCCTCGCGTCACGGCTCGCCAGGGCTTTGGGGAGTGTGGCCTTCTCGGACGCACTGATCGAACGTATGCTCGCCTACCAGTTCCTCGACCCGGTGGTGGCACGCCCCGCGGGGCCTCTGCCCCACCGAGATACAACGCCCTTCGACAACCTGCAGGCTCTGCTTGCGCTGGTTGCCGCCACCGAGAGGGTCCAGCCATGAATCCGACAACCTCATGGCGACGCTTCGCCAAGCGATACGCCATCGTCGCGGTCGTCTTGGCCGGTGCGTGCTCGCCGGACGGTATGGATGCCACCCAAGACACCTACGACCCCGAGTGCGGCGGCGATACCGAGCCAGCGGTGTACGAGTGCCCCAGCGGAGTGTACGAGTGTCCCGACGAGCTGGCATGCGTCGGCGGCCTCTGCGTCGACAACTGCAGCTCGGCGTACCAGTGCTATCCCCTCGATGGATGTAGGACTGCAGACAACGTCTGCGGCCTGTGCCTGTACGACGCCGACTGCCGCAGCGGCGAGGGCTGCACCGAGGGTGTCTGTCTTCCCGACCACATCCCACAGTGGGAGCTGTACATCACCGACAGCGACTGGGTCACCCTGCCCACCCTGTCCGACAGCCCCACAACCGACCAAGAAAACGACACAGTGCCCTGCGAACTCAACGCGGACGGGGTGGTCTACGATCAAGACGTCCAGGTGAAGTTCAGAGGCGGTTCCACGCTCAAGCTGCCCGAGCGCTCCTTTCGTATCGAATTCCCAGAAGACGCCGATCATCCGGGTTTTCAGCGTAAAATCAACCTCAGGGCCGAGTACAACGACCCTTCGGTCATGCGCACCTTCCTGGCGTTCGAGACCGCCCGACGCTGGTCGATCAACCCAACCCCAAAGGTCCGCTATATCGATCTTTACCTGCGGACCGATCAGGACGAGGATCCGTACCTGGATGACAACTACTACGGCTTGGTGATCGAGATCGAACGGCTCGGCGGCAAGTTCCTCGAAGACAACAATCGTAACAGGGACCTTCCACTCCTCGAAGCCAAGTGGGTGGATCGGCACGGCACCTTCACGCCCGATGAAGAAGACTACGAGGAATTCTACATTCAATCCAGCGGAACGGTTGCTGGCGTCGTCGATGTGGAGGACTTGATCGAGGAGGTGCTGGAGCCTGACTGGGAGTCCTTCATGGAGACCGGCTGGAACACCTCGGGGCTTGCTCTCGACGCCATCCGCACCGATGCTTATCTCGGCTACCTGAGCGCCATGGCTGCCCTTCAGTGCCACGACCACGTCACCAACAACTTCTATTTCTCCTACCAGTCCATGGGGGTCGAAGCCCCGGGCTGGGAGTTCTACCCTGCCGATCTGGACATGACGTTCGGTTGCCTGTGGGACTCTGCAAACCACAACCCCATCTGCGATACGTTCAGCAACGACGGCTGGTGGCTCAACGGTCTGTTCGACTACGAAGACGACGTCGAGCTTGGTGTAGACGACTATTGGGGCAACCTGGCGATCCATTCCGTGCTCAGCCACGAGCCCACCGTCACCGCCTACGAAGAACTCCTCTGCAAAAACATCGACTCCAGGTGGTGGAACGACCGTCTGCCCGACGTCATCTATGCGCTCTCTGTGGATCTCGAAGATGATGCCCTCGAACGGGAAAGTCGATTCGAACGGGACTGGAGCACGTGGGAGCAAGACAAGAGAGATCACTTCCCACTCTACTACGAAGAGGCACAGGAAAGGCTCGACGAGGCCCTGGAAGAGTTCGAGGCCCAGAAGGATCCCCCCGAAGAAGAGGAGAGGCCCCGCCTCGAAGAGTTCCTGGTGGACATCGCTCAGGAAGAAATCTTTGAGTTCATCGAGGAACGACACGACTATCTCCGCGGTTCCATCGGGTGTCGATGATCATGAGACCTTCACCCTCCCCCCTCACCAGCCCGTCTGCGCTCGAGAAGCTTGGCCCCTGGTCGCAGCGCTCCGTCCGTGTCGGTATGCTCTTGCTCTTGGGAGCCATCATCGGCTCGATGCCGAGCTCCGCTTTGGCGCAAACGGCGCCCCAACTGGACCGCTATGTCGACCCCGCTCGAGAGAAGCTGAGCTACGCCCAGTGGATGACCCGGGGCTTCCATGCCAAGTCCATGGAGGATTGGCTCACAGCTCGACAGGCCTTCGAGGCCGCCACCACCGAGCAGCCCGAAGAGCTCGGTGCTTGGTCGGAGCTGTCCTACACGCTGCTGGCTATCGCCGAGGTCAGCCAGGAAGAGCAGCACTACCAGGCCGCGCTACATGCACTGGCGGTCTCACTCACCAGGGGTGCAGACCCCGCCATGGCGTGGATGCAGTACGGCTACATCACGGTGAAGTACGCGGAGAACACCAAGCGCTACCTCCAGCTGGATAGGGCCAGAATGGCCTTCGAGGCGGCGCTCGAGGCCGGCGCCGAGCCGTCCAAGACCCACCTGGAGCTTGGCTTCGTCGCAGCGAACCAAGGCCGAATGACTGACGCTGCCGGGCTCTTCCGGCGCGCCCTGCACGAGGCCGAAGCTACGCTCTTCAGCGCCGATGCCGAGCCCGAGCAGAAGGCCAACGCGCGCGCCGTCATCATCGCGGCCTCGACAGAGCTCGACACTACCAACAGCTCGACATCCCATGACGACCCGGCACAGCCCGACTGGTTCCTGCTGGGTCTGGAGCTGAAGTCCAGGGGCGAGCTCGACAATGCGCGCGACTCCTTCGAGGCGGCCCTCGACGCTGGCGCGGACAGCGAGACCGTCCACGCCGAGCTGGGGTACATCGCACTCGAGCAGGAACGCGTCAACCAAGCGCTGGAACACTTCCGGCTCGCCGGTTCCTCGGGCATGGCCCGTCGGGACGAATCCGACGAGATCATGGATGGGCTCTGGGCTCAACAGGGCCACGAAGGAGAACCTCCATCCGAGACACGATTCGAATACGGTGAGTGGGTAGAGGCTCGCAGTGGAGCACAGTGGCTCGAGCTGGCCTGGGAGCGAAAGTCAGAAGGCAACATCACGGGTGCCATCACCGCCTTCGAAGCCGCACGCCTGCTGGGAGCCGACGCACAGCTCATCATGCTGGAGCTCGGCTACCTAGAGGTCCAACGGCAACAACACGAGCGGGCCCGCACACACTTCCTCGACGTCATCACCTGGGCCGAAGAGACGACCAAAAAGAGGCCGGATGACTTCGCCAGCCTGCAGTTGGCGTGGGAAAGAGCGGGTCAGGCTCGATCGGAGCTCCGGGCGCTCGGGCTGGAGAGCTACAGCGACGGCGAAGGCGAGCCTGTCCTCGAAGACGTCATGGCGCGCAATGCGGCAGACTGGGTCCAGATAGGCTGGAAGCAGTTCGACAAGGACAACTACGAGCTGGCGCGACGCGCTTTCAACGCCGCTCTTCAGTGGGGCGCGGACCCAGAGCTGATCGCCCTCGAGCTCGGCTACCTCGAACAAGCACAGGGGAACCAAGAGGCAGCCCTGAATCAGTTCGAACGAGCCGCAGAGATCGCTCAGGCACACCACCCAGGGCAGGCTAGGAGCATCTCCGAGTTGAGGGAGACCACGGTGTCCTCATCGGCCTGGGCTTCTCCCCGGCAGGGTGTCTGGGTCGAACCGCCGGTGCCGGAGACTCCCGGTGACTGGCTGCAGCTGGCGTGGGCCCGCAAGGCAGCTGACGACTACGAGGGCGCCGAAGAAGCCTTCCTTGCGGCTCTTGCAGCCGGTGGAGACAAGGCGTCCATCGCCCTCGAGATGGGCTACTTGGCCCACGAGCGGGGTGACTACACCGAGTCGGAGGACTGGTTCAGACAAGCTCGAAAGGCGTCGAGCGAAGGGATTCGCACCGCCAGAGGCGAGCTGCAGGCCTTAGAGCCCAAGTTTTGGGGCGAGGCATACGGCCAGCTGTTTGCCTGGCGTCGTTTCTTCCCGTGCAAGCGCACCAATGTATTGCCGTTCGTACAGGTACGTGAGTTCTGGCATCCTATCGAGGGTGTGGACTTCGATCCCTACGTCTACGTCAACGCCAGCCGCGACTTCGCCTCGAGGGGAGAGGGGCCGCTGGGCTATCCTGTGATCTACGCAGACAACACGCTGGGTATCGGGGTCGGCGCACTGTACCGAACCTGGGAGCGTCAGGCAGGTGCCTTCGTCCAGATGGGCACCGCCATCAACCTCATGGCCGACGACCGCAACCGCGTATGGTTCGACGCCAGAATCGGAGCATTCGTAGATCTCGAGGAAGAGACGGGCTGCTGGCCTGATCCCGACTCCGAGCCTGGGCCCACCATGCCGATGAGCTTCTGTTGGGAAGCCTACGGCGAGGCCGTCTATCTGAGCCGCTTCGACCACAACATCGTCTCGCAGGCACGCGGTCGCGTCGGTAGCTCCGCGATGGTCACCGGCAAGGTGGCCTGGCAGCCTCTACTGGAGTCGCGGGTCCACAAAGATCTGCTAAACGACTATTGGAACAACTTGATCGAGGTCGGCGCGGTTCACCGCTGGCGATTCCTCGGCGACTTCCGGCTTGATGTCATGGCCGGACTGCACTTTGGCACCTATTTCGGCCTCTATCGCAACGACCCTCCTCCCACTCCCCTACGCTATGCCGAACTGCGGCTGCTGCTGGAGAGTGGGTTCAACTTCTGACCCGGACGAACCGTGGCTGATTCCATCGATCTCCTGGTTCGTACACTGGCTTGGCCGGTGTGTGGTTTTCTGTTGGCCAACGGCGCGGACGATCTCTTCATCGACGCCAACTACTACCTCCGTGGTCTGTTCCGAAGAGGGCAGCGAAGGATCTCCGTCAAGGAACTGAAGAATCGCCCGCAGAAGCGGATCGCCATCATGATCCCAGCTTGGCAGGAGGCGAACGTCATCCAGCAGATGCTGGAGTTGAACCTGTCCCACATCGACTATGCCAGCGAAAACGTCGATATCTTCGTGGGCACCTACGTCAACGACCCTGAGACCCAGGAGCGCGTGCAAGCCGTGGCTCGCACCCTCCAGAACGTACACTGTGTCGTCACACCCCACGAGGGCCCGACCTGCAAGGCGGACAACCTCAACTGGATCTACCAGGGCCTACGGCTGGTCGAGGAACAGCGGGGTCAGCGCTTCGACATTCTGTTGATGCACGACGCCGAAGACATCATCCATCCCCTCGCCCTCCGGCTCTACAACTACTTCATCCCGCAGTATGACTTCATCCAAACACCGGTCTTTCCCCTCGAAGTGCCATGGACCGACTGGGTGGCCGGGACCTACATCGACGAGTTCACCGAGTGTCACCTCAAGGACATGCTCGTTCGCGAAAGCGTGGGGGGCTTGGTGCCCTCCGCTGGGGTGGGCAGCGCCTTCGAACGGGATGCATTCGAAGACATCGCGATGAAGCACTCACAGGAAGCCTTCAACCCCACCAGTCTCACCGAGGACTACGAGATCGGGATGAAGTTCCGGCTGGCTGGAAAGAAGTCGTACTTCCTGAATCGAGCGGTGTCGAGGCTGCGTGAAGTTGAGCGCGGTGTCTTCCGGAAACGGATCGTTCGAGAAGCGGTTGACGAGTACATCGCCACTCGAGAGTACTTCCCCAACACCTTCAGCACCTCGGTGCGGCAGCGGTCCCGCTGGGTGCTCGGCATCGCGCTTCAGACCTGGGACCAGATGGGCTGGCGCGGGCCTCTCGCGGTCCAGTACTGTCTCTGGCGTGATCGAAAGTCTCTATTGACGAGCTACTTCGGCCCACTCGCCTATCTCCTGGCCCTTTATTGCATTACTCGTGCGGTCATGGGTTGGTTCACTGGCAATCCATGGAGCTTCGACAACGTCTTCGTTCCCGGATCATGGCTCTGGTATATGGTGCTTCTGAACACCATCCTTCTGATCTGGAGGGCGGTCTCCAAGGTTATCTCCGTCGAAGAGATCTATGGCCCGTGGCAGGCACTGATAGCGCTCCCACGTTTCTTCGTATCCAATGTCATCAACTTCTCCGCCACCTCACTCGCGGTCTGGCAGTTCTTCGTTCACAAGGTCACCGGGCGCCCGCTGCGCTGGCTGAAGACACGCCATGAATTCCCGAATGTCGAAGCGCTGCGGTCCTACCAGAGGTGGCTCGGTGAGCTCCTCATCGACAGAGAAGGCATCAGCCGTGAAGAGCTCGACATGGCGCTGGCCTTGCAGGGTCAGACCGGCATTCGTCTCGGCGAAATCTGCGCGCAGGTGGGCTTGACGGATCAGGATGTTGTCACCCAGGCGCTGGGAGACCAGCTCGCCCTCGAGGTATTGAGGCCCAACCCCAACACCATCCCTCTGTCCCTGCTGAAGGCACTGCCAGAGGCCGAAGCCCAAGCTCTAGGCGTGCTCCCGGTCTCGGTGCTGGAGAACGGAGCCATCCAACTCGTCACATCCAGCCCTCCGTCAAAGCAGACCTATTCCACGCTCGAGGAGCTCTTCAAGACCCGCCTTTCCTTCTCGTTCTGTATGGACAGCGAACTCGATCTCGCTCGGCAGCGCTCCTACCGTCGTCTCTTGGAGCACATCTCCGTTCGCAAAGACGCGCTGCCCATCGGCGAGCAACTCGCCCGCGCGGGAATCATCGGCCGAGAAGATCTGGAGCGGGCCCTGACGCTGCATGACCCATCGGATGAGCCGTTAGGTGAATTCCTGGTACGGCGAAACCTGGTGAGCGCCGAGCGCCTCAGCCGCTTCCTCGAAGAGCGCTTCGACGAGGCGTTCCGTCCGCTCCACGCCAAAGACGCCGATCCCAACGCCATGAAGCGACTGGGCTATGCCTTCTGCCGCCTGCACGGGATCGTCCCGCTCCACCCATCGAGCCCAGGTGAACCCATTCCGCTGGCGGCCTCGAACCCCATGCACGAGCAGATTCTCGCGCTGGTGTCCGCTCGACTCGGCAGCGAGATTCAGCCGCTGCTGTCACCCGCGCTGGATGTACGGATGCTGCTGTCCATCACCTCACGTCAGGTGTGGCCCAATGGCACGGGCCCAGGCGCCAGCGGTCTCGACGGTGTCGAGCTGGGCGTCATCGCCACACACCAGGACCTGCCCAGAGATCTGGCTACGCTGTACCACGAAGCGCTGATGCTGGGGCTGAGTCCCATCGACCACCTCCAGGATTCCGGACAGATCGGACAGGAGAGAGCTGCCAGGCTGCGGGCGAAGGTGTACGGCATTCCCATGGTGAGCGCCTCCCAGATCACCCAGCAGCAGCCCGCAAACTTGCTGCCGACAGGCGACGTCCAAACGGCCCGTGTACTGGTAGCTGACATGCACGACGGTTCCATCGTGGTCGCCACACCACGGCCATCACCTGCGCTTGCGGCAAGTTTCGCGCAGGTTCTCCCCGATACCGCCATCGCATGGCGCGTCCTGCTGGATTCACAGGAGCAGGGTGTGCCGAACGATTCGCCGGCCGAGCCACTCGGTCAGGCCGACCAGACCCCACAAGCGAGAACCCAATGAAGCTCACCACGACAGGCCTGGTCAAGTGGTCGCTCGGCGCTCTGCTGCCGATCGCCCTCGTATACGCCGACGCTACGTTCGCGCAGGTCACTCGCTCGGATTCGGTGCTGGAGCCAGCGCGCTCCCTGGATGTGAACCTGGGCTCCTGGGAGACCACGCGCACACGAACGCAGCTCCCCTCCGGCGCCTTCGTGGAGGATCTTCGATTTGCTCGAGAGATTGGGCTCGAAGGCGATGTCTCGCTCACAGGCATCTGGTCCTCTCGCGTCCTCAGTTTCGACGTGCCTGACACATGGGAGCTCGAGGAATCCCCAGAGCTGTTTCTGGACGTCATGCGCTCCGCCCAGCTCATCCCGGAGATCTCAGCCATCACGGTGTGGGTCGACGATCAGCCAGTGGACACATTTAACCTGGACAAAGAGCCCGGGGCCATCTGGCAGGAGCGCGTCTCCCTCCCCTTGGTGGGCCCGCAGACAGGTCACTCGATCCAGTTCAACGCCTACCACCGCAGCTGGATGCCCTGCGAACTGGCCGATCATCCCGGCCTCTGGAGCCGGCTCATGGCCAGCTCCTATATTCGAGTTCAATACCGGGAGACGGCGCCAGAGCGTAGCCTCACTCGCTGGCCTTACCCCTTCCTGGACGATGCCAATCCCCATCCTGCCAAGATCGTCCTAGCGGTCAACCCCGACCTCGATGACCTCGAGCTGCGGGCACTGGGCTTCGTGGCATCAACCCTGGGCCAGCGCGCTCACGATCGCAAGCTCGACCTCGTCGTGCATCAAGGCCCACTGGCCGATGCGCCGGATGGCAACATCATCGCGCTGTGGTCCACCGCTCATCCTGGTCAGCTTGGCAGCGAGCTCGCCGCACTGAGCCGGGTGGACCTCTCTGATGAAGTCAACTCCGTCGGAAGGATGCTCGCCGGCGGTACGCTCCGCGGTGTTGGTGCATTGACCCTGCTGCCTCGGCCCGATGATCCCAACCGGGTCATCCTCTCCGTCTCCGGCACGGACGGAGACGGGCTGGTGAGCCTCGCAAGACTTCTCAGCAGCAACCATGGCGAGGACCTGCCTGCTGGGCCTTCTGAGGTCATCACGTCCGTCCAGGACACCGAGCCCATGGAGGCGCGTCGCTGGAACGGAACGATGCCGCCAGAGGACCGCTTCGACCTCATGGATCTTGGCTACGAGGACCTGACAGCCGTTGGGTTCCGTGGCGGTGCTGTGTACATCCCGCTCAATAGGGTTCCGGACGACATCCCCATTGCCGACCAAGCCAAGCTGGAGCTCGTCTACTCCCACTCGGGTCAGATTAGCCCTGCAAACTCTCGGCTGGATATCCTACTGGATGGAGTTGCGATCGGTGGCGTGGCCTTGAACCAGATGGACGGCGTCACACGTCAACGGTTGGAGATCGACCTCCCCACGCACAGCCTAGGCTCATCTACCACCCTGCAGGTTCGTTTCCAGCTGGTCGGGCGCGAGCAGCCCTTCTGCCTGGGAGAATCCCATGACCAGCTGTGGGGTACGGTCCACGCCGACACCAAGCTGGAGGTGCCACGCTCGGTGATCCCAAGGCAGGACGACCTGTCCCTGCTCCGCTACGGCGGATATCCCTTCGGAATCGTACCCGATTTAGCTGAAACACTGTTCGTTCTTCCAGACTTTCCGACTGGAGATGACGTCCAGTTGTTCGCTTGGCTGGCTGCTGAGCTAGGACGAGTCGCGAAGGGCAACCGCTTCGCCTACCAAGTCCACACAGGAGCGCCCCTCCCGGAATCTCTGCGGGGAATGGACATCGTCGTCGCGGACACTACAGAGGGGGCACCCCTGATTCGCGCCCTCGATCTCCACCAAGACATGTGGTTCATGCACAAGGGCAACGACGGCGTGTCGGTGAGCCTGGCTTCGAGGGGCATCGTCTCCTTCTCACCCGATCCGCAGGTCTCATTCGTGGAGCAGCTGCCCCTCCCGTGGCGGAATGACCGCAGCGCTCTCGTCATATACGCGCCAGATATCGAACTCTTCCAACGCGTCGGCCCCTGTGCCGGGCGGGCCCCTCTCTTCGAGCAGCTTGGTGGAAGGGTCACTCGGATCGCCTCATGCAGTGATGTGGTTCAGGTGCCAGAGACAGAAGATCTCGTGTTCGGTGACCAGCCTGTGCTCGATGAGATCGCCGATGCAGCAGCCCAACAGAGAACATTCCGCCGCCTGCTGTTCTGGGGAGCGCTGGTTGTTCTCCTGATCCTCCTGTTTGGGCTGTGGTGGCGTGCAAACCGTCGCCGCGAACGCGAACTCGAAGAGATGGACATCTAGCAGGGGAGAACCCGATGACATCTCGCCAACAAAATCTCCCGACAGCCGCACACAGAGGTACGAGACCGGGATTGACCGGACGGGCCACGACACGTGTGTTGCTGGTGGAGCACGACATGGTGTTCGCCAGGCTGTTGGAGGCCTGGCTCGAAGAGCGCGGCTGGCTCATCCGTCACTATAGCTCCGGTCGAAAGGCCATCGCTTGGGTCGAGAGCAATCCTGTGGAGGTCGTCATCACCGCGCTCGAAACAGACGACATCGACGGGTTTGCGGTCATCGAACAGCTCGGACGCTCTTGTGCCGGTGTCCCCATCATTGTCTGTGCCCCCCACGCTGGCCTGCGGGCATGGGACCCTTCCGTCTTGCTCACCCTGGGAATTTCCGCGGCGCTGGCTCGCCCCATCCGGTTCCATCGGCTCGAGGAGACCATCAGAGGCGTACTCGCGGCCCAGTCTCGGCAGAGGAACGAGCCAGAAAGCTCAACATTCCGGCTGGACCCACAGCCATGAGAGGCCACTGAGATGCTAAGCAGCGCAGATCGCGTCGGCCGCTGGGTTGTCGACTCCCCCCTCGAACTTGCCGGGCTTGGGGCGGCGTTTTCCGCTCACAATTCTGAGCTTCCCGCACAGCGCTGTACCCTGCTGGCCATCGAGCCTGATGATCTCGAGCTCACGGTTCGTCAGATCGAGCAACAAATTCGGCAGCTCGGCCAGCCTGCCGGCGATCTCATCATCCCCATTATCGACTGGGGTACCCGACCGGAACAACGGATGGCGTGGCTTGCGCTGCCGCCGCTGGAGGGCATCCTCCTTCGAGAGTGGCTTGTGCAGGACCGCAAGGAGCCGACGTCGGTGCGCCGAATGCTGGACGATGTGTCTGCTGCCATCGGTGCTCTGGCTGACCGCCAGATCAAGCTGGGCTGGCTGTCGCCGTCACAAATCATGCACGATGAGCGCGGGGTATTCCGGCTCATCCCACTCCCCTCACCGTTCTTGACAACCACAGCTGGCACGGCACACCTCCAGAACCTCAGATATCTGGCACCGGAATATTTCGATCAGGATGCGACCCCGTCAGACACTGAAGGTGGGGACATCTACTCGCTGGCGATTTTCGCTTTCGAAGCGTTGGTTGGACGACCGGCGTTCCAGGTTCCCTCTTCCCAGCCCGACACTTTCGGTACCTTGAAAAGGATGAAAGCGATGGATGGGGGGCTGGACGCCGGCAACGACCTCCCCCTGGACATCCGTCGAGCACTTTGGCAGTCGACCCATGGCAACGCTGGCAAGCGTCCGCCGAGCATTAGTCTCCTCGCCGACGCGCTGGGCCCTCCAAAGCCAATGGCGGTGCCCGTGGTGGAAACGGAAAAGCCACCTCCTTCGACGTCTATCACCTCCGATTTCGAACCAGAGGCAGTGCAGGAAGCCGAGTTGACGCAGGAACTGGGCTTGGGCTCCGACCTACCTCCTGTTCCTCCCAACGAGCCGCCAGCCGGCGATGCCTGGGACTGGAATCTCTCTGACGATGCTGTCCCCGTCGAGGTCGATGACGATGTCGAGCTGGAAAGCTACCGCTCCATTGGCGACTCTATCTGGTTCAGGCTGCTGTTGATCGCAGCTCTTCTCGGCGTAATTTTCGCAATCTGGTTCTTCTGGATTCGCCCACCTGAAGCCACCGACGCTGCTCCCTCTTCCACCACACAGACGCAGGCTGACCGCGACCGCGACCGCACCACCGCCCACTTGTCCAGCCAGCCTGGTGCGCGTTCGGACGCCTACGTCTTCCCAGAGTCTTGGCGCGAGCGCACCTCGGTGACCACCTGGACCCAGGCAAACTTCCCAGAAGCGTGGCTGGAGGCCATCGCGCCCGAGTCTTGGAAAGAACGCGCGCTCACTCCAGACGACCGAGACACTCCCGCCATCGACACCAGGCAGCCCCCCACCCCTCCCCCAGGCTTCGAAGAACGAACGTTGATGCTTGGGCAGGGGCTGCGCCACGAGGGCGCTGTAGAGCTCGAGGGTATCTGGGCGGAGTCCACAGTGGAGTTCGGTATCCCAGAGACCTGGGAGGTATGGGGTGATCCCGTGCTAAGCCTGGATGTGGAGCACTCGGATCGGCTGATCCCCGAGGTGTCCACCTTGGGCGTCTGGGCCGACGGACAGCCCACAGGAAGCTTCTTCCTAAGCGAAGCCCTCGCCTCGGGTGACAGCTACACCACGCCAGTTCAGCTGCGGGACGAAGACGGTTACCACTCCATCCAGTTTAGCGGGTATCACCGGAGCCAGTTGCCCTGTGAGGGCGACATCGGCGAGGAACTCTGGACCAGGATCACCGAGCAGAGCTTCCTGAGGCTCCACTACAAGGAGTTCGCTCCAGAGCGGAACCTCGCGCGGTGGCCCTACCCCTTCGTCGATCACCGCAACCCCGATCCTTTCGGGGTCACGTTGGTACTCCCTGAGAGCCCCGACGTGGCAGCATTGCATGCCGCGGGGCTGATTGCCGCGGCGGTCGAAAATGCAGCTGGCTGGCACCCCATCTCAGTGAGGACTCACCAGGGAAGCATCGACACCGCTCCGCCAGGAAACCTGATATCCATCGCGGATCGCACCAGCGTGCTCGCCGAAGAGATGCTCCACAGGATGCGCGCAGCAGCGGATGACGAAGTTTCCACCGCAGCGGACAAGCTGAGCTCGGACAGCGTCTTAGCCGGTATCAGTGCCCTGGCTCTTCTCCCAAGATCCGCTGACTCCAATGACGTCATCCTGATGGTGGTCGGCGCAGATGCGGCGGGGCTGGAGTCGGCGGCTTTGCTGCTGGCCAGTGAGCGCGCCTCCGTGATCCTCCAAGGAACGGCTGAGGTCTTGAACCGGTACACCCCAAGGGAGAAAATGCAGTCAAGGGATTGGCTCCACAGCATCCCCAAGGCCATGAGCTTCACGCTTCAGGACATGGGACTGACGGATCAGATGGCCACCGGCTTCCGCGGCGGCAATGTCACCCTGCCCGTCCACCACGTCCCCGATGAGAAATTCTCTCCAGGCCGTGGCCGCCTTTCGCTGGTCTACTCCTACTCGGCCCAGGTCGACCCCGGTGCCTCCAAGCTTTGGATTTACCTTGATAATGAGCCACTAGCGAGCGTCGATCTCGCGGACCTCGATGGTCGCCATTACCAAAACATCCAGGTGGATATTCCTGTACAGCGCGTCGGCCCGGACTCGGTCATCAACATCATGTTCGATCTGCGCGGCTACGAGGATCACACCTGCCTAGGCGCCGCCCACAGCTTCCTCTGGGGAACAGTTCATTCCGACACCCGCATCTCACTGCCCCGCAGGACCTGGTCCCGCATCAATGACCTAGGCCTTCTGCGCTTCGGGGCCTATCCGTTCGGCATTCGTGCTGATCTTTCAGAGACCACCTTTGTTCTACCCGAAGCCCCCACAGCCCCGGTGGTCGACACCTACATCAGGCTGGTCGGAGAGTTCGGGCGTCTTAGCCAGGGAGATCGTTTCTCGTTCCGCACGCAGCTGGGCTCGGACGATGAGGCAACCAAGAGCTACCAAGACGTCGTCATCATTGACGAGGGCCCCGACGTCCCGCTCCTAGACAGCCTGAACTTGGCCGAGGTGACGGTTGACGAGCAGAGTGTGGGCAGCGCAATCCCAGTGGCACACGCGCAGGACGGTTTTAGCGCCCAGGGGGCCAACGATGGAGGGATCACCTTCGAGATTCGAGCCGCGCCTTGGGACAGGTCACGCTCAGTACTCATCGCTCGCCTGGATGGAGAGCAGCCAGGCGCTGTCTTCGAGTGCGGCGCCGCCTTGGGCCCGGCTGGCTATCTCCACGGTAGGACCGCTCGCCTCTCGTCTTGTTCACAGACCGAGGTGCTCTCGGGGCGCCGCGACGCCTACTCTGGCACGCTTCCCATCAAGGCTGGTATTCACAGGCTGATCCGAAGGTACTACTGGAGCCTCGTCGCGACCGCACTCCTGCTAGTGCTGATCATGCTGCTGCTCCGGTACCGACGCCGCGCAAAGGAAATGGAGCGAGACGCCATTGACGGCGACAACAACGAGCACTTCTACCACCCCGAGGGCGAGTAGACGCAAGCGATGAGACAGCTCTCGGTGACCGTGATGCCTCGAAATTCAGACCGGGCTCCCTGGGGCTAGTTCCCCTGGAGCAACAAGCTGATGATGAACCCACCGGCGGCGATGGCCACGAGGAGGATGAACAGGCTCGCCCACGGGATTCGTCTTGCTGCAGGCTCCACGTAGGGCGTCGGGGTCCTCTTCCGTACGGGTGCAGCACGTCGAGCAGCCCGCCGCTGTTCGGCATTTCCAGCCGATTCGCGGCTGGGCTGGTGAGGCCTGCCCTGGACCGACGGCGCAGGGTTTGCGCGAGGGTCTCGCCGCATGGGTGCGGCAGCTGCGGCGGCCACCCGCCTAGGGGGGGGCACTGGTTCATCGGGGACCGGCGCGGAAATGGAGACAGTCTCGGGAACGACAACAGGGACAGGTGGGCGCGGTGCGCCGATGGGCTCCTCGGGCAAAGACGCCGATGGGTGAGTGCCTGTCTGGAGTGTATCGAGCAACTCGAGCGCGATGCCGGCATCCACCGGGCGCAGAGCACAGTCCGTCGCGGTCAAGGCAAGAAGGTATTCCGCAAGCCACGCTGGGGCGGCGGGACGCACCGTGCGGATGTCCGCCGCGCCCTGCCGTAGGTGCCAGCCGATCTTTGTCGGGATGTCTCCCGAGGGGCAGGCTTTTCTGCCCGCAAGCAACCCCCAGGCCACCAGCCCTGCTGCGTAGACGTCTGCGCTCGGTGGCGACTGACCATCAAAGCGCTCGGCAGACATGTAGTCCAAAGTTCCGGTGACCATGCCGCTCTGGGTGGCCTGTGTGCCGTGGGTGGCTTTGGCGATGCCATAGTCCATGAGCTTGGTGTTGCCGTCCGCACACTGAAAAATATTTCCAGGCTTGATGTCGCGATGTACGATCCCCATCCGGTGACCATGAGCAAGGGACTGGAGGATGGACCGCAGCAGCTCGACGACTTGCTCGGCGGGTTGAGGCTGCCCAGCCTCCATGACCTTGGCAAGGTCACGGCCCACCAAGAGCTCGAGCACGATGGCGGTCGCATCAGCTTCGACCACCAGATCGCGAAACGCCACGATCCCAGGATGCGAGAGGCTGTGAAGAACCTGGCACTCGCGCCGAAGGAGGCGGATGAACTCATCATCGGTAGACAGCTCGGGGTGGAACACCTTCACGGCGACCTTGATGTCCTCGAGGTGCAAGTGCACACCGAGATAGACGGCCCCGAAGCCTCCCCTTCCGAGTTCGGACTCCAAGCGATAGTGCCCGATGGTTTTTCCGATCATGGTTCTCGCTCCGTTCGGACAGCTATCACGCCATGCCATGGGCCGTGGCTCACCGGTTGAGGCTGCTGGAGTCACAATCCGTTGACTACCGCATGTCCCTCCCCAAGGGTAAACTGTCACGCCTACCCGAGTATCTGTCGTGTGGGCAGCACACCGTACCGCTCCACGACCCCCGGAGGTCGCCCATGGCCCGCTGGCATGTCCTCGTCATCCTTCCCGCCTGCATCGGCATCGCCTGCGAGGCCAACTACAACCCGTTGCCTTCGGCGCCAGTGGTGGAGATCGACCCCTACTACCCCACCACCGCGGACGACCTGGTCTCTACCATCGCCATCCCGTCCACGGATGCCGACTTCGATCCGGTCAGCTACCGCTACCAGTGGTTCTTGGACGACCAGCCCCGCGCCGACCTGCAGGGCACCTCGGTGAGCTTCACCGAGACCAACCGGGGCGAGCGCTGGAAGCTCCAGGTCATCCCGTGGGACGGCGAAGGCGAAGGCGCCCCCTACGACACCTCCGTCACCGTGGTGAACGCACCGCCCACCTGCGAGGTGGGCATCATTCCCGATGCGCCGCTGTCCAGCGACGATCTCGACGTGGATGTGTTCACCCATGATCTCGACGACGACCCCGTCACGGTCACTTACGTCTGGACACTCGAGGGCTCCGACGCCAGCTTCGAAGGCGCCACCCTGGCCACCGACGCCACGTCCCGGGGCGACCGCTGGACCGTCACCGCCACCCCCGACGACAGCTACGACCCGGGCGAGGTCGCCACCGCCACCGTCGACATCGAGAACCAGGCACCCATCGTCACCTCGGTGGTGCTGGGCCCAGACAACGCCAGCCGGGACGACACCCTCGAGGCCAGCGTGGTGGCCGACGATCCCGACAGCGACGCCATCACCCTCATCTACACCTGGGAGGTCGACGGTGCCATGGTCCAGGAAGGCGACAGCGACACGCTGGAGCCCACCCTGTTCCGCCGCGCCGAACGCGTGGTGGTCACTGTCGTGGCCAACGACAGCTTCGTGGACGGTGCCCCGGTCACCTCGAACCAGCTCATCGTGGCCAACGCGCTGCCCGTGGTCACCGAGGTCACCCTGACCCCG
>Ga0307987_1000389_pt1 | contig 26463 bp, 26 predicted proteins | sample EllFjometagen181_FD_203157 | JGI IMG/M metagenome (GOLD analysis project Ga0307987, IMG submission 203157) | Marine microbial communities from Ellis Fjord, Antarctic Ocean - #181 | ecosystem: Environmental > Aquatic > Marine > Unclassified | place: Southern Ocean | collected 2014-10-08 | reverse complement strand
CGAAAGTGCGAAAGTGCGAAAGTGCGTAAGTTGTGGAAAAGCTCCGCAGGCATGATAATAAATGCGAAAACGGCAGGATTACCCCTCCTTCACGGTAAGCCATTTTACTTCGTTTCATTGTTGTCGCAGGCTCCAGTTCCACTCCTTCGTCGTGTTGCATGCACCTCCCCTAAACAGGGCAGGAGTACTTTGGGGCTGATTGGGGACGTTGTTTTTGGTGATCCGCCTTCACAGTGCCTACGGCGCGACAAGATGGTTGTAATAAGTCTTTTAATGGCGTTGTGAATGATTATGGGGGCGTTGTGTAGGGGGCGACCTATGTGTCGCTCCTAATACTTGGGCGAACACATAGGTTCGCCCGTACATTGGAAAAGAATATGAATAGTAAATATAAATGGATGATTTTAATAGGTGTCGTTTTAGCATTGATTATTGTGCCTTTTTGCATATGGGGAAAGCAGATTGATGCAGTTGTCTTTACTTGGATTGAGAAAGGACAGGAGTATCCTTTACAGTTTGGTATTCTGCTATCAGCACTACTTGCTGTTGATATTATTTTGCCGACACCTTCGAGTGTTATAAGTACTGGTTGCGGAGCTATATTGGGTCTTGTGTGGGGCACATTGGCATCTTTTGTAGGAATGACAATCAGTTGTGTTCTTGGTTATTTTATTGGGCGGTATGCTTCCACCCATTTTGTAAGCAAACTTATGGGTGATAGTATGAGTAGTGTTGAAAAATTCAGTTCCCAATATGGGCGTTGGTTTCTGATTATAACTAGGGCTGTCCCAATTCTTGCAGAAGCATCTGTACTTTTTGCAGGTCTAGGTAAACAAAAATTTTCCGAATTTATAATAATTACCTCAATGGCAAATTTAGTAATATCTATTTTATATGCATATATTGGTTCGTATGCAGTTTCCATAAATTCATTTCTGCTGGTATTTGCAGCCGGAGTTATTATCCCTGGCTCTTTTATGCTGATGTCTAAGCAATTTTCGGCAAATAACAATATTGAACATAAGGATTGTTAATGAGTGGTGTATGGTCGAGAAAAAGAGATAAGCGAAATAATTAATTGAAAATTGAAAATTTTAATTTATGAAGTTTCATGGGAAATATGGGAATGATGGGAGTTATGTGCTTTGCAATTTGCTGCAGTTATGACGATGGAGACATCGTCGCACCCCAACTTGAAGATAAAGGTTGTTTTTTCTTTTAACTAAGATGACGATGGGGACATCGTCGCTCCCAAGCAAGCGGATGAGGTTTGTCTTTTTCTTAACTTTTTTTTATCTAACAAGATTCAGGTGAACAGGATATTCTTTGAAATCTTCTTTTTCTTTTATTAGGCTAGTGTTTCTGATCATAAATATTATAGCTAGTAATGTTGTAATTACTACAATTGCAGATATAACAACATGATGTATATAGCAGAAATTTAAGAATGGATGCATATATGCAAATCTAATTTTCTTTTTTCTGTTGTCAGTTAAATGCTCTGGTGGTTTATTGATTCCAAAATCTTCTAATGTTTTCAATGATTCCTGCAATTCATGTAATGATTTTTTACATGTTTCACATTTTTTCAAGTGTTCAGATATGACAGTTGCCTGAGCCTGTCCTAGTTCATGTTGTATAAAATCAAAAAGATGTGGTTCTATGTCGGAGCACTTTATAATATGTTTTTGTTGGGATTGTGATTTCATTTATTCTCTCCCTGTAGTTTTTTTGCCATTTTTTTCATAATATGATGTAGTTTAAAGCCTATATTGCCTGTTGATAAGTTGGTTATTTCGCTAATTTCCTTATAGCTTTTTTTTTCATAGACTTTTAATATCACCAATTGTTTTTCTTCGGGGGTTAAAGAATTTAGGACTTTGGCAGCATCAAGTGCTTTTTCAGGTATATCATTGTCTCCCTTATAAAATACTTCAAGGTCGATTTTGTCATATTCGGCTTTGTTTTTCTGATGGTTAATTCTTCTGTTTTCTTTTCGAATCATGTCGATGGCTTTGTTGTGTGCCACTTTGTAAAGCCAGCTGGAGATTTGTGGTGAAGGAACAAAGTCTTCTTTCCATTTTTTGAATAGTTTAATGAATGTTTCCTGAACGACATCTTCTGCCATATCAAAGTTGTATACCATTCTTGATACGTATCGAAGCAGTTGAGCTTCATAGTTGGATACGATTATTTCAAATGCTTGCTCTTTGTCTTTTTTTTGATTCTTCATTATTTCATTAGGGCATCTAATAGTTCTGTATACCACTGTTGAGCAGAGTTGTTATATATTGGAAAGCCTGCGTTAAAGTCCCAAACCGCCCATGAAAAATTCTTTTCTTCAGCTTTTTGTCTTACAAACTGTGTCCAGTTGACTCTTGAGCTCATTGGAGCTTTATAGTATGTTCCAAATTCTCCTAAGAGTATTGGAACATTATTTTCCTGAGCCCAGTTTGCAACATGATTAAAAGAATCTTCAACATCTTGTTTTTGAGATTCTGTTTCTGTCCAGGTCATACCAATGTATTGATTGTAGTTTGAATCCCAGTCAACACCTTGATGAGTAAACTCCATTGGGTTGTAATAGTGGAATGACGCAATTATTCTAGGGTCATTATCAGGTAATTTAAGTTTCTGAATTGTTTGCCAGTTGCTCCAGAATGGTCCATCAATGATAACCCATCTGTCCTGATTTGATTCACGTATGGTTGCAAGAACCTGTGGATATATATCATTCCAAACATCGGATGTGAGATTTGCGTTTGGTTCATTTAATATTTCAAAATATACCGAATATGGTTGATTTGCATAGCGTTCCGCAATCTGCTTCCAGATAGCCTTAAACCGTGGTAGTGTTCCATATGGGGTATAAATCATATCATCAAAATGGTGTACATCAATTATGATTGCTAGACCATATTTGTTTGCCCATCCCACCATTTGATCGATTCTGTTAAAGTATGATTCGTCAATTGTGTAGGGGGATGACTGTAATGAATGTGAATGCCAGTTGATTGGTAGTCTTATAAAATCAAACCCACCATCTTTGATGGTGCTAAAGTAGCTTTCCTGAATAACAACACCCCAGTCACCTTCTTTTGGTGCCTCAAGAGCATTACCAATGTTTATTCCTCGTTTTAAGGATGTTTCTGGAGCCTGATCTGATGATGAACTTGAGCCGGAATCGCAACTTGCAAATAACAACAGGGATAATGCGATTAAACAAGTGTTAAGAATTTTCTCTATTATTGTCATGCTTTTCTCTTCTTTTGTTATCAGACACATTTGTCGGATCTGACAGATCAGTCGGATCTGACAGATCTTTTTGTCTTATTTCGTAACTCTTAGCTCTTATCTTTTAAATCGTGATTTATTTATTTTTGATCTTTTTCAAGCATTTGTCTGAAAAGGCTGGATTGTGTACTGACTTCCTGGCGGAGAGCTGATATCTGATCAGCAATCACTCCAAAACTAAGCAGTATTACGGCTGTCACAAAAGTTATCACAGCACCACCTTCAACATGTAGACCATGCTTCACAATTATATACGTCTGATATACTAGTGCTATTAGAAATAAAATGGAAGAGAGTCCACCAAATACTTTAAAAGGGTTAAAGAGCATTGATAACCTGAAAATTAACATAATAGTTTTGGTTCCATCGTAAAAAATATTTACGGAACTGAAACCCTTATGTCTAGGAATCATTTTTACTGGTATATACTCAAATGCTAATCTGTTTTTTAGTGTGTAGACTAGAGAGGTTGTAGTGAAAGAGAAACCTTCAGGAAGAATATCAAGCATTTCCATATATAAATGGCGGATTCCTGCCCGCATACCGCAGTTTACATCAGGAACTTTCTGTCCGGTAATGAAGTTCACAAAGAAGTTTAGTATTCTTTTACCTAAGAGACGTTTTTTGGGGCTGCCATCGCCAAATGTTCTTACACCAATTAACATCTCTGTTGTTTCAAGCTTATCAAGAAATACTGGAATCTTTTCAATATCATGTTGTCCGTCTGCATCAAAAAACATAACATATTCTGTTCTTGCATTACGTATGCCATCTTTCAGTGATGAGCCATAGCCTTTATTTGTGAAGTGGTTTATTACTTTTATCTGAGAACCGAAGTTTTCAAGAATCTGTCGGGTATCATCAGTGGAACCATCATTGACTACAATAATCTCAACCTCATATTGTTCTCTGGTTTTAAGAACATTAGTTATTACTTGTTGAATGCTCTTGTGCTCATTGTAAGCTGGTATAATTATTGTACAATTTGTTTTTTTCATTATTCTGTATTTCTCTTTTTTTCTAGGGCCATACCTGGTTCTGTTAAAAGTTTCAGACTATTTACAGGTCTAGTTGTTTTCGTTCTAAGTTCTATGTTCTAAGGTCTAAGGTAGGCGATTCACTACGTTAATTGCTTCACCCTATTGTTTGTCTTTAATGGTTGAAGCCTTTTTCGCCGGGTCGAGTGGCTCAGAGAGGCATGGAATTGCTCCGTAGATTTTCTATTTTATAAACCTAGGGTTTCACTCCCGTTGGTCGTTTACCATAGGCTGTTATGTTACGGGTTATCAGCCCTTTCGGCGATAATTACTTGCTGTTACGCAGGTGACTCGCCACTACAGTTCAGTATTCAAATTTTTTGTAGTGTACTGTAGCGTCGACCGTTGGTCGTCGAATTAAACAAATACCGCCGGAGGGCATTCCAACATTAACCATTAACAACTAACCATTATTAAAGAATTATTCCCCTATGATTTTCACAAGTACTCTTTTATCTCTCAGTCCATCAAGCTCATAGTAGAATAGTTGTTCCCATGGGCCTAAATCAAGGTGTCCTTTTGTTACTGCAACCACGACTTCTCTTCCCATTATTGTGCGTTTAAGATGTGCATCTGCATTATCTTCAAAACCATTGTGGTTGTATTGGTCATAAGGCTTTTCAGGTGCAAGCTTTTCCAGCCACTTTTCATAGTCGCTATGAAGCCCAGATTCGTTATCGTTAATAAAGACAGAAGCTGTAATATGCATTGCATTACAAAGCACTAATCCTTCCTGAATTCCTGATTCTGTCAGACATCTTTGGACTTCAGGTGTTATATGTATGATTTTTCTTCGACTTTTTGTCTTGAACCATAGCTCTTTTCTATATGATTTCATGTTATACCTCCAAGTATCTGACTAATATTTTTTCTATTTTTTCATCGGCACATTTATCAATAATTTGTCTTGATTCATCAGCTCTGAACCATTCCATGGATTTTCTGACAGCAGCAATCATTGTGTCTTTGCATTGAAATTCTGGAACAAATGATTTGATTTTTGAGTTATCAAACACTGCATTTTCGGCTTTATCACCTTTTAAACTTGCTGTTAGTTCAGGAAAGTACTCACATAAAAAGTCTGTTGGTATACTTATATATTCCGGTGGCTCCAATCCAAGTTCAATTGAGTAACGATCATAAATTGTTTTCCATGGGTTTGCTTCGTCAGATGTGATATGGAATGCTTCTCCAATTGATTCATCAAGACCTATCAATCCACACAATCCAACGGCAAAATCTTTTGAAGATGTTAATGTCCAAAGTGATTCTCCTCCATCATGTAGAAAAACAGGTTTGTGACATATTAATCTGTTTGGAATGGTCCATGTTGTACTTGAAACAATGTTAGGCAACCAACGCTCTGAGAACGTATGCGAAGGTCTTACAATTGTCACAGGGAACCCTTCAGAATTTCTATCCATAAGCCACTCTTCACATTTCTGCTTCTTTTGAGCATACTCAGAACACGGATTACCAAGTTCATGTTCTTCTGTTATGGGAATCTGTGTGTGCGGTTTTTTGTAAACTGTTGCAGAGCTTATAAATATGTATTGTTTTATCTTACCTGCAAGAATTTTGTAGTCAACTTCCAGTTCAGGAATATCATAACCTACGAAATTGACAATGACGTCAAATTCTCTATTCTCTAAAGCAGACTTGAAACTATTGTAATCATATCGATCAGTCACTATAACTTCTACACCTGCAGGTATATTACTTCTGCCACGTGTTATAATTGCCACATGATGTCCAAGTTCAAGACATCTCTGAACACAGGATTCTGATATATTACCTGTTCCACCAATAAATAGAGTTCTAGCCATAATTATTAAATATCAATCTCGATAGTAATTTCTTCGTCGCCACCAATTAAGTCTTCTTCAATCCCTAAATCTTCTGCTGGCTTAAATGTTGGCAGGTATCTATAATATACTTCCAGCATAAGAGTACACATAGTGGTTGTTTGAACTAAGCCGTTTGAATGTTCGTCAGGACTCGGGGAGGGCCAATGCCCAATTTCTTTACTCTCACCATTAAATTCATAAACATCTTTCTCGCGAACTTGATGTTTAACAAGGTTTTTCTGCATTTCATTATTCCATGCTTTCCACCATTGACCACCACGTTCAGCATCTTCCTGAAAGATAGCTTGAGTTATGTAGTACCAGTAGTATACAGGACTTCCCCCCATCCAAGTTTTTTTGTCGCCATCCCATACCATATAACCAAGACCTTTCAGATAGTCGATACCTTTTTTGCATTCTTGAGTTTTGGCGGCGCCTAAAAATTGTAATGCAAGCACTCCTGCTCCAGTTAGTCCGGGGCTACCTCCGCCAGGGCTTGTATAGCCAATCTTACCAATCTCTCTATGGGCATTTGCCTGTATGCCTCTGATTGCCATACTCCATGCCTTAGGAAAGTCAGGATGATGTATTCCGGCCATCTTTGCAGCTTTGAGAGCTTGGATTGCCCAGCCATCAACAGATGTGTCATTTCTAGTTTCTGTACCTTTTAGTCCATAATCCCAACCACCAGTAGGGTTTTGTCCTTTGATAACTCTATTCAGGTTGTACTCGGCGACTTCTTTTACAGAGGGGATTTTGGTGAGTCCATATGCTTCACACATTGCGTATGCGACAATTTCACACTCATATCTTGCAGGAGCTCTTTTACCATTTTTAACCAGATATTTAATTGCATTCTGAACAGCTTCACCAAACTCTTCTGATTCAGGTGTCTCGCCATGTGCCATGTATGTAAGCAGTGCAAGGGAGGTCATTGAAGATCTTGCTTTCGGCCAGCTGCCATCTGACAGCTGATTTTTCTTGAGCCATCTAAGGGCTCTCATTACAGCACCTTCTGCAATACTGTTGCCACCAAATCTTTTCATTGCAGAGCCACGTGCACCAGGACTTCTGTTGCCATAAATGCCTGTCATAACAACAGGGCTCTTAACCATTGCAACCGCATCCACATCAGCAGGGCTTGGGCTTGGGTTGTTATCAGGAGTTTGTATATTTACATCCTGTTCAAATGCCATATCAATTGCTTCAAATTCAACATCTATAGGTTCGGGGGGCTCAATTGGTTCTATAATTTCTTCCTGTATCTCTTCCAAGTCAGGTGGTTCTTCAATATCTGTAATTTCAACGGTTATAGCTTTATCTTTTTCTGGTGTAATTTTTGCAACTACAACAAGAAGACATATAATTAATATTGGTACAACAACCGCTGCTAGAGGAGATAACAACCTTTGAAGTTCCAGTTTTGCACTCTTATATGTGCCGGAATTTTTATCAGCTTTTAAACCAGTGGTTATGAGTTTCATTCTCTCAGAAATAGTCTGTTGGTGGAACATTTTCTCAATATCTTTTAATGGATCGTGATGAAATGGATCATTTTCAGATTCGTCTGTCATAATTATTCTCTTGTATTTTATTATTAAAAAGATTTGTTTTTAAAGTTAATACATATTATCAAAAAAAATGAAAATTGAAAAGAGAAAAATGGACAGGATGGACGATAATGGACCCGATGGACGTTATGGACTTGATGGACGGAAGAGCGAGCTTTGCTAATTCTGAACATGGTTCGGGGTAAGACAAAGGGTTGAGTGTGTTTTGTCCATTTGGTCTATACTGTCCGTTCTTCTAACGGCCCAACTAACGACCTAACTAACTAACTAACCATCTAACTCTTCTTATGATCAGAGGATAGTTCAATTGTTACTGGTCCGTCATTTATGAGGGCAACATCCATGTGGGCTCGAAATTTTCCGGTTGCAACTTTTTCTGCGCCCAGGTGTTTTTGCATTTCAACAACAAAAAGGTTGTATAGTTCATTGGCAAGGTCGGGTGGTGCTGCATCAGTGAAACCGGGACGATTCCCTTTTTTTGTGTCAGTATATAGGGTGAATTGGGAGATTACAAGGACTTCTCCTTCAATATCTTTGATTGATAGATTCATTTTACCTTGTTTGTCTTCAAAAACACGCAGATTTGATGTTTTTTTTGCAACGAATTCCACGTCTCTGAATTGATCATCATAGCGGACACCAAGAAGAATGACATATCCCTGGTTGATTGTACCAATCACTTTAGTGTCAACAGTTACTGATGCTTTTTGAACTTTTTGTATTAGTGCTTTCATAATTGTTATGGGAAATTATTATAATTGCTTGTTTTTTGCAAGTTAAAATATTATTCTGTATGTGTTTTTTATTTATCCGTAAAATTCTAAAACAATACGGATTAACAAAGTAATAATGGAAATATAAAAATGAATGCACGTAAAATTTCAAGTCTTTTAGATAATATTTTGGAGGTAACTGATTTTGCCGATGTTTCAAATAATGGTTTGCAGGTTGATAACAGCGGAAAAACGGTTTCTAAAATTATTACAGGAGTGGATGCAAGTCAGGAATTTTTTGAGCATGCCGTTGAGTGTGGTGCCAATATGGTAATCTGCCACCACGGGATAAGCTGGGGGGATTCTTTAAAAAAGATTACTGGTTTAAACTATAAGAACATTAAAATTTTAATTGATAATGATATTGCATTGTATGCTTGTCATCTGCCATTGGATGCTCATGCTGTTTATGGCAATAATGCTCAGATTGTAAAAGTTCTGGGTTTGCAGAATATTCAACCTTTTGGCGAGTATCATGGCAATATTATTGGGTTTTCAGGGGAGTTTGAAACGCCAATGGATTATGGTGATTTCAAGAAGTTGGTTCAGGAAAAAATTTCCAAGAGCATTCAAACTATGGATTTTGGAACGGAGAAGGTTAAGTCTGTTGCGGTTATATCTGGTGGGGCTGCAGGAGATATTGTTCAGGCTGGCGAAGGTGGTTTTGATGTTTATTTGTCTGGAGAGGCTGGTTTGATTGCATATAGTCCTGCTCGAGAGTATAGCGTGAATGCTGTCTTTGCCGGGCATTATAAGACAGAGGTGTTTGGGGTGAAAGCTGTCGCACAGTTTTTGAAAAAAGAATATGATATTGATGCAGAATTCTTGGATTTGGATATTGGGTTTTAATGACAGGGGCGAGACATGTCTCGCCCGTACAGCAGGAAAAATTTATGAGTAGAGTTATTGTTGAGGAAAAAGAGTCAAGTATTTTATGGCGAGGTGATACAATTGTTCTAGGTGGTTCAATTGATGCTGTATCTTTGGCAGTTGGTTCCGCCAGACAAGGTTTGAAGACTTCCATTATTACAGAAGATGCGATGTTTGGCAAAGAAGTTACAATGTGCTGGAACAATAAGTTGCCTATAAATGATGTGACGACTAGAGTGTTTGGGTTTTGTAATGAGCGTAATGCTTCGATTGGAGGTTGTGTTGATCCGGTTCTTGCTTCTGTTGCTTTTGATAATGTTTTAAAAAGCAGTGGTGTTGCAGCAATTGTTAGAGTTATGCCTATGAGGCTGCTTAAGGATAAGAAAGGTAAGCTGATAGGGGTTGAGGTTGTTGGGAAAAGTGGTCGTCAGGCTATGCTTGCTGATAATGTTATTGATGCGACAACAGGCAGATATGTTTCTTATAATTATCTGGGAGTAGAGAGACCAGCGGTCAATGAGGTTGAGTGGATTGGTCAAATTGCAAAAATTGATAGTAGTTTTAGCGAAACTTTTTGCATAGTTCCGGAAACTTCTAACAATGTCTTAGAAAATATTGAGATTATGCCATCAGTATGGAGTGGCGAATGTTTTTTTAAGATGACCATTAAAACAGACTATTCAAAGCCTAGCGTTGTATGTTCCACAGCTGCTGAGACCGCTCTGACTGTTTATAAACATTTATTAGAAAATAACAAACAGTTTAAAGAGTCTGTGCTTGTTGATGTTGCGCCTCTTGGAAAAAGGATTTTCAGCTGGAATATGAACGAAGATGCTCTTTTTGCAAAATTTAAGCAGACTGGTGTATTTGTTCTGCCTACTAATGTTGCCGATTCGGAAAAGACATTGGAGGTTAATGAAATTGTTGAACAGCTTAGAATGTTTAAGAATTCTCGTAGAAAACTTCCAAAATATCCTAAACTTTCTGGAGAGAAAGTTGAGGCATCAGAGCTAAAAGGTGGTTTGAATAATCAGAAAGACATTGTTTTGTCATTTACCGATGCTGTAGTAGAACCTGATAGTTCTGTTTTAGTTTCCGGAGCTGGGTCAGGTGGTGTCTATGCTGCAATTCATTCTGCAGGGAGGGGACATTCTACTACTGTTCTTGATGCCATGCATGTTCCTGGTGGTGTTTGTACTTTGGGTAGAATCAATGCGTATTTTCATGGTTTGGATTCGGATATGCAGGCACAATTGGATGCCGTTGAAAAAGATTTGTATTCCAAGCCTATAGCGGATTATATTAAAAGTGGTGTTCGTTATCATAGTCTTATAAAGTCTATTGTTTTTATGCGTTATATTCGTAATTCTCGTGTAAATTATGAAGCTGGGCATTTTGTTTTTGGTTGTGTCAAAGAGGGTAAGGTGATGAAGTCAGTTATGACAGCCAGTGAAGATGGATATCATCTTTTTCCGGCCAAGATGTTTGTGGATGCAACTGGTGATGGTGATTTGGCAGTATTATGTGGTGCAGAGTATACTCTTGGTAGAGAAAATGATGGTTTGCCTCAACCATATAGTTATGCCGCCTTTCATTTTAATGGTGGTATATTTGGAGGCAGAAATTTTGATGCAGGCTGGGTTGATCCAACAGATACTTTAGATTATTCAAGAGCTCATTTTGAAGGTAGAGCTCTCTATAAGAATAAGATTGATTATTCAGATTCCCAACATTTTGTTGCAATGGCTCCACTTCTTGGAACAAGAGAGAGCCGTTTGATAAAAGGTGAAGCTGTTGTAACTATACATGATGCAATGTCTGGGAAAAATTGGGATGATGTTGTATTGAGTGCAAGAGCTAACTATGACAACCATTCTTTAGATATGGCTGCAGAGAGTTCATGGGCATATCGCTGGTGTGTTCTTGCAGATTGTAAAGGTTCTCTGTTTACAGTAAATATTCCTTTAAGAGCTTTGTTGCCAAAAGAAGTTGATAATCTTATTATGGGATCTAAAACTCTAAGTGTCGACCATGATATACAGCAACTTTTTAGAATGCAAAAAGACTTGTTTGCATTGGGGCAGGTTGTTTCAACAGCATGTTCGATTGCAATTAAAAGTGGAAAAACCTTAAAAACACTTAATATTGAACTGTTGCAGGACGAATTGAAAAAACAGAATTTGTTGCCGAAGCAGGCTGCTGCAATTATTAATGATAAGCCACATACAGAAATACTCAAACAACTTTTTAATAAACCAGGAGATGAAGAGAATCTTGTGTGTCATGGCAGAAAATTTATGGGAAGGATTAATAAGTTGGCTATATACAAACTGGGAACATGTCCCAAAATATCTGACCTTGCTATGAAGCGTTTTTTTAATAAGAGTGAAGATCTGGAGGTTAAACTTTCTGTTGCAATTGGCTTTGTGTTGAATGGTTGCGCTCCGGATGTTGTTGAAGATATTTTCAAAGAGGGACTGGATTTTGAAGATACAGAGGTTTTAAGAGGTCGAAGCTTTCCTATGCAATATCGATGTATGCTTGCGTTGCTTGAATGTGGCAGTGAGAAGTATCTGGATGATGTTGAGCAGATGATGTACGCTCTTATGGATCAACCTGAAATTTTAGTTTGTCTTATAAAGGGTTTAGAGAATATAAGTTCTAAAAAGGCTATTCCTATTATTAGGGCATTTCTTGTTAAAACAGAGAATGAGCAATTTATGATGGCAATGGCTGGTAATCCTCCTGAAGATAAAACTTCATATAGATTTACAATTGAGCTGCAGGCTGTTGCGTCTCTTCAGAAACTGGGTAGTTTTGAAGAGTCCAGGCGCCTCTCAAAATATGTCAACAGTAATAATCTGCTTATAAAAAGATATGCTGAGAAATTGATAAAAGTGAATAAATTCGAAAATGCGTAAATTCGAAAATAGCAGGAAGTATTAAGTGGCAAAAATCAATTAAGAGATAAGAACCCCTCCAGCCTCACTTACCTTCAGTCGTGTACGAGAGAGGCTTCAACCATTAAAGATAAACAATAGGGTGAAGCAATGAACGTAGTGAATGGCCTACATTCGATCTTTGTTGCTGGTGCGAACGCTACAAGCTAGAAGGTTGTGCTACCTTCCGCAATCGCTACGCCACCGTTCCACAATTGTTCCTCATGCTTAGCATGTTCCGCAATTGTTCTGCAATTTTTCCGCTATCCTTAGATGTCTGGCTGAGAACATAAATGTGCTTTTTAATTAATAGAATAAGGAATTGAATTATTGCTTTATCACTTTTTGGGTGATAAACATGAAATATATATTTTCGTCGGTCAACGCCCGACGCTACAATACGCTATAAGGAGTACAGAAGCTAAGCTGTAGCGTTGGGCGTTGATCGACAAAAACTATAAGGTCTCACCCAGAAAAACAGGGCTGCTATTGTTATATTCATTTGGTTCTTGATATTGTATATGATGTTGATATAATAATAATTATGAAATTTATATTGATATTTTTACTATTTTTTCTTGGTTGTCGTAATGACCAAAGTATTAAGAAAAATCTTGTTGATGAAGTATGGCATTCCAATATAGAGATGGGTTCATATCTCTGCAGTCATGTTTTGGAGGATAAATATTTTTTTGCAATACATAACAACACTCTTAAATCTATTAACTTCGAGAATGGCAATGGTGTTCTCTGGTCTCAAACATTTAGCAATGGTGTGGAGCATGCACCAGTCCTTTATGGAGATAATCTATACTTAGCAGACTTAAGTGGAGATATATTCTGCATAAATGCAACAAATGGAACAAATATCTGGAATAGATCTTTAAATACCCAGATCATCTCCCTGCTAAACATAGAAGACTTAGATGGAAAAGAGCTGTTACTTGTTCCTGCATACGACAATAAACTACATGCTTTTGACTCTAAAACCGGGGAAACAATATGGGAGTTTTCAACTGACAATTTTCTGAATGCACAGCCGGCAATTAGTGAAGACAGAAAGTATCTTGTATTTGGGAACTGTGGCGGAACTCTTTTCATTATTAATGATTCAGGAACTCTATATAAGACATTAGATCTTAATAGTCCTCTAGCTTCATCTCCTGTTATTATAGATGAAAAAATATATATTGGTAGTCACTCTGATGGAATTTTTTGTGTATCTCTCAAAACCGGACAAATTTTGAATCGATACTTTGAAAAAGAAGATATTAATTTTATGTCATCTCCTGTTTCAAATGGCGATATGGTTTATTTTGTTGGATCAGATAACAATATATACGCAATTAACGGAAAAACTTTGCAGATAAGTAAATTTTTCACTGCCAATTCTGAAATAAATTCAAACTTACTTTTTATCAATGATTATATTTTTATTAGTGAGAGTTCAGGTATGATGTATCTGATAAACAATTTAAAAGATGTTGCATGGCAAACTGATAATGGAACAGAAATTTTATCGACATTGAAACACAAAAACTATATAGTAATTGGAGATAGTCAGGGAATTATAATGAAGATTAGAGTAAAATAACTAGTTAGATGGTTAGATAAATCTGTCTGATCAGACTAATCTGTCAGATTGGTTTTATTAGTTGTTTTCTTTACGCTGGAGGAGCAATAGGAGAATATATGATTTTAGAGTTAATAAATATTCATAAGACATATAGTAGAGAGATTGAGAGCATCAAGGTTCTCTCAGATTTTTATTTGGCTGTAAACTATGGTGAAGCACTTGCGATTACCGGTGCATCAGGATCGGGTAAAACGACTCTACTAAATATAATAGCTGGAATTGACAAAGCAGATAAAGGCAAAATAATATTTGATGGCAATGATATAAGCCTCTATACATTGGAGCAGCTTGCAGCCGTTAGACTTCAGAATATTGGTATAGTATTTCAGGATCATCATTTGTTACAGCAATGTACAGCATTCGAAAATGTTCTCATACCCACACTCCCTCTTGATAATGGCGAGGATGCAACACAATATGCAGATGAACTTTTTGATAAACTTGGAATGAGTAATCGTAAAGACCATTTTCCCTCTCAATTATCAGGCGGAGAGTGTCAGCGAATTGCAATTATAAGAGCTTTAATTAATCGTCCAAAGTTGCTTCTAGCAGACGAACCCACTGGAAACCTTGATAAATCTACAAAAAGTGACCTGCTGAAAACTCTTGCATATATCAATAAAGAGCTTGAAACAACAATTATTATGGCAACTCACTCTGATTTAGCTGCATCATATATGAGTATAACCATTTCTCTCTGATTGTTTTATCACCCATTGGGTGATAAAGTTAAAAACAATTTTTACCGGACGCCAGAGACGTATTAGTTTCTCTCCTGTTGGTGGAGGTCACCTCGGTGAGGTGGGATGGGGGGGCTCCCGTATTTACAATACAATATTGATTTGCATATCGGGAGGGTCATCGTCTCTGATGACCAAAATGATATTTAACCATAAAAACAAGGATTTAGAATAAAAAATTAAATAGTTCTTGTTTTTATGTTTTTCTTTTGTTATTATCAGAAACAAACAAGAGAGTATTAGTTTTGTATTATTAAGAAATCACAATAGAAATATCCAACTGTATTTTATTTGCCACAGAAAATAAGTGTATGTGCTTTCATTTTAGAGTTTCCTTTGTATCGTTATATGTTAGCATATTTTCCGAAATTCCCGTTTAGTTTAATTTATTATCTGTTTTGTCTGAAAGACAATATATAGATAATGTTAAAATCTTTGTTTATATAAGTAGAAAAGTACCGAAAAAAAACTCATGATTCATATTGCAGTAACAGGTGGTATTGCATGCGGTAAAAGTCTTGTTGGAGATTATCTGAAAGATTCCGGTTTTGCCGTTGCAGATACAGATGAATTTGCACATCAAGTTCTTGAGAAAGATTCCGAAGGGGCCAAAGAAGTTGTTGATGTGTTTGGTCAAGCTATTGTGCATCCAAACTTCGGTGATATAGATAGAATAAAACTAAGTAATATTGTATTTTCTGATCCAGATAAACTTGCTCTTTTGGAAACAATTGTGCACCCAAAAGTAGCAGACTTAGTTGGACAATTTTTAAAACTGCAGGATTCTCAAGAAAAGAATTCAGTAGTGATGGTTCCTCTGTTGTTTGAGGCAGGCTTTGAGATAGGATGGGATTATATCATTTGTATATCATCTTTTTTGGAAGTACAGTTAGACAGGTTGGAAAACCGCAAAATAGACAGAGAAATGGGATTAAAAATTATTAAGTCACAGTTGGATGATTACTCAAAGAGAAGAAAATCAGACTATGTAATACTTAATAATGGAACAAAAAAAACTTTAAAAAAACAGATTGATATTGTTTTAAACAATATTATGGAGAAACATAATGGTTGATAAAAAAGATAAAGCCGAACAGATGGAAATGAAAATGGAAGAAAAAGGTGAAGGCCTAAAAAAAATATCAGAGGCAATTGTGAAAAAAGTCACAAAAGGGAAGATTAAAAAGGCGGTTGCTAATAAAGCCGAGGAGATAGCTGTTGAACCAAAGAAGAAAAGAATAGCGAAAAAGGTTAGAGAACCTGCTCCGGAAGCATCTCAGAATGATAATCAAAAGGTAGATGTGAAGAATAAACAAGAAGAACAACAAGAATCTAAAGGTGGTAAAAATAACTCTCGTCCACCGCAGAATAATAAACGAAATAATAACAATTCAGGAAATAATCAGAACAATAATAATCGTTCCAATAATAACCAGAATAATAATCAAAACAATAATCAGAAGAACAATAATAAGCCTGAGGTTAAAAGAGATCCTTCAAAAATTTTAAATCTTTTCCAGTTACAGGAAAAGAATGTGCCTGATTTATACGAAATGGCTGAAAGCTTAGAGGTTACAGATCTTGGTACAATGCACAAGCATGAGTTGATTTGTGAAGTTCTTAAGGCTCATGCAGCAGTTGGTGGTGTTATTTTTACAGAAGGTGTTTTGGAAGTTCTTCCTGACGGTTTTGGTTTCTTACGTTCACCATACAGTGATTATTTGCCATGTCCGGAAGATGTTTATGTATCGCCATCTCAGATTCGTCGTTTTGCTATGAGAACTGGCGATTATGTTGAAGGTGAAATTAGAGAACCAAAGGAGAAAGAGCGTTTCTTTGCTCTATTGAAGGTTAATTCTCTAAATGATTCTGAACCAGGAAACTCTAGAAAGAAAGTTCCTTTCGGGGACTTAACACCACTTTTTCCAGAGGAAAGAATTGGTCTTGAAACTGGACAAAACTCAATTGAGATGCGTGTTATGGATCTTTTCACACCAATAGGTTTTGGGCAACGTGGAATGATTGTAGCAGCTCCTAGAACAGGTAAAACTGTTCTTATGCAAAAACTCGCAAACAGTATATCTGAAAATCATCCTGAGTCTGAATTAATTATTCTGTTGATTGATGAAAGACCTGAAGAAGTTACAGACATGAAGCGTCATACAAAAGCTTCTGTTATCAGTTCTACTTTTGATGAATCCCCTGAGAGACATGTGCAGGTTGCTGAACTTGTTCTTGAGATGGCAAAGAAAAAGGTTGAAAGTGGCAAGAATGTTATTATTCTTTTGGATAGTATAACTAGACTTGCACGTGCTTATAATACAATTCAACCACATAGTGGTAGAGTTCTTTCAGGTGGTGTTGATGCAAGTGCATTACATAAACCAAAACGTTTCTTTGGTGCTGCCAGAAATATTGAGCATGGTGGAAGTCTTACTATTATGGCTACAGCACTTGTTGAAACCGGTAGTAGAATGGATGATGTTATCTTTGAAGAATTCAAAGGAACAGGTAATATGGAATTGTGTCTGGATAGAAATATTTCAGATAGACGTATTTTCCCTGCAATCAATATTGAAAAATCTGGTACTAGAAAAGAAGAGTTGTTGATGCATCCAGAAGAACTTAAGCGCGTTTGGACTCTAAGAAGAGCCCTAAACGGTGTGAATCCTGCTGAAGCAATGGAGATGGTTGTCAAGAAACTTAAGATGACAAATAGTAATCCGGAATTGTTGATGAAGCTTGGGGAAGTCTAAGACTTAAGAAATTCGTCACTTCGAAAGTGCGCAAATGCGAAAATTCAAGATCCGACGGATTGGACTAATCAGTCGGATTTTTTTTCGTGCTAATGACTAAAGACTCAATGCTAATAACTATTAATGCTCGGCGTTATATATATTTCCGCCTGATGTTGCATATTGGTTTAAGACTTCTACTGCTTGATTGCGCATAAAATCTTTTTTAACGCTAATTCCACGGTTCTTAAGTTCTTCCGCCCAGTTTTGAGGTTTAGGACCTTCATCAAAACCAATTTTTTGTATGTCATTATGTTTTGCAGCACAAACTAACTGTTTTACACCTGACCATATTGTTCCTCCAAGGCACATCACGCATGGCTCGGCAGAAGAGTATAGAGCATAGTCTCCTTTTAGAGATAGATCATATGTGTTTAGTGTTGCGTTAGCAATTAAGAATGCAACCATTTCTGCATGACCGCAACTCCAGTTTCCTGGAACTACAATGTTTGTGCCAACTGATAGTAGCTGATTTGTTTTAATATCAAATATTGCAGCTCCAAATGGTCCGCCAGTTGATTCTTCAATATTTCTTTTAGATAGAGATATTGCAAGTTCCATTTTTTCTTCATCTGAAAATTCTTTATCAAAATTCAGATTCATTTCTTGTAGCCACGTGGGCAGTTCAAAGGTAAAATTCGTTTTCATGTTGGGCAAATTAATAAATATCAGCTCAATATGCAAGCTTTTTGGGCAAAACATATCAAAAATCTTGCACTTGTAGTGCATTGGGTATGTTATAACATATTGTCAACACACAGATTGTGAATTGAACAGGAAACTCTAATTTAACAATCATCTTTGCAAGTGTTGCTGCTGATAATCTGGAAGAATATGCTCAAATGCTTGGATATAATGGCAAAAAAAAGAAAAACTTATTTTTTTTATTTTTTTGCTTGCAAAGATTCAAAAAAAGTCCATAATATGTCGCATTCTTTGAAGCAACAAGTTTTGAAGAATTCCTATTGTGGTAGGGTACCGAAGTGGTTAAACGGGGCAGACTGTAAATCTGCTGGCTCAGCCTACCTTGGTTCAAATCCAAGCCCTACCACCATTTTTTTCCTTTCCTTAAGATTTCATCACAAGATGATTCTATCTTTTTTTTCTTAGATGGACGATATGGAAATAGTGGATGTTTCTGGACGCTTGGCAGGCTAAGACCTGACATTCCAGTCTTTGCCCTACGAGCTACGCCTGACACGACCGTAAGTAGGTAAGTGTTTTGTGTTTGTTGGTTTCCTGGGGCGTTGCCCTAGGCTATGATATTAAGGGCTATCAGCCCTAATTAATCACTTGCAAGCTATAAGCGTGCGTTACATAAAAATACCTGCGGAGCTATTCTATCATTTTCAATTAATTATCGTTTCGCTATTGCACTATTAACTCTTTACTGTAGTCAAAGATTCTTAATATATTTCAAATCTTATGTTGATTGTTTTCTGTTTTTTTGCTATCATTTGATTACATAAATTTAGTAATGGAGACAATAATGGGTAAAACAGAGCCAGAGGCCGACCGTAGGGTAAGAATTAAGTCAGATGCACATGCGCACTTGGGGTGTTTGGTTGTAGGATTTTGGACTTTTTTTGTAATTCTAGTTATAATGGCTGTTGCAGGTTATTTTCTAGTTGATACAGATGGTATTCATGAACTACTTCGTTCAAAGGTTGCAGATGAACTTGGTGTTACAGATAAGTCTGTGCAGTTTGAATCACTATCTATTGTTTTGCCGTATAATATTCAAATTAAATCTCTAGATGTTACTCTTCCGCTTGCAACAAACTCTTTTATTACGGCAGATGAGGTAAAGCTATTAGGGGCTATTGGTTTTTGGAATGGTATTGAAGTTGACAAGGGGTTGATGCATATACCAGTTAAACAGAATTTTGTTGATTTGCCTCTAGTTTGCAATGGTCTGGAAACTTTACCGTCAGGAACAATCGAGGATCTGTCTCTTTATCTCTTTAAAAATTTCAGAAATTTCAAGTTAGATTTAATTGACTGCAAAGTGATTTGGGACGATTATGGTGTAACGGTTCGCGGAATTAATTTATTTTTTGATGAGGATATTATACCAAGAGATTTAAATGTAAATTTTTGTAGTTTGCAGATTGAAGATTATGCAGATGCCGACAAGATCATACTGCTTAATGCAGAGTTTTTGTGGATGGTTTATGCTGAAGACTCTTATATTGAGATTATAAATTCAGCAAAAGATGAAAAGAAAGAGTGTTTTTTAAGGAATAATGAATGATTGAGAAGAGTGTTATAGAAAAATATTTGAGATCAGCAAAGGATAAGACAATTCTGGTTGTTGGTGATTTGATGATTGATGAATATATTTCTGGTAAGGTTACTAGAATTTCGCCAGAAGCACCAGTACCGGTTTTGGAAGTCAGAGAAGAGTGGAGTCTGCCTGGGGGGGCTGCTAATGTTGCCTTGAATATTCAATGTTTGGGTGCGAACGCCATTATAGCTGGCTATGTTGGGGAAGATCGTTCAGGTGATGAGTTGATTGATATGTTAAAAAAGGCAGATGTTGATGTGTCTGCAATTGTTTATTCCAAAGATGTTTGTACTACTGTAAAAACAAGAGTTCTCACTGAATGTCAACAGATTGTTCGATTTGATAGAGAAAAGATTTTAGAAAAGCCAAATGGTTGCGAAGTAAAGTTAAGACAAAAGATCTCAGAGTTGATTGATAATGTTGATGCAATAATTATTGAAGATTACCGCAAGGGTACAATTACGGCTGGCTTAATTCGTTATATTGTTGAGCTTGCAGTAAGAAAGAATGTTCCTGTTGGATTGGATCCAAAAGATGACCAGGATTTAGATTTTTCAGGCATTACAATTGCCAAACCAAATTTCAAAGAAGCATGTTCTGCTGTTGGTATTAGCGAACCCACATTGAAAGGTAATCTTGATGCTGATGTGATTTTAAATGAAATAGGCGATGAACTTCTGAGAAAATGGCAGACAGAAGTGTTATTAATATCGCTAGGAGCAATGGGGATGTATTTGCACCCAAGAGATGGAGCACCAATGCTTATTCCAACAAAGGCTAAAAAAGTTTTTGATGTGTCAGGGGCGGGGGATACTGTTATTGCCACTTTTATGTCTGCATTGATTGGAGGGGCCTGTTATGAGGAATCTGCTCAGATTGCCAATTATGCTGCAGGTGTTGTGGTTGGTAAACTTGGTACAGCATCATGCTGTATTGATGAAATTATTGAATTTTAAGGAAGTGTTGTATGAGTAAAATTGCTGGGGTTATTCCCGCTCGTTGGGCTTCAACTAGATTGCCGGGCAAAAGTTTGGTGAATTTATGTGGTCGGCCAATGATTTGTCATGTTGTAGAGCGTGTGAAGATGGCGAAAAAACTTGATTGTGTGGTTGTTGCCACAGATGATCAACGAATTATTGATGCAATTGATGTTGATGGTGTTACATGCGTTATGACTGCTGTGGATCATCCTTCAGGTACTGACCGTGTTTCTGAAGCTATTTCTAAACTTGATGACATTGATATTGTAATAAATATTCAGGGTGATGAACCTCTTATTAACCCGAATCTTATCGATCTGCTTGCAGAAAAGATGTCAAATGACTCTTCATGGGATATGGCTACGGCTGTTACCTCTATAAAAAGTGTTGATGAATTGAATAATCCTTCTGTTGTAAAAGCTGTCTTTGGTGAAAATTCACAGGCTTTATATTTTTCCAGAGCACCAATCCCTTTTAATCGAGATGAGGTTGGATTTGAGAAACTTGATGCTTGGAGGCATTTGGGTATATATGCTTATACAAAAGAATTTCTAGAAAAATTAGTTAAAACATCTCCTTGTATGCTGGAAGAAACTGAAAAGTTGGAACAGTTAAGAGCTTTGCATATTGGCTGCAAAATGTTAGTTGTTCAAACAGAGGATGATGGAATAGGGGTTGATACTCCCGAGGATGTTGCTGCGGTTGAAAGTTTAATGGCGCAGTTAAAGGTTTAATGTTGATTTAAAACAATGTGGGTGCAGGCTCAGCCTGCAAATTTAATAAAAAAGGAAAGTAAATGAAGATTGTAAGAGTAAAGAATGTTGCTTTCGGCAAGAAAAAGACACTACCATTGATTGCTGGTCCATGTGTTGCTGAGAGTAGAGACATTTGTATGGGAATTGCAGAAGGTCTAGTTAAGATTGCAAAAAAGTTGGATATACCACTTGTTTTCAAAGCATCTTATGACAAAGCAAATCGTTCTTCTATTGCTTCTTATAGAGGCCCTGGGCTTGAAAAAGGTTTGGAAATTTTACAGGAAGTAAGAGAAAAGTTTGATATTCCAATTTTAACAGATGTGCATAGTCCAGAGGAAGCAAAAATTGTTGGAAAAGTTGTTGATATTCTACAGATTCCAGCGTTCTTGTGTCGCCAGACTGATTTAATTGTAGCCGCTGGTGAGACAGGTAAAATTGTTAATGTTAAGAAAGCTCAGTTTATGTCGCCATACGACATGATTAATATAGTAACTAAGTTGGAGTCAACAGGTAATACAAAAATTATGCTAACAGAAAGAGGTACAGCCTTTGGTTATAATAATCTGGTTTCAGATATGCGTAGTATTCCGCAGATGCAGGAATTCAATTATCCTGTGATCTTTGATGCAACACATAGTGTTCAGAAACCAGGAGGTGGAGGAACTTGTTCTTCCGGCGATGGTTATCTTGCTCCATATCTTGCTAAAGCAGCTGTGGCTGTTGGGGCAAATGGTCTTTTTGTGGAAACTCATACAGATGTAACAAAGGCTCTATCTGACAAAGATAATATGATACCGCTTGATCAATTAGAAAAATTAATGAAACAACTTCAACAAATTAATGCAATTGTTTAGAATATGAAAATTAGAGCATATAAATCTTTTATTATATTTACTGCCATTTTTGGTTGCGGAATGCTGTTCGCGCAGTTAACTGGTCGACTACCCGTTAAAGGTGTTAGGTTTCCAATCGAACATTATGCAGATGGGAAAGTTAAGATGGCTTTTTATGCAGATGATGCTTTTATTGATGCTGACAACTCAAATGTGGAGGCAACGGGAATAAAGGTAGTGATGTTTAATGAAAATGGACAGGAAAATGGTCTTATTCTTGCAACAAACTGCTTTTATAGTAAATCTACTAATCTTTTAACATCTGCTGATGCTATTTTTTTTAGAAAGCAGTCTACAACTGTAACTGGGATTGGATATGAATTAAATATTAAATCTAATATGTTTAAAATCCTAAATGATGCAAAGATGATTATTAATGATATTGAAGAGATTAAATCAACAAAATTTCCAATTAACTTGAAAAAATAAATTATGAAAAAAAATATAAAAATACTTGTTTCTATTTCGTTTATACTATGTGTATGTGTGGTAAAAGGAATTTGTTCCACAAATGTTGTTCAGATGTCTACAAATGTTGTTCAGATCTCTACAAATTCTGTTTCAAATGCGGATCAGTTTTTGAGTGAAGATGAAAGAGAACGGCTACTTAGTCAATACGATCCAGATGTTACAAACACTGTTGTTACAGCCGATTATATGGAATATGACTATAGTAAGATGAATGCAGAATTGAAAAGTAATGTTAAGATTAAAGATTCTAGAGTGTATATGGAATCAGATCTTATAAGAATCTTTTTCTACAAAAACAACAGCATAAAGTCAATTAGTGCAATTGGTAATGTGAAAGTTGTTCAAGGCAATAAGATTGCCATGTCAGATAAGGCTCTATACTTTGGAAGAGAAGGAAAAATTTTAATGTTGGGGAATGCAGTATTATTACGAGATGAAGAATATATGAAGGGTAGGAGAATTACATTTTTCATAGATAATCAACGTGTAATATGTGAGCCAGGTATGTTAGTATTCCGTCCTGGAAAATATCAGGCAGAAGACTCATCCATTGTTTCTACAAACGAAACGGCACTTTTTGATGAATTTAAAAAGAAATAATAACAAATTGGATACGACATGTTGTTAAAAGCAGAAAAACTAGTAAAGACATATAATAAGAAAAATGTTGTTAACGGAATATCAATTGAGGTTAATAAAGGTGAAATTGTTGGGCTTCTTGGTCCAAATGGTGCGGGTAAGACAACAACATTTTATATGATTCTAGGGCTGGTTAAGCCAAATGCTGGACAAATATTTTTTAATGGTAAAGACATAACTAAGGAGCCTGTTTACAAACGAGCTAGAGCTGGTTTGGGATATCTTGCTCAAGAACCTTCGATTTTCAGAAAACTGACAGTTGAAGAGAATGTTATGGCAATATTAGAAACTTTGGATTTAACCAAAGCACAAAGAAAGGAGCGATTAACAAAGTTGCTGGATGACTTGAAAATAACAAAGTTAGCCAAGCAGAAGGCATTCACACTTAGTGGTGGAGAGAGACGTCGTTTAGAAATTACACGAGCTTTAGTTAATGAGCCTGAGTTAATTCTTTTGGATGAACCTTTTAGCGGAGTTGATCCTCTAGCTGTTAACGACATACAGGCGATTATCAAAGACTTAAGAAAATCCGGGCTTAGTATTTTAATTACTGACCATAGTGTTAGAGAAACTTTATCAATAGTTGATAGAGCATATCTTCAATTTGACGGACAAATTCTTACACACGGAGAGAGCTCTTTTCTAATTAATGACGAGATAAGTAGAAAATTCTATTTGGGTGATAATTTTTCCATGTAGTTACTGTTAAGACATTACATTGTGTAATGGAAAGTAGGGTGCAACTGTTAAAGGTTGCAGTAATTGGTATCAAAAGATACAAAATTAAAATAGGAGTAATAAAATGAATATTGATATTACCGTCAGACATGACCAACACAAACAAGACTTTGATGATTATATTAAAGTCAAACTAGAGCATCTGTCAGAACGTTTCCCATATTTGCAGAGTGTACATGTGATTTTAGAAGAAGAAAAGAAGCATTTTAAAACTCAGATTATTATGCAGGGAGGACGACAGTTAGGAACTGTAGATGGACATGAAACTAATGAAGATCAGAGAGCATCTTTTGATCTGGCATATCATAAAATTGAAAAACAAGTTGTTGACCAGAAAGAAAAGCTTGTAGAGCATCATTAATAATTATTGAAATAATAACAAAGGCTTGCATATATCTTACAATGCAAGCCTTTTTTATAAATAATGGTAATGGTAAATGGTTAACGTTGGAAAAGTTCCGCAGGTATTTATTATATATGATAACGAGGACGTTATCGCTCCCAATTCCTGCAGTCAAGGATTGTCTTTTATTTGGGAGCGCCGATGTTTTCATCGGCATTTTAAAAGAAGAGTTAAGAGAGGTGGGCAGATTTGTCGGATTGGACAGATCAGACAAATCCGTCTGATTTGTTATCATCTTTCATCTTGCACCTTACATCTCGCATTTTGAAAAAAAGGAAATTATATGAATGCAGCATTAGTTGTACTTGCGGCTGGTATGGGAAGCCGATATGGGGGATTAAAGCAGATGGATCCAGTAGGCACATCTGGAGAATTTATTATTGATTACTCAATCTTTGATGCAAAAGAAGCTGGTTTTAATAAGGTTGTTTTTATTATACGAGAAGAGCTTCTGCAGGATTTCAAAGATACTATTGGTTTAAGGCTTAAAGGTCATATAGCTGTTGAGTATGTTTTTCAGAAACTTGAAGATTTGCCAGATGGCTTTGAATTACCTGCAGAACGAATCAAGCCTTGGGGAACAGGGCAGGCTGTTTTAGCTTGTGCTGATGCTGTAAAAGAACCATTTGCAGTAATTAATGCCGATGATTTTTATGGCAGAGAGACTTTTGAAGTTATGTTTAAATTCTTGAAATTAAATCAAGGAAATCCACGAGCTACCGCAATGGCAGGTTTTCTTTTGGAAAAAACACTTTCTGATTATGGTACAGTTTCTCGTGGAGTCTGTTCTTCAAATGAGCAAGATGAATTGATGACAGTAACAGAAGTAATAGCTTTATCAAGAGAGAATGGTACTATTGTTGCCGGTGAAGACAGGTATTCAGGTCAGGAACATGTATCAATGAATTTCTGGGGATTTTATCCTGAAATCTTTTGTGAGTTTAAAAGTCATTTTGTGGAATTTTTAAAAGCCGGTATTGGTGAAGAAAAATCAGAGTTTTATATTCCAACAGTTGTAAATGGATTAATTATAGAGGATAAGGTTTTTTGTAAAGTTCTAGAGACACCTTGTCAGTGGTTTGGTGTTACTTATCCAGAAGATAGACCATACGTTGTCGGCAAGATTGAAAAAATGGTTGAAGATGGAATATATCCGAATAATTTATGGCTAAATTAATTGAATATTGAAAGTTATGGAATAGCAAGATCAGACGAATCTGTCGGATTGGACTGATCCGTCTGATCATATTTATCTGCTATTATCTTCTCTTGTGTCTAACATCTCACAGATGAAATTATGAACATTGATGAAGTAAAATTTGTTGCAATAGATTTTGAGACAACTGGTCATGTTAAGGGCTACAAAGCGGAGCCCTGGCAGATAGGGTGTGTCTTTATGGATGCTTGCAAGGTTGTACCTGCTACGCAGTATGAGTCTTTGATACGAGTAGGTAATAGACCTTTTAGTGTGTATGCCCCGGGACGATACGAGGAGCTACGAAATGAAATTTCTATTGCTCCTGATATGCAGGACTTATGGTCTGATATGAAGGAAATATTTAATCAGGCAGATATTGCTGTTGCACATAATACGCCAACAGAAAAGTATATCCTAGTTGAATATTATCCTTTTCTCGGAACGGTCAACTGGGTTGATACGTTAAAGTTAGCCCGAATGATTTATCCAAATGCAAAAGATTATAGTTTGTCTGAGTTATTGCGTGGATTGAAGCTGTATGATGTGGTATATGAGATATGTCCTGGAAGAGAGGAACATGATGCTCTTTTTGATGCA
>Ga0307987_1000388_pt1 | contig 26516 bp, 26 predicted proteins | sample EllFjometagen181_FD_203157 | JGI IMG/M metagenome (GOLD analysis project Ga0307987, IMG submission 203157) | Marine microbial communities from Ellis Fjord, Antarctic Ocean - #181 | ecosystem: Environmental > Aquatic > Marine > Unclassified | place: Southern Ocean | collected 2014-10-08 | reverse complement strand
GGGGTCGCTGGTGATGGACGCACGGTAGAGGCCCTGGGGGAGGCTGCCCACCTCGCTGCCGGCCTGGCAGGTGCTGTCCAGCAGGGTCCAGTCACCCACACCACCCAGGGCATCGGGATCGAAGACTTCCGCGCAGGGTAGCTCTTCGTCGATGTCGAAGCCCCGGTTGGAGATGCGGGCCACGCCGCCGGCCACCAGCACCTGACCGCCCGGCAGCGCGGTGGCGACGTGGCCGGCGCGGGCCACCTTCATGGGGGGGAGCAGGGACCAGGTGCCGTTGTTGCTGTTGTAGGCGAAGGCCTTGTCGGTGGCATCGTGCCAGTCGTCGTCTTGGGCTTCGCCCTGGATCAGCACGCCGCCGGACACCATCACGGCGTTGTCGCCCAGGGAGGCCATGGCCGGCAGCAGCCAGCCGGCGCCCGCCAGCTCGCTGGGGCCGTCTACCATGCTGGTGTTGGCGAAACGATCCACCAAGACGCAGTCGCCCACGGCCTGGTGGGTGTCGTTGCTGGTCCAGATGGCGCCGCCGCAGTGCATGGCCATGTCGCCGACAGCTGCCGCATCACCGTCCACCATACATTCGTCGGTCCTGTCGGAGCCGTAGATGCTCTCGCGGGTCGCGGCGTCGTAGACTTCGATGGTCAGCGGGCAGTCGATCTGTGTGTTCGAGTCGAGGTGGCTGTAGCCGCCGAAGAAGGCGACGTTGCCGCTGCTGAGGGCTACGGCCTTGTGCTGAGCACGCCCGGTCTTGAGGCCGTCGAGCACCTCGATGGACTGGTCTGGCTCGGCGTTGGGGTCGAACAGAAAGATCTGCGCGGTGACGCCGCGGCTTTCCTGGAGGGCTTCCCAGCCACCGGCCACCAGGATCTTGCCCACGTCGCCGTGGGTGCCTTCGGCCAGCAGTGTGGCCGTGTGGTTGACCCGGCCGGTGATCTCGTTGGTGTAGCCAGCCCAGTCGTCGGCGGTGGTGGGGAAGGTGGTGTGGAGGGTGGGCTCGAAGTCGGCGTCGGGGGGCACGAGGCCCCAGGAGGTGATGGCATCGACGCCATCATCGCCCCAGCCGTCCGGCGCGCCGCCAAACACGAAGAAGCGGCCGTTGCCGTCGGAGGCCAGGGCGTTGCCCCAGGCTCCTGTGGCCAGTTCGTGGAAGGTGGCCATTTCGCCCACCGCCGCCATGAAGATGTCCACCGAGCCGGTCTCGGCCCGCCCGATGTCGAGGGCATCGGAGCGACCCCGGGCCACCAGGGGAGCCGCGTCGGTGGCGCCGCTGTAGCCTTCGATCTCGATCACCACGCCTTCGGGCAGGGCGGGGAGGTCTTCGATGGCTGGGGCTGTGCCCCGCGCGACGTCGATCTCGTACTCTTCTGACTGCCCGCTGCTGTCGGTCAGGCGTACCACCATCAGCTCGACGTCCTCGAAGAGGTCGGTCTGGCTGGGGGGAGGCACCGGCCGGATGGTCAGCTCGAAGGTTGAGGGCTTGCCGTCGGAGCCGCCGCAGGCGACCGCTGCGAGCGCTGTGGCGAGGACGATGATTCGGGAGGGGTTGCCCAGGTGCATGCGCATCTCCATGTGTCCCGATTAGCATGGTCCAGGCGTGGTCGCAGTCCCGGACGTGGATGGTGGCCCAGGAGGCCCTGTCATGATCCGTTCCCCCCTGCTCGAGGCTGTCCCTGGCGTGGTGCACGGCTTCAGCACCCGCGCACACCTGGTGCCCCCCCCGCCCCCCGAGTTCAGCCAGCCCGGGCAGCTCGCGGATGCCCTCGAGGCGCTGGGCGTTCCCGGCGCTCCGGTGGCCATGCTCAACCAGGTGCACGGCGCCGTGGTCCACGTGGCCGAGACCGCGGGTCCCCACTGGCCGGTGGGACCTGGGGACGCGCTGGTGTGCACCGAGCGCGGCTTGGTGATCTACGTGCGCGTGGCCGACTGCACCCCCGTGCTGCTGGCTGGACCGCGGGGGGTCGCGGCCATCCACGCCGGCTGGAGAGGCACCGTGGCCGGTGTGGTTCAGGCGGCGGCGGAGCAGCTGATGGCGCGCAGCGGGATGCGGCCTGAGGAGCTCCGAGGCGCGGTGGGGCCCAGCATCGGTCCCTGCTGCTACGAGGTGGGGCCGGAGGTGGTGGAGGGCTTGGGCCGCCACGCACCCGCCGAGGTCTTCTTACACGCGCGCGTAGCGGGGCAGCGGCCCACGGTGGACGTGGCGGCGGTCAACCTGCATGTGCTGCGCAGCCTGGGCATCCCCGCCGAGCGGCTCTCGGCATGCACCTCCTGCGACGAACGTTTTCACTCCTGGCGCCGAGACGGCGTCACCGCGGGGCGCCAGGCTGCCCTGATAGGGTTGGCGCCATGAGGCTCCCCTTCGTTTTGATCCTCGCCCTGGCCGCGTGCACTGGCGACCCACGTCCCGAAGCCCAGGCGCTGGAGCTGTTCGAGGCTGGGCGGGCGCAGATCGAGCGCGGCGAACATGGGGCCGCGGCGGAGAGCTTTCGCCTGGCGGTGGAGACGGATCCCCGGCGGACCGTGCTGCGATCCTGGCAGGCCTACGCCCTGGCCCAAGGGGGCGACCCCACGGCGGCCATCGCGCTGCTCGAGGGAGAGGGTGTGCTGGGCCTCGCCCCCCACGATCGTTACAACCTGGCGGCCTGGCACGCGCGCCTGGGCGAGCACGAGTCGGCCTTGTCCCTGCTGGCCGCAGCCCTCGATGACGAGCCGGAGCTGCGCGTCACGCTGGGCGACGATCCCGACTTCGAGCCGCTGCGCGCTGACGGCTCGCTGGCGTCCCGCATCCACGACAGCGAACTGCGGGCGGTCATGCTGGGCGAAGAGGGTGCCATCCTGGCCGGCGAGATCTACGACCTCGAGCTCAACGTCCAGCCTGGCTCGGCGGCAGTGAAGCTGGTGTGGGACCGTGCGCTCCCCCAGGGTTTCACCCTCACGCGGGTCATCGACGAACGCTCGTCCGATCCCGGTCGCGGCGATCTGCGGGCCCTTCGGTACGGCCTGAGGGCGGGCAGGGGAGGGGAGGGGACCCTGGGTCCCTGGACTCTGAGCTCCGCACAAGGCGGCGCTCCCATCCAGGAGGTTCCCTGGCAGGCGGTGGTGCCCGCGGGGGTGGATCTGGGCCCCGTCGAAGCACAAGCGGTCGTGGACCCAATGTGGTGGACCCCCCGCGAGGCCCTCGAGGGCCTGGAGCCCGCGGCGGCCGAGGCTCGCCACGGCCTGCTGGTGGTCTGCTACCTGCCGGGGGATCGCGTCGAGGTCGAAGACGGCACTGTGGCCGGCTCACCCGTCGAGCTCGAGCTGCGCCAGGACGGGTTGCCCACCATGCTGGCCAAGGGCTGGCGATGGGCGCCCGCGTCCACCGGTGCCACGGTGACCCTCACGCGCAAAGGCAGCACCGTGCTCGATGCGCGGGTGGAGCGCCCGGAGCTTTGACTAAAGCGCGGTGTCGTCGCCGCCGCTGGTCACGCCGCCGCAGGACTCGTCGCAGCCGTTGTTGTCACCCAGGATGTTGTCCATCAGGGTGTTGTCTTCGCAGCTGTCGAAGTCGGCGCCGGTGCAGGTCATGCCCCAGCCACCGTTGTCCGTGATGACCGTGGACGTGAACGTGGCGGTGCTGTTCACGGTCTGGGCCACGCCGTGGGCGTCGTACTGCGTGCAGCTACTCAGCTCCACGCCGTCGCCGACATTGGTGACGATCTGGCTCTCGGCGACCCCAACGATGCTGCAGGTGGCGGTCAGGCCGTCGCTACCATTGCCCTCGATGAGCGCGTCCTGGATCGACACTGCGGATTGCGACATCGACACCGCCGTACCGCCGGCGCCGGTGATGGTCAGGCCCTCGAAGGTCGCCGCTTCGCCGTCGATGCCGGGGAAGGTGGACATCACTACACCGTTGCCCACCGCGTCGGTGATCTCCACGTCGTAGAAGGTCGCCGCGGTGAAGGACGTGTTGTTGTAGGTGTACAGATAGATGCCGCCGTAGCCCTGGGGTTCTTCGATGGTCAGGCCGTTGACGTAGATCTCCGGCGCCGTGTCGTAGTGGTTGAAGTAGACGGCGTAGGCGCTGGTGGTCAGGGCCGAGGCGTTGCGGATGGTGACGTCCTCGATCTCCACTACCGAGTTGTAGCTGTAGATGCCTTCGCCCGCGGGGCTGTCGATGGTGACGTTCTCGAGCAGCGCCCGGCTGGTGCTCAGGTAGACGGAGTCGTAGCTGGTCTCGTAGGAGCTCGTGAAGAGCAGCTTGCCGTTGGAGTAGTAGTCGTAGGAGATCTGAGCGCTCTGGCCGTCGGTGACCTCGAGCCCGTCGACCTCGACGTCGGCCGAGGACGCCAGCACGCCGTAGCCGACGCCCGCCGTGACGGTGTTGTCTTCGATGACAACCGCGTCGCTGCCTTCGCCCCCAATGTAGATGGCCGCGTAGGCGTAGCCCGAGAAGCTGTTGTCGCGGATCTCGGCGTCGGAAGTCGATATCTGGAGCCCGTTATAGCCGTCGGCGAAGCTGTTGTTGCTCACCGTGAGGGTGGCGTTGTAGCCGAACAGGTCCAGGCCGCTGTCGAGCACCTCGTCGTGGTAGATGTAGGTGGTCTTGTTGCCTTCGCCGTCATCGTAGACCCGGGTGGTCTCGAAGGTGCCGTTGCCCGAGAAGCTGTTGTTCTGCGCCAGCATGCCGTTGGACTGGTAGGCGCACAGGGCGCCGAAGGCACCGGACTCGAGGCTGTTGGTGAAGCTGCTGTTCTGGACGGTGCTGGTGCCTCCGAAGTCGAAGAAGCCCGAGCGGGCGTTGGCGTCGAACAGCACGTTCTGCACGCTGGAGTTGGCCTCGGCGGCCGAGATGCCCCAGCCCTGGTTGTCGGAGAAGGTGCCACCGTCGAGTTCCAGGTTGCCGGACTGGTGGTACCAGGCCGCGGGCAGGTCGATGTACGTGTAGCAGCCGAGATCGTCGCAGTACTCATCCTCCAGCTCGCGCAGGTTGGTGATGGTCAGGCCGGTGGCCACCGCGTCGAGGTCGACGGAGAAGATGCCCCGGCGGCCGTTGTTGTCGAAGGTCACGTCGGTCATCAGCAGGGTGCCGTCGGCGTCGCCGTTGCCCAGCAGGTAGGCGCCGTAGTTGTTGTAGCCGCTGATGGTGCTGTCGATGAGGGTGACGTCGGTGCCTTCCACGTACAGGCCGATGGAGCTGTTGATGCCTTCGTCCCAGGCGTAGTTGGCCACCACCTCGGGGTCGCCACTGATCTGCAGGCCCTCGGCGGTGATGGACTCGCCCGCGGGAGCCGCGAAGAGGACCCCCATCTCGATGGGGTCGGTGATGGTGACATCCAGCAGGTCCAGGTCGCCGTAGATCATGTACACGCCGTACAGGCCGCCGGTGATGCTGTCGCCGGACATGGCCAGGCCGTCGCCTTCCATGGCCCAGACCGAGACGATGGTGTTGTCCTCGAAGATGTTCTCGCTGGTGGTGACCGGGCCCGCCTCGGAGAGGAACAGGGCGAAGCCATCGGCGATGCCGCCCTCATCGTCCAGCTCGGTGTACATGGTACCGCTGATGGTGTTGCCCTGGACGTCCAGCTCGGCGCCCCCCGAGCCCTTGATGGCGAAGCCCAGGTTGTCGATGAAGGTGCTGCCCGAGACGGTGGCGCTGCCACCGGCGACCTTCACGGCGCCCCACTGGCTGGCCACGAAGGTGGACGAGCCCACGGTCAGCCCAAGGCAGTCGTCGGCGTCGACGGCGTAGTTGGCGATGGTGTCGAAGGCCAGATCGCTCAGGGCCACGCCGCTGCCGCCTTCGATCTCGATGCCCGAGCGCGATGAGACCACGCTCACGCCGCTGATGCTGGCGTCGGTGACGCCCACGAAGCTGAAGGGGACCTCGCCCTGGGGAGCGTCCCAGGTGGTGATGTCGATACCGGCGCCCACGATGTGCACGGCCTTGTCCACCACCACAGCTTCCATGAACGTGCCTTCGCACAGCTCGAGGGTGGCGCCTTCGTCGGCCAGGTGGATGGCGTCGTTGAGCGAGGCGTAGCCGCCTTCGCCATCGATGGTGATGCATCCTTCCTCGAAGGTCTCCGGCTCGCCGGTGTCGTCGACGCCGGTGTCATCGGGCTTCTCGGTGTCCTCGGGGGGAGGGCAGCCCAGCAGGAGGATCAACGAACTTGCGAGGAGGAAGCGAGGCGTCATAGTGACTCCGGTGCGCTGAAGTTGGCCACACGCTACCCGGAAACCGGCTCCCGGGGCAATGCCATGGTGGAAGCCCTGTGGTCCTTGGCAGGTTGGAGCTTGGTGCACCCCGAGCTTGACGGGGCCCCGAGCGCCGACTAAGTGCGCCCGGCTTGGGAGCCAGGCTTCGCGGACCCGTCCGCCCTATCGCTCCCCTCCGACTCGAACACTCTCTCTCCCTTGGGGAAGAACATGGCCGTCACCCTCCGCCTCACCCGCATGGGCGCCAAGAAGAAGCCCTTCTACCGCGTCGTCGCCGCCGACTCTCGATGCCCCCGCGATGGGCGCTTCATCGAGAAGCTCGGCCACTACGATCCCATGACCGAGCCTCCCGTCCTCAAGATGGACCTCGAGCGTGTGGACTACTGGATCGGTGTCGGCGCCCAGCCGTCCGACACCGTCACGCAGCTGATCACCAAGGCTCGCAGCTCCGCCGCCTTGCCGGTGGAGAGCTAACGTGCAGAAGCTCGTAGACTTTCTCGCTCGTGGTCTGGTCTCACAGCCGGACGAAATCCGCGTCAACACCGTCGAGGGTGAGACCGTCGTGATCGTCGAACTTCAGGTTCACGAAGACGACGTCGCTCGCATCACGGGCAAAGACGACCAGATCATCAAGGCCATCCGCCAGGTGCTCAGCGCCGCCTCCGGGCGTCGCAAGACCATGCTGGAGTTGGTCAACACCCAGGCCAAGCCCACCGCCGAGGCGGGCTCCGAAGAGTAAGGGCCCGCTGCGGTGGGTACCGATCTCTGGCTTCTGGGGCATGTCGCGGGCGTCTTTGGCGTCCGCGGCGAGCTGCGTCTGTGGCTCGACAACCGTGACAGCACTTGGCTGATTGACGCCTCTCGCGAGGTCGTGCTGCGCTCGCCCGATGGGCAGGAACGGCAGGTCAGCCTGTGGGCGCGGCCTGGCGCCGGCCGGCGAATCCTCGGTCGCATCGAGGGCCTGAGCCGTCCCGAGCAGGCCGAAGCCCTGGTGGACTGGCAGATCCTGGTTCCCCGGGATGCCCTGCCCGATCTCGATGACGACAGCTGGTACATCGAGGAGATCATGGGGCTCGAGGTGCGGACCGAACATGGCGCGCTGCTGGGTAAGCTGGTGGAGGTCCACCAGGGCGCCCCGGTGGAGGTCTGGGAGATCCACGGTGACGGGGGTGTCTGCTATGTGCCGGTGCTCGTGGACCGCATCGTGGAGGTGGGTGACGTCATCGTCGTCCGCGAAGACGGTGTCGTCTTGGGGGAAGAACAATGCGCTTCGACATCCTGACCCTGCACCCCGATCTCTGCCGCAGCCCGATGGAGCACTCCATCATCGGCCGCGCCCGCGAAAAGGGTGTCATCGAGGTGGGGCTGCGGGACATCCGCGACCACGGCCGGGGCAACTACCGTCAGTGCGATGACGAGCCCTATGGTGGTGGCAGCGGGATGGTGCTGCGGGTGGACGTGCTGGACGCGGCCATCTCGGCCATCCGGCAGCCCGACAGCCACGTGGTGCTGATGGACGCCGCCGGCGCTCCGTTTCGCCAGGCCACCGCTCAGCGGCTCTCACAGGTCCCCCACCTCGTGCTGGTCTGTGGCCACTACGAGGGGGTGGACCATCGCGTAGCAGAGCACCTGGTGGACGAGAGCATCTCCGTGGGCGACTTCGTGCTCACCGGGGGCGAGCTACCCGCGATGTCGATCGTGGATGCCGTGGCCCGCCTGTTGCCCGGTGTGCTGGGCTGCGCCCACTCCAAGGTCGAGGAGTCCTTCCAGGAAGGGCTGCTCGAGTATCCCCAATACACCCGGCCCCGAGAACATCGGGGTTGGGAAGTTCCCGATGTCCTGCTGTCGGGCCACCACGCGCGCATCGAAGCGTGGCGGCGCGAGCAGGCCATCACCAGGACCCGGATCACCAGGCCGGATCTGCTGTCGGACGACGACGGATGATGCTTGGTGTTGACAGGGTGCTGGGCGAACGCTAAAACGCCGCGGTTTCCGGCCCGCCCAACGTGCGGGCCGTGTGCGTCTCGAGGTTATAATGGTCTCCATTCAGCAGATCGAACAAGCGGATTTCCCCCGTTCGAAGGACGTCGATGTTCGGCCGGGCGACAAGGTCCGCGTCCATTGCCGCATCGTCGAGCTCACCCTAGGTGGTAAGTCCGGTCGTACCGCCGAGAAGATCAAGACCAAGGAAAAGGTCCGCATTCAGGTCTTCGAAGGCACGGTCATCGCGGTCAAGCAGGGCGGCCATCGCTCTACCTTCACGGTCCGCAAGATCTCTTACAACGTTGGCGTCGAGCGTATTTTCCCGGTCGACAGCCCCAACGTCACGAAGATCGAGATCATGGCCCGTCACCGCGTGCGTCGCGCCAAGCTGTACTACCTGCGTGGTCGTCGCGGCAAGTCCGCCCGCCTCAAGGTCATCCGCTAGCGTTCATGCGCAGCACGGATCAGCGCCGCCTGGCCCAACAAGCGGGTCTGGCGGCGGAGCTCCATGTGGCAGAGCTGCTCGAAGCCCAGGGCTGGTCTGTGCTCGAGCATAGCTGGCGCTGTAGGGCTGGCGAGATCGATCTCATCGTGGTCCGCGACGGCGCCCTGCGCTTCGTCGAGGTCAAGGCTCGCGCTCGGGGCGACGTCCTGGGACTCGAGGCCGTGGGTGCCGCCAAGCAGCGGCGCCTCGGTCGTGCCGCCGATGCCTTCCTGGACCTGTACCAAAGCCCCTTCACCGAGGCGGCCTTCATGGTGGCCCTGGTGAGCTTCGACGACGGCCGCTGGGAGGTCGAGCTCTTGGACGACGCCTTCGATGTTTCGTGAGCTATAGAGCCCTATGCTGCTCGTCGCTGCCACCCCCATCGGCAACCTCCAGGACGCCTCACCACGGCTGGTGGCTTCCCTGGGCCAGGCCGAGCTGATCCTCGCGGAGGACACCCGCGTCGCTCGCAAGCTCTGCAGTGCGCTGGGCGTCCCGGCGCCGGCCATCGTCTCGTCCCATGCCCACAACGAGCGCGGACGCCTCGAACGGGCCCTCGAAGCGCTGCATCAGGGCCGTGTGGTGTTGCTGCTCTCGGATGCCGGCGCCCCGGGCCTGTCGGACCCGGGTCAGCCCCTGGTGGCCGCGGCCCACGCCCAGGGCATCCCTGTGCGTGGCATCCCCGGTCCCTCGGCGGTCACCACCGCCCTTGCCATCTCCGGGCTGGCGGCCGTGCCCTCGGCCTTCCTGGGCTTCCCGCCCCGCAAGCCGGGGCAGCGCCGGCGCTTCCTCGAGGACGCCCTGGCCCTCGGCATGTGTTTCGTGCTCTTCGAGGCCCCGGGGCGTACCCCCCGCCTGGTGGCGGAGCTGGCCCAGCTGGCCCCCGAGCGCCAGGCGTGCATGTGTCGTGAGCTCACCAAGATCCATGAAGAGGTGGCCCTGGCACCCCTCCCACAGCTCGCGGCCGCGCTGGCCGAGCGCAGCCTCAAGGGCGAGGTCACCCTGGTGGTGGGCGCCGGCGAAGTGCAGGTCGCCACAGCGGTCGCCGATCTCATCGAGGGTCAGAAGGGCGCCGCCGCAGCGCTGGCCCAGGCCTGGGATCTACCCAAGCGGGACGTCTACAAGGCGCTCACCGATCTGAAGGGCCGCTTGAAGGGCGGCTAGCGGATCAGGATCTCGATGCCGCCACCCAGGGACAGGTCCAGCGTGTCGGTGCCCGTGACGATGGGGTAGTGGTGCTCGATCTCGTGGGGCGACATGTAGGTGAGGTCGGCCACCAGCTTCCATTTCATGTACTGGAAGGCCTGGTGGTAGAAGCCGACGCCGGCGGACGCCCAGGTGTGCTCGCTCTCGGTGGCCGGGACCTGGCGGCTGGTGGACAACACCGACGGCAGGTACAGGCCGCTGGGGGCGGACTGCCAGGTGGTGTAGCCGAAGCCCAGGCGCAGATCGATGGAGAAGCGGCTGAATGCTTCGGGGTTGTCGTGGGCCACGATCTCCGCACCGGTGCGGATCCAGATGTCGTCCGCGGGCTCGAGCTCGACGCCGCTGCCCAGGGTCTCGCCGGTTTCGTCGTACAGGGTGACGTCGCTCAAGGTGCGCGCGCGGGTGTAGCGGAAGGCGATGTAGGGCTGGGAGATGTTGCGGGTGGTGCTGAACGCCATGCCCAGGCGTGTGCCGCCACCGCCGTTGCCAGCGCCCCGCAGTTCGCCTTCGTCCAGCTCGTAGAAGTTGTTGTCCGAGCGGGTCCGAACGGCGGCTTCGATGAGCCAGGTGGCTCGGTTGCCGCGGCTCTCGAAGGCCTCGGAGAAGGGGGTGCCCTTGATCCCCAGCCACACGCCATCGGTGCCCTTGCCCTTGATGGGGTCGAGGCCTTCGATGGGCTCGGTCTCGAGCATGGTGCCCTGACCGGTGCTGGGGTCGAACACCATCTGGTTGGCTTCGGGGAAGGCCAGGCGGGTGCTCAGGTGCTGGGGCAGCTCGAAGAACACGCCGACCCCGGGGCCGGCGGAGAAGACACCTTGGTAGGTGACGGTGTGCTGCTCGAAGGTGCTCGAGCCGACCCGTTCGCTGCCTTCGTACAGGCTGCCGGCGGTGTGCTGGAATCCGTAGTCGACGACGATGTCGCCGCGGAGCCAGGGGGGCAGATCCGTGACCTCCGCGGCCTGTGCGGTCTGTGCGGCGAGCGCCAGGGCAACGGCGGCGAGGACTGGAGTGGTGCGTGCCATCGTCATCTCCTCGGAGGGGTGGAGCGTACGTCCCCGGAAAGCCAGCGTCAAGGTGACGGTCAAGGGCCGTGCTCGCCGCTGCGCTGGGGATCGCGCAGCCCGTAGGCCTTCATCTTGGTCTGTAGGCTCTTGCGGCTGATTCCCAGGCGGCGGGCTGCCAGGGTGACGTTGCCCGCGTCGTGCTCGAGCGCGCGCTGAATACGGCTGCGCTCGAGGCGTGCGGTGTGCAGGCGGACGTATTCTTTCAGATCGAGCTGGTCGCCCTGTGCGTGGAGTTCGGGGGTAGGCGCTGCGCTGCCCACGCCGTGTAGGTCTCGCGGCTCGAGGGTGTCGGCGTCCGCCAGCAGGACCGCGCGCTCCATGACGTTCTCGAGCTCGCGCACATTGCCGGGCCAGTGCCAGGATGCGAGCTGCTCGAGGGTGGCGGGGCTGACGGAGGCCACGCTGCGGCCAAGCCTGCGGTTGTACTTTTCCAGGAAGTGCCGGACCAGCAGCGGCATGTCCCCCAGCCTCTCCCGCAGGGGAGGGATGTCGATGGGCACGACGTTGAGCCGGTAGAAGAGGTCTTCGCGGAAGCGGCCTGCGGCGACCTCGGCCTGTAGGTCCACGTTGGTGGCTGCGACCACCCGGACGTCCACGCGGATGGTGCGCACACCGCCGACACGCTCGAAGGTCAGCTCCTGGATGGCCCGGAGCAGCTTGACCTGCATCTCCTTGGGGAGTTCGGAGATCTCGTCGAGGAACAGGGTTCCGCCGTCGGCGAGCTCGAGTCGCCCGGGCTTGGCGGAGACCGCGCCGGTGAAGGCGCCGCGCTCGTGGCCGAACAGCTCTGACTCGAAGAGGTTGGCGGGGATGGCGCCGCAGTTGACCTGGATGAAGGGTGCGGAGCTGCGGGGGGACTGGTCGTGCAGCGCCCGGGCAACCAGCTCTTTGCCGGTGCCGCTCTCACCCTGCACCAGCACCGTGCTGGGGGATGCAGCGATCTTTTCGATGAGGGCGTAGACCTGCTGCATGGAGGGGGTGCGGCCGACCAGCGCGAAGCGGCCGTCGCTGCCTCTGCGGGGTTCTTCGCCTTTGCGACCCCGGTGGGCCAGGGCCTTGCCGATGACGTTGCGAAGCTCCGTGAGGTCGAAGGGCTTGGTGATGTAGTCGTGGGCGCCGAGCTTGAGGGCTTCGACCGCCGACTGCACGGTTCCAAAGGCGGTGATGATGATCACAGGAAGCTCGGGGAGTTCCTGGCGGCACCAGGCCAACAGCTCGAGGCCTCCGAGCTCTGGCATCTGTAGGTCGGTGACCACCATGGCGTAGGGCTGCAGCTCGAGGCGCTCGATGGCCTGGGCCCCGTGTTCGGCGGCATCCACCTGGTAGCCGTCGCGACGCAGGTGTGCCGCCAGCACTCGGCGGATGGAGGGTTCGTCGTCCACGATCAGGATGCGGGGCCTGGACATGCGGCGTTCTTAACCCTTTCGTGCCCCTTCCGAGCCTGCACCCAAGGAAGCCGGCGTGGTTACACTGTATCGCGCACCACCCATCGCCTCTCGTGAACGGGGAATCCGCGACTCCTTCGAAGGGTCCGCGTCCCTGACACGTCCCCTGGGGGCGGCCGGTGGCTGCCGCGACATGGAGGTCCTCTTGCGCGCCTTGTTCCTCTCGCTCATGCTCGCCCTGTTCGGTGCTGCCCCGGCGTTCGCCGCCGACACCGCCCCCGCGTTCACCCTGCGTGACATCAACGGCAAGCAGGTCAGCCTGTCCGACTTCTCCGGTCAGGTCGTGCTCATCAGCTTCTGGGCCTCTTGGTGCACGCCGTGCCAGGCCGAGATGCCCCACCTGCAGCGCTTCTACGACACCTACAAGGACCAGGGCTTCACGGTGCTGTCCATCAACACCGACGACGCCCGATCGTCCTCCCAGGTCAAGCCCCTGGTCAAGAGCAAGGGCCTGACCTTCCCGGTGCTGCTGGACCGCGAGACCTCGGTGATCGCCATGTACAACCCGGCCAAGACCCTGCCCTTCGGGGTCCTGCTGGCGCAGGATGGCTCCATCACTCAGGTCTTCCAGGGCTACACTCCTGGCGAAGAGGTGCATGTCGAAGAGGCCATCAAGGTGGCCCTGGGTGGCGAAGAACCGGCCGAGCCGGCCGTTGACCCGGCCGTTGACCCGGCCGCTGACCCGGCCCCTGCGCCCGCTGCAGCCGAGTAGGTCATGGCTCGCTCGGAACTCATCGCGCCGGTGATCGCTGGCGCGCTGCTGCTGTGGTCGTTGCCCGCTCTTGCCACCGTCCAGCTCGAGGGGCACGGTCCCTTGGCTGGCAGCAGCCTGTCCATCAGCGATCGCTTCGCCCTGCGCTACTACAGCGTCGACCATACCCTGCCGGGCTTCGAGGACAGCCACCCGAACCTCCACGACTACATCGAGGAGGTCAACCGGATCAACCTGCTGCTCAACAAGGGTGGCTTCGCTGCGGGGGCCCAGATCGACCAGGTCGGGCTGTTCGCCAACCGCTACTACCTCGACGACGAGCTGTACCACTCCAACCAGCTGTACGAGCCCGGGATCCGATCCCCCTGGCCCGACGCCTACGTGGGGCTCGAGAAGCTCTACCTGCGCAACAAGGGCGAGTACCTCGAGCTCGCCGTGGGCGATGGCTACGTGTCCTTCGGGCGGGGCATCGCGCTGAACCTGGTGCGCAACACCAACATCGACCTGGATAGCTCCCTGCGGGGCGTGCGCGCTGTGGTGCGCTCGGGCAACTGGGACTTCACCGGGGCATCGGGGCTCACCAACCCCCAGCAGGTCCAGCTCGACAACCGCAACGTGGGCATCCACACCGACAACAAGCACATGGTCAGCGGCGTGCGCGCCGAGCGCTTCGGGCTTGGGAAGTTCAACGTGGGCGCCCATGGTGTGGTCTACAGCTTCGCCCGCGGCGAAGACGTCGAGTCTCCGGGGTTCACCCGCTACCAGCAGCCCGTGGATGTGTTCGTGGGCGGCGCCACTGTCGAAGGCTTCGGCCTGGCGGGCATCGACCTCATCGCCGAGTTCGACTGGTTCGAGTACCGCTCCCCCGACTTCTTCGGCGGCGAAGAACCCGAAGCGGCCTACGCGGCCTATGCCTCTGCGTCCGCTTACCCGGGCAAGGCGGTGCTGCTGCTCGAGGCCAAGCACTACATCAACACCGAGCGCATCAACATCTTCACCGGCATCGACAACTACGAAGTCGCGGTGGCTCCCACCCTCGAGTACGAGCGGGTGATCACCGAGGACTCCTCGGCGGCGGTGAACTCGAACGACATCACCGGCGTTCGGCTGCGTATGGACTACCCCATCAAGCCCGGGGTGCTGATCCCCTACGTCTCCGTCGCGGCATTCCACGACCGGGAATTGGGCGGGCTGCACTTCAACCAGGCTCCTGAGACCATCGTCCACCCGGTGGTGGGCGTGCAGTGGCTGGGCAAGGAAGCCCACGTCATCGCCAACGCTGGTGGGCGCGCCGACATCCGTGGCGACGACACGGGCGCCGACGTCAACGCCCACTTCGACGTCGATCTGCAGCTGCCGGCGGGCCCCTTGGGCAGCCTCGAGCTGTCGTCGGCGTTCATGCACTTCGTGTGGGGCGAAAATCCCGCCCAGCAGACCGACTTCACCGACATGGTCAACGCCCTGGCCCTGCATGCCACCGACAAGTGGACCTTCATCCTGTGGCAGGACTTCAGCGACAACCCCCTCATCCAGAGCACGGGCAACGTCGCAGAGAACATCTACGGCGCGGCCGAGGTCCAGTTCAAGCCCTCCAGCGCGCTCACCACCAGCCTGTTCTATGGCGCGTACAAGGCGGGTATCCGCTGCGCGGGCGGGCAGTGTCGGAGCCTGCCGGGCTTCGAGGGTCTGCGCTTCGGTCTCAACGGTAACTTTTAGGAGTCGCTGACAGGACGACCGTGGTGGGTCCGGGTGTTTGAACGTACGGTGAGAGGGTCCTGCGGGGTCCTCGTTTCCGGGATATGGTCCCGTCCGTCCTCCCCGGCGTGTACCGACTTGTACGTCTTCAGGTGATCATGTCTATGCGAAGCCTCTTCTCCGCCCTCGCTTCCATCCTGATGCTGGCGCTCCTGGCCACCCCGGCCGACGCAGCGCAGCTCAAGATCGCCGGCGTCCTGGCGTCCTCGTCCTACCCGGACTCCGAGGAAGTCTCCTACGCTGCGAGCAACGTCAAGGACGGCAAGGTGTCCACGGTCTGGGTCGAAGGCGAAGAAGGCTCCGGGCTCGGCTCCTGGATCGAGATCGATCTCGGCGGGCCCCAAACCATCACCCACCTCAAGCTGTGGAATGGCAACTGGTACTCCTGGGACTTCTGGAACCGCCACAACCGGGCCAAGGAGATCGAGCTCACCTTCTCCGACGCGTCCACCCAGAAGTTCACCCTGGCTGACGAGAAAGCCCCCGAGGTCATCCGCTTCGACAAGCCGGTCACCACCTCCACCATCAAGCTCAAGATCAAGGGCATCTTTCGGGGCAGCACGTTCAACGACACCTGCATCTCCGAGATCGCCGTCTTCAACGACCAGCCCGAGGTCTTCCACACGGTCTCCGCCACCACCGACTCCGGGCATCTCCCCGAAGACGCCGACGGCACCTACGCGGTGGGGAACACCTGGGACATGCTCAACGACACCATGTGGTGTGAGGACCAGAAGGACGGCGACGGCACCGGCGCCTGGATCGAGTACCGCTTCGGCAAGACCGTGCGCGTGGGCAAGCTGCTGCTGCTCAACGGCAACGCCTACGACACCACCTTCTGGCGCAAGTCCAACCGGGCCACCAACATCACCTTGAGCTTCTCCGACGGCTCCACCGAAACCATCGTGGTCAAGGACTTCATCATGCTGCAGACCCTGCGCTTTGCCGCCAGGGATGCCAGCACGGTGCGCATCACCTTCGACAGCGTCAAGGTGGGCACCGAGTACAACGACCTCTGCATTTCGGAAGCCAGGTTCGCTGAATAGATCGCCGCACTGTGAGGCGTCTCGAGGGCTGGGCTGCCAAGGCTCCGCCCTCGTGTTGTATGGCAAGCAACGAAAGTGCAAAAGCTCGTAATTGTTCTGCATGGAATCGTTGCGGGCGTGCGTAGGCTTCCGCTACGCTGTTCCCCGTCCCGGAACCCGCCATTCCCCGGAGTACTCCCATGCGCATGCTGACCGCCCTGCTGTTGAGCGCTGGCCTCGTTGGTTGCACGACCGACTACGATCCCCACCTCAACATGGAGACGGAGACCTTCTTCCAGGAACCGCCCGCCGATGTGGACATCCTGTGGGTGGTGGACAACTCTCCCTCCATGGCCCAGGAGCAGCTGGAGGTGGGCCTCCGCTTCGCCGAATTCATCGGCCACCTCGAGGACACCAACATCGACTTCCACATCGGCGTGGTCACCACCGATGTCGATGATGAGAACGATAAAGCGGGCCACCTGCTGGGCGACCCCATTGTCATCGACTCCAGCATCGAAGACTTCGAGATGGTCTTCAACGATCGGGTCCAGGTGGGGGTTGACGGCTCCGACATGGAGCGGGGCCTCGAGGCCGCCTACATGGCGCTGACCGAGCCCATGATCTCCGACGCCAACGACGGCTTCCTGCGCAACGACGCGGTGCTGTCCATCATCTTTGTCTCCGACGAGAACGACTGCTCCGACCGCGGGGCCTTTCCCGAGGAAGCCACGGGCATGGCCTGCTACGACCAGCCCGAGAAGCTGGTGCCCATCCGCGACTTCGTCAACGACTTCAGGGACCTCAAGCCCGACGCCTCGGACGTGATCGTCTCGTCCATCGTGGGTCCGGACATCGCCGAGAACTGCGAGGACTCCGTGCCTGGCACCCGCTACCTCAGCGTGGCGGAGAACACCGGCGGGGTCGAAGGCAACATCTGCGACGAAGACTTCACCGACATCATGGACAAGATGGGGCTGGCGGTGGCCGGTATCCGCGCTTCGTTCGAGCTGTCGTCCTTGCCCAAGGTGGACACCCTCGAGGTCTGGGTGGGCGACGCCGAGGATGAGGAAGAGGACTGGGACCTGGTGCTCGAGGACGTCGACGATGGCTGGACCTACGACGACGTCACCAACTACATCACGTTCAACGGCGACTCGGTGCCCCCGCGCGGTTCGATCATCACCGTCTACTACGACTTCGGTGCCAACGTCGAGTAGCGTTGGCCGGCGGGCCTAGTCGCTGTCCAGCCCCGGAAGGTAGCGACCCAAACGCTCGAGGGCGGAGAGGTCCGTGGCGTCTTCGGCCAGGGTGGGGATGGTCCACAGCTGGGCGTCGGGCCCGGCGGCTCGGCGCAGCTGAGTCAGGGAGGCGTCGTCGTAGCGGGCCAGGCGGCCGTAGTGCTCGTGGCTGCGGGCGATGGCGTCGAGGACGGCCCGCCAGGCCGCGGGGTCGAGATCCGCTGGCGCCTCGAGCTGTGCGGGCAGGGTAGGGGGCTCGGCCGTGGTGGGGCGCGGGGAGCAGCGATTGACCAGATAGCCGTGGAAGGGGAGCTGTCGGTCCTGGAGCTCTTGCAGGAACTCGAGGGCCTCGAGCTGCGCGGCGGGCACGGGGGTGGTCACCAGGTAGAAGCGGGCGCTCTGCAGCTGGTCACGGACGGCCTGCACCCGCGGTGCGATGGTGTCGGTGAGCTCTTCGAGGAAGGAGACGAACTCTGCGATCTCCCGGATGGTGCTCGAGCCCACCAGGCGGTCGAGCACCGAGACCACCATCCCGTTGTTCTGCTGCAGGCGCTGCATGCCTTGGACCGTGCGGGGCAAGGCCAGCACCCTGAGGACCCGGCGGTCCAGGAAACGGGCCAGGCGATCGGGGGCGGTGAGGAAGTCCAGGGCGTGGCGGGTGGGGGGCGTGTCGAGCACCACAGCATCGTACAGTTCGCTCTCCACCAGCTCTTGCAGGCGCTCCATGGCCATGTACTCTTGGGTGCCCGTGAGCCGGGTGGCGGCGAAGCGGTAGTAGCGGTTGTCCAGGATGCGGTCGGCCGCGGCGCTGGTGGTGGCCGAGCGCCGCACCAGGCGGTCGAAGGTGGCCTTGACGTCGAGCACCAGCGCGTGGAGGCAGCCTTCGCCGGCATCGCAGTCGGTGTCCAGGCGGATGCGTTGGGGCTGGTCGCCGAGGGCGTGGAGGCCCAGGCTGTCAGCGAGTCGTCGGGCGGGATCGATGGTGAGCACGGCGACCCGTCGCCCCTCGAGGGCGAGGCGGACGGCCAGGGCGGCGCTGAGGGTGGTCTTGCCCACCCCACCGGCCCCGCAGCAGACCAGCACCTGGGTCATGGTCGCAGCCCCTGGCCCTGCAGGAAGTGGCCAGCCAGGCGGTCGAGATCCTGGAGCACGAGCTGGCGGCGGGGCTGGTAGGGCAGGGCGATGGCGGGCTTGGGCAGCGCGGCCAGGAGGCGCTGGGTGGCCAGTCGCTGCCGCTGAACGGTCTTGACCCAGTGGTCCGTGAGCTGCACGAGCTCGGGGAGCTGCGGGTGCGTCGAACCCTCGAGGGCCTGGCGCGCGCTGTCCCATGCCCCCAGGGGCTCGAAGGGCGCTGGGTGTACCTGGTTGACGATGCAGGCAGCCACCTGTTGTTGGCTCTCACCGAGGCCCTCGTAGAGCTGTAGGGCCTCGTTGACCGGCAGGGGCTCGGGCAGGGTGGTGATCACGATGGCGGTCTGGGCGGGGTCGGAGATGAGATCGTGGACCCGTCGGGCGTTGGCGTGGAAGGGCCCGCTGCGGGTGACCTCCATCAGGTTGGCCGGGGACGAGAGCATGGTGAGGCCGTGGCCGGTGGCCGGGGCGTCGAGGATCAGCAGATCCCAAAGGGGGCCGGTGTCGCTGTGTTCCTGGGCCAGGTCCCACACCTTGCCGAGCTGGATGATGTCCGGTAGGCCCGGCACCGTGTCCATGAAGGGGCCGATGACCCGGTTGCGGAAGACCAGGCGGTACAGGGCCCGCAGCTTGAGCTGACGCACCACGAAGTCCTCGAGGGCGTCCTGTGGGTTCATGGACAGCAGGTGGAGTCCTTCGCGCACAGGCAGCACGCGGTAGCGCCCGTGCTTACGGCCCAGCGCGCGGGCCAGGCCTTGGGCGCCACCGGTCTCGATGAGCAGGGTGCGCAGGCCCCTGCGTGCGGCTGCGATGCCCAGGGCTACGCTGACGGTGCTCTTGCCCGTGCCCCCCTTGCCGGTGACCACCACCAAACGGCGGCCCTCGAGCCGGTCGATGAGAGACGGCTCGGGTTTCGCGTCGGTGTCGGGGGTAGCGGGGCTCATGGTCCCGCGCCTTAACGCTCCCACCCCCTTGCCTGCAGGCCTGGATTGCTTACAAAGGGGACGCTTGGAGGTCCTATGCCGATTTACGAGTATGCATGTAACGAGTGTGAGCACGTCTTCGAGCTGATCCAGCGTATGGGAGCGCCCGCGCCGGAAGCCTGTCCTGAATGTGGTGAGCCCAGCGTCCGCAAGCTGGTGAGCACGACCAGCTTCAGGCTCCAGGGTTCGGGCTGGTACAAGGACGGCTATGGCTCGGGTGGCGGCCCCAGCAAGTCGAGCGAGTCCACCACGTCGAGCGAGCCCAGCAAGTCGAGCGAGCCCGGCAAGTCGAGCGAGTCCAGCAAGTCGAGTGGCTCCGGCGGCACTCTGAAGCCCACCGCCAAAGAAGAGTCCACCGCCAAGGCCGCCGCCAAGTAGCGGCGGCATCAAGGGGTATCCATGGCCACCTCCATGAACGGTCGCGCTCTCTCCAGGGCGCGCAACCAGGCCCTTCGTCCGCGCATCGCCGCGTTGCCTCGCCCCCCGGGGTTGGCCGTGGTGCTGGTGGGTGAAGACCCAGCCAGCCAGGTCTATGTGGGGCGCAAGGCTCGCGTGGCCGGTCGCCTCGGGCTGCACCACCAGCAGCACGATCTGCCAGCGGACACGCCAGAGGTCGATCTGTTGGCGCTCATCGATGGGCTAAACGCCGATCCTGCCATCGACGGCATCCTGGTGCAGGTCCCCCTGCCGGCCCACCTGGACCGCCAGCGAGTGCTGGATCGTATCGATCCCGCCAAGGATGTCGACGGCTTCCACCCCTGGAACATGGGCCTGCTGGCCCAGGGTCGGCCGCGCTTCGTGGCCTGTACCCCCAAGGGCGTCATGGAACTGTTGGCCGAGTATCGGGTGCCGCTGCAGGGCAAGCGCGCAGTGGTGGTGGGTCGTTCCACCATCGTCGGCCGTCCCGTGTCGCTGCTGCTGGATGCCGCCAACGCCACGGTCACCGTCTGCCACAGCCGCACGGTGGATCTCGAAGCGCGGGTGCGTGAAGCCGACATCGTCGTGGTCGCGGTGGGCAAGCCCGACGCCGTGCTGGCGGCATGGATCAAGCCTGGCGCCGCGGTCATCGACGTGGGCGTGAACCGCCTGGACGATGGCAGCCTGGTGGGCGACGTCGGGGCAGGCCCCGAGCTCGAGGCTGCGGCCTGGATCACCCCCGTTCCCGGGGGCGTCGGGCCCATGACCATCGCCATGCTCATGGCCAACACGGTGGAATCCGCCGAGGGGCGGCTTCAGGGCTGACCTGTGGCATAGCCGTCTCCAGATCCTGGTGATTCTTGCCGCCGATGCTCCTGGCTTTGGGTTAGGAAGCGAGCCTTTCGGGCCCCTGGCCCGCGCCCCGTTCCCGCCCCCTGCGAGGTTGTGATGACACTCGAGCGCACCCCCTTCTACGAGTTCCATGTTGCCCACGGTGGCAAGCTCATCGACTTCGGCGGCTGGGAGCTGCCGGTGCAGTTCGAGGGCATCAAGAAGGAGCACCAGCTCGTGCGGTCGGCGGTGGGTCTGTTCGACGTCAGCCACATGGGCGAGATCCGCTGCACCGGCCCCGAAGCCCTCGAGGCGGTCCAGGGGCTCATCACCAACGACGCCAGCACCCTGGCCATCGGCCAGGCGCTGTACACCCCCATGTGCAACCACAAGGGCGGTATCGTCGATGATCTGCTGGTGTACCGCGTGGGTGAGTCCGAGTTCTTCTTGGTGGTCAATGCCGCCAACATCGACAAGGACTTCGCCTGGATGGTCGAGAACAACCCTCGTCCCGACGGCGCCACGTTTGTCAACGAATCCCCCCAGTGGGGCCAGCTGGCGGTCCAGGGCCGGCACGCCCAGGCCGTGGTCCAGGCACTGGTGGACGTCGATCTCGACACCGTCGCCTATTACCACTTTGCCGTCACCACCGTCGCCGGCGTGGCCGGCTGCCTGGTGTCTCGCACGGGCTACACCGCCGAGGATGGCTTCGAGATCTACCTGCCCGCCATCGGCGCGGATGCCATCTGGCCCGCTGTGATGGCCGCGGGCGAGTCCTTCGGCATTGCCCCCATCGGGCTCGGTGCCCGGGACACACTGCGCCTCGAGGGCAAGCTCTGCCTCTACGGCAACGACATCAACGACGACACCACGCCCCTCGAAGCGGCCTTGGCCTGGACCGTCAAGCTCGACAAGCCCGTGCGCTTCATCGGCCAGGACATCATCGAAGCCCAGAAGGCCGAGCGCCCCAAGCGGCGCCTGGTGTGCCTCACGGTGGCCGACCGTATCGCCCGCCCCCACATGCCCATCCTGCGCGATGGTGTCGTGGTGGGTGAGGTCACCTCCGGTACCCGCTCTCCCACGCTGGGCACCAACATCGCCCTCGGCTACGTCCCCATCCGCTTCGCGCGGCCGGGCAACGAGTTCCAGATCGACGTCCGTGGCCGCATCGCCGATGCTGTCGTGGTCAAGCCCCCCTTCTTCAAGCGCGACTACTAACCCCGGCCCCCCCGCTGGCCGCCCAGGAGTCTCCCATGCAGTTCCCCGCAGATGTCATCTACACCAAGGAACACGAGTGGCTGCGCCTAGACGGTGACACGGTCACCGTCGGCATCACCGATTTCGCCCAGGATGCCCTCGGCGACGTGGTCTACGTCGACCTGCCCGACGTCGGTGAGCCCGTCGCGGCCGGCGCCACCGTGGCCGAGATCGAGTCGGTCAAGGCCGTGTCGGACGTCTTCAGCCCCGTCACTGGCGAGATCGTTGCTGTGAACGAAGACCTCGACGGTAACGAAGAGTCCATCAACGAGGCCCCCTATGGCGCTGGCTGGCTGTTCCGAATCAAGCTCTCCGACGCTTCCGAGCTCGATGGCATGATGGACGTGGCCGCCTACCAGGCCTTCGTCGCGGAACAAGAGTAGTCTACGCTCGCCGCGGCTCCCGCGCCCAGGGGCACGCTCCCGGGGTGCGCAGCCGCGCCACCCATCCCCGTGCCTCTGGAGCCTGCAGCTCATGGCAGATCGATTCCACAAGTACATCCCGGCCACCGCTGACGAGATCGAGTACATGCTCGACGCTGTCGGCTATCCCAGTGTCGATGCGCTGCTGGCCGATGTCGTCCCCGAGTCCCAGATCCTCGGGCGACCTCTCGATCTGCCCGGTCCCTTGAGTGAGGTGGAGATCCTGGCTGCAGGCGCCGAGCTTGCTGAGCGCAACCAGGCCGCCGGGCTGCAGGCCTGCTTCCTTGGGGCCGGCGCGTACCGGCACCAGGTCCCCGTGGCCATCCACCACATGGTGTCCCGGGGTGAGTTCCTCACCGCCTACACGCCCTACCAGCCTGAGGTCAGCCAGGGCACGCTCCAGGGCATCTTCGAGTTCCAGACCATGGTCTGCGAGCTGTTCGGGATGGAGGTCGCCAACGCGTCGGTCTATGACGGCGCCTCCGCCTTGGCCGAAGCCGTCTTCATGGCCCACCGGGTGGCCCGGGGCAAGCGCCCCAAGGCCATCATCGCCGGGGCTGTGCACCCGGAGTACCAAGAGGTCTGCTGTACCTACGGGCTCGCCGAGATCGTCAAGCTCCAGGCCCAGGCGCCTGGCGCCGACGGTCGCATCGACCTGGCAGAGCTCGAGGCTTCTCTCGATGGCCAGGTCTGCTGCGTGGCCGTGCAGAGTCCCAACTTCGTCGGCCTGATCGAGGACCTCCCGGCCATCGCAGATATTGTCCACGCCGCCGGCGCCTTGCTGGTGGTAGCGGTCACCGACCCCCACGCCTGCTCTCTGTTCGAGTCTCCCGGCGCGTGCGGCGCCGACATCGTGGTGGGTGAGGGCCAGGCCTTGGGCCTGCCCATCAGCATGGGCGGTCCGTACCTGGGCTTGTTCGCCACCCGCAAGAAGCTCGTGCGCCAGATGCCTGGCCGTTTGGTGGGGCGCACCCACGACACGGACGGGAAGCCCGGCTTCGTGCTCACCCTCTCCACCCGCGAGCAGCACATCCGCCGCGAGAAGGCCACCTCCAACATCTGCACCAACCAGGGTCTCTGTGCCTTGCAGGCCACCATGTACATGTCGCTGCTGGGGCCTGCTGGCTTGGCGGCGGTGGCCGAGCGCTCCCACGCCCACGCCCTGTACCTGCAGCGGGCTGTGGCGGCGCTGCCCGGCTTCGAGCTGTGCTTCGGCGGCCACTTCTTCCACGAGTTCCTGGTGCGCACCCCGGTGCCCGCCGCCCAGCTGGTGGACCAGCTGGTGAGCCACGGGGTCTTCGCGGGCGTGCCCCTGTCCCGCTACTACCCCGACCGTACCCACGAGCTGCTCATCTGTGCCACCGAGCTCAACGACCGGGATCAGATGGACGAGCTGGTGCGCTTGCTCGGCGTCCACACCGCTTCCGACGGAGGTGCGGCATGACCGCCACGTTCATGCCCTCTGGCACTACAGGCCTGGCCCACGAAGAGCCCGTCATCTTCGAGCGCTCCGTACCCGGCCGCCGCGGCTGGCTGCAGCCCAGCTCCGACATCCCCGCGGCCGACGACCTCGACGGCGCGCTGCTTCGTCAGGCGGCGCCTCGCCTGCCCGAGCTCACCGAGCCCGATGTGGTGCGCCACTTCCACCGCTTGTCCCAGTGGAACTTCAGCATCGATGCTGGCTTCTACCCGCTGGGCTCCTGCACCATGAAGTACAACCCGCGGGTCAACGAAGACGTCGCGGCTATGGCTGGGTTCACACAGCTCCATCCCCAGCAGCCCGCAGACACCGTCCAGGGCGCCCTGCAGCTGATGGTCGAGCTCGAAGATGCTCTCGCCGAGATCGTTGGCCTCGACGCGGTCACCCTGCAGCCCGCAGCTGGTGCCCACGGTGAGTACACCGGGTTGGCTTGCATCCGCGCCGCACAGGTGGCTCGGGGCGACGCACGCACCAAGATCCTGGTCCCGGAATCGGCCCACGGCACCAACCCGGCGACCGCTGTGATCTGTGGCTATGAGACCGTCACGCTGCCCGCCGGTCCTGACGGTTTGCTCCATCCCGAAGTCGTGGCGGCCGCCATGGACGATCAGGTGGCGGGTCTGATGATCACCCACCCCAACACCATCGGCCTGTACGAGCGCCACCTGCCCGAGATCTGCGAGATCGTGCACCGTGGCGGGGGCTTCGTCTACGGCGACGGCGCCAACCTCAACGCGCTGATGGGCGTGGCCCGTCCAGGGGATGTGGGCATCGACGTGATGCACATCAACCTGCACAAGACCTTCTCCACCCCCCACGGTGGCGGCGGCCCCGGTGCCGGTCCGGTGGCGGTGCGCGCCGAGCTCGAGCCCTTCCTGCCCCGGCCCATCATCCGGCGGGGCGAGCTGCTCGCCCTGGACTGGGACCGGCCCTTGAGCATCGGCAAGGTCCGCAGCTTCTACGGCAACTTCGGCGTGCTGGTTCGCGCCTGGACCTACATCCGTGAGATCGGTGGGCCGGGCCTCGAGCAGGCCACCCGCCTGGCAGTGCTCAACGCCAACTATATCCGTGTCCGCCTCAGTGCGGCCTTCCCGGTGGCCTTCGACGTGCCTTGCATGCACGAAGTGGTGCTCACGGATCGGGCCGTCAAGGAATACGGCGTGGTCACCATGGACATCGCCAAGCGGCTCATCGACAAGGGCTTCCACCCGCCCACGGTGTACTTCCCCTTGGTGGTGCCTCACGCCATCATGGTCGAGCCCACCGAGACCGAGTGCCTGCAGGAGCTGGACAGCTTCGTCGCAGCCATGCTCGAGATCGCCGCCGAGGCCGCCGAGAATCCAGAGCTGCTCACCGGCGCGCCATTCAACCCGGTGCGCGGCCGCCTGAACGAGGTCGCGGCGGCCAAGAAGCCGCGGCTTCGTTACGAATTTCCCTAACGGTGAACGTCGCTAGGTCCCGCTACACCGTCAGCGCCAGCATCACGGTGGCGCCGTAGTACAGCGGCAGGCCCCACAGGCGGTTGTGCCAGTGGGCCTGCACGAAGCGGTTGCGGGCCACGGCGATGTCCGACAGGAAGAAACACACCGTGCCCACCCCGATGAGCCAGCTCTCGGCCGGCAGGGCGGCGCCGATGGACAGGGCCACCATGGCGGTGATGACGGTGATGTACACCGGGACCGCGAAGCGCAAGGGGCCTTCGAGGTGCTTGCCCAGCCAGCGCAAGATCACCACGGCCGGGACGGCCAGGGCCACCGCTGCGCCACCCACGATGGGCCAGGACACACCCATGACGATGAACGCGACACCGAAGGCGACGTGTCCCAGCAGGAAGCTCACCAGGCCGGCCAGGAACGCCGGGCCCACGCGGTCGGGGATCAGCAGTAGATCCCCCAGCATGCACAGCAGCAGCGCCACCAGCACGGTCACGCCGTAGGCGCTGTCCAGCGCGCCACTGGCCACGGTCACGGTCACGAAGGCCGCGGACGCGAAGGGCTTGGTCAGCCAGCGCCCCAGGGCCCAGTCCCGGCTGTCCACAGCGATGAGGCCGCTGGTGAACAGCGCGCAGACGACGACGATGGGCCAAGGGTTCATGCCTTCTCCGTTCGGTCAGGATACGGCCCGCGCAGGTGGAGGTCCACATGTCCAACCTGCGACCTGTCATGTCTGGCAGTCTTCTCGCCATTTTTGCCACCGTGACGCTGTGCGGCTGCCTGGAGCAGGTCCCGCCCGAGTCGGCTGTGCCTGCGATCACGGGCACCCCGCCCAGCGCGGGTCTGGTCTCGGTGACGATGGATCCGGAGGCGCTGGCGAAGGCCCTGGCAGAGCGGGGCCCTTCGGACATCGAGATGGGTGTGCTGCGGGTGCTCGATACCGCCAGCGATCGGGCCGCCTCCTGCTACACCAAGGCCTTGGAGCGAGACCCCTACCTGTATGGTGAGGTGCTGCTTCGGCTGGATCTGGACGCCGAGGGTCGGGTGAGCCAGGCTGCGTCGAGCATGGACACCCTGGGCGACCAGGATCTGGTGGGCTGCGTGGAGCGGTTGGTGCAGGCCCTGCACTTCCCCGCGCCGGGGGGCGAGGGCATGAGCCTGCGCTACCCCTTCCTGTTTACCTCGGATCTCACCCCACCCGAGGTGGTGCGCGCCATGAAGGCCAACCACGGTCTGCTGGAGGACGAAGCTCCGGGCCTGGACCTCGAGACCTTGGACGGTGCGGACCCCAGCACCGGGATGTACGACACCTGGTAGCGCCGAACGCGGCGCGGCAATCGTGCCCGTCCACCCGCTCACTTCGTTCGGGGTTGACGGTAGCGATCCCAGCACAGGGATGTACGACACCCGGTAGGGGGGCAGGGGGCGCGAATACCGTGTCCGTCCACC
>Ga0307987_1000386_pt1 | contig 26614 bp, 29 predicted proteins | sample EllFjometagen181_FD_203157 | JGI IMG/M metagenome (GOLD analysis project Ga0307987, IMG submission 203157) | Marine microbial communities from Ellis Fjord, Antarctic Ocean - #181 | ecosystem: Environmental > Aquatic > Marine > Unclassified | place: Southern Ocean | collected 2014-10-08 | reverse complement strand
TAATTTATTAAATAAAAATATATTAAATAATAAATATAAAACAAAATATATAAAAACAAATATTTATCATATAGATTATAAATACATTATAAATATGAATTACAATGAAATATTTAAAATACAATATAAATTAACAAAAAAAAATAATTCTAATATAAATTCTATCAATACTAAATTAATAATAAAAAATAAAAACTATATAAATATTTTATATGAAAAAAATAAAATATTTAATAATTTAAAGATAATACTAAACACCAATATAAATAATAATTTATCCATAAAAAATATTTTAAACTACAACCCCTATAAAAAAGAAATTAATAATATAATATTAAAATTAGAATTAAAATTAAATTACATTACAACATATATTGAAACATACTTTTATTGCATAAATTCATATAAACAAATAAACTGTAACAATAAACTATATAAGTTTAAAATAAACCTGCAATTCACATTTAACCACATATAATAATATAATTATGAATATAATATATAAAATAACTCTAATATTAATGATAGTTACATTATTTAATAAATCATACAGTGAAGATAAAACTTGGAATGATAAAGTAATAGCAACAGTTAATAATGAAATAATACTAGAAAATGATTTAGAAAAACATATAAATATTTTTTTTTTATTATCAAAATTAACTGAAAATAATATTTCCAGATATAATAAAAAATTTAGAGAAGATTTATTAAAAGATATAATTATAAACAAAATACAATTAAAATTAGCAAATAAATATAAAATAAAAATAGAAAACTATAAAGTAGAACAAATATTTAATAATTATGCAAAAAAAGAAGAAAAATCTATATCAGATTATAAAATATTTCTAAAAAACAAAAACATATCAGATAAAATATTAATAGAATACATAAAGGAAAGTTTAACTATTGATAAATTACAAAAAGAATTATTATATCCAGATATAACTATATCTAATACAGAAATAGAAAATTTTTTTAATTTTCAACAAAATATAAAAAATATAAATAACACAGAATATTTAATTTTATATTTATCTTTATCAAATATATTTAAAAATAATATAAATAATAAAATAAAATGGATAATAAATTTAATGGATAAAACTCAAAATTATAATGAGATACCAAAAAGAATTAAATTTAAATTTAATAACATTAATTTTACAAATATAAATTGGAAAAAAACAGAAAATATACCAATATTATTTATTAAATATTTACCAACTATAATTCATAGAAAAACAATAGGTCCTATATATTCTAATGAAAAATTTCATTTTATAAAATTATTAGGAAAAAAATTAACAATCAGTGATGAATTACTAGAAATACATATAAAACATATATTAATTAAAACACATCCAAAAATATTTAAACATAAAAATAATATAAAATTACATTTAAATAATATAAGAAAAAAATTATTAAATGATTATAATTATTCTAAAATAAAATACTCATTACTAGAAAAAAATTATAACTCCTATAAAGTAAATAATATAACAAATATAAATAAAAGAAATGTATCAAATACTTTTTATAATAATATTTTATCATTATCTAATGGTGAATTAAGTTATCCATTTAAAAGTGAATTAGGATGGCATATTGTAGAAGTAATAAATAAAAAATATATGAATAAAAGTATAAAACAACTAATGATAAGAAATAAAATAGAAAAGATATTAATAAATAATAAATTTAACCAACTAAAAGAAAAATGGTTAAAAACTTTAAAGAAGGAATCAATAATACAAATATTATCCTATAATCATGCATAAAATAAAAAAAAGTATAGGACAAAATTTTTTAATAAATAAAAAATTAAAAAATGATATTATATCATATTTGAATCCAAGCAAAAAAAATACAATACTAGAAATAGGGCCAGGAACTGGTATTTTAACAAAAAATATAGCCCCCCTAGCTAAAACTTTATTATTAGTAGAACTAGATAAAACACTTATACCTATATTAAAAGAAAAACTAAAAAAATTTACAAATATAATAATATATAACCAAGATATATTAAAAGTAGATATTAAAAAAATTACTAATAATAAAAGTGTAAGAATAATTGGAAATATACCATATAATATATCTACTGAAATTATATATAAATTATCAAAATATAAAAACATTATAGATATCTTTTTAATGATACAAAAAGAAGTAGCAGAAAGAATAATTATAAGTCACATTAAAAAAAATTATAGTAAATTTTCTATAATAACAAATTATAAATTTAAAATAAAAAAATTAATACATACTATAGGCCCAGAAAATTTTTTTCCAAAACCAAAAGTTAACTCATCATTTATTAAACTAGTTCCTAAAAAACATAAATATAAAATATTAAATTATGAAATATTCAAAAAAATAATTTATATGGCATTCAATAATAGAAGAAAAAAAATATCAATAACTTTAAAAAAAATAAATATGACAAAAATAATATATACTAATCAAAATAAACGAGCAGAAGATATAACAATTAATATGTATATAATGATAAGTAATTTATATTATAAATTAAATAAAAGATTAGACCATTAAAAAATAATGGTCTAATCTAATTAATATTATCCAAATATCCTATCTTTTATAGAATTCCATGAATTATTTAGCTCAGTTACTGCATCTATAGATTTATTTAATACAGTAGATTCTGACCTTGTTAATGGCAATTCAATAATTTCTTCTACACCATTAGATCCAATCTTAGCCGGTACACCAACAAATAATTGATCCGTAACTCCATACTGACCTTTTGTTAATTTAGCAGCACAAGGTAATATTCTATTTCTATCTAATAAGAAAGACTCAGCCATAGCAATAGCTGAAGTTGCTGGAGCATAATATGCTGATCCTGTTTTTAACAAACCAACAATTTCTCCACCACCTTTTTTAGTACGCTCTATAATATCATCTAAATCAACTTGAGAAATTTTATTTATACTAACTAATTTAGATAAACTTATACCAGATATATTACTTAAGTCTACTAAAGGTACCATGGAATCACCATGACCACCAAGAACATAAGCATTTACATCATTAACAGATACATTAAATTTCCATGATAAAAATGTTCTAAAACGAGCTGAATCTAAAACACCAGCCATTCCAACAATCATATTATCAGGCAAACCTGAATAAGTCTGTAATACACCTACCATAACATCTAATGGATTAGTAATACAAATTACAAAAGCATTTGGACAAAACTTTTTAATACCTTCTCCAACAGATTTCATAACTTTTCCATTAATACCTAATAAGTCATCTCTACTCATACCAGGTTTTCTTGCAACACCAGCTGTAACTATAACAACATCAGAATTTTCCATGTCATCATAACTATTTGTACCTTTTATTGATACATCACATCCTTCAACTGGAGTACATTGTGATAAGTCCAATGCTTTACCTTGAGGTAAACCAGGAACAATATCAAATAATACTACATCACCTAATTTCTTCATTAATATAAGATGAGCTAATGTACTACCTATATTACCTGCACCTATTAATGATATTTTTTTTCTTGACATAATTAATCCTCTTTATAATTTTATATATTAGTTATTACCAATATCCTAATATTTTCCACCAGAATCCACCGAGTATACCCCAGATTAATAAATTCACTACACTTACAATGGCACCCATAGTCCACCATTCTGATGTTGTAACATAATTAGTTCCAAAATATACTGGAGCTGTACCTGTTCCATAATGAGTTAATCCAGCACTTAAACTAGATCCTACACCTAAAAATAAAGCAATAAACATCGGAGGAGCACCAGCATTTATAGCTACAACTAAAAATGTTCCATACATAGCTGATATATGAGCTGTCATACTTGCGAAAAAATAATGAGCATAAAAATAGAATAAACTAACTAGTATAAATACTGTTACCCAATTAAAATCAGAAATTCCTCTTTGTAATTTTTCTCCAAACCAACCAGTTATACCCATTTTGGATAATTGATCAGATAACATAATCAAAACAGCCATCCATATAAATGTATTCCATGCACTTTTCTCTGTAATTATATCTTCCCACTGTAAAACACCAGAAAATAATAATATAGTTAACCCGGCAATAGCAGCACTTGTAGCATCAATACCATATGCACCACCAAATACCCAAAGAACTAATAAGAAAACAAAAACAAATAACATAATAATTTCAGCTGTACATAATGGACCTAAATCTTTTAATTTTTGTTTAGCAAATGCAGGTGCATCAGGCGTAGATTTCATTTCAGGAGGATATATTATATACAATAAAACAGGTAATATAATTAATGATGCAATACCTGGTACTATACATGCTATAGCCCATGTACCCCATGATATTTCTATACCTTGTCCTAATGCTATACTAACAATAAGTGGATTACCTGCGGTAGCAGTTAAAAACATAGCACTAGTTAAAACATTTATTTGGTATAATAATTTAATTAAATAACTACCTATTTTTTTTCTTGTACCTAATTCAGGTTTACTTTTGTATTCATCATTTAAAGAATATATTATTGGATATATAATACCAGCACCTCTTGCTGTATTACTAGGCATTAATGGAGCAAACATAACTTCTGCTGCTGTTAAACCATAAGCCAATCCAAGAGTATTCTTACCTAAAATAGATACAAAATAATATGCAATTCTAGCACCTAATCCAGTTTTTATAAAACCTCTAGCTAATAAGAAAGCAGAAATAATCAACCAGACTATACTAGAACTAAAACTAGATAAAGTCATCTTTAATGTTAAAGTTTTAGTCAATATAACTACAGTTACTGCTGTAAATGCCATAGCACCCATAGGCAATGGCTTTATTATCAAACCTAATATGGTCAATATAAAAATTATAAATAAATGCCAACCTTGTGTTGTAACTCCATTGGGTACAGGTAACACAAACCACATAAGAATAAATAAAACAAGCAATACTAAACTAGGATATAGTTTTGCTCCTTTTAATTTTAAAACTTTGCTCATAAATTTTATCCTTCTAATAATATTATAAATAATAAATAATAAAATATATTAAAAATATATTCTATTTAGTTTTAAAATACGTAATTTGAATTATATACTATAACGGAAACCACTACAAACATATTTTAAAATAATTATAAAAATTACAAATCATTCTTATTTTACTAAAATAGTAGTTATAATAATAATAAAAATACCTAACCAAACACTTGTTACTTTAGGAGTTTCTTTAAATAAAAAATATTCTAATATACCAGATATAATAAATTTTGATAAACCATATGGAATTAAAATAATTACTTCTACATAAAAAAAGGCTTTATTAAAACTATATTGAGCTAGAATAGTAAAAAAACCTAAAAATATTAATAATATTAAATTATTAATCTCTAAAACATCTAACCCATAAATTAATATAAAAATAAAATATATGGGAATTGTTATTAAAAATAAGTAAAAACTTAATAATAAAGATTTATTTTCTAAAATCATGATTTTTTTTGATATTATTTTATCTAGAGCAAAAGCAACTGAAGAAATAATAGGAAAATATATAAAACTTATATTATGTTTATATGAAAATAAATCTGGTTTTACTATAAAAAAAGTACCAATTAAAATAGATAATATTATAATATATTTTTTTAAATCAATAATTTCTTTTAAGAATAATCTAGCCCCAACTATAGTTAATATAGGATTGATAAATCCTAATGCTATTACCTTTGTTATAGGTAAAAACTTTAAACTTAAATAGAAAAAAAACATACCACTTGATGCAAAAAATATCCTTAAAATATGCAATCTAGTATATATAGTACCTAATACTTTATCTATAAACAAAGGTGTTAAAATTATAACAACAATTATATTTTGAAAAAACATAATATTATAAATAGAAATAGGAAATTCTATTTCTAATGGAGAACCACCAGATAAATATCTTACACATATATTAATTATTGCAAAACAAAAACAAGATAAAATTTTCCAAAAAACACCAATAAATAAAAAAATGTTATTATTCATAAATCATTTATTAAGATTAAGTAACTATAAAAATTATTAAATTTTATTGTAAGTTATACTATTTATAAAAAAAAATATATAACTAAATATAATTCATATATAATAATATAAATATTATTATAAAATACTTATAATTATTTTTTATTAAATAATTCAATATGAAAAGACTATAATATGCATAAAGAAATAATTCAAACTTTTAAAGTTAATTACAAATATAAAATATATTTTACAGATGATCTATTCGATAAAAAAAACAAATTATTATTTAATATATTTAAAAATGATAAAAAAAATAATAAAAAACTAATAATAATAATAGATAAAAATATAACTTATTATCATTCTAAAATCGTGGAAAATATAAAAGATTTTTTTAAAACAAATGAAATGAACATTATATTACAATGCAATCCTATTTTAATAACAGGTGGTGAAAAAGTAAAAAACCATTATATGATTATTAAATATTTATATAACATAATACATAAATATAAGATTTGTAGACAATCATATATTATGACCATAGGAGGAGGTTCATTATTAGATGCTGTAGGATTTGCATCATCAACAGCTCATAGAGGAGTAAAATTAATAAGGATACCAACTACAACTTTGTCGCAAGATGACTCAGGTGTTGGTGTTAAAAATGGAATTAATTTTGATGGTAAAAAAAATTTTATAGGAACTTTTCATGTGCCAAATGTTGTAATAAATGATTATAAAATTTTAAAATCTCTAAGTAATAAAGATTGGATGTCTGGAATATCTGAAGCAATAAAAGTAGCACTAATAAAAGATAAAAGCTTATTTGAATATATTTATTCTAATAAAAATAATATAATAAAAAGAGAAGATAATATAGTTAAACATATAATATTTAAATCAGCTAAATTACATGCAGATCATATATCAAAACAAGGGGATCCATTTGAAATACTTTCATCTAGACCTTTAGACTTTGGACATTGGGCGGCTCATAAACTAGAAACATTAACAAAATTTAAAATATCTCATGGAGAAGCTGTAGCTATTGGTATAGCATTAGATGTAACATACTCTTATCTTATAAATTTATTAAATAAAAGTGAATGGAAAAAAATAATAGAAATATTGATAAATTTAAACTTTAAAATATATATAAAAGAAATGTCTAGAATTAAAAATGATAAATTTATAATATTTGATGGCCTATCAGAGTTTCAAGAACACTTAGGAGGAAGATTAACAATAACACTATTAAAAAAAATAGGACTAGGTTTTAATGTAAACCATGTAAATAAAAAATTATATATAAAATCAATAAATTTATTAAAAAAAATTACTTTTATACATAATTCAATTTGATCTATGAAAATCAATAAAACACTACATTTAACATATTGTTCCAATATATTTAAAGGGAATAATTGGGAAAAGATATTTTTAAATATAAAAACTTATATACCTAAAATAAAAAAAAATATTACAAATAAAAAATTTGCACTAGGTTTATGTTTATCAAATTCTATTACCAATGAATTACTTCTAAAAAAAAACATAAATATATTTATTAAATGGATGAAAAATGAAAATATATATATTCCATCAATAAATGGTTTTGTTTATAAAAACTTTCATATAAAAAAGATAAAAGAAAATATTTATTTTCCAGATTGGTCATCTAATAAAAGATTAAATTATACAAAAAAACTCATTAAAGTATTAATAAAATTAATACCTAAATATATAGATGGAAATATTTCTACTTCACCTATATCTTATAAACCATGGGTTGAAAATAAAAATAAAACATATATCTATTATAAATCATCAATAAATTTAGCAAAAACTATAATTTTTATAATTAAAAATAAAAGATTTATACATATTGATATAGAACCAGAACCTATCTGTTCAATAGAAAATACAAAAGAAGTTATAATATTTTTTAAAAATTGGTTAATACCTATAGGTTCATATTATTTAGAAAAAAAACTAAAATTACCTAAATTTTTTTGTGAAAAAATTATAAAAAAATATATCAGAATTTGTTTTGATATATGTCATTTATCAGTAGAATTTGAAGATATATTAAATTCTATACTAAAATTAAAAAAAAATAATATAAAAATAGGAAAAATACAGATAAGTTCTTCTCCTAAATTAACTATAAATAATATAAATAAAAATATAATTATTAAAAACAATTTAAATACCTTTAATAATTCAAATTTTTTACATCAAGTTATTAAAAAAAGAGAAAATAAATTAATATATTATAATGACATTACAGATTTATTAAAAAATTTTAATTTAGAATTAAATGATGAAATTAGAATACATTTTCATTTGCCCATATATATGAAAACCTATAAAATTTTCTATACTACTCAGGATAACATAATAAAAGTTATATCTTTTCTAAAAAATAAAAATATTACAAACTGTATAGAAATAGAAACATATACCTTCAGCAATATATTAACAAATATTAGTACAATTGATTCAATTATAAAAGAATATAATTGGCTATTAAATTTATATAAGAAATAAAATGATATCTAATATAATAAATGTTTTTTTTAGATCTATATATATTATATTTATAATTATTAAATATAATTTGATCACATTAATTCCTAGTAAAAATAAAATAATTGTATATTTAATCTCAAATTTTTTTAACTTATTTTTCAAAAAGACATACTCTAAAACAAGAGGAATAAGAATAAAATTAGCATTTGAAGATTTAGGTCCATTGTTTATAAAACTAGGACAATTATTATCAATAAGAATTGATTTAATACCTGAAGATATAAATAAAGAACTAAAAAAATTACAAACAAATGTAACAGTAAATAACTTTAATAATGTAAAACACATTATAGAGAAAGAATATAATTGTTCAATAAATGATATATTTAAAAAAATAAATATAAATCCAATAGCATCAGCATCAATTGCGCAAATTCATACTGGTGTACTTAAAAATAATGAAAATATTATAATAAAAATAATAAAACCAAATATAAGAAAAATAATAAAAAAAGATATAAACATATTAATGTTTATATCTAAAATAGCAAATACATTCTTCTTAAAAAGATATGAAAGATTAAAATTAATAGAAATAGTTTTTGAATTAAATAATATGTTAAATAATGAATTAGATTTAAAAAAAGAAGCAGCTAATTCCATAAAATTAAAACAGAATTTAAAAAATCTAAATACTATTTATATACCAAATATAAAATGGGAATATACAAATAAAAATATTTTAATGATGGAATATATAACTGGAATAAATATAACAAATATTAAAAAACTAAAAAAAAAAAATATAAATACCGATTTAATTTCAAAAAATTTAATAGAATTTTTTTATATACAAACATTTAAACATAGATTTTTTCATGCAGATTTACATCCGGGAAATCTATTAATCACTAATATAAATAAAAATATTATAACATTATTAGATTTTGGTATTGTAAGTTCTTTAAAAATAAAAGAAAAAGAATATTTATCTGAAAACATACTAGCTTTTTCTCAAAGAGACTATAGAAAAGTAGCATATTTACATATGAAACAAAAAAAAATACTAAATAATAATTTAATAGATGATTTCGAAAAAGAAATATGCTATATATGTGAACCAATATTAAACAAACCAATTAAAGATATATCTTTTGAAAAAACTTTAAAATTACTTCTTAATTTAACAAAAAAATTTAAATTAGAAACACATCCAAAATTAATATTATTTCAAAAAACACTAATGACTATTGAAGGACTAAGTAGAAATTTAAATCCAAATATAAATTTATGGAAAATAACTAGACAATCTATTGAAAAAATAATAATTTCCAATAATTTAACTGAAGAACTACAAAAAAATATAATAAATAAAATTATAAAAACAATTAAAATTATAAATTATAAAGAAAAAATAATAACTATTAAAAAAAATAAATATTTAAAAGTTAATAAACTTTTAAATATTTCATTAGGTTATATAATAGGTATATTATTTTCTTTAATAATTATAAAATATAATAATGAAATATTAACAATCATAATGTAAATCAAACTATGAATATATTATACGGAAAAAATATTATATATAATATTTTAAAAATGAATTCAAATATAATAGATTTAATATATATAATAAACTCTGATAAAAAAACAGATGAAATAATAACTGAAGCAACAAAAAAAAAAATACCTTATATCTTTATAAATAAATATTATAAAAAAAATATAAATTATTTAAAGAAAAATTCTATAATATCTAAAATGAAAAAATTTAAAAAACATAGCGATGAATCTCTCTTAAATATTATTGAAAAAAATAAAAATCCATTGTTTTTATTATTAGATAGAATTAAAGATCCAAATAATTTAGGTGCATGTATAAGAACAGCTGAAGTATCAGGAGTTACAGCAATTATTATAACTAAAGATAAAACAACAAAACTATCACCATTAATATCAAAAATATCATGTGGAACATCATATTTTATTCCAATAATAATAACAAATAATTTAGTAAAAATATTAACAATATTAAAAGAACATAATATATTTACACTTGGTATGTCTACTCATGCTTCCTCAACAATATATGAAAAAAAATTAAATATACCACTAGCTATTATAATGGGTTCAGAATCTAATGGTATAAAAACAATTATTAAAAATAATTGTGATGATATAGCTAAAATTCCTACTTTCGGAAACTGTAAAAGTCTGAATGTTTCAACTGCAACTGGTATAACATTATATGAAATACAAAGACAAAAATTAAATTTATAAATTTAAATATCTATATCCACATTAGAATCTGTATAATCTTCAATTATTTTTTTTCTTCCATCAATATTATCTCCCATTAATGTAGAAAAAATTTTATCAGCTACTTCAATATCTTTTATTTTTACTAAATTTAAAACTCTAGTTTTAGGATTCATTGTAGTATCCCATAACTGTTTTGGATTCATCTCACCTAAACCTTTATAACGTTGTATCTGATAAGATTTCTTAATATCTTTTAATAATACATCTACAAGTATATCAAAATTTAAAATATCATATTTCTTATTATTATATAAAATATTATTTTTTTTAAAAAAATAAACTAAATATTTATTCATCTCTTTAAACAAATTATATTCTTTAGAATTAAAAAAAGAAAAATCAATATTATATTTATTAGATCTACCATGTTTCATAAATTCCATATTTAAAGATCTATCATCCATAAATTTACATTTTAAAAAAAATACTTCATTAGAATTTATATTACAATTTAAAATATTTTCTAAAATAATAATATCTAAATTTATCTGATTATTATCATTGCCGGAAATACATTCAAACCCTTTAAAATAAATTAACTTTTTTAAAAAAACTAAAGGATATTTTTTAGAAAGTTTATTTATTAAATACAATACATCCTTATAAGAAAAAATCATTTTTTTTAATAACTTTATATTTTCAGAACTCTTATCTTTTATTAATAATTTTATTTTTTCAAAAATAGAAATAAATAAAAAATTATTAAATTCTTTATCATCTTTTATATATTTAATAGAATTATTCTTCTTTAAACCATATAAAGGTGGTCTAGAAATAAATAGATGTCCATTTTCTATTATTTTAGGCATTTGTCTATAAAAAAATGTCAATAAAAGTGTTCTAATATGAGCTCCATCCATATCTGCATCTGTCATAAAAATTATTTTATGATATCTTAATTTTTTTATATCATAATCCTTTTCACCTATACCACAACCTAAAGCACTAATTAATGTTCCTAATTCTAAACTAGAAAGTATTTTATCAAAACTAGATTTTTCAACATTTAAAATTTTTCCTTTTAATGGTAATATTGCTTGTATTTTTCTATCTCTAGCCTGTTTAGCAGAACCTCCTGCTGAATCTCCTTCAACTAAAAATAATTCAGATAAACTTGGATCATTTTTTTGACAATCTGATAGTTTTCCTGGTAAATTCAAAATATCAAATTCACCTTTCTTTCTTGCAATATCTCTAGCTCTTTTAGCTGCTTCCCTAACTCTTACAGAAGAAATAATTTTATTTGATATTAATTTAGATATATTAGAATTTTCATATAAATATTCTTTTAATTTATTAAATATAACACTTTCTGTAACAGATTTTGCCTCTGATGATACTAATTTATCTTTTATCTGAGAAGAAAATTTAGGATTTCTCATTTTTATAGATAAAATCACAGTTAATCCTTCCCTAATATCTTCTCCAGTTATATTTAATTTAGTTTTCTTTAAAACTTCATTTTCTATATAAAATTTAAAAACTTTTGTTAAAGAAATTTTCAAACCAACAAGATGAGTTCCTCCATACTTTTGAAATATATTATTAGTATAACAATATATATTTTCCTTAACAGAATTAACCCATTGCATAACAACATCTAATTCAATTTCATCTTTACAAGATTTAAAACATATTATTTCTTTATTAACAACAGATTTTCCTTTATTCAGATATTCTATAAATCCCTTCAAACCTCTTTGTTCAAAAAAAAATATTTTTTCTATAGGAAAACTACGTTTATCTAAAAAATATATCTTAATACCATGATTTAAATATGATAATTCTCTAAACCTTTCTACTAAAGTATTATAATTAAAATGTAATTTTTTAAAAATACTAAAATTAGGAATAAATCTAATTTCTGTTCCATTTTTTTCTGATTTACCTACTATATCAATTTTAGATACAGGAATTCCTTTTATATACAATTGTTGATATATATAACCTTTTGAATATACTTTTAAAGATAATTTTTCTGATAAAGCATTAACAACAGATATACCAACACCATGTAATCCTCCAGAGATTTTATAAGATTTCTCATCAAATTTACCACCAGCATGTAAAACAGTCATAATTACTTCAGCAGCAGATTTTTTTTCTTCCTTATGTTCATCAACTGGTATTCCTCTACCATTATCAATTACAGTAACACTAAAATCAGAATTTAAAATAATACTAATAGTAGTACAATAACCAGATAGATATTCATCAATAGAATTATCCACAACTTCAAAAATCATACGATGTAGACCACTTCCATCATCAGTATTACCTATGTACATACCAGGTCTTTTTTTTACTGCATCTAATCCCTTTAAAACAGTTATATTTGAAGAATCATATTTTTTCTTTATCAACCTTTGTAAACCCCAATGTAATATAAAATAAAATATTCAATAAATATTAAATAACATAAGAATTAAAAAACTTCAACTTTTCTAAATTTATAAAAAAATAAATTTTATTTAATAGCGGCACAAGAAACTGATTTTGATACAAATTGTATTAATCTATAATCTATTGGTAATGGCAATATATATTTTTTACCAAACTCCAAATCAATCATATTGTAAGCTTTTATAATTGATTTAGGAACTGGTTTTCTAGCTAATTCCTTTATAGCATGTACAGCTGCAATCAACATATCAGAATTTATTTTTTTTGCTCTTACATCTAATGCACCACGAAAAATATAAGGAAAACATAATAAATTATTAACCTGATTATAAAAATCACTTCTACCCGTAGCAATTATAGCATCATTCCTTATACTATTAACTATATCTGGATGTATCTCTGGAATAGGATTAGACAAAGCAAAAACTATAGGTTTTAAAGACATACTTCTTAGCATTTTAGGAGTAAATATATTACCACTAGATAATCCTAAAAAAATATCACTACCTTTAACCGTATTAACAATAGTATTAAAACAATCTCTAGCAAATTTAATTTTATATATATTTAAATCTTTACGTCCAGTATGTATTAACCCTTTACTATCAATCATATAAATATTTTCTTTCTTCAATCCCAATTTTAATAATAAATTCATAGTAGCTATACCAGCAGCCCCTGCTCCAAAACATACTAATTTTATATTATCTATAATTTTATCTTGTATATATAAAGCATTTAATAAACCAGCTGCAACTACAACAGCTGTTCCATGTTGATCATCATGAAAAACTGGTATATTTAAATACTTAGACAATTTCTCTTCTATTTTAAAACACTCTGGTGCTTTAATATCTTCTAAATTTATACCACTAAAAGTTGAAGAAATACTTAAAACCGTATCAACAAATTTATTAACACAAGATTCATTTATCTCTATATTAAAAGAATCTATATTTGAAAATAACTTAAATAATGCTACCTTACCTTCCATAACAGGTTTGCTTGCTAAAACACCTACATTACCCATACCCAAAACAGCAGTACCATTTGTAATAATTGCTATTAAATTACCTTTAGATGTATACTTATAAACATTTTCTTCATTTTTTTTAATTTCTTCTACAGCCATAGAAACACCAGGACTATAAGCCAAAGATAAATTAAATTGAGAAGTAGTAGGTTTAAATACATCTATTGCAATCTTTCCTGGTATAGGCAAAGAATGATATTTAAGTACAGACTCTCTTAATTTCACTAATAACATTTTATAAATAAAATTTAAAATAAAACTATATTAAATTATTTTAATCGTTTAAATTTCTTATAAAAACTATCCACTCTACCAGATACATCTATAATTTTTTGTTTTCCTGTATAAAATGGATGACATTCATTACATACTTCTATATTTAATTTTTCAGAAGATAAAGAAGAATTAATATCAAATTTATTTCCACAATTACAAGAAACATTTACTTTTTTACATAAAGGATGTATATCTACTTTCATATATAAATACCTATAAAAATCAGCTTGTTAATAATAAATTACAATTCTTTTAAATATTTTAATTTCCCATCAATATCTTTCCACTTATCTGCATCTTTTAATGGATCTTTCTTTTTAAGAATTACTGGCCATATTTTGGATAACCTTTCATTTAATTTCAATATTTCATCATTTACTAATTCATCCTCAGAACAAATTGCTTCTATAGGACATTCTGGTTCACATAATGAACAATCTATACATTCTTCTGGATCTATAACTAAAGCATTTGGTCCTTCATGAAAACAATCTACAGGACAAACTTCTACACAATCTGTATATTTACAAAGTATGCATTTATCAGTAACAACAAATGTCATTATACACTCCTAAATTTTGATACCTATAGTAATATTTATTATAAATTTATATTAAATATCCTAATACTGCTATTTTCAGTTTATTCTAGTCTAATAAAAAAATAATGTCATTATTTTTTTCTAAACAAAATTAATAATAAACACTTTGAAAAATAAACATATAGAGCTATACTTTTATAATAAATAAATATATTATTAATATAAAAAACAAAAAATATTGTAATAATGACACTATTAAATATAATAAAATTTCCAAATAAAAAACTTCTATATAAAGCAAAACCTGTTAATAAAATAACTAAAAATACAATAGATATTATAAACAATATGTTTGAAACAATGATATATAATAATGGTATTGGTTTAGCTGCAACTCAAGTTGATATACATCAACAAATAATAGTTATAAATATAATAAAAGATAATAACTTAACACCATTAGTTATAATAAATCCAAATATACTAAATTCAAGTAAAGAAACAGTTATAAGTAAAGAAGGATGTTTATCTTTTCCAGATATTTATATAAATGTAAGAAGACAAAAAATAATAAAAATTAAATTTATTGATATAAATGCTAATATACACATATTAAAAGCAAATAATTTATTAAGTATTTGTTTGCAACATGAAATAGACCATTTGAAAGGTATAACTTTATATAATAAAATGTCCAACTTAAAAAAAAAATTATTTTTTTAAAATATATATGAATAAAATTATATTCATAGGAACTAATAATTTTGCTGCTTATATATTAGATAAACTTATATATAAAAAAATTACAATAATAGCAGTATTTACTAAACCTGATTCCATTATGGGAAGAGGAAAAATCTTAAAAGAACATCCAGTAAAAAAAATAGCAAAAAAAAATACAAAAATTAAAATATATACACCAAATAATATTAATACTGAAAAATATATAAATATTATAAAAAATATAAAACCAAAATTAATTATAGTAACTGATTATGGAAATATAATATGTGATAAAATCATAAATATTCCTAATGCAAATGTAATTAATATACATCCATCTAAATTACCAAAATTAAGAGGAGCATCTCCAATACAATATGCAATTTTAAAAGGATATAAAAGCACAGGAATTTCAATAATAAAATTAAGTGCAAAATTAGATTCTGGTGATATTATAAATTATAAAGGTTGTAAAATTGCATTAAATGATACATATATATCTTTAAAAAAAAAATTATGTAAATTAGCATTAATTTGTTTAATAGAAACAATTAATATATTTAAGAAAAATAAAGTAAATTATATTAAACAAAATCATAAAAATGCAACATATGCTAATAAAATAGAATCTAATTTCTTTAAAATACAATGGAATAACTCTAATGAAAATATAAATAGAAAAACAAGAGCTTTATTAAATAACAAAAATAGTAGCCATACTTATATAAATAAAAAATATATAAAAATAATAAATGTAAGAAATACAAATAAAAAAAATAATATATTAAAACCTGGAACTATATTTAAAATTAATAAATTAAGCTTAAGCGTAAAAACAAAAGATAAAATAATAAATATATATAAAATACAATTACCAGGAAAGAAAATATCCTATATAAAAAATGTACTAAATGGAAATAAAACCCTATTTAAAATAGGAAATAAATTTGAATAATTATAATTTTACATGTATATTTAATAAAACTTTATTTAAAAAGGAATGTTCTTATGAGACATTATGAAATTATGATTCTTATACATCCGGATCAAAGCGATAGACTACAACACATGTTGAAAAAATATAGAAATATAATAGAAGAAAATGATGGTAAAATACATAGACAAGAAGATCTAGGTAAAAGACAATTAGCATACCAAATAAAAAATCTACATAAAGCACATTATATATTAATGAATATAGAATGTAATAAAAATACACTAACAGAATTAAATACATTATTTAGATTTAATGATTCTATAATAAGAAATTTAATAATTCAAAAAACAAAAGCAATTAATGTATCATCTATATTAAAAAAATAATACATAAATCAGGTATAAATATGAATAAAACTAAAAATAAAAAGCAATTTGACTATAAAGATATTAATACACTTAAAGAATATATATCTGAAAATGGAAAAATAATCCCAAAACGTATTACAGGTTTATCAGCTAAAGATCAAAGATCATTAGCAGCATCAATTAAATTAGCTAGATTTTTATCTTTAATACCATATTGCAATAGTCACAAGGTTTAAAAATGAAAATTATACTTATTAAAAATACAAAAAACTTAGGCAAAAATGGTGAAATAATAGATGTAAAAAATGGATATGCAAGGAATTATTTAATACCAGTTAAAATAGCAGTTTTAGCAACAAAGAAAAATATAATTAGACTAAGTAAAGAAAAACCAATACCAATAAAACAAAATATTGATCTTAACAAAATTAATAATATTGATAATTTAACTATAATTATTCCAGTTTCTGTTGATAAAAATGAAAAGCTTTATGGTTCAATAAATTCTTCAAATATATTAAAAATAATAAAACACTTAAATTTTAAAATTAATAAAATAAATATAAGTGATAATTTATTCATCAAAAAAACAGGTAAATATGAAATAATATTAAATTTTAAAAATATAGATAAAATTATAAAAATATTTTTAATAATAGTAAATAACAAACAAATTAATGATAAATAAAAATACTAATATTCCTCCGCATTCTATAGAAGCAGAACAAGCTGTATTAGGTAGTATTATATTAAACAATAATATGTTAGAAAAAATTACAAATAAATTAAATAAAAATGATTTTTATATAAAAACACATAAATTAATATTTCAAGCAATGATAAATCTAAATACAGATGATCAACCATTAGACATTATTACATTATCTGAAATATTAAATAAAAAAGATGACCTAATAAAAATAGGTGGAATAACATATCTTGGAAATTTAATAAAAAACACATCTACAACAACAAATATATTAGTATATTCTAATATTATAAAAGAAAAATCAATACTTAGAAAATTAATTTCAGTTGGACAAAATATAATAGAAATTTCAATTAATCCTAATGGCAGAAATATTACTGATTTAATAGATACAGCTGAAGAACAAATATTATCTATTTCTAAAGAGTGTACACATAAACAACAAGAAAACCCAATATCAATATCTAACATACTTACAAAAACAATTAAAAGAATAGAAGTATTATTTGAATCTAATTCTCCAATAACAGGTCTATCATCAGGGTTTACAGATTTAGATAAATTAACATCAGGTCTACAAATATCAGATTTAATAATAATAGCTGGAAGACCTTCTATGGGAAAAACTACTTTATCAATGAATATGGCAGAATATATTACTGTAAAAACAGATGATCCTGTATTAATATTTAGTATGGAAATGCCAGCTGAACAATTAGCAATGAGAATTCTTGCATCATTAGGTAGAATAGAATTACAAAGACTAAAAACAGGTATGCTTAAAGACACAGACTGGCCAAGATTATCATCTGCAATATCATTAATATCAACAAAAAAATTATTTATAGATGATAGTGCATCATTGAGTCCATTTGATATAAGAAGCAAAGCAAGACAAATATACAAAAAATATGGAAAAATAGGAACAATAATAATAGATTATTTACAATTAATGAGTATACCTGGAATGAATGAATATAGAGCAGCTGAAATATCTGAAATTTCTAGATCATTAAAAATTTTAGCAAAAGAATTAAAAGTACCAATTATAGCATTATCTCAATTAAATAGAAGTTTAGAACAAAGAATAGATAAAAGACCTATCATGTCAGATTTAAGAGAATCTGGTTCTATAGAACAAGATGCAGATCTAATAATTTTTGTATATAGAGATGAAATTTATAATAAAAATAGCCCAGAAATAGGTATAGCTGAAATAATAATTGCAAAACAAAGGAATGGACCAATTGGAACAATAAAATTAAACTTCTTGGGTAATTATTCAAAATTTGAAAATATTATAAATAAAATATAAAAATTAGTATGAAAAATAAAACATTTAATAATATAATAAATTTATTAAATTCATTTTGGAATGAATCTGGATGCACTATATTGCAACCAATTGATAAAATAGTTGGTGCAGCAACATTTCATCCTGCTACCTTTATAAATGCAATAAATTCAAAACAATATAAAGCATCATATACTCAAACATCAAGAAGACCATTTGATATCAGATATTCTAATTATTCAAACAGATTACCACTTTTTCATCAATACCAAGTTATATTAAAACCTTCACCTAGTGATATACAAGAATTATATTTAAATTCACTTAAATATATAGGTATTGATTTAATAAAAAATGATATTAGATTTGTTGAAGATAATTGGGAAAGTCCAACATTAGGTGCATATGGAATAGGATGGGAAGTATGGTTAAATGGCATGGAAATAACTCAATTTACATACTTCCAACAAATGGGTGGATTAAATTGTTATCCTATTATGATTGAAATAGCATATGGATTAGAAAGAATATGTATGTATATTCAAGATACAATAAATATCAATGAATTAATTTTTGATATAAATAAATCAGGAACAATAAAATATAAAGATCTATTTTTAGCATATGAAAAAGAATTATCAATATATTTATCAACTGAAATAAATACAAAAAAATTATTTGAAAGATTTGAATATTTAGAAAAAGAATGTGAAAATATATTAGATAAAAATTTACCATTAATAGCTTATGATTTCATGTTAGATTTATCTAATATATTTAATACATTAGATGCTAGATCATGTTTTGCTTTAACAGAAAGACAAATTTATATATTAAAAATTCGTTCATTATCAAATAAAATAGCAAAAAAAATAAAATATGGAAAATAAACAAAATTTATTAGTAGAAATAGGTACAGAAGAATTACCATATAAAAAATTAAATAATTTATCAATATTATTAGAAAAAAATATAACTAAAATTTTAATAGAACAAGAAATAAAATTTGAAAATATAAAAAATTTTATTACACCTAGAAGATTCTCAATTATAATAAACGGATTACCATTTAAACAAAAAGATAAAATAGAGATAAAAAAAGGTCCTAATATTAAAATAGCATTTGATAAAAATGATACACCAAAAAAACCTACAATAGAATTTTTAAAGTTATATAACATAAATATAAAAGATGTAATAAAAATAACAAATAAAAAAGGAACATGGTTGTTTTTTAAAAAAATAATACCAGGTAAATTAATAAGTAATATAATTGCCGATATTATAGAAAAATCATTAAAAAATTTAAATTTTCAAAAACCTATGAGATGGGGTTTAAATAATATAAGCTTTATAAGACCAATACATTGGTATATTATAATGTTAAATAATAAACTTATTAACCATATATTTTTAAATATTAAAAGTAATATTTTCACATATGGACATAGATTTCTAAATAATAATAAAATTAAAGTTACATCAGAAAATTATGAATATATATTAGAAAAAAAAGGATATGTTATTCCTAATTTTGAAAAAAGAAAAAATATTATAAAAAATGAAATTAAAAATATAAGTATAATAGAAAAGTTAAATACTATAATTAATGATGAAATATTAACAGATATAACTGGTTTAGTAGAATATCCATTCATTACAATAGGAAAATTTGATAAATTTTTTTTAAGTGTACCCAAAGAAATACTAATAGCTATAATATTAAAATATAATAAATGTATACCATTAATTTATAAAAATAAATTATCTAATAAATTTATTATAATTTCTAATACAAAAACAGAAAACAATATAAATCTAATAAAATGGTATAATTTTTCTATTAATTCTAGATTATATGATTTAACGTATATATATAATTACGAAAAAAAAATATTCAATAAAAAAAATACAGAACAATTAAAAAATATAATATTTCAAAAAGAATTAGGAAGTATTTATGATAAAGTAATAAGAGTTAAAACTTTATTAATTAAAAATAAAATAAAAAAATTCAATAATAATGAATTTAAAAATACAATATCATTGTATAAAGTTGATCTATTAACTAGAATAGTTAAAGAAATACCAGAATTAGAAGGTATAATAGCATATAAATATAACGAAAATAATAATAATATGAAAGGTTTATATGAATATAATAAACCTAGAAATAATAGCAATAATGTTCCTATAAATAATATGGGAATAACATTATCTATATTAGACAAAATAGATACTATAGTTGGATTATTTACTATAAATAAAGAACCTACTGGAAATAAAGATCCATTTGCACTACGTAGAATAGCAATAAATATAATAAAAATAATAGTTAAAAATAAATTATTTATTAATATAAATAATATAATTTCATCAAGCTTAAATACATATAATATAATTAATGATAAAATATTAAATAAAATACATATATTTATAATTAATAGAATAGATAATATATACAAATATAAAAAATATATTGATATAATCAAAAATAAAAATGATATATATGATCTAATATTAAAATCAAGAACATTAAAAAGAATTTCTAAATATGAATATTTCAAGAAGATAATTATATTAAATAAAAGAGTAAATAAGATTTTAGATAAAATAAAAACTAAAAAAAATAAATATATAACTATTAAACTTTTAATAGAAAAAGAAGAAAAAATATTATTTAAAAAAATTAAAATTCATATGTTAGTAATTAAAAAATTATATACTAAAAAACTATATTTTGAAGCAATTAAATATATTCTAGAATTAGAAAAATATATAAATATATTTTTTGATAAAATAAATATTATAAAATCGGAAAAAACTTTAATGATTAATAGACTGATCTTATTAGAAAAAATAAAGAAATGTAATGAAATTACAAATAAATTATATTTATTATAATTTATCTTTATTTACTTTATTAAAATTTATATATCTAAATATAAAAAAATACTGATAAAATACAAATATAATATTTAATGAAATAATTCCAAATAATTTAAATTTAATCCAAACATCAGTACTATAATTAAACATTATAAATAAATTTATTAAACCAATTAAAATAAAAAAAACACTACAAGATTTATTTAATTTTATCCAAATATTATCAGGTAAATTTATAGTTTTATCAATTAAATATTTAATAAAAGGTTTATATCCAAATATATGTGTAGATAAACACAATAAACTAAGCAACCAATATATTACCGTGACTTTTAATTTTATAAAAAAATCATTTTTAAAATAAATAGTTGCTAAACCAAATATTAAAACAAAAATAAAAGCAAAAATATATCTTCTATTAAATTTTCCTGTTTTAATTTTAGAAAAAATTAAAATAACAAAATTTGATAAAATTAAGATATATATAGCAAAATAAATATCAAAACATTGATAAATAATAAAAAAAAATATGATAATTAATATTTCTAACATATATTATTTGCTGATATACTAATAAAATAATCAATAAATGAAATTTTACATTATTATGAAAAATTATACAAAAAAAATAATTTCAGGTATGAGACCAACAGGTAGAATTCATCTAGGAAATTACAATGGTGTATTGAAAAATTGGGTAAAATTACAAAATCATTATGAATGTTTTTTCTTTATAGCAGATATGCATGCTTTAACAACCCATCAAAACAATAATAATATTAATGAAAATACAAATACAATGATATTAGAATGGTTAGCATCTGGTATAAATCCTAAGAAATGTAATATTTTTATACAATCACATATACCAGAAACATTTGAATTACATTTAATATTATCTATGATAACACCTATATCATGGTTAAAACGAGTGCCAGCATATAAAGAATCTGAAGTAAATAATAAACAACAAACATATGGCTTTCTAGGATATCCAATACTACAAGGTGCTGATATATTAACATTTAAAGCAGATTATGTACCAATTGGAGAAGACCAATTACCACATATAGAATTAATAAGAGAAATAGTTAGAAAATTTAACAATATATACAAAAATAATAAAAAAATATTAATTGAACCTAATGCTATTTTATCTGAACATCCTAAAATACTAGGTACAGATGGCAAAAAAATGTCAAAATCTAAAAATAATACAATATTAATATCAGATGATACTGATATACTTAAAAAAAAAATAAATAAAATGCAAACAGATCCATTAAGAATAACAAAAAATATTAAAGGAAATCCGAATAATTGTAGTGTATGGTATTTACATAAAATATATTCTAAAAAATCAGAACAATTTTTTATAGAAGAATCATGCAGAAATGCAAATATAGGTTGTGTAAAATGCAAAATTTATATATATGAAAAAATTATAAATGATACAAGTTTAATAAGAGAAAAAATAAAAAAATATGAACAGGATAAATATATAATAAAAGATATAATAAAATATAATTATAAAAAGACAAGAATAATAGCAAAAAACACACTAAAAGAGGTAAAAAGTATAATTAATATTACTTAGACATAGCCGAAAAGAGGACTTGAACCTCCATTTTACATATTACGAACATGTTGCTTTACCAATTAAGCTATTTCGGCCTATTTATTTTAAATATAAAATATAATTATACATATAAATTTAATTATAGTAAATTTTTAATTTATATAATAAAATACTTGTAAATATAGTAAAATATTAAGGAATATTATGCCATCAAAAAAAAAAACCTGTAAAGAAGTTAATGATAATATAAATACTCATTATACAAAACAAAAATTATTGCAAAGACTTGTAAAAAAAACAGGATTAACTAAAAATAATATTAACTCAATTTTTCTAGAATTGGAAAATATAATAGAAGATCATATGAAAAAAGATGGTCCAGAAAAATTTATACTACCAGGAATTCTAAAAATCACAGTTAAAACTATAGCAGAAAAAAAAGAAAAAATAGGATTAAATCCTTTTACTAAAAAAGAAATGTTATTTAAAGCTAAACCTGAAAGTAAAAAAATTAAAATTAAAGCTCTAAAAAAATTAAAAGATATGGTTAATTAATTAATATAAAAGGTATATATGATTACTATAAGATTAAAAAGAATAGGTAGAAAAAAAAGACCATTTTTTCATATTGTTGTTGCTCAAACATTATCTTCAGTAAACAGTAAATATATAGATAAACTAGGATATTTTGATCCTATATCTAAAGAAAAAATATTAAAAATAAATATGGATAAAATAAAAACTTGGGTGAAAAATGGAGCTAAAATATCAAAAAGGGTACAAAGTTTAATTAAATTAAATTAAAGAAACCTAAATTAAATAATTTGTTTAATATAAGTAATTTTATATCAATAGGAAAAATTATTTCTTCTTTTGGTAAAAAAGGTGAGATAAAATTATCTTCATTTTTACACCCAAAGAATGATATATTTAAATATAATATCATATATATAGAAAATTATGAAAATCCTGTAGAAATAAAATTACATAGATCCCATAAAATATATTTTATAGCATCTATTAATAAAAAATATGATAAAAAACAAATAAATCTATTTGTAAAAAAATATTTATATATAGATAAATTTTTTTTTTTTAAAAAAAATAGATACTGTCTAATAAATTTAATTGGTTTAGAAGTATATAACAAAAAAAATAATTATATAGGAATAATAATACAAATATATAATACAAAAATAAATAATCTTATATATATAAAAAAATATAGAAAAAAAATATATATACCATATACAAATAAATATATAATAAAAATAAATTTTAAACAAAAATATATATTAATAAATAATTAAAATATGATATTTAATATAATAACAACATTGCCAGAAATATTTACATCTATAATAAAAACAGGATTGATACAAACAGCTATAAGCAAAAAAATAATAAAAATAAATCTATTCAATCCAAAAATATATAATAAAATTAAATTTAAACCATATGGAGGTGGAGGAAATTTAATAATGAAAGCTAAACCTTTTAGTGATATAATATATAAAATTAAAGAAAATAATAATAATAAAGATATAATAATTATAAATGTAAGTCCTAAAGGAAAAAATATAACACAAAATGATATAAAAAATATATCTAGAAAAAAAGAAATAATAATTCTTTGTGGTAGATATAAAGGAATTGATACAAGAATAAATACATATATAAATAAAAAATGGTCTATAGGTAATTATATTACAACCAGTGGAGAAATAGCTACAATAATAATATTAACCGCAATATTAAGATTAATACCAGGTTTTTTAAAAAATAGTTCTATAAAAAATAATTCATTTACAAATGAATTATTTGATTATCCTAACTATACAAAACCTAAAATTATTAATAAAATTAATATACCTAATATTTTATTATCTGGAAATCATAAAAAAATAAAAACTTGGAGAGAAAAAAAAAGTTTAAAAAACACTTGGTACTATAGACCTGATCTTATAAAAAAAATAAAATTCAAATATATATAAATACTTAAATACATAATATTTGGTGAAAAATGAATGATATTATAAAAAATATAGAAAAAAAACAATTAAAAAATAATATACCACATTTTAAAGCTGGTGATACAATTTGTGTTAATATAAATATTATAGACAAAAAAAATAAAATTAGAAAACAAAATTTTGAAGGGGTGGTGATTGGAAAACATAATAATGGATTATCATCAACTTTTACTGTAAGAAAGTTTTCATATGGAGAAGGGGTTGAAAAAGTTTTTCCAATTCATAGTCCTATAATAAACTGGATAAAAATTAAAACAATAGGTGTTGTAAGACAGTCTAAAATATATTATATTAGAAAATTAGTAGGTAAAGCTGCTAGAATCAAAACAAAACTTATTAGGAGAGGTGTCTGAGTGGTTTAAAGTACACGCCTGGAAAGCGTGTGTACATATTTAATGTACCGAGGGTTCAAATCCCTCCCTCTCCGTAACTATGAATATAAATAAAATTATTAGTAGTTCATTATTAATAAGTTGCACATCTATTGGTGGCGGAATGCTAGCTTTACCATGTGCAACAGCAAATAATGGCTTTTTCATATCATCCATCATGTTTCTAATATGTTGGATGTTTATGATAATAAGTTCATTTTTTATGTTAGAATCTACATTATGGTTTAAAAAAAACACTAATATAATAACTATTGTTAATCAGATATTAGGTTTTAAATGTAAAATAATAGTTGTAATTATATATACAAGTTTATTATATACATTAATGAGTGCATATATTTTTGCATACGATAAATGGTTAAAAAAAATAATATCATCACATTTTTATAATAAAAATATAGAAATTATATGCTTTTTATTTTTTTTTCTATTAACAATGCAAATATCATTAAATAAAGAAAAATCTATAGATAAATTAAATTATATACTATCACTTATTTTATTAGCTAGTTATATAATATTAATATTTATATGTACTCCTCAT
>Ga0307987_1000383_pt1 | contig 26633 bp, 28 predicted proteins | sample EllFjometagen181_FD_203157 | JGI IMG/M metagenome (GOLD analysis project Ga0307987, IMG submission 203157) | Marine microbial communities from Ellis Fjord, Antarctic Ocean - #181 | ecosystem: Environmental > Aquatic > Marine > Unclassified | place: Southern Ocean | collected 2014-10-08 | reverse complement strand
TCGAGGGTGGGGACCTGGAAGCGGCCCATGTGGCGCATCACGTCGGAGACGTAGGTCTGGGCTTCGCCCAGGGTGACCATGCCGTCGGGGAGCTCGCCCTGGGCGCCGTCCGCCCATCCGCGCAGCGCACCGAGCATGGTCCAGGTGAACAGGCCGTGCCGCACGGGATCGTAGATCCCCGCGACCTCGTCGCCCGTGGTGCCCACCCAGACGGTGACGTTGGTGTTGTCCACACCAGCGAAGGGTGGAACCTGCAGCTCGTCTCGGCCGATAATGAGGTAGGAATCGTCCCGGCCCTGACGCCCGAAGGAGCCGTCCAGCACTACGATAGCCTGCCGCTGCCGACCCTTGGCCAGATAGGCCACCAGGTCGTCCAGGGGGTAGCCCTGGGACGCCAGCAGCCCTTCTTCACCGGCTTGCTCAGCGCCCAGCAGCACCCGACGACCATCGGGGGTCGTGGCCAGGTGACCGGAGAAGTAGATCCACAGGGTGCCATTGCGACGCACCCGGCCGCGCACGCGGCGCACGCCCTTCTCCATGTCCGCCACCGTCGCATCGTTCAGGGTGCGCAGGCGGTAGGAGCCCAGGCCCCGCGTGTAGCGGAGGTGTTCGTACACCGCAGCGGAGTCGTTGCGGGAGTAGGGGGCATCGGGCAGGTCCACGTAGGACTGGTTCCCGATGATGAGGGCGGCATCCTTGTTGGCCTTGGCGCCAGTCTCGATGGCCTTATCCACTGAGGGGGCGACCCACTCGGAGGGCAGAGGAGGGGCGGCCTCATCTGCAGGAGCATCGGTTTCTTGGGCAAAGGCCATGGAGGCCAAGAGGGCGAACGACAGCAGAGACATCGCTTCTTCCCGCTCGAGGCGCGTAAGAGGGGCTGGAAAGGCGAATGGTGCCACGAAGCCAGGGCAGCCGGCAAGGGGCTGGCCAGTCCGCCGGGCCAAGCCCCAATAGCGCAAGGTGGATGTGAGTGCCTCGCCGCGCGGTGGGGCGCAGGTCACCAGATGTCCAAGTCCTGTACTCCGGGGACGGCGCGACCGATGGGTTGGACAGGAGGCCTACCTTGTCCCTGTTCCTCGTCCCCTGGCTGCTTCTCGCGGCGCCGATCCAGGCCACACCGCCGGCGCCCATGGTGGGGGGTGAGACCACCTCGGCCCACCCGGCCGTCGGCGCGTTGGTGGTCTGCTCCGGGGACCGCTGCGCGAGCTTCTGCAGCGGTACCCTGGTGGACAGCCGCTGGGTGCTGACCGCGGGGCACTGCGTCGAGGCGATGCTCGAGGACTACGGCCACCTGGAGGTCTCCTTCGCCACGGGAGGCGACGTCCGCTGGGGCGAGGATCGGGACGTTCTGGTGGCCGTGGATGGCGGCCTGATGCATCCCAACTACAGGGAAATGGAGCACGACATCGGGCTGGTCAAGCTGGCCGTCGCCATCGATGGGGTCACGCAGCCAGTGTCCATGAGTGCACCGGAGGACGCGTGGCTGGACACGCCCCTGCGCTACGTGGGCTACGGCGTGACCTCTGACAACGCGGACGATGCGGGCGAGAAGCGGCGCGCGGACATCCCCCTGCAGAGCTGGGACGACCAGTGGCTGATGGCGGCCGACCCCACCGGAGAAGCCAACCTGTGCTGGGGCGACTCCGGCGGTGCAGCCATGCTGCCCCTCGACGGCGGCGGCTGGGCGTTGGTGGGCGTGCAGTCCTGGATCTGGGACGACGACGACACCCCCTGTACCGGCGGCAGCAGCGGCGCGGCGCGGGTGGACGCCCACCTCGAGTGGCTCACCAGCGAGGCCCCCATGAACCTGGTGGTCATCGAACGCGACGTGTTGGGAGAGGACGACAACCCCGAAGACGAAGACCCCGAGGACGTCCAGGAAGACGACGAGACCGAAAACGATGGCTCGGACGACACGGGCTGGGTGGAGGAAGACGAACAGGACGACAGCGAGGGCAGCGGCACCATCCCCAGCAATGATCCGGTGCTCGATGCCGGCAACGGTGGCAACGGCGGAAGCATTCAACACGCCCAGACCGGCTGCAACACCGCGCCCCGTCGCGGCGCCCCCTGGGTCCCCGCCATCCTGGCGGTCATGGCCAGCCTGATGCTGGGAAGGCGTAGGTTCTAGTCGCCGCCCTGGGGCTCGAGCATCGCCGTCATGTCGGCGGGCAAGGGCGCGCGGATCTCCATCCCGTGGCCATCGGGATGGGGGATTCGTAGGACGCGGGCATGCAGCCCGTGCCTGGGCCACCCCAGGCGCTCGAGGGCCCAGGGATCCATGCCGTGCGCGAGGGTGTGCAGGAACACCTCGTCGGGCTGACCGTAGAGCCGATCCCCCAGGATGGGGTGCCCGGCGTGCTCGAGGTGCAGGCGGATCTGGTGGGTGCGCCCGCTTCGCGGATGCGCGGCCACCAGCGCGCGATCCCGCCAGCGGGCCAGCACAAAAAGACGGGTACGCGCGGGCATCCCATCGGGGCGTACCCCCATGCGCACGCGCACCTCGCTGGCGCTGTCATCGCCGATGGGAGCGTCCACCATCAGCGTGCTCCATGGGGGGACGCCCCAGCAGATCGCCCAATAGATTTTATCGCACTCCTGGCGTTGGAAGGCGTCCTTGAGGCTGCGGTTGGCCTCAGGGTCCTTGGCCAGGATCACCACCCCCGAGGTGTCGCGGTCCAAGCGGTGCACCAGGTGCAGGTGCACATCGGGCCTGGCCAGTCGCGCCACGGAGATGAGGGACCACACGAAGAGCCCGCCCGCAGGGTGCACCAGCATGCCGGCGGGCTTGTTCAGGGCGATCATGCGCTCGTCTTCGTAGAGCACCTCGGGCATAGGCGGCGGGGGCTCGTCGCTGCGCAGCTCGGGGCGGCAGAACCGCAGGCGCTCGCCACCCCGCAGCAGGGTGCTGGGCTTGATCGGCCGCTGCAACCCCAGGATGCGACCCGCACGAAAGTGCCGCACCACCGCGCTGCGGGAGTAGTGCGGGAAGTACGAAGCGATCCACACGTCGGCCCGGCGGTTGTGACCGCTGCTATCGACGGTGAGTTCATCCCACTGGAAGCCCGCTGGGGCGGGCGGGAGCTCGGGGTCGGTGGGTCGCTCATCCATGCCTCACAGCTATCCCCGCGCCGGAGCAGGGGGTACATTGCCCCCATGCGAGCCCCCGTCCTGTTTCTGCTGCTGGCCACCGGCTGTCCCCACGACGACACCGCGGTGTCGGACTCCGACAGCGAGCTGCCCCTGATGGACAGCGACACCGGCGACAGCCCTGTCACCGGCCCCTGGCCCCCCTACGCCATCGAACCCGGCTGGGAGTCCGAAGAGTCCGGCTACGGCACCGGTGGCGCCTGGGCCGACATCGACGGCGACGGAGCCCTGGACCTGGTCATCGCCTACGGCAACGACATGGAGCCCGGCCCCATCGCCGTGCACTACGCCCGGGACGGGGCCATCCCCGAGACCGCCGACTGGCTCAGCGACGGCGACGCGTACCACGGCCAGGTGGCCGTGGGGGACGTGGACGGCGACGGCACCACCGACCTGGTCACGGCCCTGTTCATCGGCCCCATGGGCTTCGACTCCCCCGGTGGGGTCGCCCTGTACCTCAACCAGGGCGACAGCCTGCCCGACAACCCCAGCTGGCAGAGCGCACAGGAGATCTACTGCTTCTCGGTGGCCCTGGGCGACATCGACAACGACGGGGACCTGGACCTCGCCGCCGCCACCGGCGAGCCCTACTACCACGACCCCGAGCCCGATCTGCTCTGGCTCAACGACGGCGGCTGGTTCGGCGATCCCCCGGCCTGGCAGAGCGACGACGCCTCCTGGTCCATGGACGTGGCCTTCCTCGACGCCGACGGCGACGGTGCCCTGGACCTGACCTTCGCGCGCCAGGACAGCCCCCATGTCCTGTACCTCAACCAAGGCTCCGGCCTCGACGCCAGCCTGCCCGAGACCCAGCCGGCCTGGGAAAGCGAGGGCACCAGCTTCGAAGGCAACACCGTGGACTTCGGCGACGTCGACGGAGACGGCTGGCTCGACCTGGCCATCTCCGACAACCTGCAGCTCGGGGGCCCGGGCACCGTGAGCGTGTACGCCGGCCCCGATCTCGAGCGCAGCTGGGAGAGCGCCGACGAGCCCACCCACCAGAGCGCCGTGGGTCTGGCCGATCTCGACGACGACGGCGATCTGGATCTGGCGGCCGGCGCCTGGTGGGGCGCGCTGCGCCTGTACCGCAACCAGGACGGCCTCGAGACCGAGCCCAGCTACGTGAGCGACAGCGAGCTGCCGGTGATGGAGACCTTCGCGTTCCACGATGTCGACGGCGACGCCGCCTTCGACACGGTCATCCAGGGCGTGGGTCCGCTGCTGGCCCTGCCGCGCCCCTGCCAGGTGACCTCCAGCAGCGTGGTTGGCGCCGTGGGCGACGGCTGGTTCAGCGCACCCACCGATGCCGAGATCGAGCTGACCTGCCGCCTCAGCAGCCAGCCCGACCTGCTGATCACCGACTGGAACCGTGGCCGAGGAAACATCCTCTTCGAGCACCGGGGGTCGGGATCATGAAACAGCTGTGGTCCTTCGTGCTCGATCCCCGAATACGCCGCTCCGGTCGGGTGCTGGATCTGGGCGTCATCGTGGCCCTCGCCTGGATCTTCACGTCCATCGGCCTGACCGTCCTGTTCGGACCCTCCCTGGGGCTGCGGGGCTGGGGGTGGCTGCTGGTCCACCACCTGCTGTGCGTGACGGGCAGCGCCCACGAGCTCCGCCGGGGCTGGAAGCGCAGGAGTCTCCCCTTCGAGGGGCGTTAGTCGCACACCCGGTACAGCACCACCCACTCGTAGGGGTCGCTGGCGAGGGTCCAGGGCACGAAGGTCACCACGGGCGGCTGCCCGGCCACCAAGCTCGCATGCAGGTTCGCGAAGCCTGCGGCCGTGTGGACCCGCGGGCCGGGCCAGGCGTCCGGATAGCGCTGCTCCCACAGCTTCTCGAGGCAGATGTCCGCCGCGGGTTCCTGGGGCCAGGGGGTCTCAGCCACAGCCAGCAAGGTGCCAGGGAGAAGTCGTTCCTCATCTTCGAGGCTGCGCCATCCACTGCCTTCGAGGTAATGCTGCCAGCCCCAGTGGCCGGCGAAGACGCGCTCGCCGGAACCATCTTCACACTGGGTGGCGTGGGCGTCGGCTCCAGCGTCTACAGCGTAGGCAGCGTCGCGACCAATCCGGGCCATGGCCAGGTCGTCCACCGACAGCCCCAGAGCGAGCAGTACCTGCAGGCCCACGGCGAATATCAGCTGCGTGCGGCTGGGACGCAGGCGAAGCCAGGCCAGCGCCACGGCGGGCAGGAAGGGCAGCCAGTAGCGGGCCGCCGTGAAGCGCAGGGCCAGCAAGAACAGAAAGCCCCCAAGCGCCCAGGCGGTGAGGAACAGGCGCTCAGGACGAGCCTCGCGAGGGGAATCTTCCGCGATGAGGACGGGACCGAGCAACATCAGGGCACCGGCGCCCGCACACAGCCCGGTCCACACGGCTGCTCCCAGGGGCATTCCGGCCATGTACACGGCCCCACGCCCGCAGAACATGCCGATCAGCGCGGCGACCAGCACCGCCACACCCAAGCGCCGCCAGCGGCCGACGGGCACGATGAACGGCAGCACGCCCGCGGCACCCAGCATGGCCAGAGCCGCCACCTGCTTGCGGATCAGCTCCCAACCCGACCAGGCACTGGACTGAAAGCCGGTCATGGCCACCACGTGCAGGGTGCCGTAGGCGTGAAGATCGTGCAGCGACAGCAGGACCAGGGGCACGAACCCAGCCAGGGCCCCCCAGGGCTTGCGGCCCATCAGCAGAGGGTAGAGCAGCAGCAGGGGCAGGAGGGTCACGCCACTGTAGCGGAACAGCACCGCGCTGCCGGCCACGACGGCCCAGCCCGCCGCCGCCCGCTGACGACCGGCGTCCACCGCGGCGATGAAGCCCCCCAGGCCCGCGACCGTCAGCGCCAACAGGGGCAGGTCGGGGGTGAGGCTCTGAGCCGCCAGCACGGCAATGGGGGCCGTCCCCAGCAGCAGCACCCCGGCGGCACCGTCGCCCCCGAAGCGCCTGCCCAGGCGCCAGGCACCCAGGGCCAGCAGCACCAGCCACGGCAGCATCCACAGGTGCTGGACCCACTCCGGGGCGGTGGCCACCGGGGCGAGCCACCAGCCGATGCCCGGGGGGTTGGACAGCACGTCGAAGGCGCGCTCGGTGGTGCCCTGCCAGTTGATGGGCACCGCGTGGGGGCGCCACAGGTCCAGCCGCGCACCCCGGGCCAGCGCCAGGAAGTTGGCGTCATCGATGTGCACCGGCTTGCCCACGAACGGCAACGCCAGCCCCAGCAGGAGCGCGGTACAGAGCAGCCAAGGGCGCGACGATGAGCTCATGGCACGCAGGCTACAGGGCCCCGGGAGCCCCAGCAAGCCGCCTCCACCGCCCCACATGGAAAAAAATGCCCGTTGCTCGAATACCGCTGACAAAAAAAACGTCCAACGGCGGAACCAACCACCTCGGTGGATGTCACAATGACAGAAGCCACTGTGTGGCCGAAGTCTGCAGCCTTCCCCGCGCCCTCGGATCGAGCATGCCCCACCGTCCCCTGCGCACGCTACTCATGCTCGCAGCCGCAGCCCTGCTCATTGGACCCACCGTCCGCAGCGCCCACGCCGGCCCAGGCCTGCCCACCGGCCTCCCAACCCACGAGCTGGACTGGGGCTGGGCGCCCCTCGAGCTGGGAAGCGACATCCGGGTCGCGCCCCTGGTGGTGGTGGGCCCCTTGCCAGAGCTCGAGCAGGTCGGCTTCCTGGGTGAAGAGCTCGAGGGCACCGCCGCTCAGCTCCGCAGCCTCCGCAGCGGCCAGATCGCTGCGGTCACCGAGTCGTTCTCCGACGCCCTGCCCGGCGCCCTGGCCAGCGCGCTCCCCGCCGGCTGGAACGGCCACTTCAGCGACGCTCGTATCCCCGCCAGCACCCGCACCCAGCTCGCCGCGGGCCTGGACGGGCGCCGCTCCCTGGCCAGCGCCTTGCGGGGTGCGGTGGACCGCCTGCCCGGCGAGGTGGTGCTGTTCCAGTGGATCTCCGACATCGAGGCCCAGCCTCTGGGCGCCACCACCGCCCCCGGCACCACCCTGCGCGCCGCCGATCGGCTGGTCTACGTCGATGAGCACACCGACCCCGTGCTGGCGGAAGCCACCGTGGGCCTGGCCCTGGTCGCCGCAGATGGCGAGGTCTTCCTGCGCTACGAAGACCGCTACAGCTTCGTGATCACCGGCAGCAACACCTCCCAGCGCGCCGGCCGCGACCTGGCCCGACGGCTGGTGGACGACCTCCACCCGCTGCTGGACGAACCCACCGTGGCCACGGCGTTCGGGCCCTAGCACCAAGCGGGGCGTTCGGTGAGTCCCAACCCTGTCCTGGAACCGGGATGTGGATAGGTTCGGCTCCAACCCCACCGGCATGGTCCGGTGCTGTGAACCCTCGGAGTCCTCCATGCTCGAGCCGTCCCTCGAAAACGCCCTCAACGACCAGATCAACGCCGAGCTGTACTCGGCCTACATGTACCTCTCCATGTCCGCTTGGTTCGACGATGCGGGCCTGCCGGGCATGGCCAAGTGGATGAAGGCCCAGTACCAGGAAGAGATGTTCCACGTGGACAAGTTCTTCCACTTCGTGCTCGAGCGCGGTGGCAAGGTCACCCTGCGGGCCATCGACGCGCCCCCCACCAGCTGGGACAGCGCCCTGGACGCCTTCGAGAAGACCCTGGACCACGAGCAGTTCGTCACCGGCCTGATCAACACGCTGGCCAGCCTGTGCATGGACGAACGTGATCACGCCACCCTCAACTTCCTGCAGTGGTTCATCGCCGAGCAGGTCGAAGAAGAAGCCACCGCCAGCGAGCTGGTCAACCAGCTGCGCATGGTGGGCAAGTCCGGCCACGGCATGCTCATGATCGACCGCGAGCTCGGCGTGCGCGTGTTCGCCACCCCCGCTGCTGAATAGTCACGCTACAACAGCATCTTCACGCCGTCGATCTCGCCGAGGGCGCCGTAGGCGCGGTGCACCTCGTCGGGTTTGTACACCGTGGCCTTGACCCTCACGGTCCCGTAGCGCCCGGTGCGACTGGACGTATGGGAGACCCCATGGACGGGCCGGCCCAGGGCGAGCTCCACGATGCCCTGGCAGCGGGAGCTGAGATCGGGGCTCTCCAGCGCCACCACCCTGAAGGTGAAGTCGCAGGGGAAGGTGAGAAGTTCATCCAGCGGTGGGTGTCGGTCACTCATGACGCTTTCTTACCCAGCCGGACCTGGGCACCGCCAGGGCCGGCGTCTATAGTGCCGCCATGATCTTGCTCACCCTGCTGCTGGCCTGCCACACAAAACCCATCGTGTCCCCCGACGACACGGGCACGCTACCGGGCGATACGGAGCCTCCCATCGACGCCTTCCTCGATGTGGCCCCGGTCTTCGACCCCATCCTGGGCGGCCCGGTGGACATCTCCACCGTCTCCAGCGGAGCAGACAGCACCACGGTCACGGTGGTGGACAGCGCCGGCGATCTGGTAGCCACGGTCACCGACACCTGGGACGGCAAAGACGATCAGGGCGAGTGGGCGCCTGCGGGAGCCTACACCGTGCACCTCAGCGCGACCCTGGGCAGCCTGCAGGTCGAAGACGAAGCGCCGCTACAGGTGGTCCGCTGCGGGGTAGTGGGCGCCTGGGCCGAAGGTGACAAAGGCACCAGCGCCACCCACGTGCCCTTGTATTGGCACGGAAGCCGGCAGGTGCAGGGCCCTGAGATGCCCTTCGCCCAGGCCGATGGCCTCGAGGACCCCCAGGGTGCCGCCATCCAGCTCGAGGCGCCGGGGGACGAGCTCGAACACCTGCCCACCGACGGCTCCCTGCCGGTGGCGTTCAGCTACGACTCTCTCCCCATCCTCACCTTCGAGCTCGGCGACACCACCGTGCTGGGCAGCTCCGGGCTGCCCGGGGTTGGCGTGGGGCTCGAGGTCGAAGGCTGGACCGCCATCAGCGGCGCCGACAGCCTGGACCCGTCCGTACCGGTGGTGCTGCAGGCCAACGAAGGCCTGGGCACCGGCCCGGGCGTGATGGACGAACAGCTCACCCTGCGCTTCGTCTACGACGACGGCCAGGGAAGCACCTGGGACATCGGGGAGCAGACCCTGCCTGTGCGCTGGTACCTGCTGCTGGACCAGCCCGTCTTCACCCGGCCCGACAATGTCTACAACGCCTGGGTGGCGGCCATCGACCCGGCCCTGCGGGCCATCGACGGCGTGGAGCCCACCGAAGAAGCCGTCATCGACGCCCTGGTGGAGTGGATCTACAACGATCTGGGCCTGGCCTACGACACCCGCTACGGCGCGTCGTACTTCACCAGCTACCAGAGCGGCTGGGCCCCGGCGGTGCTCGACCTGAGCGGGTTCCTGCGATCCAACGCCGGCCACACCGTCAACTGCTCCGACTGCGCATCCATCCTGGCCGCCTGGGCCAACATGCTGGGGGCACCACTGGTCTACAGCATCGTGCTGCAGAACTTCGACCTCAACTACATCAAGGCCATCGGCGGCGACGAGTTCACCCACTGCCCCTTCGGCAGCGGGGGCTGCTCGTTCAGCTACCACGCCGTCACCACCAACGACGGGGGAGCCACCATCTGGGACGCCACCCTGGCCCTGGACGGCGACGCCGACCCCTCGAGCCCTCCCAGCGACATGCTCATGGTCGAACAGATCGACGCTGACGAGTACCTCGAACGCCTGGTGATGCGCGGCCGCGCCACCATCAACTACGAAGGGGAGACCCTCCTGCAATGACCACCATCCTTATGGCTGCTCTGCTGACCACGGCCTCCTGGGCCGGCCCCGACCACTCCCACGATCCCGACTGCCCCCACAGCCACGCCCAGGCACCGGTGGCCCCGCCACCGGTGGTGGGCCAGACCGCCTGGGCCGGCATCCCCCTGGCCACCCTGCCCGAGCTGGGCTTGGGCGAGCCCCGGCTGGATGTGCACCGCTCCGCGTGGAAGGCCACCCTGCCCGACGGCGGCTTCGTCAAGCTGATCGTCTTCCCCGACGACCGCCAGGCAAAGACCGGCTACTCCTTCGAGAAGCTCAGCGCCTCCACCCGCTCACTGCCCCCCCTCGACTGGACCCACAGCCCCGAGCGCGACATCGAGGCCGTGGGCGACACCGAGGGCATGATCATCATGCGCGACGGCAACCTCGTGCTGGTGGTGCGGGACCACAGCGACGGGGCCGGCCTGCTCACTCGGACCCTGCAGGCCGCCATGGTGGCCGAGGCCCCTGCTGAAGGCGCCATCGAGCGCGATCTCGGCGACCGCGTGGTGCACTGGGACAGCGTGGGCCGCCTGGTAAATTAGCTGCGCACGAAGCGCGCTACCGCCTCGACGTGGCCGGTCTGGGGGAACATGTCCACCGTCCACAGGGCGTCGAGCTTCCAGCCGCCCGCCTCGAGGATCTCCCGATCCCGACCCAGGCTGGGGGGATGGCAGGCCACGTAGACCAGGCACTCAGCGGGGAGCTTGGCCAGCCAGGCCGAGGCCTTGCCATGCAGGCCCGCCCGCGGGGGGTCGACCACCACCACGTCGCCCTGCAGCTCCAGCGCGACCTTCCTCACCTCACCCTGGATGAAGCGGGCGTTGGTCACCTCGTTCTGGGTGGCGTTCTCCCGGGCGTCGACCACCGAAGCAGCGTTCAGCTCCACCCCCACCACCTCGGTGAAGGCGTCCGCCAACCACAGGGCGATGCTACCGGAACCACAGTACAGGTCCAGCAGCCGCTCGCCGCTGCCCGCTGCTTTGGCCACGGTGTCGTAGAGCAGCTCGGCGCCCGATGAGTTGGTCTGGAAGAAGGCCTGGGGAGCCAGGGAGAAGCGCAGGGTGCCCAGCCGCTCCTGCAACCAGTTGCGGCCCCGGAGCACCGCCCGCTGCTCGCCCACCGTAGCGTCGGTCACACGGTCGTTGACGAACCAGACCACGCCACCCACATCGGGCAGCGCAGCGGCCAAGGCCTCGAGCTCCGCCGTGGCCACGGCCTCGTCCTCGGGGGGGCTGGTGAAGACCACCACCAAGCGATCGCCGTCCTGTCCCTCCCGAAGCATCAGGTGACGCCAGAAGCCCTTCTGCTCATGGGTATCCCAGCACTCGAAGGCCGAGGCCTGCAGCTGGGCCTGAGCCGCGGTGATGAGGGCGTTCATGCCCTCGGAGATCAACTCACAGCGGTGCACATTCACGATACGATCGAAGCGCCCGGGAGCGTGGAAGCCCAGGAAGCGGCCTTCGTTGGACACGTCCGTGTTCAGCTCACTCTCGGCGAGGTAGCGCTTGTTTCCGTAGGTCAGCTCCACCCGGTTGCGGTAGCCGTAGGCGGCATCCCGACCGATGGCCTCGTGCACGGTGACGCCCTCGAGATCCCCCACGCTGCGCAGGACCATGTCCGCCTTGGCGCTGCGCTGGGCCTCGAGGGAGGCCTCCTGCAGCACGCAGCCGCCACACTGGCCGAAGACCGCACAGCGTGGCTCCACCGCGTCCGGGGCAGGCTGGACGAGGGCCACGCGCCGGGCATGGATGGTGCCCTGCTTGCGGCGGAAGGGTCGCACGTGCACCACACTGCCGGGGGCGGCACCACGGACCAGCACGGGGTGGCCCTCGTGTTCACCCGCGCCCATGCCCTTGGGCTCCAGGCGCTCGACCTGCAGATCGAAGGGAGGCACAAAGCGGCGTCGACTGCGGGCCATGATTCACCGAATCCGTAGCGGGGGCGGCCGAGCATACCCCGGATTCGTCGGCCGCGGGCCGGGAGCGATATACAGCAGGCCCTCCCCACACACATCCGCAGGAGTCGACATGAAGGGCACGCTGGTTGTTTCCCAGGACCGCCTCGCCACCATGGAGGCCTTCGTGGCCGCCCAGGCCCTCCCCCTGCGGGTGGTGACCGACATCCCCGGCGGCTCCCTGACCTACGCGCGCATCGAACAAGGTGATCGCAGCCGGGACGCCGAGGCGGACCTGCTGGTGGCCGGCGGTCGCATCCGCTGCGCCGTGGCCCTGGGCATGGCTGAGCGCCTGGGCATCCCCGCCATCGGCCTGGGCGCCCTGCTGGACGAGCTGGAGATCAAGGTGGGCACCTGCTCCCTGGGCTGCTTCTAGATGGCCTGCCTCTGGGTGGTCTGCGGCGCCGGCCGGGGCGTGGGCAAGACCTGGATCGCCCGAGGCTTGTGCGAGCGACTGCCCGACGCCGTCTACGCCAAACACGGCCACGGCGACGCCCAGCCTGGCAAGCCCGCCCGCCTGCTGCACGAAATCCACCAGGTGGACCACTTCCTCATCGAGTCATCGAGGCGCCCCCACATCGTGGTGGAGAGCAACACCCTGGCCCTGGCCGGCCGCGGTGACGTGGTGATCTTCGTCGAAGGCGAACCCCAGGGCCTACCCCGCCGCGAGGACGCCGACGCCCTGCGCGAGGCCGCCCACATCGTGCTCGACCAGGATCAGCCCGTGGCAGCCTGGCGCAGCAAGATCGCGAAGGTCGTCGAACCGGAGCCCACCCGGAGCGCCATCCTGACCCTGCTGCTGGATCAGGTCCGGCGACTGCCCTGTCCCGCACTCGACGTGGGCACCAAGCTCTGGCTGCACCTTCCCGATGGGCACGGCATGGGTAAAGGCTTGGCGCAGCTGCTGCACCAGGTCGACGCCCACGCCACGCTGCGCAAGGCTTCCCAGGCCACCGGCATCAGCTACCGCCACGCCTGGGACATGATCCGCACCGCCGAGACGCACCTGGGCGCCCCCCTCATCGTCTCCCGACCCGGAGGCGCGGGGGGCGGCGGCACCTCCTTGACCGCCCTGGGCCTGCACCTGATGCAATGCTTCCGCACCCTCGACGAAGACGTCGCGGCCTTCGCACAGCAGCGCATGGACGCGCTGCTCGCCATCGGAGACCCAACGTGAGCGTAGAGCCCATGCTCCCCCTCCATCAGGCCTTTTCCCTGGTGGATGCCGCCGTCCGCAGCCGAGGCGCCCCGTGGCCCAGCGAGACCGTGGCCATAGACCAAGCCCTGGGCCGTGTGCTGGCCGAAGCGCCCACCGCCCAGCTGGACCAGCCGCCCTTCGACAAGTCCGCCATGGACGGCTTCGCCCTGGGGACCGGCGATCCCGGCCTACCCCACTGCCCTGCCTTCCCAGGCCTGTCCGGCCCCTTCTACCGGCTCACCGAGACGGTGGCCGCCGGGTCCGTCGCCCGAGGCACCCTCGAGCCTGGCCAGGCCGTGCGCATCATGACAGGCGCCCCGGTCCCCCCCGAAGCCGACCGCGTGGTGATGCAGGAGCACACAGAGCTGCACGACGGTTGGGTGAGGCTCACCCGCAGCACCGGACGATCCAACATCTGCCCTCGGGGCGAGGACACCCAACGGGGCCAGCCCCTGCTGCCCCCGGGCCAGCGCCTGGCCGCGGTGGACCTCGCCAACCTGGCGGCCTGCGGGCTCACCGAGGTTCGGGTGGCCCGCCGGGTGCGCCTGGCTGTGATCTCCACCGGCGACGAGGTGGTGGACCACCCCGACAAGCTCGGCCCCGGCCGCATATTGGACGCCAACGGCCCCATGCTGGCGGCCCTGGCCCAGACCTGGGGCTTGGACCTCCACCTGCGCGCCCACGCAGCCGACAGCGCCGAGGCCACCCGCGACACCATCGCCGCCGCCCTCGAGCAGGCCGATCTGGTGGCCCTCAGCGGCGGCGTCTCTGCGGGAATGTTCGACCACGTCCAGGGCGCCCTGCGGGCCTGCGGCCTCGAGCTGGCGTTTCACCGTCTGGCGGTTCAGCCCGGCCGCCCCATGACCTTCGCCCACGGCCCCGCCGGCATGGTCTTCGGCCTGCCCGGCAACCCGGTGCCGGTCTACCTGATGTTCCACCTGTTCGTGCTGCGTGCCGCCGCCGCGCTGCAAGGCACCCCTTCGCCCCTGCGCCGCCTGACGATCCCCCTGGCCGCCGACTTCCAGCGCCGCAAGACCGACCGCCTGGGCTTCGTGCCCGCGCGCCTGGACGCCAGCGGACGCGCCGAGCAGGTCCACAGCCACGGCACCGCCCACCTGCTGGCCCAGGGCACCGCCGACGGGTTCTTCGCGGTCCCACAGGGGACGGCCAAGCTGGCCGCAGGCACCCCGGTGGAGCTGCTACTGCTCAGGCCCTGACGTTCAGCCCCCGAGCCTCTCCACCGTGAGCATGTTGGTGGAACCGCGGGTGTGGGTGCGGCCCGCCAAGATGACCACTTCGTCGCCCGGCGAGAGCAAGCCCGCCGCCAGCAGCGCCTTCTCCCCCGCGGCGATCATGAGGGAGGTACCTCCACACACCTCGGGGATCAGCAGCGGGGTGACCCCCCAAGCCAGGGCCAGCTTGTCGGCCGTAGACTCGCATGGGGTGAGGGCGAACAACCGACAGGGCGGACGGGACTTACTGGCGACGATGGCTGAGAAACCCGACCAGGTGAACACCACCAGGGGCCGGGGCTGCTCCCGCACGGCGTAGCAGGCGGCCCTCGCAACAGTGGAGCCCACACCGGGGACGCTAGGCAGATCTTCGAGGGCGGGGCGAGTCAGGTAGGGGCTCGCTTCTGCGGCCCGGGCCAAGCGGTCCATGGCCTGAACCGCCCGCAGCGGCCAAGCGCCCGCCGCGGTCTCGCCGCTGAGCATCACGGCGTCGGTGCCGTCCAGGATGGCATTGGCAACATCGGTGGCCTCGGCCCGTGTGGGTCGGGGGGCGGACATCATGCTCTCGAGCATCTGGGTGGCGGTGATCACCAATACCCCGGCGAGATTGGCAGCCGCGATGATGCGCTTCTGCTCCATAGGCACCCGCTCGAGGGCGATCTCCACTCCAAGATCTCCACGAGCCACCATGACCGCCTCCACCCGCTCGAGGATGGCGCCAAGCTGCTCGAGGGCCTGTGGCTTCTCGATCTTGGCGCACACGGGCATGTCCGGCCGCCCCAGCTTAGCGAGCTCCACCCGCAGCTGGTCAATGTCCTGGGCGCTGCGCACGAAGGACAGGGCCACGTAGTCCACGCCTACATCCACGCCGGCGGCCAGGTCCACAAGGTCCTTGGGGGTGAGGCAGGGTGCCGAGAGCGCGAGGTCCGGCAGGTTGATGCCCTTGTGGGCTCCCAGCTTGCCGCCGTAGATCATGCGCAGCAGCGCGGTGGGGGGGCTCGCATTGGGCTGCAGGCGCTCCACCACCGCCTCGAGGGTGCCGTCGGCAAACAACACCCTCGAGCCCAGCTCGAGGTCGTCCACCAGGGTGGGCCAGGTGGTGCCAATGCGACCGGGACTGGCCGAGATCTCGGGATCCATGACCAGCTCGAGGACGTCCCCCGCCGCGAGGTCGAGGGGCTGCTCTGCAGGGCCCGTGCGGATCTTGGGTCCCTGCAGATCCAACAGCACCCCCACCCGACGACCCACGCGGGCCGCAGCAGCGCGGATGGCCTCCACGTCGGCGCGGATACTTTCGGGGTTCCCATGGCTGCAGTTGACACGGCACACATCCACCCCCGCCTCCAGCAACGCAGTCAGGGTGTCGGGAGACCGCGAGGCGGGCCCGATGGTGGCCACAATGCGGGTGCTGCGATGGGGGATGGAGCAGGGCTCGATGGGCATGGGGCGACTCCTTGGGCAGAGGGCTTGGCCTATCAAGGATCGGGGGTGGCCGTAGCAGCCCCCCCCCCGAGGTGCTGGGGTGGAAGCACCTGGAGCCCGGCCTCGAGCAGACCCAGGACCTGTCGCGGGTCAGCAGGTGCGAGGCGTCGAAGACCGAGTCGAGGCCCAAGGCCACCAGGCGCTCGTGGGTCATCTCCACGTAGGGGGATGGGCTGTACAAACAGGGTTTCGTCTGTACAAGGAGCCCGCTCTCAGTGGCCGTTCGAGCTCGAGGGCCGCGTAGGGCGTTCCAGGGCTGGCGAACTCCAGGGGTGACTCACTGGCCCCAGGGGTAGCCCTGTCCGCAGACACCCCAGCCGCCCGCCCCGACCTCCTGCGCCTCGAGGATTGCCTGCTCCACCTCGTCACAGCAGGCATAGCCCATGTAGCGTTCATCAGCGGGTAGAGCGTAGCCCTCGCGCGCCAGCTCGGCGTTGAGTAGCTCATGACCCCGCACGACATAGGCCAACACGCGGCCACGAATCCCGAGGCATTCGACGATGAAGTGCAGTGTCACCTCCTGCCCCTCGATGCGTTCGGCCAGCCAGGCCCCAGCCTCGGCGCCGTAGCACTCCCCCCCCGTCAGCTCCGGCGCGTCCACGCACAACAGACGAACACGGTCCAACACGCTGCCATCGGGTAGCTCGAGGGCTGGCTGCACGTCGAAGGTGTCACCGTCCAACACGCGGGTGACGGTGACCGTGGTGGGCTCCATGCAGGGGTCATCCACCGTGCTCCAGCAGCGGCAACCACTCCCCAGCGCCAGCAACAGGGCCACAGCCGCGAGGCGCCGGGCCGCCCACACCAGCGCGTATCCGCAGTTCTGGGTACCCATGGTTCAGCCCTCGTTGACCGTAAAGGCCTTCAACGCTTCCCTATCCTTGTACATGGATCTTCCCCAGGGCCTCGCAGCTTGGACTAGCCGGTCGCGTTCATCTGGGGAAGCTCGATCCAGAACCGTGTACCAAGAGCCTCGGAGGAGCTGAAGCCCACACGACCGCCCAGGATGCGCTCGCCGTAGAGCTTCATGGAGTAGGTGCCCAGGCCCCGTCCAAGCTCTCCTTTGGTGGAGAAGTGACGGGTGAAGATGCGGTCCTGCACAGGCTCCGGGATGGCGCTGGGGTTGTGCACCACGAAGCGGGTCACGCCGTCGAGCTCCTGGGCTCCCAGGCGCACCGTCGCACCGCTCGCTTCGGCCTCGAGAGCATTGGTGATCATGTTGGCCAACACCCGCCGCAGGACGGTGGCTCCCGTCGAGAGGCTCGCCGGTGAACTCGGCAGCTCCAGCAGCAGCTGTTTGCCAGCAGCCAGAGGATGGTGGATGAAGGCGGAGCGCACACGCTGCAGCAACGCCGCGACCTCCACGTCACTGGTGCGCAGGTGGAAGTCTCCAAGCTCAACCTGGCAGGTTGTGCGGTGCAGCGCGATCTCGTCGCTGATCCACTCGGCGTGGTTGAGCACCGCACGGCGGAGCTCCTCGTCGTCGGGGCCCACCCCCTCTGCCAGCATCTCCGCGGACCCCAACAACCCCTGTGCGATGTTGCTCACATCGTGAAGGAAGACGCGCTCGAGCGCGGCTTGGCGGTGCTCACGGGTGGCGTCGAGCAAGAACAACAGCACGAAGGGGCGCCCCTGGACCACGGTGCGAACCCCCCGCACCCGCAGGAAGGTGTCGGTGATGTCCGTACCCCCTGTGGTTCGGCTCAAGGCGCAGTCGCGCTCGACGGGGTCATCGCCCGCCAGGCTGGCGACGATGGCGATGGCCGCGCCGCAGCTGCGGCAGAGGCGACCGGTACCGCACCCCCAGGGAGCGTCGTCCACATGGACGCAGCCCAGGGCTTCACCGAGCCGCAGACCCAGGGTGGTGGCGGCGTCCTCGAAGCCCAGGTGACGCAAGAGCGCGTCGTTGATCACCAGCAGCTGCCGGTGTTCGTTCAGCACCGCGAGCAGCCCCCCCGCAGTGCGCAGGAGCTCCTGGACGAAGCGGCTGCTCGCCATAATGGCCGCCTGCCGCTCCCTCTCGGGGATCGTGGCGCGGTCAGCAGGGGCGTACCAAGTGTCGAGAGTTCCCATGGATTTCTTCACTTTCTATTTCTACTATATATTTATATCATAGAAACGATTCATCAACAGACGGTCGCGGGTGGCATACGAGGGGGTGCCGGCAGGGGTGCTATGTGTGGTCGAGATGGCGGTGGGGCCATGACGAACGCCGCGATGGACCCGCGGCGCTGGCGCAGGATAGTTCCCACACCCAGCACGCCACCGGTGTCCTGCGGCCGGCGGCGAACAAACCCCAGGAGCTGGACATGGGGCGCACGCGACGACGAGACGGCCAGCGCCAGTTCCCCCACAGGTGCTCGAGAGCAAAAAGTTCCAGTGCGGGTCTCTCTGCAGCCTCTTCGGTGAGCCCTCTATGCTCGCATTTCGGGGTGCGGGCGCTTCAAGACACCGTCGGCTATCGCGAAGATCGGCAGTTAGATCGCCAGGAGGATCAACAGGGGCGGAAGCACCAGGAGCCCGGCCTCGAGCAGCCCTGGGAACAGGCCCCAGACCCAAAACCTGGCGCGGGTCAGCAGGACGAGGTGGGCGAAGTCCAGTGCCCCCCCCAGGAGGTCCGCGCGCACGCTCCGATTCCGTAGAGGTCAGCGCTTCAGTTCGTACTTCGCGAAGTGCTTCCAGTCACCCTCGGGAGTGGCGGCCTCGATGGTGAAGCTCCAGGTCATCGCTTCAGCATCGAAGACCAGGATATCGCGGATGGTACCCGCTTCGTAGGGCACGATGAACAAGATGGTGTCCTCAGACAGTGTGCCGGTGCCGTGCGGAATGGAGAAGCGAGCGCCAAAGTTGTCGAGCCAATGCGTGTAGATCTGATCGGACTTCTCGTCATAGCCGATAAAGACGCGCGCCTCGTAGGGCTCAGTCTCCGCCTGGTCCACCATATGCAGTTCGGTGAAGCTGTTTCCCAACACGGGACTTCCGATCAACGTGTAGGTGACGGCCTCTCCGAGCACATCGCCACTAGCAATCCAGCTGCCATCACGTGCTGCGAGTAGGGCTGGGCGGAGGTCGGGTTGAGCGGAGGCCGGAGCGGCTCGATGGGCGCAGCCAGCGAGCAGGCTGACGACGAGAAAGAAGATGGCAGCGCGGAGCATGGGATTCCTGTTCGTGGGCGTTGATGGGGAGAATACACTAGCTGGAACCACGCCTGAACAGTCGTAGCGACACCTCGTGCAGGGTGCGTCACCCCTCGAGCGCGAGCTCCTGGGCGAGATCGAGGAAGACATCGGTGGCGTCCGAGGCCAGCTCCGGCATTGGCGGGTGCACCACCAGCAGCTGCTGTGGCTCGTGCGGTGAGCAGAACAGCAGCAGCTTGTCGAACCAGGGATCCGAACGCAGGCGAACGAGCGCTCCGCGGAGCGCTGCGGATGGTATCCAGCCAGGGCCGGCGCCCACCTCTGCCAGGATCTCGAAGAGGGCGTCGAACTCGGCGTCTCCCGTCACGTCCGTTCAACAGCGACGGGGACATAATTCGTCCAGGTTCCGAGCTACACCCCCTCCATGCCCCTCTCTGATCCCAACGCCACCGGCCCTGTGCTCCAGCGCATCGTTCAGGCCTCACTGAGCGAGCACGGCCAGCTGCTCACTCCCGGCGAGCGGGCCGTCGTCCAACGCTACCTCGAGCTGTCCCCCATCACCGGCCATCTGTACGCCCGGCTGCTGCATCGGGTGCGCGACAGCTTCCGCGACGACGCCCTGAGCGACGACGAGCGCGCCTGCCTACCCGCCCTCGAGGCCGCCGGGCTCATCGACAGCGCCGTGGCGCCCGAAGACCTCCTGCCCCTTCACCGCGTGCCAGAGCTCAGCGCGGCCTGCCGGGCGCTGGGGCTCGACCATCGCGGCCGTCGCGCTGCCCTGCTCGAGCGCCTCGCCCCCCACGCCGATAACGTCGAGCTCCCCGCCCACCGCGTGCTGCACCGGCTCCTGTTCCAGCGCCTGCAGCGGCTGTTTCTGCGCCACCCCCGGGCCGACTACAAGGTGGTGGTGCTGGATGCCCTTGGGGTGATGCCCAAGCCCACCTACGCCCCCACCCCCAGCGCCAGCCCCTTTCCCACCCGCGCCGCGATGCTGCAGTTCGAAGAGGCCCGGGCTGTGCTCGACAATTGCCGCGAAGGCGAGCCCGCCCTGCCCTTCCTCGAGCCCGCCCTGGCCTGGCTGGCCCACAGCCCCGCACCGGCACCGGGTCAGCGTCACTTCTCCACCCGCCGGGTTTCCGCGGTCATCGTCAGCCTGGCGGCCCGCGAGCTCGAGCGCGCTGGCGATGCCGCCCAGGCCGCCGCGCTGTACCTGCACCTGCTGGCCGACGGCACCGTCGAACCCGGAGCCCTGGCCCCCAGGGCCGCGCTGGCCACCGAAGCCGCCCACGGCCCCGCACAGGCCCTGGCCCTCATCCAAGCCTGGATACCCAAGGTCGACCCCGCCGCCACGGTGGCCCTGGCCCGCAGCGGCCGGCGCCTGGCCCGAAAGCTCCGTCAGCCCTGGCAGCACCCCACCCTGGCCCAGCCCCCCCGGCGGGAGCTCGAGCTCACCGGGGCACCCACTCGAAGCCACCGGCCGCTGTACCGGGTGCAGGTTGAGGACCTCCTCGCCGATCTTCCTGTCGAGCAGGCCATCGTAGCCTCCATCCCCGATCGTAGGGTGCTGCACGGTGAGTCCGCCCCATGGACCACACTCTTCGCGCTGCTGCTGCACGAGCTGTACTTCCTGCCCGTCCCCGGCATGCTGCCGGTGGCCTGGCTCTCCGGCCCCCTGGACATCGGCCGGCCGGCCTTCGCAGAGCAACGGCGCGCCCCCCTCGAGCGACTCCTGGCCGACATCCGTGATGGCGCAGGGCCCGGCCTGGTTCGAACACGCCACAAGGCCCTGGCGGGCCAGGACCTGGCCGGCGCCCGCTGGCAGACCGCCAGCGCTGAAGAGCTCGAGGTCATCGCCTCGGCCCTGGGAGGCGCAGCGCTGGCGCGTATTCTGCAGCGGCTCGCCGAAGAAGGCTGGCAGGCATCCCGGGGCCTACCCGACCTTGTCATCCTTCCTGGCCCCCCAGCTCCGGTACCCGGTGCCGCCGCGGGCGTCTTGCCTCCGGGTCTGTTGCTGGCCGAAGTCAAGGGCCCCGGCGACCAGGTGCGCGACGCTCAAGCAGCCTGGTTCCACCTGCTGCTCGAGGCCCGGGTGACCGTCGAGCTGTGGAGGGTTCGGCGCGTGGAACCCATCCAAGGCAGCGCCTGAACGCGCCACGCTTCACCACCGCTCCCCTCGACCGGCGAACGCCAGGGTTGTCCAGCTCCATGCGGCGTATGGCCAGGGACACCGCCGGCACTGGTTGACACGTCAACGGATACTGGTATGCTCGTTGGCCTATCTCGAAGGAGAAAGGGATCTCACACGGCCACCGCAGAACGGTGCAGGGAGCTGGCCATGGCAGTCGTATCGTCAAAGAGTCGAGAACGAGTCGCCCGAAACTTCATCAAGTCCTACGGCCGCACCCGGTTCAGGCGCCTGATCCAGGCCCTCGAGGCGGGCGAGAGCGGCCAGACCATCGCCAATGAGTTCGGGGTCTCCCGCGAGCGCGTACGCCAGTGGAAAAACACCTTCGGTCAGGTGATCACGCTGTACCAGCTCCATCCCGAGGTCGAACGCATCTTCCGCGAAGCCCGCTCGGCCTAGCCATCCGCACGCCGCCTATAGGCTCTCCCCACACCGCCTACAGGTCAGCCACGCAGCGCACCCAGCCGTCCTGGTCCTTGCCCACCAGGTACTCGAGCTCCGGCGTAGAGAGCTTGACCTGATGCGCCATGGACTCCACGGCGGTGCTGCTGTCCCGGGACCACAGCGCTTCCTCGAGGGGCTCCAGCGGGGGTGAACCCTGGCCCGCGGCTTCGAGCTCGCTGCGGACGGGCAGACGCCAGCTGACGATGCCGCCCAGCTCACCCAGCTCCGCACAGTAGCCAGGCTCGTCGGAGCAGTTGGCGCCACAGCCCCCGGCCACGGCTTCTTCGGGACTGACCGCCGTGTACCAGTCCATGCTGGTATCGGCCCGCGGGCTCCAAGCCAGGCAAGCGCTGGGCTGCAGCTGAACACCATCGTCGTGTTCGGCCCAGGAGCCAGGGCAGTCGGGGAGATCGCCGGTGGCTTCGGTGTCGTCTCCGCCGGTGGGGGGCCCTGGGTCGTCGGACTCGCAGCCGACCAGAACCAGAGACAGGGTGAGGGCCACGAGGCGCGTCATAGGCAGCTCCCTGCAAACATTGGCACCTCCGCACCTATCGCGATGGGGGGTGCCGCGTGACTTTGGGGGTGAAGCTCGGATAGGTTCGGTTAGTGGGCGGGTTCTTCCACCCCCGCCAGCTTCCAGGCGACCCGAGGGCGTATTCATGGACCGCAAGATTCTCATCGCATTGGCCGCCATCGCAGGCATCTGCGCCGCCATCCTCCTGTTCCCCGCGAGGGACAAGGTCGACGCCGACGTGGCCGTGGGCCACGACCACTCGCCCAAGACCACCGCGGACGACGACGACAAGCCCACGCGCAAAACGCGCGGCATCAACGACGTCAGCGACGAGCCCGCCCCCAACGCCAAGGAATCCGCCAAGGCCCGCAACGAGGCTCGCAAGGCCACGCCGTTCTACCAGCACACCCAGGCCGTGGCCAAGCGCTGGCTGGTCATGGCCAACACCATCGGTCCCGCAGGCCAGGATGCCATCGCCACCGAGATGCGCGACCTGTCCCGCGACCTGCGCCAAGCCTCCCGCCCCGACGGCACCGAGACCACCCAGCAGGCCGCCCTCGAGCGCGAAGCCAAGCTCATCATCAAGGCCCAGGCCCTGTCCCTCGACGCCGAGATGACCGAAGTCCTCGAGTACCTGGCCAATGCCCACCAGGCCGCCACCACTGGCGCCCTGCCCCCCGAAGCCGGCGAGAGCACCCTCGAGTACGAGCCCACCTCTGACAAGGACCAGCCCGCCGCCGACGCGGAACCCACCACCCCATGATCTCCGCCGTCTCCTGCCTGGCGCTCGCCGTCGCGAGCAGTGCGGTGGCCCAGACGCCCCGCCGAGCCGCCGTGGTCGTGGGCATCGAAGCCTACGCCCACCTCGGGCAGGAGTACCGCGTCCAGGGCGCCCGGGATGACGCCATGCGGGTGGCCGAAGCCCTCGAAGCCCGCGGTGGTTTCGGGCACGTCCGCCTACTCACCGACGCCTCAGCCACCCGCTCGGCCATCGAGTCCCTGCTGAACGATGGCCTGGGGCTGGGACCCGACGATCTCTTCCTGCTCTACTTCGTGGGCCACGGCATCGGCGGTGACTTCGCTGAGCCCAGGCTGCTCACCTACGACTTCGACCCCGTCATCGTCGAGCAGAGCTCGTGGCCCCTGGCAGATCTGGCCGCAGCCTTACAAGCCGGCGTCCAAGCGGGCTCCCTGCTGGTGATCACCGACGCCTCTCACACGGGCACCCTCGAGGGCGTGGCCCTGATGGGCCCCACCCCCGATCAGTGGCCGGCCTTTGACCGTCCGTCCATGGTGGTCTCCGCCTCGGGGCCCCGGGAACCCGCCCACCCCGGCGCCCTGGCCCAGGCCTTCGCAGGCGCCATCTCGGGCCGAGCCGACAGCTCCGCCGACGGCGTGGTCACCAGCGGTGAGCTCTACCGCCACCTGGTGGGCAGCGTGCCGGCCGCCACGGGTGATGCCCAGCACCCCACAGTCAGCGCGGGCCATGACCCCACCTTCGCCGTCGCCTCCACCAGCGCGAGCACCCAGACGGGCTCCAGAGACCGCATCGACAAGGTCAAGTTCGTCTTCCGCAGTGGCATTTCACCCACCGTACACTGCGCCCACGCACCGACGGTGGACTGCGATCTTAGCTGCTATGTATGGGACGTCGAGCCCGGCGCCTGCACCGCCAGCGCGGTGATCGACGACAGCCGGCAGAGCGTCGAGCTCCAGGTCCTTCAAAGAGGTGGCTGGGTCTGCGAAGATGCCGGCACGGGCCTCGCCTGCGCGGCAGGGCCCTGAAGCAGGAGCCAACCTTGCCCAGCCCTCCCCGCTACCGCGCCCCAAAGCGTTCCGTCCCCCTGCTGCTCACTGCGGTTATAGCGAGTGCGGGCCAGGCCGTCGCCGACGAGGGCAAGCACGTAGCCCTGGTGGTGGGCGTCGGCGAGTACGCGCACCTCCCAGCGGATCTGCACCTCGAGCACGCCAAGGCCGACGCCCAAGCCGTCGGCCAGGCCCTCCGCGAACACGCGGGCTTCGAGGTGATGGAGCTGCTGGACGGCTTCGCCACCCGTCAGGCCCTCGAGAGCTTCCTGGTGGACAGCCTGCCCAGCATGGTGGGCCCCGACGACACCCTGCTCATCTACATCGAAGCCCACGGCATGGGCGCCGACTTCGACGATCCCTACGTGCTCACCTACGACGCTCAGCCCGACGACATCCAGAACACCGCCATGGGCAACGCCGAGCTGGGACAACGGGTCAGCGAGGCCGTGAACGTCAAGGCGCTGGTGCTGCTCACCGACACCGCCCACGCGGGGGATCTTGGCGGGCTGGCGCTGCTGGGCCCCAACGCCAAGAGCTGGCCTGACCTGCCGGACAACACCGTGATCCTCTCGGCATCGTCACCCAGGGAACCCTCCCTCGAGGGGCTGTTCGCACCCATCGTCATCGACGCCTTCGAGGGCCAGGCCGACCACTCCGGCGACGGCCTGCTCACCGCCAGTGAGCTGCACCGCTACGTCATCGACAAGGTGCCCGAGGCCAGCGACGACACCGTCCATCCAGCCGAGTCCGGCAACTATCCTGCTGGACTGGTCATCTGTACCCTCACCCCGGTCCACCCCCACGCCCACCCCCACCCCCACGCCCGACCCCATCCCCGCCACCGACATCCAGCGCAAGCGACGCTGGGGCGTGGCTCTGCCCACCCTGGGCGCTTCGGCGATCCTGGCGGGTGGGAGTGTCTTCGCCTACAGTAGAGGCCGCCGCTTCGAGGACGTGGTGTTTCACGACGCCGACGTCCCAGATGGCGATACTTATGCCCAGTACTACACCCCCTACCAGCGCTGGTATCGGCTCAATTTGGGCCTGGGTGCCGCTGCGGGCGTGCTGGCACTCACCGGCGGATTCTTCGCCGTGGTCCCCGTCCAAGACGGTGCGACCCTCGGCGTCTCGTTCGACTTCTAGGCCCCCAGCGAGGCTCCCATGAGGCTCTCACTCATCGCCGTGCTAGCGGTTGGCTGCACCACGGACTACACCAGCCAAGAGCTCCCGCCGGAGATCCTGCTCTCCACCACCACCATCGACTTCGGTGAGGTGGTCGTGGGCAAGCAGGCCGAGATCGGCATCAACCTCGAGAACACGGGCCGCGGCGTGCTCCACATCGAGACCTGCGAGCTCGACGGCACCACCAGCGCCGACTTCGAGCTGGTGGAGCTGGGTGCCGACAGCGTGGGTCCCCACGAGTCCATCACCCTCGCGGCGATCTACACCCCCGACATGGTGGGCCAGGACTTCGGCCGCATCCGGCTGAACACCGACGATCCCGACAACTTCCTCACTGAGGTCAACCTGGTGGGCTTCGGCGTCGAACCCGACATCGACGTGGATCCGGAGACCCTCTGGTTCGGCGAGGTTCAGGCCCCCGACACCAAGACCCTGACGGTCGAGGTCGCGGCCGAAGGCACAGGCACCACCTGGATCAGCGACATCAGCTTCGAGGATGATCTGGGGGTGTTCAGCTACACCCTTCCCAGCGAGTGCTCGGATCTCCCCTACGGCTTGGACTCGGGCTTCTCCTTCGAGGTGGACGTCACCTACTCCCCCACCGAAACGGCCGAGCACGACACCTTCCTGCTCATCCAGTCCAACGACCCCCGGGAGCCTACCGCCGCGGTCCGCCTGCTGGGCAACGCCGAGTACAACCCCGACGAGAACTATCCGCCCGAAGTCGAGATCACCGATCCCAACTACGGCAACTACCTGGTACTGGGCGAGTCCACCCTGCTCACCGGCTACGTCTACGACCTCGAAGACAGCCCGGAAAACCTCACCTGCGCCTGGTACGCCAACACCACCTTCCTGGGCAACGCCACCCCCGACGACGACGGCTACGTCAGCCTGGTCACCGACCAGATCCCCCAGGGCGACGTCACCCTGCTGCTGGTGGCCATGGACACCGGGCTCGACACTGGCTCCGACAGCGTCAGCGTTACCGTCTGGGACGCCGAAGAACCCGTCCGCTACACCCTCAGCGGCGGCGGCACCGTCTACCACTACTGGACCGCAGACGACGACGTGGAGATCAGCGTCGATGGCGTCACCATCTTCGCCGACAACAACCACACCCAGGACAACCACCCGCCGGTGGAGTTCGACGCGGAAGTCGGCAGCATCATCCACATCACCGCCTGGGACATCAACGAGTGCCGAAAGCAGCTGGACACGCTGTACTTGCACTTCGGCACAGGCATGTTCCTTCCCCTGAACGAGGCCATCTGCGCGGCGTCATGCGACTCCGATTCCTGCTATGACGGCAGCTACAGCGGGCCCTGGCCCAACACCTTCCTCGACGCAGACTACGAGATCACCATCCCATGAACTCCATGACAGCCTTCGGTCGCGGCGAAGCGACCAACGGCGTGGTCACCGTGGTGGTGGAGCTTCGCTCCGTCAACCATCGCTTCCGCGACCTCAACACCCGCATCCCCCGCGAGTACAATCCCCTCGAGCCCCGCGTGGTCAATGTGCTGCGCAGCAGCTTCGAGCGCGGCCGCATCGACTGCACCATCCGCCGGGTAGGCCCCGAGGGTCCCAACACCGTGCGCTCCGACCTGCGCTTGGC
>Ga0307987_1000382_pt1 | contig 26705 bp, 25 predicted proteins | sample EllFjometagen181_FD_203157 | JGI IMG/M metagenome (GOLD analysis project Ga0307987, IMG submission 203157) | Marine microbial communities from Ellis Fjord, Antarctic Ocean - #181 | ecosystem: Environmental > Aquatic > Marine > Unclassified | place: Southern Ocean | collected 2014-10-08 | reverse complement strand
TGGTATCTTTTTCATAGCTCATTCAATAAATATAAGCTGTTTTTACACTCTCTGTTTTATAACAACCATGAACGATTAAAAGGTTCTAATCCCAATGCAGGATTCATTCAAATTTTTAATGAGCGTCAAATCAACTCTATTTCAAGCCGCACAGAAGAAGCAGGTCTTGAACCAGTCTGGATGGAAACAGTTGAAAAAGTGATGAATAACCACGCCAGAAAATATAGTTTTATGCCGGGTTTTAAGCAGGTGGTTGCCGGTAAAGGCCCAAGTACAGAGCCATCTATTATTAAGCGAGCAAAAACACGATGGAAAAAATAGGATTGTTTTAATACAACATCCACGAACCAAAAGAATTCAACAAAAAAATGAACCGGTCACCGTGGGCCTCACAAACGGAGTTCTTAGTACAGAATATTTTAGAAAATGAACCCATGGCCATCCAACCAGGATTGTACGAACAACTTATCACCCAGGCTCTGAAGAAAGAATTGGGCAATTTGGACAATGGTTTTAAAAGCATAACCTCTCCGGTGGATACTGGAGAAAGCCACGACATACTGGCCCGGGTACCTCAGTTCTTGAAGATCTTGTTGTACCCCCCTTACTGAGGACACAACTCCGTCTGGTGTGAAGATTTGTCATTGCACCAGATTCCTGGATGCGCCTCACCGACCCCGACACTGGGCTTGAACTTGATTTTTTTAACAATGATGACCATTTGCATCCCTTGAGATGGATGTGGTATGGGTATCAATTATGTTACAAGTATCAAACCACTAACAGGAGTGATTATGGATAAAAAACTGGTGCTGATCACTGGATGCTCAACTGGTATCGGGCGCGCCCTTGCTGAAGAATTCCACAAATTGGGAATGTGTGTCGTTGCCACTGCCAGGAATGTTGAATCAATTGCCGATCTTCGAGATAAGGGAATAAAAATCCTGTCTCTGGATGTCAACCAAATGGATCAGGTTCGCCAGGTTGTTAACACTGTCCTTGCCGAAGAAAAGCGCATTGACATCCTTGTGAACAATGCCGGTTATGCCCTGATGGGTCCGACTGTTGAACTTCCCGGGGACGAGGTGGCTGCCCAGTTTCTGACCAACGTGTTTGCGCCGCTGGCATTGATCCAGCAGGTTGCCCCCATCATGAAACAGCAGAACAGCGGCATGATTGTAAATGTTGGCAGCGTATCCGGCATCTCCACAACGCCCTTTTCTGGAGCCTACTGCGCCTCCAAAGCGGCACTCCATGCCTTTTCCGATGCCCTGCGCATGGAACTTGGCATGTTTGGTATTAAAGTGGTTACGGTTCAGCCGGGAAAAATTGAGTCGCATTTTGGTGTCGCCGCAAAGAAACACATTGCGCGTGTTTTGCGGCAGGATTCCTGGTATCACTCCATGGAAGGGGCCATAAATGCCCGGGCAGAAGCCTCCCAGGAGAATGCCACCCCGGTGGACATTTTTGCAGGTAAACTGGTAAAGAACCTTATGGCTGAACGGCCACCTGAGATCATCCGTATTGGAAACATCAGCACCCTCATGCCCCTGATGAAAAAATGGTTGCCCACCTGGTTGCTTGATCGTATCCTTAAGAGAAAATTTGGCCTTGGTTAAATTTTCCATACTTGTTTTATTATTGGGAGTGAAAGTCGTGGTTGAAAAAAATCGTGCCGATTTATTAAGCTGTCCGGTGGCGGCAGAAGCACCAGCTATGATCTTGACTGGGTGAAATTAAGGAATTGATGGACCCGGCCCGGAAAGGCGGTGTTAAAACAAAAACTAAATTTTGGAGAAACTAATGAAAATAATATGCCACGGAGACAGCCTCACTGAGGGCAGTGATATTGAGAAAGCATATAACTGGACTTCACTTCTGGAACACAATCTCAGGGTTTCGGTGGTGAATCATGGTATTGGCGGGGACACAACAGCAGGCATGTTAAGTCGATTCCCCTATGAGGTGGCTCAGCAACAACCCGCCATAGTGATTCTCATGGGGGGAACCAACGATTTGTGGTGGGATTTAGAACTCAATTTAATCCAGGCCAACTTGTCGGCCATGGTTTCCCAGGCCAAATACCATGATATTGCCCCGGTAATAGGTCTTCCTCTGCCCATCTGGATTGAAAAGGCAAAAGCCCAGGAATGGGTACCACCAGCCAAAGGATATGGGCATTTGGCTGCACAAATAAACAATTTGGCTGAGGCTTTGAAAGCCACAGCTAAGCAGTGGGAGCTGCCGGTGCTGGATTTCCACCATTTGTTTTTAAACAACCAGGGCATGGTAAAAACGTCTTTGTTTTTGGACGATGGTGTCCATGCATCAAAAGAAGGGCATCTGGTTATGGGTGTATATGCCGCCGACCTTATAAAAGAGGTGTTTCACTTTGCTTGAATCTCGACACAAAATGTAAGGAGGGTCATCCCAATCAAAAGGGAAACAGGGTCATCACTTCCGAAAGGCTTTTCACAAACTGTCCGCAGCCTTGACTGATATATATACCCATCTGGGCGATGAGTGAATAGGCGCCTGCAAACTGTGCCAGAGCAAAGCCAGCCAGGGTAAACTGGCTGACGCTGACAACACCGATGCCGAATTGAGACAGGGTGAAAATACCGCAGGCAAATTGTCCAATGGCAAAGATACCCTTTGCCGGTACAGGCATTTTATTAGGCCTGAATTTAAATGAGATGTGGACCAGGGGCAAGCCCAGCAGATTAGCCCTGGATTTGTATTCAAATCCCCAGCCATCCCATTGATCCTTTGAAGGGTAGGGAGCTCCGCATTGGGGACAGATTATGGCCTGTTCTGAAATACTGTGACGACACTCTCTACAAGGTTTCATGGGCATCCTGCCGGATTAAGTAGTTTTGGGGAACTATATTTGCAAAGTTTACACAACGGTTGTGGAACCGTCAACAAAATCATATGTGTGTTGTACAGTCAGTTGAATGACAGGGAAAAGCATGGCCATCGGAATGTTTGTCGCAGTTTATGAAGGGCCAAAAATTGTCGCGACATTGTTGCGACAATTATATGTTTTGCTCTTTAGTGTTGATGGTGGCTACAAAAGAGGCAATTTGGGAGAGTAGAACGCCACCAGGTTATTCTTTAAAAAGCCCTGATCGTTTAGCACAAACGGTCAGGGCTTTTTGCGTTGATGGCTTCATTTGGTCTGTAATTAAAAAAAAAGACTAAATTTTATTTGTAAAGTTGACAAAAGTTGACAGGGCGTTTATTCTCATAGCATGAAGACGATATCAAATAAATCCTTAAATATTATAAAAATAAAATCTCAACTTGATGCCCTTGGTTTGTCCCAGGCAAATATAGCTGAGAAACTGGATGTGACACGGCAGAGTGTGTCAAACTGGATGCAGGAGAAAAAATTTCCCAGGCCGGGTGTTCTTTTGAAGTTGGCAAAAATTCTGGACCTCTCATTTGATGAAATCGTTTTAAAAACAGATATGTCAAATGAACCGGTTGTCGCCTTCAGAAAGAAGGGACGCCATAAAATATCAACGGAATATGTAGAAGATGCAAAGGACAAAGGCTTCCTTTTAGAGCAGCTTGTTCCCTACCTGCCCTATGACAAGCTCTCTGCACCTCCTGTTTTAATAGACCCCCGGTTGAATTACGAATATATCCAGGCGGCGGCAAAAGAGGTGAGAAAAGCCATCAGCAAGGAAAACAGTCCTAAAATAGATTTTAAGGACCTGATCAATTTCTTTAACAAACATCACGCAGTGATTATTCCCGTCTTTTGGGGCAATAAAAGCAATCATGAAAATGCACTGCATATCTATCTGCCCCGATCCAGAACAACATGGATTTACCTGAATCTTGACAGCAAAGTGCACGACTTTAAATTTTGGATGGCCCATGAACTCGGACATGTCAAAGCACCTGGCCTGAAAAATGAAGCGGCGGAGGATTTTGCAGATCTGTTTGCCGGTGCCCTCCTCTTCAATCAGGAACTGGCAAAACAAGAATATGATGCGTTAAGTCGGCTTCCCAAAAAGAGTTACCAGGTTGCAAGGATCAAGGATCGAGCGGAAGAGTTGACCATATCACCATTGACCATCTATTATGAGATCAATCGATATGCTGAATATACGGAACAACCCATGTTCGATTTTGAAAACAATAATGCAATTTTTAAAGTGAATACCGCATTTTGCAACCAGTATAAAAATGTTGCAGAGCATTTATTCGACACCCTGCCACCCCATGCCGGAGAGTATATCAAGTTAGCCCTGGAATATTTTGAAAGTCCTTTTTTTGAAGCGCTCAAGCAATTGGTTATAGACCAAAAAAAATCCATAGGCTTTCTACAGGCGACTTTGAATCTCATTCCTCCCGATGCCCATGCCCTGTATGAAGGTTTATTTTCATGAAGTCCACGATTTTGGTTGATACCTGTTCATATTTCCGACTGGCTCAAAGCATCAACCCCCTGTTGAAGAAACCCTTTTGTGAAGAAAAGCATGTGTTGGGTGTCATCAAAGAACTCAATCTGGAGTACAATAAAAACCCATCTCTGAAACATAAATTTTTTTGGGTGAATGAAGCTGAGTTTGTCGAAAACCGAAAGCGGTGTTTCAGTCTGTCCGTTCAACAAAAATCTGATATTAACAACACATTCTTTTTTTTGAGAGAAACGGCAAGGGAGGAGGGATATGGTGTGTCAAAGGTTGATCTGATAGCCCTTTCATATGCCGAGGTTTTTGGTATCTCCATTGTAACAGACGATACGGACATGCTGATGCTTGCCAAAGAATATGATATTCACACCTATACCTCTCTTCAAATCATGAAAGTATTGTATGACTGCGGCACAATCACCATAAGCCAGATCCATTCCATCGCTGCCTTTTGGGTATATCTGAAAGATACACCCAAATCCTTTCGAAAAAGTTTTAAAAATTTGTTTAAGGAATCGGCTCCAAAATAAAAAATGCCGCGCTGTCCGCCCCTTTTCCATTTCATCCTTTCCATTTATGACAAATTTGATATAGTCCAGGTTTGACAGGGGATGAAATCAGGGAAAACCATGTGAAACCGGAATGGCTGCCCAACTGAAAACAGGACTGAAACCAGGAAAGAAAAATAAAATAGATGAAACCGATCGTTGATAAAGACAAACTAAACAATCTCACCAATGAAATATGGAAATCCGCCGAAAGACTGAGGGGAAAATTCAAGGCCTATGAATACCAGGCAGTTATCCTTCCCATCATCGTTATCCGTCGTCTGGAGTGCGTCCTTATCCAGTGGCGGGAAAACCAGGCAGCAGAGCTCAGCATCAAACGGCCTGGCTTGAAAGAGAAGGATATCCAAGGATTGGTTAAAAAGCTTGAGCTGAATTCGAAGAAAGCCCCTTTTTATAATACCACAGCCTGGACTCTGGAAAAAATCTGTGCCGAAGACCCCACCCTCATGGAAAAGAACTTCAGGGCCTATATCAAAGGGTTTTCTGAAAATGTCCAGGAAATCATCGACCATTTCAACTACAGGGAAGTCATCGGCCGCATGGTCAAAAATTCCCGGCTCTCCCCCATTCTGAACCAGTATTCCCGGGAACCCCTGGGGCCGGAAGAACTGACCAACCTTGAAATGGGGTATGTCTATGAAGAATTGTTGCGGCGGTTTTCAGAGCAGAGCGGGGAGGAGGCGGGAGAGCATTTTACCCCCCGGGAGGTGATTCGCCTCATGGTCGAACTCCTTGAGATCCCGTTGCCGAAAAAACATATATCTGTGTATGATCCTGCCCGCTACGCCGCCGGCATGCCCCGGACCAATGACGGGGCCTTTCTCTTTCTTCAGACCATGCTGTCTAAAATGAAGCCTGCCAAAACCGGGGGCAGTAAAATTGCCATCGTTTTTAATGGCTCCCCCTGAGCAACGGAGACTGCGGCTCCGGGGAGAGTGAGATCCGGCGGTGGATACTTGAAAATGACTGGCTGGATGCCATTGTTATGCTGCCGGACCAGCTCTTTTACAATACAGGCATCTTTACCTACGTCTGGCTGCTGTCCAATAACAAGCCAAAAACCCATAAAAACAGAGTCATGCTCCTGGACGGACGAATCTGTTTTGAAAAAGAGCCCAAATCCTTTGGCAACAAGCGCAACAGGATATCCGCCGCCCACATGGCAACCATCAAAGACTATTATCAAAGGGGATGGGAAAAAGGGTTTGAAGATGACTATGTCAAACTTTTCAACACCACGGATTTTGCCTTTCACAAGGTATCCGTGGTCTTCTGGCAGACCGATGAACGAGATGACCCCGGGTTTGTTACCGAGCCCTATACCAAGGCCCTTACCCCGGCCAATATTAAAAATCAACAAACCTTTTACGAGAGCGATCTGGAGTTTTTCATTGTTTTAAGATCAAGTTTGAGATCAGATTTGAAATCGGACCTGCCCCCGAAAGCCCGGGAAGAAAGAATTAACTTTACCCTGGCCCCGGATGAATTGTTTTCCAAACGATATGAACGGGAGATCAAGGCCGCCTTTAAACAGGAGATCAAGACCCTCACGAAGACATTGAAAACCGCCCCGGAACGATCCCAGGCTCTTAAGCGTTTTACCAGGGAACTGGACGCAACAGTGGTCTTCACCCACCGCCACTATGTGTCCGACACCGAATACATTCCCTTTGGACAGGATATTGAGGCGTTTTTGAAGCGGGAAATAGACAAACCCGTTATCCGGTGGAACGACAGTCCCCAGCTCGGGTATGAGATTTTGCCCAACAAATATTTTTATAAATATGAGTCCCCTAAACCGGCTGATGAGCTGCTCAGGGAGTTCTGGAATTTGGAGAAAGCAGCTGAAAATATGTTGAGAAAATTGTGAAGAAGAAGCCAAGCTTTTAATAAAAGTAATATGTTGGTTCCCACTTGAACTCTATCGCCGATCCATCGTACATGAATGTGTGACCGGAAAAAGAAGGATAACGGAAGAGGATCTAAAGGAGCCATAAAGCAATGGCAAACGGCCCGGAAAAACAATTCCAGAAGCATATCGCAGCATTCCTTGAAAAGGTTCATGGGTATATTCTGGATGTGGCCACGGGCATAATTTCCTACAAGACCCTGTACCATCTTCACTGCCCTGTGGTCCCAAAGCCGGATGAGGAAAATTTTTATCCGGCTGGTGTGGTGACCAAGGCCCTTAAAAACGTGGCGTTCCAGGATGACGGGCTGATTCAGTACAAGTCCGAGGTGATGCTCAGGATCTTTGAGGAACGGGTGATGGGGCTTATTAACGGAAGGGCAAAGGCGATGGTTGTTGCGACTTCCAGGATTGCAGGTCTTCGGTATTTTAATATTCTCAGGGAAAAACTGAAGGAGAGAAAAAGTGACTGTAATGTTCTGTATGCCTTTTCACCCTTTGTCCATCCTGACACCAATCAAGTGATTACCGAGGCCGGGATCAATCATCTGAATCCTGAAGAAGCCATTGAAGACCGGTTTGAAGGAGAAGATTACCGGCTGTTGGTGGTGGCCAATAAATTTCAGGAGGGCTTTGACCAACCGCTTCTGGCAGGGATGTTTCTGGACAAAGCTGTGGTGGACCGGAATGCGGTCCAGACGGTATCCCGCCTGAACCGATGTCATAGGGACAAGGACGAGGTGGTTGTGGTGGATTTTACCAACAATGCAAAAAGCATTCTGAAGGCCTTTAAAAAATATCGTAAAGGCATCCCGTTTGAACCGGGGGAGCCGGACGAAAAAGATTGCCTTGACCTGTATGAGGCCATTCTTTCAAAAAAGATATTTGATCAGACAGATGCGGACCAAATGGCCGCTATGGTGGCTCAGAACAGTGATGCCCGTGTGCAGGACTGGGTGGCTGAGCTGCGGGGGCGCTTCCAGGAACGCTTGTTCGATCCGGATCAAAGGAAATCTTTTGTCTACTTGTTAGAAAAATTTGTAAAAGTCTATTATTTTATGGCGGGTTTTTTCCAATACCCGGCACATATCTTTGTCTTTGTCTCCTTTGCCGAAATTGTCGGACCCCAACTCATTAAAAAGGGGGCGGTTTCTGATCTGATGAAATTGATTCGGAAAACAAAGGTGATCAAGGCCAATGTGGAATTTGTTGAGGAGGTCAGGAGCGGCGGTCCGGTAAAACTGGTGAAGAAAGGTCGGAAAGGGGCAGGTGTGCCCATGAAAAAGGTGACCCTCCAGGATGCCATTGATAAAATTCGAAAAGAATTTACCATATCAGATGATAAAGCCATTATCATCCGGGACGTGACCGAGGAAAAGATGCAGGATAAAACGATTTTAAATACCATCCGCATCCACAGGGAAGATGAATATTATATCCGGGATACTTACAAAGAAGAAATTGATCGGCAGATACAGCAGGCCTATGAGGATCGGAACCGGTATGAAAAATTATTTGACCCTAAATATATGGATGACGGGGCAATTTTTGATATCATGGCCTATACCGTTATAGAAAGCGGGCTGCAGGCCGTAATGGCGGAATAGATCAGAATGATATCGCTGTAACACAACGGCTTATGGATGCCGGAAATATCCTGGATATTCGATTGCTGGATCATGTGATTTTCAATAAAAAAACATATTTTAGTTTTAAAGAACAGGCTGTTATAGAAGGATTGAACTGATACGTGAGCTTAAGTTTGCCTGATTCGTTCGATTATAGACCGGGGGGCCGGGAGACTATTGGGTCCCTAATCTTTCGTGGGTGCAGGCCCGATTCTATGATTTGGTTGAGGATATCTGATCCCCCTTTTTATAGGATTGGCGAGAGGACTAGACTGGACCAACCAATGGCGCTTGCGCTGTTCCAGTTGTCGCATAATAGATAGGCGCACGGTGCTGTTTTGCACCACACTAAAACAATAAAGGAAATAAAAGTTCCCCAAAAAATATAGCTATTAGTTCCTGTTTAGGGAACTTTTGTTTTGACATTAGATAGGGAACTTGTTATTAGTTAAGCTATGCATGTGATCGCCAGACCTCAATTGATAAAATTTTACCAACGGGAAGGATGTAAAGATGCCAAAGGCCCTATCGACGCATGGTGGCATGAAGCTGAAAAAGCCAAATGGCAATCATGGCCAGAAATAAAAGAACAATACGGCTCTGCGAGTATTCTAAAAGGGAACCGTATTGTATTTAACTTAGGAGGAAACAAGTACCGTTTAGTGGTAAAAATCAATTTTTCAACACAGGCTGTTTTCATCCGGTTTGTGGGGACCCATAAGGAATATGATAAGATTAATGCGGAGGAGATATAATGATTCACAAACTCATAAAAACAGAAGAATATTACAATTTAGTTCTGTCTCGCATTGAAGACCTTATGGATGCTGAAGCAAACACACCGGAAGCGGAAGAGCTTGAACTACTTACGACGCTTGTTGAACTTTATGAAGATGAACATTATGCCATGGATATGCCAGAACCCATAGATGCAATAAAATTCAGAATGGAACAGTTAGGGCTCAATCAACAAGGCTTGGTGCCGTTTATTGGGAGCAAGAGCAAGGTCTCTGAGATCCTGAATAATAAAAGGACATTAACTCTTTCCATGATGCGATCTCTTCATCAAAATTTGGGCATACCCGCTGAAATCTTTTTGCAAAAAACAGGGAGCAATTTTCCCAAGGCAATACCCAATATTGAGTGGCATCTTTTTCCGTTGAAAGAAATGTCAAAAAGAGGATGGATTCATTCCATAAAGAGTTTAAAAGATTCAGCTGAAGAAACCATGCGTCTTTTTATGAGTGATTGTTGTTTGAATGGTGAGACGATAGATGCTTGTTTCAGAGAAAATTCCGGTAACCGAATTAATGCAAAAACAGATATGTATGCACTAAATTCATGGTGCATGAGAATCATGTCACTTGCTCAAAAGAAACCCTTGCAAAGAAAATTTAATCCGACCAATTTTACATCTGATAACTTTAAAGAAATTGCCAAATTAAGTTTTTTTGATGAAGGACCCTTACTCGCGAGGGAATTTCTCGAAAAACATGGAATTCACCTTATAATAGAACGACATCTTCCAAAAACATATTTAGATGGTGCTGCATTATTGCTTGAGGATTCGACCCCCGTTGTTGGATTAACCCTGAGATATGATAGAATTGATAATTTTTGGTTTTGCCTTCTTCATGAATTAGCTCATATCGTATTGCACCTTGGTAAAGAAAATCAAAGTTTATTCGTAGATGACATGGATGTTCGGACCTCTGGGACAGGAAAACAAAAAGATATTGAATACGAAGCAGATTCTCTTGCCAGGGAATCTTTAATACCGAATGACGTGTGGTCTTCCTCGACTGCAAAATCAAATCCTACAAAAGATAATGTACTTGAATTAGCAGAACGTCTTAAAATTCATCCGGCTTGCATTGCAGGTAAGGTACGGTTTGAACAGAATAATTTTAAATTGCTATCAAGATTAGTAGGTTCAGGTAAAATGAGGACTCTTTTTGAAATTTGATTTAATTTTTTTGCCGGCTTCTCCCCCCAGATTTCAACGGTGTAGTTCCAGATTCCCAACAAATCAGATTTTAAAGCAGGTGTGAGGCGGATTTATCTGGCAAAAAAAGGCCTGGCTGATTTTACATGGCACAGTGCGCGCTTGTTAAAACCTATCGGTGATGTTCGATTCAATCAAGGGACATTGACCGCAAGGATAGACAACCTGGTTGAAACCTTGAAGAAAGAGCTTGTTAATTTGAACAACACCCGCCACGCCTCTTGGGGTTTTGACCTAAAATGCGCACCCCGGTGGGTTACTTATTTTTATGGGATGTATGAAATATCCCCCCCCAGCATTGATGAATAGGAGACGAAATCTTTGGAAGGCTATTCAAGAGGTGGGTATAGATATTTAAAACATTGCATAATATGGCATCTTTAGCTTGCTCTTTATGCAACATACATGGCAGTAACCACCTGCCTCAATAAATTTTAAAACTCTAATCATTCCATTCCTTCGAAAGGAGTTCTATGTAAAGATCCATGCAGATGCTCGATGATGGACAAATCCAAGAAAAATTGGAGGCACATTGTGACGTCAGAAAAGTTGTTAAGACAGTTCAAGGAGAGTGGGGGACGGGTGACAATATTGACCGGGGCGGGAATCTCTGCGGAAAGCGGTATCCCCACCTTCAGGGGCCCGGAAGGGTACTGGACCGTGGGATCCAGAGAATATCGTCCAGAAGAGATGGCCACCCAGGCCATGTTTGCACAAGCTCCCTGGGAGGTGTGGGCCTGGTATCTGTATCGTCGCACCGTCTGTAAAAGTGCCAAGCCCAACGATGGACACAGGGCCGTTGTCGAAATGGAGTTACTGTTCGGTGATGGGTTTCGTTTGATTACCCAGAATGTTGACGGGCTGCATCTCCAGGCGGGAAACAGTGATTCTCGAACCTATCAGATCCACGGCAACCTCCATTTAATGCGATGTGCTCATGCCTGTTCCCAGGCGCTTTTCCCCTTTCCCACCGGTGTGGGTGACAAGGGGAAAAACCAGGCGGTCACCGAAGTGGAAAAAAGCCTTCTTCGATGTCCTCGCTGCCATGGACTTGCCCGGCCCCATGTGCTGTGGTTTGATTAAGAGGTCTCAGTCCTTTTTCCTTGACTTTGAGTCGAATAGATACCACAATCGACTCAATATTTGAGCTGATTAATCAATTAAACGACTCAAATGCCATTCGTTTATCAAAAGGATGTAACTCATCAATGGAATATATCTGGCAAAAAAAGGCCTGGCCTGATTTCACATGGGACAGTGCGCGCTTGTTAAAACCGCTTGGTGATGTTCGATTCAATCAAGGGGTATTGACCGCCCAGCTCAGGGAACTGGGTTTTGATATTCAGCAAACCGCACGCGCTGATATCTTGGTGGAAGAAGCATTAAAAACATCAGCCATTGAAGGTGAAATATTGAATCCAGATGCGGTGCGATCCTCTGTCGGACGTCGGCTTGGGCTTCCAGATGCCGGCTTTAAGGATGTAAAGGACCCAAAAGCAGATGGTCTTGTACAAATACTGTTGGATGCCACAAATAATCATTCTCGAGAATTGACATCGGAGCGGATTTTTGGCTGGCACGCAGCATTGTTTCCCACTGGATTTTCCGGCATGACAAAAATTAATGTGGCGCAGTGGCGGGATGACAAACAGGGACCGATGCAGGTTATCTCCGGGCCTGTGGGCAGGAGGAAAATTCATTTTGAAGCACCTCCCGCCGTCATGCTTGAAAAAGCAATGCAGGCTTTTTATCTCTGGATTAATAGAAACCCCGAAATAGACGGTGTTATCCGGGCTGGACTGGCACATTTGTGGTTTATCACCCTTCATCCTTTTGATGATGGAAATGGTCGAATTGCCCGGACACTGACCGACATGTTGCTGGCCCGTGACGAAAATAATCCAAAGCGATTTTACAGCATCTCCTCACAAATAATGGCCGAGCGGAATGAGTATTATGACATCCTGAATACCACCCAAAAAGGAAACCTTAATATCACCCTTTGGCTGGAATGGTTTCTTAAGTGCATGAATCGGGCCATTTTAAACGCCAATTTCTTGCTGAAAAAAACAATGGATAAATCACGATTCTGGCAGACCTTTGCCCAGACAAGACTCAACGAGCGGCAGACAAAGGTTGTTAATCGACTGCTTGATGCCGGGCCAGAGGGGTTTGAAGGCGGTTTGAAAAATAAAAAATATATGGGGATGGCCCATACCAGTCGCGCGACTGCGCAGCGGGAACTTTCCGATCTTATACAAAAAGGCATTCTTATTAAGTTGCCTGGTGGTGGCAGAAGCACCAGCTACGATCTTGACTGGGTGAAATTCAAGAATTGATGGATCCGGCCCGGAAAGGCGGTGTTAAAACAAGAACCAATTTTGGAGAAAGCAATGTATTGGTGGGGACACAACCGTAGGCATGCCTTTCGCACTCTTGCGGAAAATCACCCCCGGGGAATTGTTCTGGACGGCCCCGGCGGTGAACATCTTAAAGAAATTCTAACTGTCTGGAAAGGGGAAATGGTGGCTCCCGAATACGGACACGCACAGGATTATAGTGTGTTTCAGGGGCTTTTTCATGGTTTTTCAGATTCCCTGCGCATGTAAATGGCCAATGGCACAGATCAGGTTGGACAGCCTTATTTCTTGCGTACCTGTAAGCTTGCCAAGGAAAATCTCAAAGGCCACACCCGTCTTACAATCACTGACACCACGGGCCACCATCTGAGGATCATCATCATACAGGGAAAGGGGGGCAAACGGTTCATCCAATTCCAGGGGGGCTGCATCCACCGTATCCATGTGGGCACTCAGGTAGATGGTATCACGGCTGAGATCAAGGTCTTCAGGGCAGGCAATGAGATTCTGCTTCCGGTCTCTGTAGATATGGTAGCCCTTTAAATTATGGGTCAAAAAATCCTGGCACCAACACATTGCTGTCTCGATTTGGTCTGGTCTGCTGAACAGGGTGGGAAATGCCACCAATTTTCGAAGGCATTGAAGGTAGGTTTCAAAGTCAAAGTCAGTCTGTTTCATTATAAGCCCTCACGCGAGTTATATTTTCGCCACGCAGTGGAGATCCTTGTTTTTTTAATGCCATTTCAAACAAACCATTTTTCACAAAATTGCTATATTGTAATTAAAATTCATAGACACTAATCGGTTTTCATGCCATTGTAATTCCGACAAATAAAAATGGAATTCATAAAAATGGCTTATTATAATCAAAATTCACAATCTATAACTGTTTTTCACGGTTTTCCAGCGTTAGATAAGGGAAGCAGTTTTGCCGGATATTCAGCATTAATTTCAGCACATGGTTTAAAAGTTCCTGCTCCTGACCATCTTTGTGCCATAGGAACGAAACACAAAAAATATGATTATGAACGATGGCATCTTTTTACACCGCGTCATAAGCCGAAAAACACTCTTAATGGACATTTGACCTTTGCACTTAAATATGAAGGTGTTGATCTGGCTGTTCTCAATGCTTTATTTAGAAAAATTGAACCCGGGGAAATTCAGGAAATTATTCTTTCAGAGCCCACAGGTCGGTATAGCCGGCGGTTGTGGCTTTTATGGGAGTGGTTGCGTGATGAGCAACTGGATATTGAAGATGCAACCATGGGGAATTTTGTTCCACTCATTGACAGCAAGTTACAGTATGAAGGAAAATCGTATCCATCCAGACGTCATCGGGTTCGCAATAACTTGCCGGGGACACGTAATTTCAGCCCATTGATTCGAAAAACGGAAAAACTTGAAAAGTTTATTGGCAAAAAATTGTCAGAAACAGCTATGAAAAATATCGAACAAACTCACCCCGATCTTTTAAGCCGTACCGCTGCTTTTCTTTTGCTCAAAGATTCAAAAGCCTCTTACACAATCGAAGGGGAAACCCCTCCACACAATCGGATACAGCGATGGGGGAGAGCTATTGGTGGAGCCGGAAAACGCAAAATAAGCATTTCAGAGCTGGAGTATCTGCAACAAATTGTCATTGAAGACAGTCGTTTCATAACACCAGGATTGAGAACTGAAGGCGGTTTTGTCGGGGAACATGATCGCACCACGGGAATGCCCATGCCCGATCATATCTCCGCTCGCACAAATGATTTAAATACCTTACTATCAGGCTTCGTCGATACGTATGAGCTTCTTTGCAAGGATGATTTTAATGCTGTTCTATCAGCTACAATCCTTGCTTTTGGCTTTGTTTTTATTCATCCGTTTGAAGATGGAAACGGGAGGATTCACCGTTATTTGTTTCATCATCTCCTGGCTGAAAAAAAGTTTGTTCCGAAAGGATTAATATTCCCAATATCTGCTGTTATTTTGGCTAAAATAGAGGGATACAGGAACGTGTTGGAACATTTCTCAAAGCCAAGGCTTGATTTTATTGAATGGCGATCAACAGAGAAAAATAATATTGAAGTACTCAACGAAACCATCGATTTATACCGTTATTACGATGCAACCAAGCAGGCGGAATTTCTATTTGAATGTGTTGAGGAAACAGTCAATAAAGTGCTTCCTGAAGAAATCGCATACCTTAAAAAATATGATAGTCTTAATGATTTTATTAAAAATTATATCGATATGCCTGATAATCTTGTTGATTTGCTTATACGATTTCTTTCCCAAAACGATGGGAAGCTATCAAAACGTGCAAAAAAAAGGGAATTCGAAAAATTAACTAATGATGAAACTTGGGTAATTGAAAAAAAATACGCAGAAATTTTCGATTAGAGTGACTTCAGGAGAAATCATCTGAAAGGAGAGACTTTTGAAAAAGATAATTCAGATTACCCTAACCTTCCTTATTAAGCTGCCCGTTGGCGGCAGGAGCACCAGCTACGACCTTGACTGGGTGAAATTCATGGCTTGAAAAGGCAAAAGCCCAGAAATGGGAACCACCAGCCAAAGGATATGAGCATTAGTCTGCAAGGATAGACAACCTGGCTGAGACTTTGAAGAAAGAGCGGGTTAATTTGAATAACACCCGCCACGCCTCTTGGGGTTTCGACCCAAAATGCGCACCCCAGCGGGTTACTTGTTTTTATGGGATGTATGAAATATGAAAGCGTAAAAGGTGGCTCCCGAATACGGACACGCATAGGATTATAGTGGGTTTCAGGGGCTTTCTCATGGTCTTTTAGATGCCCTGTGCATGTAAATGGCCAATGGAATCGTCACCCTGCCGGGATAACACCACCCAATTGAATCAGAACAGACAGAAGAAATTGGACACCTGCCTTACCGCTTTGTTTGTCAAAGGTTTCATTCTTTCCATGGGTCAGCCGGGGCGGGGTTGTATCTCTCTGGGATCGGGTTCCCGGGCCCATGACGATGGGGTAAAATCGGTTTTTGAATTCTGGCTCCATGCAGCGGGTGACAATGGTGGCATCGGAGGCACCAATGTTGTAGGTCTGGCGAATGCGTAGCCCCTTTTGCTGATGTGCTGTGAGAAACTCGGAAAGAACGTGTTTTGAAAATGCTGCATCAAAATTCATTCCCTGGGAGATGGAAAAATCTTTCACTTCCTTGTATTTGATTCCCTCCAGCTGAACATCAACATTTTCCATTGTATCAAAGGAACGATTACTGAGTACCAGGTGGTGTATCACAGGGGATGGGGCTTTCCCTTTGAAAATCTGTGAGGGCACCACGGCAAAATCAGCCTCATTGCCTGCCCGGAGAAGATCCGTGTCCAGGGACTGTTCAATTACACGGGTCAGCAGATTCTCCTCCCGGGGGACCGAGCAGACATGCCCCCCTTTCTGGGTTAGGACAGTACTTTTTTCATCAAGGGTGTCGGTATCGGGTCGGATGCTCACTGGGTTCCATTTTTCCAGGTGGGACAGGATGCCGCGCAGGCGATCCATGGTTTCCGATACACGGATGACAAAGTTGCCGCGCTCGGCTGTGTAAAAGCTGAGGATAGAGGGCTCTGAAACGGTGATATTATTTTCCAGAACAATAAAGAAGGTGTCTTTTTCTGAAATTGGGAGGGGGGTTCCCAAGTCTTCTCCAATCTGACGGGAGGTCTTCATACCGGCTCCCTCCTCTTTGAAGGTGATGGTGAAAATCAGGTTGGATATCGTTATTTCTTGCATACCTGCAAGCTTGCCAAGGAAAAGCTCAAAGGCCACACCCGCCTTACAATCACTGACACCCCGGGCCACCATCTGACGATCATCCTCATACAGGGAAAAGGGGGAAAATGGCTCATCCCACTCCAGGGGATCTGCATCCACCGTATCCATGTGGGCACTCAGGTAGATGATATCACGGCTGAGATCAAGATCTTCAGGGCAGGCAATGAGATTTCGCTTCTGGTCTCTGTAAATATGGTAGCCCTTTAAATTATGGGTCAAAAAATCCTGGCACCAACACATTGCGATCTCAATTTGATCGGGTCTGCTGAACAGGGTGGGAAATGCCACCAATTTTCGAAGGCATTGAAGGTAGGTTTCAAAGTCAAAGTCTGTCTGTTTCATTATTCATTCATCCATCAACGCCCTTATAATTTACCCGGAAGGAGTTCCTTTATTCTACATTTGCTGCAATAATAGACTTGGTCATTGATTATATCAATGAAATTTATGAGTTCTCCCTTGAGAAACCACTACTGATCTGGATGAGAAATGGGGAAACGGATTTTCAAAACCAGATCAATGGGTGGGTATTGTCTGTTCGGTAATTAACTGACGGCACCTCTAATAATTGTCTTGAGATCCACGGCCTGTTCCAGGAGACTTGCATTTGTTGTGCAATCTGATAAATTGAGTATCAATTATTTATTTAATATGTAAAGTTGAGGTAACTTAAACTAAAGGAGAAGCAAGTGACTGATTTGAACGAACAATTTGAAAAAGCTGGCAAAGATGTTAAAGAATTATCGGAAAAACCCAGTAACGATACACTCCTCAAGCTCTATTCCCTGTTTAAACAGGGCAGTGTTGGAGATGTCACAGGAAAAAGACCTGGAATGACCAATTTTAAGGGAAGAGCGAAATATGATGCCTGGAAAAAACTTCAGGGGGCTTCGCAGGAAATCGCCAAACAGGATTACATTGATCTCGTAGTATCCCTCAAAGAGTAAAAAACGACAGATGCTCAAAGAATACTTTATCTGGAAACGCCGCCGTGAATCGCGGCGTTAAAACAAGACTCAGGGGTTTCGTTGCCACAAATTCTATGAATTCAAAAGAATCGCTATAATTTGATAGCATATTTGACAGGGCGGAGAATTTTTATGAGAAAAACATGTTTTTTTATATTTTTATTTATGTGTTTCATAGTGAGTAACGCTACAACATTTGCCTATGCTGATGAAACAAAGGTTTTATCGAAAGGCCAGACAATTTATGTTCCCGCATATTCCCATATCTACAGTGGTGACAGTGAAAAGCCTTTCTTATTGACTGTAACAGTCAGCATCAGAAATATTGATCCGAAGCAACCCATTAAAATTACGACTGTTGATTATTACGAAACACAGGGTAATCTACTGACCAAATTTATAGAAACATCGGTTACTTTAAAACCATTGGCATCAATACGCTATGTTATCCCAGAAAAAGACAAAACTGGAGGTTCCGGTGCTAATTTTATTGTTGAATGGAAATCCGACAAATTCGTTAATCCGCCCATTGTTGAATCAATAATGATTGGGGCAAAATCTGGGCAGGGCATTTCTTTTACCTCTCGCGGTCAAACTATTATTACAACCGAGTAATTAAAATAACCTTTGATGTTTTTTAAAAAAACAAGTAAAAGAAGCAACTTGATAAAATTTACGAATTATGTTTTGCCTCTCCATTTTTTTGATAACCAGGGAGACTTATGAGGAAAGTTATTTTACTGATATTTTGTGGTATTATTATAGGGCTTGTGATCTCCCTGGGGGCTACCGAAATGATTGAACTTACATCCGGACAGGAATTTTGCTCCTCATGTCATTCCATGAAGGAGGTAGCGCTCGCTTATAAGGAGGATGTTCACGGGGGGAGTAATAAAAATGGATTTTCTGCAAAATGTGCAGACTGTCATCTACCGCACGACAATGTTGTTCATTATGTGACGGCGAAGGCATATACCGGAGCGAAAGATATTCTGGGAGAAATTCTCTGGGCCGATTCGTTTGATTGGATTGATAATTTAAAGCATAGAGAAGACTTTACCTACACCTCTGGTTGCCTCAAATGTCATGACCTTAGTGTCATTCGTTATGATATTCCTAAGGCATACTTAGCGCATAAGGATTTTCTATCAGGAAAAGTCCCCTCGTGTGTAAAATGTCATGAGAATGTGGGGCACAAACATATTAAAGATTTTCTGGCAAAAAAGAATTAGAGGGAGAAAAAATGTTAAGATTACTGCTGGTGATGGCCTTTACTGTGGGGTCTTTTTCATCTGCTTTCGCAATGGAAAGTAATGTAAGGACTTTAAAGGTTGAACGCGGATTAACCGCCGAGGGGAAAACGTGCATTGAGTGTCATGCGGAAAAACAGCCTGGCATTGTCTCAGACTGGAAGAACAGCCGTCATGGACACGTAAATGTTTCCTGTATTGATTGCCATGGGGTCGATAAGGGCTATCCAATGGCGTCCCAGAGTTGTCCGGGTGTTAAAGGAACCGATGTCTACGTTTCCGTGGTTGTTACCCCAAAGACTTGTGGCAGATGCCATGCTTCAGAGGTTGATCAATTCAGTAAGAGTGGTCATGCCCGTGCAAGTATTCAATACCATTCTCCAGATGGACGTAATTTTAAAGGTATGACTGCGCTCATTGCCACCCATGAAGGTCAGGGGATAGAGAAATTTAAAAACACTTCTGATATGTCAGGGTGTATGCAGTGTCATGGCTCCGAGCTTAAAATTGGTGCAGACGGCAGGCCAACCAAGGAAACATGGCCAGCAGCCGGTGTCGGAACTACATATCCCGATGGCTCCGTGGGTAATTGTACTGTCTGTCATACAAGGCATAAGTTTAGTGTTGCTGAAGCAAGAAAACCAGCCGCCTGTGCCTCCTGTCATCTGGGTCCGGATCATCCAGATATTGAAATCTTTAATAACAGTAAACACGGACATATTTATAACTCAGAGGGGAATACCTGGAATTACGCAAGCGCTCCTGATGCATGGGAACCCGGTGACTATCGCGCTCCCACCTGTGCCGTTTGTCATATAAGTGGTATCGGTGCGCTTCAGACCACTCATAATATCTCTGAAAGGCTCATGTGGAATCTCTGGTCACCCAAGTCCCTTATTCGAAATTCACCTGATCCTTTGAGCCCGCTTACCGGAGAAGGTATTGAGGGTCGAAAGAAAATGAAGTCAGTTTGCAGTAATTGTCATAGTTCCCTGCATGCCGACAATTTCTTTGAGCAGGCTGATGCCAATGTCGAGTTATACAATGAAGGCTTCTGGGAGCCTGCATTGGCTATGAAGAACGAACTTGCTGAAAAGAAACTCCTGAAAGACAATCCTTGGGATGATGAATTCCAAAATATTCTCTATCACCTCTGGCATCATGAGGGAAGACGAATGCGACAGGGAGGTGCCATGGCTGCTCCTGATTATGCTCATTGGCATGGTGTCTTTGAAGTTCAGCAGGATCTTTACAAGTTAAAGGCAATTTTTGAGAAACGACTGAAGACAGGTAAGATAGAAGAATAAAATAATTATCAGAGGTTTGACTTGACTTTCAAGCCTCTGATTATAACCGTTGACAGGTTTTATCACATGCGTGTGTGGTAAAACCTGTTTTTGGTTTAAGGGGAGGGTTCTTTCCTGAAAATATTATCACTATTATCTGTTCCTCTAAAAACCCAGACGCTTGGAAAAACTGCAAGCCTCGTCTCTATCTGGCTCAAGCTATTTCTGATATGCTCCTGCGGAGTAGGTCAGTTCGTAACTGTGAGAGTAGAGCTCGATGAGGTTCCCGAAAGGGTCTTCGCAGTACACCACTATTCGCTAATTTTAAGCGTTTGACCTTGCAATTTGTGCGATACTGGCGGATAAATTCAGTTTTTTGGAATCTATCATCATCATTTCTACATGAAAGGAGTGTCTTATGGGTGAAACAGCCATTGTTGTTGGAGCAACCGGTCTGGTAGGCAGGGCGTTGACAGATCAACTGGTAGATGCGGATCATATCAGTAGTGTTGTTACCCTTACCCGTCGTCCGGCCCTTCATTCCAGTCCTAAAGTTTGCAATAAGGTTGTGAATTTTGACAGCCTGAAAGACCATGCCCCACTGTTCAAGGGAGATCTCATGTTTTCATGTCTGGGGACAACCCACAAGCAGGCAGGTTCCATCGAAGCCCAGCGAAAGGTTGATCTGGACTACCAGTATGAGGCAGCACAACTGGCCGTGGGGCAGGGTGTCCGCCATTATCTTTTGGTATCATCATTCCGTGCGGATGCTGACAACACCAATGCCTATCTGAAAATGAAGGGGGAATTGGAAAAGAGGGTGCAGGATCTGCCTTTTGAGCGTATCAGCATCTTTCAACCCTCACTTCTCACAGGTCCCAGACTGGAGCTGCGTATGGGAGAAAAAACGTTGGGTCGGATTCTGCCCGCAATTTGTTTGATGCCGGGTTTACGCCGATTTCGACCTATCCAGGGAGAACAGGTGGCCGCCAAAATGGTTCGGGTAAGCCGTACCCCGGGAAATGCATTGGAGAGGTTTGTCCTGGACGATATATTTGCCATGTAGCCGGTAATCTGAACGCTGGCTGTAACTAAAGACCGGCGGTGAACATCTCAAAGAGATTCTGTCTGGAAAGTGTAAAAGGTAGCTCTTGAATGATAAAGAATGGTCTTTATATCGTTTATATAGAGCTATAAGGGTGTAGGCTGATGTCGATATCCCCATTTGCGAACATGTTCAGTCAACCAATTCCGGTGTTCTTGGGATATAAATGGTATGTTGAAACCAGCCAACACCCTAAGGTCTATATATGGACCAATCATAACACAATCTCCCGGATAAATGCGGCCAGTTGGTTAAGATTCTCGACGTGGCGGACTTCGTTGCAAAGGGGTTCGTATGCGGCCATTTCACAGTCTCCTGAATTCCAGAATTTTTCATTTTCCGGGTTTATCCAGAGAAGCCTTCTGCTCCGGTCACGGATCGTTTCCAGTATGTCCTCTTCAGGATTGCAGTAATTACTTCTGGCGTCGCCGATCATGATGACGGTGGTTTTTTTATTGATGGTATCCAGATGCCGCATTTTGAACAGGCGCAGCATTCTGCCGTAGTCGGTGGACGCGGCGTAATTGATATCCGGACAATCAAGAATTTCCGCGAGTGCCCGGTCGATTTCAAAATCGTCGAAAAAATGGGTGACATTGATGGGTTCATCCACAAATACAAAACTCTTTACCCGGTCAAAGCAGTCTTGCAGGGCATAAAGCACGGTGAGCATGAATTTGGCCGACGACCACACCGATCCGGAGACATCGCAGAATACAACAATCCGACCTTTGCGTGGCGGTTTATCACGGTATTTCAATTGCAGTGGAATCCCCTGGGTGCGGGTGGCTGCCCGCAGGGTCCGTTTGATATCAGGTACCCCCCTTGACTGGGCCGCATAGCGGCGGGTGGCCATGTCACGAAGCTTGCGCGTAAGTTTTGTAATCACATCTTTCAAACGGGCCAGTTCTCCGGGGGAAAGATTGGCAAAAGGAATGTCCCCCAACTCCCCGTGGAGTCCGGGAGCAGGCCCTTTTTTTTCTAAAGGAATAAGGCCCGGTGGATTGTTTTCCGCCAACATCCGCTGGGCCGTGGCAAGCCGGCGCTCCAGATGCTGTTTGAGTTCTTTGCGTGTTTCCCAGTGAATTTCCCGCCAATTGTCATCCAGAAACGCCATTGCCGTCTCCCGGGCTCTCTGGATAGACCGAAGAATTGGCAGACGTCGTACCAGACCACCCAGGTTAGAGCCCTTCCCACCCGGGCCGTCTCCCTGGGTCTGCCCTTCGGACCGGATTTCCTGCAACATCGTAAGATATGCTTGGGGCTCTCCGGACACAAACTCAGCCAGCGCCGTCATGGCCTGCATTGGAGGGTCGACTTCTGAAATTTCCCGTCGCAAGGTTTCCAGGTGGTCAGCAATCCCCATGGATCCCGCATCCAGATCTTCACGGAGTTCATGGAAAAAAAGGGGATAGAGATGGTCGAAACGCGCCTGCTCCAAACGGCTTTTGGCAAAATTCGAGCGCAGTGCGGTTTTAAACTGGGCTTCATCCAGGATGTCCACATGGGGAATCATTTCAAGGCAGGTCAGCACTTCGGCAGTGGAAATGCGCATACCAGTTGCCCGGGCGGAAGCTGCGAATTTGAGAATTATCGTTTCCATCTTCTCCTTCTAAGTACCCGACAAGGAATAATCATAATAAATGGCTGACACCTTTCATTCAGTATATAACGCCTATGGGTAAGATGACATATGAAAATTTGTCTGACGAAAATACCGAATTAATTTTGCTTAGGAATGAGTTCTTGGGGCTTGATCATAACGTCGGCCAACTTGTAGTGAAATTTCAGAATTGAAAAATAAGCCCTATTATTCCGAGTATTTGCGATAAGCATAAATTTATCTCCCATATAGTGGCCCATCTTATGATCAACCCTAGTTCTTGCGCTTAGGGGACAAATTTTTAAATCTGTCCCCGCCTCCGAAATGGAAAAGTTATTTCGGACTCATTCTTTAGGTATTTACCCGAAATTAACCACCTGATCCACATTCTGTTGAACCCGCTCTTTGTCTTCGCGGTATTTGCAGATCACGTTAAGTGTTGACAGAACCGCTTCTTTGGAAAGAGATTCCATCCTAAGGTTTATCAATGCGTGGGCCCAATCAATGGTTTCTGAAATACTCGGCTTTTTCTTCAGGTCCAACCTTCGGATGCGCTCCATTGCCAAAACCATCTGTTCGGCCAGATGATCTGAAAGATCAGGAGTCCTACGCCGTACGATCTCTCGCTCTGTTTCCGGCCCCGGGTAGTCAATATAAAGATGCAGGCAACGGCGCTTGAGGGCATCGCTCATATCACGGAACCCATTGGATGTAAGGAGCACAAAAGGCTTATGAATTGCTCGGCGTGTTCCCAACTCAGGAATAGTGATTTGGAAATCACTCAATAACTCCAGCAAAAACGCCTCGAATTCCGGATCGGATTTATCCACCTCGTCAATGAGAAGCACCACCGGTTCCGGGGTGCTAATGGCCTGAAGTAGTGGACGTGGCAAAAGAAAACGTTCGGAAAAAAAGGCGTCGGACTGATCGGAAATTTTATCCACCGCTTCGGTCAGGGTTTTAGCGCCTGCCACCACGTCGCTTATTTTGTCCCGAACAATCTGGGTGTAGAGCAGTTGCTTGGCATATTCCCATTCGTACAGAGCCTTGGCTTCGTCAAGGCCCTCATAGCACTGGAGACGTATGAGTTCCCGGTTCAGGCCAGTGGACAGCGCCTTTGCCAGTTCGGTTTTTCCCACACCTGCCGGCCCTTCCACCAGAACCGGTTTCTCCGATGCCGCCGCCAGGAATACAACGGTGGCGATTTCAGTTGTAGCGACATAGCCTGAAGCTTCCAATGTTTTGCGGGCGTCTTCCACATCCTTGAATGACATGGCCTGTTACTCCTTTTTGAACTTGATGAAAAAACGGTTCTTTTAAATGGTATCGTTTATATTTCACAATATTTGATATGTCAAATAAAATAATTACAGCTATCACACCGCGGGCCATTCTGTCTTTTTCTTTGCCTTTATTGATAATTTTCAGATATACATAGGTGTCTGTCGGGGAGAAATTGAATTGTAACGAGACTTGCCTGGGGCAAATAATGTATAACCGTTTTTTCGGATTCAATGAAAGACCATTTAAGCTGGTGCCCAATCCAGCCTATCTGTATATGAGTCAGAGCCATCAGGAGGCCATGGCCCACCTGGTTTATGCCCTGGATTCCGGGGATGGTTTTGTGGAAATTACCGGAGAGGTGGGTACCGGTAAAACCACCCTTTGCCGTTCATTTATAGAGAGCCTGGATAAGAATACGGAAATTGCGTACATTTTTAATCCTGTTTTTGACCCGGTGGAATTGCTGCGGGCAGTGAATACGGAATTTGGTATCAGCGATGACGGACATAATTCCAGGGAGTTGATCAATTCTCTGAATGCGTTTCTCATTGAAAAAAAATCACAAGGCAAGGAAGTGGTTCTGATTATTGATGAGGCCCAGATTCTCACCCGCAACGAGTTGGAACAGATTCGATTGATATCCAACCTGGAAACCACCAGAAGCAAACTGCTTCAAATCATCCTGATCGGGCAACCGGAATTAAGAACTCTGCTTAACTCCCACGATTTAAGACAACTCAGGCAGCGGATCACCCTGAGTTGCGACCTCCAGCCCCTCTCTTTTAAAGATACCGAAAACTATATCCGGCACCGCCTTGAGCTTGCTTCCGGGGGAGAGGCGGTTACCTTCTCCCATGGCGCTGTCAAGGGGATATACAAATATTCACAAGGCACCCCTCGCTTGATCAACATCTCCTGCGATCGGGCTTTGCTCACTGCTTTCGGCCTGGATCAAAAAAAAATCAGCACTAAAATAGCCAAAGCCGCCATCAAAGAGTTGGAAATCGGCATCAGGACCCATGGAACAAAAAGGCAGCATCACCGAAAAACCAGGGTTGTTTTGGCCTGTGTAATTGTACTGATTGTCCTGGTTGCCAGTTACGGATTCGGGACATTCGGACCTTTCGTCCATGAACAGATATCGGTTATAGTACCGGACAGACCCAAGGTGGCATCGAAACTGCCCTCCACGCCCCCACAAACCAGGACGTCCGCTGTATCTGAGAAACCTAAGATAGTATCGAAACCCGCAGTTCCTGAAAAAGAGAAAGTGTCCAAAGCCTTACCGGTGCTACAGGTGGATATGTCTTTGCCCCCAAGGGCCAAAACATCCGGGAGTGATATTACCGCCCAGGTCCATTTGCAGGATTTCGGCATCATCCCGGGAGATATCAGAGAAGAGGCGGTTATCACCTTGAAGCGCCTGTTGAGAGATATAGGTTACAATGACATTGACATAAGCCCTGAGTATGACGGGAACACTCGGAATGTCATTACTCAAATACAGCGGAAATATGGTTTGGAGATGGATGGGGTGGTGGGATCCCTGACTAAGATTGCCTTGTATAAAGAGAAAAGATCATTGGGGATACCCAGTCTGGACAAACCTGGGATATCAGCCAAAGGAGGGTCGAAGTGAGTTCCGTTCTCAAAGCCCTGAAAAAGATTGAAAAGGAGCAGCCATCCCCTGATGTTGATCATGGAGAATGGCTAAGAAAGGTTCCCCCTGAAAGGTCGTTGGTTGATCGTTTTCGGCAGCGCTTGCAGCCTCATGGGTTCAGCTATGGAATCTGGGTCGCTGTTCTGATCTTTCTTATTGGGGGGATGGCAATCATATTCAGTGCAGATTTTTTTCAATCCACCTCTTTGGTTCCTTTTTCTGGACAAGGTTCTGATAGCGCGTTGAAGTTGGAACCTGTTTTTAACAAGAAAGAACAAGACAAGAAAGAACAAGACAAGAAAGAACAAGACAAGAAAGAACAAGACAAGAACCAACAAGACAAGAACCAACAAGACAAGAACCAACAAGACAAGAACCAACAAGACAAGAACCAACAAGACAAGAACCAACAAGACAAGAGCGTACAAGACAAGAGTGCACAAGACAAGAGCGCACAGGGAAAGAACATACAGGGAAAGAACATACAGGGAAAGAACATACAGGGAAAGAACATACAGGGAAAGAACATACAGGGAAAGAACATACAGGGAAAGAACATACAGGGACGGGTAGTTTCGGAGACCGTTGCATCGGACCAAGGCGTTGCGATACCCTCCAAAATAGTATCCCATGGGCAGGACATGGTACCGGATCGTTCGAAAAAAACAGTGTCAAATTCACAGAAAACAGCCATAGTGCCTGCCGGAAGTGGTGCCTTAGAGGCAATGGTTCCTGCGCCAAAACCGACTAAAAAGCAGTCGCTTAAAAAAAAGACCATTGAAGAACAGGTCACCAGGGCTATTAAAGAGCCACCTCCGTTAATCAGCAAGGTTGTATCTGAGACAGTA
>Ga0307987_1000381_pt1 | contig 26726 bp, 22 predicted proteins | sample EllFjometagen181_FD_203157 | JGI IMG/M metagenome (GOLD analysis project Ga0307987, IMG submission 203157) | Marine microbial communities from Ellis Fjord, Antarctic Ocean - #181 | ecosystem: Environmental > Aquatic > Marine > Unclassified | place: Southern Ocean | collected 2014-10-08 | reverse complement strand
ACCGCATTGGCCTCACAGGTAACGCCTGTTATTCCTACAATATCCGGTTTCCCCGATGTGGCAAGGTATGTGTCGAGGGCTTCAGGATCTGCCTTAAGGTCTGTTATCTGTACCGCATGACCCTCTAAGTTTCCTGCCAACACCTCAAGGCACAGGGGTTCTCCCCGGAATATCATCTTGATTGAATCAATTCCGTACTCTTCTTCCGGTATGCTTCTTCCGCTATTGGGTGGATTAATTAATAGTATCTGCATATTTTATCTGAAGTCCCTTATCTTCCTTAATTTAATCAAAAAGAACTGCCCTTCCTCCTCAATATAAATCAGGGTGATATTTGCATACGCTTCTAATTGGCTGAAAGCTGCAATCAAGTCAAACCCAGGGTTGGCAAAAAAATCACCATAGGGTTTTTCCAGGTAATAAATTTTGTTTTTAATCTGATCTCTTTGTATCCAGTTTTTTATGCGATTGGAATCGCCATCAATAATAAGGTGAGTGTCTATTTCTATTGGCAAATGAGTAGATGTAAGGTTTCCCATTACAAGATCAGAAATAAAACCCGGATGTTTCATCTTTTCTTTTTTTCCGGTAAAATCAGATTTTGATAATATAAAAAATGATGCCCCTTCTCCGGGAGCTATTTTCTTTGTATATGCATTATTGTAATCCAATACCGATTTTTTTTCATCATTAAATCTTTCAATACAGTATCCAAGGGTTTCACTGAATTCATCCACCCCTCCAACCATGACATACTCACAGCGTCCCTCATTGATCCATAGACATGCTGTTAACAGTGCAGATTGAAAAGAAAAAGAATGTTGACTGATGGTTAAATTCGGTCCGGTGAGTCCAAACTGTATGGTAAGATTTGACATGGCTGCATTGTGTACGGATTTTGAAAACAGCGTCGGAGATGAAAAGGAATCGCCTCTGGAGTTTATGGAATCTTTAAATGCATAGGTAGTGTTCATGGCACCATGCCCTGTCGCTAAAATAACCCCAATATTCTCACCCTTGAACTCATTTAATTTAAACCCTGCGTCCTCAATGGCATAACATGCAGCAATAAGGGCTAACTGAGTAAAATGATCTGTCCTGCGAAGTTTCTTTGGGGGAATATACTGGCAGATGGGTGCGGTGTCAGCCCTTAAAGCACCCTCAAGGGTGCCGACAGATCCAATTCCTTTTACTATCACATTCATACAATCATCAACTCTTAGGCCTTATCCCGATGGGTTTGAATATAATCGGCAATGGAATTTAAAGAATTCAAGACCTCAATGCTCGTTTCCCTTGAAGTAATTCTAACATCATAATCTAATTGTATCATGGTCAGAATCTCAATGGCATCCAGTGAATCCAGTCCCAGGGGAGAGTCCGGGCCGATCAACGGTGAATCACTGGTCATATGATCCGGTATGGGCTCGGTAAATTCACAAATTTCAACAATAGAATCTAAAAGTTGTTGCTCAAGCTCGTTTAAGCAGGTTAATGCCATTTACATCTCCAATTTTGATTGTGACAATACGGAGGAAGAAAAGAGACCCTAAAAATCTGATATTAGACACCCCACTTCCGATCTTTATAAAAAATAAAAAAACAGGCAATCAATAGATTAACCAGAGAAAACAAAAAGAGTGCACTTATTTCGGGCAAAGCAGATTTTATTCCGCCGCCCCGCAGCAGGATATCATAAAATGCATTTTGACCCCAGGAAAGCGGCGACAAAATGGTAAGGGGCTGAATAAATTTTGGCATGGCATAAACAGGTACCATTATTCCACCCAGGGCAGCAGCGATAACAACAGAAACTGGCCCGAACATGGATGCCTGTTCATATGTTTTCATTAGGGTCCCCAGAAGAATTCCATACCCTGTGGCAGCACAAATAGAACTTAAAAGAATCATAAAGAATGCCAGATGATGGGTACCGGCATCAAAGGCAGGAGAGCCAAATAGTGGTATAATATATTTTCCGACAAAAAGAATAATCCCAAATTGTCCGAAACATATTAATATGTAGGCTGCAATTTTGGCAAAAACAATAACAAAATAGGATACCGGCATTGCTTTTAATCTGAGCATTGTTCCGGTTTCTCTTTCACTGATAAGAGAGCCTGAGATGGGCATAATTATAAAAAAAATTCCAAAAAGGGTCCAGGCAGGTACATTCTGCTGAACCGATGTGGGTTGTTTTTCAAACCCCCTCTTTGTTGCAAATTTTTTATTGATATGAATGAGGTCTCCATCTATTCGCTCAAATTGATGAAAGGAGATTAACGCTTCATTCTCAGGAAGAGAGGTTCTAAATTCTTCGGGAAAGCCCATTTTTATTTTTTCAGGCAGTAAATCCAGGGTATATTCAAGTTTTAATTTTAGTTCAAGGCCTTGGATCACCTGACTGAGGATACTATTAATCGCAACTTTAAAGCTGCCTTGAATGGTTGGATCAAAATAAAGGGTTATCTTTGGAACCGATATTTCTTCTACCATTGACTCATTAAATAAATTATTCCGTACATTCCCAAGGGTCCTTTTTTTTACTGCATTTGTAATGCCCCGGGGGATGATGATGCAAAACTGATACGATCCATCGGCCACGGCCTCGTTACCTTTCTTTTCTGTAACCGCAGATCCGTCAATTGATTTTATAAGCTCGATGGTTTCAGAACTTTGAAGCAAAAGTTCCAGCTCTTGCCCAATCTCACCGCCGTCCTTGTCCAGAAAAAGAACCCCAATATTGGTTTTTAGAACATTCTCCTGAATAAGGGTAACCACCAGAACCAGGAATGCTGGCATGATAAAGAGAAGTATAAGCCCCGTCTTGTCTCTGAACAATAGCAATAATTCTTTTTGGATCGATGCAATCATTTTTCTCATTGCTTGAAGCTAATCCCTGAGTGTTTTCCCCGTTAATTTTAAAAAAAGATCTGAAAGATCCAAAGTACCGGGGTTCTCTTTTATAAGCTCTTGCGGACTTCCCGTTGCAATGATACTCCCATGGTCAATGATTGAAACCCGGGAACACAGTTTTTGAATCTCCTCCATGTAATGGGTTGTGTATATCATGGCTACACCCTGGTTTTTGAGCAAAATAAGATTTTCCATAATCATGTTTCTGGATTGGGCATCTATCCCCACAGTGGGTTCATCAAGCAGGAGAAGTGAGGGTTTATGAAGTATGCCAGCCAAAAGATTAATTCTTCGTTTCATTCCTCCAGAATAGGTGGCCACTTTATTATTTGCTTTCTCGGTCAGACCAAACTGCTCAAGATATTTTTCAACTTCCTTGCGTAGCTGTTTTTTGTTTATTCCGTACAATGTACCGTAATAATAAAGATTCTCTCTGCCAGTCAAATTTGAATACAATGCTAAATCCTGGGGAATCAGTCCAATATTTTTTCTGATGTCGGATTTGCATTTACGAAGATTCATTCCACCGATTTCGACACCGCCTGTGACAGGTCTCAAAAGGGTGGCAAGAATTGAAATAAGTGTTGTTTTACCTGCACCATTGGGGCCGATCAAGCCAAACAACTCTCCTTTTTCAATGGTGAGGCTAACATTATTTAAAGAAGGCTGGGCAGCGCCTTTATAAGTATGGGAAATGTTAACAGCATTAAGGATATATTTTTTCCTGGAGTTCAACGCAACCCTTACCTTACTTTTATTAATTCCATTAATTCCTGATATACAACTTTCTCCATGTCAGCACATTGAATAAGAATTTGAGAAATTTCATCATAGGTGTCATTTGCTTTTGCACGCCCTTTACAGATCCTGGCACTGGATGCGGCAAACTTTCTCCATGTATCACCGATCAATGTCATCTGTTCTGAAAGGGAATTAATCTTATCATTTTCAAGTATGACGGCTGCTTCCTGGAGAAAGGCAGCATACATAAATCTGAAACCACCGCCACCAGTCCCGATCTCTTCCTGCATCCTGATGAGCTGACCCAGGTGATTTACAGCCCCTTCTTCTCCCAATTTTTTGGGCCATTTTCTGATACGGCCAGCAAGAAACTTAATACCTCTCACCCCGAATATGGGGATTGGTATTTTGAGCATAGTTTTGCACACCGATTTGATTCCTGTCTTAACAGCCTTTTGAACGTCAGGAGTATCAGGTACGGATTTTAAATAGTACATAGCACCGGAGGGTGCCAATGCGCCTTTGGCAAAACGGGCCTTCATAAGATCTGTTTTATGACATAAAACAGGCTCATTAAAAACCGGGTCACTTATCAAATAATTATCATCCTGTTTTCCGATGACAACCAGATTATGCATATTAAAATGGAACCTGAACGCAGGAGGGAAATAGGGAAGCCAATAAGCACCCGTCTGGCAGCCTACGGGTATGCCTTCTTTTAATTTATCATCCAAGGCATCCATGGCTTTTTGCGATGATCTGAATTTTTGACGGGTCACTGTAACATCAAGACGTTTATTCACACGTTTAAAAATTTCACCGACAGCACACCTGTAGGTGGTCAAAGGAAGATTGTTTAACCGTATGAATGGAAGATACGCAAAGAAAAGGCCATCACCGATTCCAAAAGCCAGTGCTTCAGAGCAGTCCAATCCGTGATGAAACAAGAGGTTTGAAGTCACACCACTTTCGCAATGGGCAGACTGCCTGTGTTTAAAATCTATATTTATCATAATTATACTCCCGGCCTTTAGGCCGTAGAACCCAATGCTTTAAGCTTTGGGATATAAGCCTTGCTTTAGCTGTTTGTCTCGAACACGATCCCCTTACCATAACAAAGATGTGTTAATTTTTTGGGAGTCTTACTTTTGCCATTGGTGAACAATACGGATCTGCCATTGCTCATGGTGCCTTTCACCATTAAAATCTTACCTTCCAGTATCACCAGATCACCCGGTTGGAAAGGGTATCTTTGCTTTCTGATTGCTCTGTGTCCTTTTTTGAGTTTAAGCTTTCTATATTGCCTCAAATTCTCCGGTAAATTTTCTCGGCTGCGAGTTGTTTTTTGTGAGCTTAACGTCTTTCCTGATTTTTTATTTCCGTCCCTGCTGTCAATATACTGTGCATCATAGAATCTTTCAAGGGATCTGTTGTTCCTTCGTCTTTGTGTAACGTCAAATGCTTTGCAACGTAATTGTTCTTTACCACCGGCAATAATAAAAGCATCATTATGATGGGACTTTTCCAGTCCCAACTCAATTCTTTTGCTTTTTGTGATATATCCATAGGTGTGCTGACATTGAAGTTGATCAACCATTTTCCAGCGTACCATCGTCATGAATGTCGCTGCTTTGAAAGAGTTTAATTTGGGCTGCCAACCGAACAAGCAGCCATCCGGTTGATGATTAGAAGATGTATGGCATTTTATGCAAAGGGTAATCAAATTTGAAGGTCTATTTGATCTGTCTTTTTTCCAAAACCCAATATGATGTACTTGTAAATTTTGTTGTTTACTTTTGTTTTTACACTTTGGATTCTGACACGTATGGTGATCTCTGTGAAAAACATACTCTCTCACATTTTTCCAACCTGCCTGAACTCCATTCTGGTAGCTGATACCTTCAATATCTGGATTTTTGATCTTTTGAATATCAAAAGCAGCCACTTCAAGGATGATATCTGTAACAGGCAATATCGTTTTCAGCTTTTCAATTAACCTGATATGAGAATCAAACTTGTGCTGTATTGAAGGAGCCAACCAACCTTGGCTTTTTGTATCCTTCAAGAATCCAGGTTTTCTAAATCTAAGCCTATTCCGTCTCGCTTTCCTGTGCATACTCCGTTTTTTTAACCGTTCTGAAATTCCTTTCAATAATGTAAATTCCCCACCAATCAATTCCTCTTTTTCTGTGATTGCAGAGAAACCTACGGTTCCATATCCCGCATCAATTCCCAATGTGATCGGCTGTGTATTCTCTTGAGAGTCGTATGTCAGTTGAATCGTAAAAGGAGATCTTTGAATTACCTTTGCTTTTCCATTTTGTAAAGCCTTCCTGACCCAACCATGACGTTTGGTGGGCATCAGAGGACTTCCTGATTTTGAAATAACGCAAATCATTTTTACCCTTTTCAGGAGTGTTTGCTGTAAGCCGGTATCCTGAAACCGTAAGTCCACAGAGACAATGTTAAGAACCTTTTCAAGGGGTTGACTTAGCCTACCCTTAGCTATGTTTACAGCGCCCTGTCAGTTTCCTGAGCTTGTGGAGTACTCAGAACTATCCTCTATATGTTCTTAACGTAGCTCCCAAAGGAGCTGAGTCCTAATCAGTCAGAAATTCTGTAAAAGCAATTTCTAAACCCTTAGGCTTTGAGCTTTTTCAAGCCCAAGTCCTTTAGGCTTGGGTTGCTGACCTATTTCTTAGTGTTTCAATATTTATTGTAAGCGGTACCGTTTTTAAATCATTAATGGTCATGTTGAATATTTCAGCATACCGCGAAAGAATAAATTCTGAAAGACCTTTAAACACACGGGGCTTCAGATGACGCCTAACTCTCCAGCCAGCAATTGAAACATATTTGCCCAGAAGGCCGGGGTCCATCTGATTTGTTATCATATGAAACGCCAAGGGGCTTAATTTGTTATTGATGACCTTTTCATGGGTTTTTTTTATTTCAAGGAAAATGAGTTCCCATGCCTGTTCATTAACGACATTTTTAACATCCCATCCCATGCTATGGGTCAATTGATATCTACCTTTTTCATTAACGGCATAGCATATTTCCTGGCCATAATGACCAATCATGCCATTGTCCTGGGGCACATCTCTAACTTTCATTTATAAATTCCAGACGTATTTCAATTTAAATCTGTGGGAGAATAGGGTTCAGACTTCTGTTATTGAAGGCTGAGGCTTTTATCAGCCCCCATGTTTTTGACAACCGTTTGTATTTAAAGAAAAACCTAAATAAAAATAATTTTCGTTAGGTTCAGTCGACGGCTAAATTGCCAATTTCATAGCCCAAATATCCCATTTAACTCCCCTGTTTGACCTGAAAAATATAATTTTTCCATCTGGGCTAAAAATAGGATAATCATCCTTTGAACCATTTGTGGTCAACTGAATTAAATTTGAACCATCAATATCACAAAACCAGATATCATAATTTTTTTGATTTTCTGATTTTGCTCTATTTGATGCAAATACTATTTTTTTCCCATTAGGTGACACAGAAGCATGTATATCACTGCTGCCGTTAGTGGTTGATATTTGAATTGGAGAAGCACCATCTTTGCTCATTGTCCAAATTTTCCATTCTCCAGTCGTTCGCTGGATGCTAGAAAAAATAATTTTTTGACCATTTGGGAACCAACGAGGCCACTGACCTTCTCTAAGTTGTAATAATTCACCATTTTTCGAACCTAATGTCCAAATTTGTTTAATTTTTGATCCCCTTACAAAAGAAGAAAAAAGCAGAGTTGAGTCATCTGGAGATTTTGAAGGATAATTTTCTTGCATCATTGATGAATTAGTTTTTAATGCCAGCCCTGCACCTGAAACATAGGACAATTTCCAAATATCAAAGGACGCTAATCTGTTAGAAGAAAAATAAATATCTTTCCCCTCAGGAGAAAACGCTGGAGACCTATCAAAATATTTACCTTGAGTTACTCGCCTTACAGGGCCATGCGAAGTAGAAGTGGACCAAAGATTAGCGTAGCTGCTTGTTTTGCCATCAATAGACTCTTCTTCATACTGCTCAAAAATAACATTCCTTCCGTCTGGTGATATTTGGAAATTCCCTAACCACGCATATTCTGACAAATTTGTAATTTTTCGTACAGATTTAACATTAGGTGATCTTTCAATTGTATTGGTTTCAGCGTGAACTTTTTCTTTAGTGGTTATTATTTTCCCACCCTCACTTACTATCGTTATAGATATTAATCCTGTCTTTTCTTTTTCTTTCTCTACCAATGTTACCTTGTATGGATTTGTGTTTGCACTTGATATAGTACCCTCATATGTTTCATACCCATTTTTTTTTATAATGATTGGGTAAGACCGACTAATTTTAATAGCGTTTGTCGGAGTTGTACCAAAGTTTCTATTATTTATTGTTACCTTTGCCCCTGGAGGGTCACTTTCAACTTTTAAATGAACGCATCCTGTTAATGTAAGTATGATTAGCGCAATGGCTATCTTATTAATTTTCATAAAAAATTCTCCTTTTTTGGAGGTATTAATTTATTTTCATACCTTATGTTTCTATATTGAGCACCCGAATTCCGGTTTTTGCTCAGGTGCAGCGACATGTTGGGTCTAAAACAAGCGTATCTTAAATAAAAAGCATAAAAAAAGCGGCATCCTTCAAAAATAATTTACACTTTCTTTAATCATTCCCCATTTGTAGGGGCTTTTCCCAAAAGACTGTAAAGTCAGACCTCCTACAGGTAAAAATGAACATTTTTTATATTTCATTCAAAAACAATAAGTTAAGGTGAAAAACAAGGCTATTTATCAAAATTGGACACTCATGTTTTTTTCAGGCGCATAAATTTCAGTATTTTACGCCCTGTTCAAGAAAATATTTCATACTTTTCCTTTACCGAATGTCCAAAAATAACGGCTAAAAACGGCTAAAAAGTAGGAGGTCTGAAAGTACTTTTGCAGTCATATGAAGGATGCCAAAAAAGCCTCAAAATGCCTTTAATTACAATGTGCCTTTGATTCATCAAAAAAAATAACTATCACCTATGCTTCAGACAACCAACATTCACTATGAAATGGATAATCGTATCAATCTATAGCCCATGGAGGTGTTGAATGTCAAAATAAATGGGCATAAAATTTCTGATTATTTTGTACAAGTTGATAATTTTCACAATGAATGATTCATATACTATGATAAGCACATTCGCTACAATGATTTTATAGCCATTCAATAACCGATTATAGCCTGTTTAAAAATTATCAAGATCTGAAAACTAAAAACAAAGGCTCTCAGTCACATATAAAAGGACACAAAAAACAAAAAGACCAAACAACATGCCCACTGCATACTAAAATATCAGATAGCATTTTAGACAATGAAACACATACCAATCATGTTGAAGCCAACAATAGTACAATGAGGCTAAAATATTCCACATTTAGAAGAAAAACGAATATATACGCTAAACAAACTGCCGGTCTTCAACAAAGTTGAAACGTTTTTTGGCATCCAATATGTATTTAGATATCAAGACTCCAAATGTCGATTTTATCTTTTCATGATGCATTTTTTGTGTTTTAAGGGTTAAGATTGAATCTTAACAGAGGACTTTAGGAATGAGTCCGAAATAATTTTTTCATTTGAAAAGTCAAAAGACAGCCCCTTTCAACAGCGGTCATTCTGGAATGGATAGATTATTTCAGTCTCATTCCTTAACTGAGTTTTTATATAAAAAGATAGCCATGGCAGTAGATAACTGCCACAATGAATATCGAAACTCTTATCATTTCAGTGTTTGGACGGAGCTTATTATAAAAATATGCGGAATACGAAACCAGCAGATCATCAGTACTTTTGTACAAACAAAAATTTAATTTCAAATTTTTCAGCCAAACAACATGCATCCTTTCAATTTGCAGAAGAGTCTGAAATAAAAACCATCCAGACACAGCTTTTCCTCAGGCATATAAACTATACCACCACCCATTCTCCCTTTTACAAAAATTGGTACCGGAAAATGGGAATTGAGCTTTCTGGGATAAAAGATCTAAATGGAATCAAACAACTGCCCTTGACTTCCAAACAGGATCTTGCAGACACCCATGGATTATTGTGTGTGCCCCCCGGGGAAATTGTTGATATCTGTCTTACCTCTGCCACATCAGGATCTACCCCCACGGTTATCTCCCAAACATCCAGTGATCTTTCGCGGCTTGCATACAATGAAGAAATTGCTTTTGCCATGGCTGGAGTTGATACAACCGATACTCTTCTTGTTTGTGCGGCCCTGGACAGGTGTTTTATGGCCGGGATGGCCTATTTCCTGGGGGGGCTCAGATTAAAGGCACGAATGGTAAGATCAGGGGCAGGCAGCGCAGCTCAACATTGGGAAATGATTAAACTCACCCACGCAACGGCCATCGTCGGTGTTCCTTCCCTGATTTATAAAATTGGGCAATATGCACTGGAAAATAATGAAGATCCGGCAGCCAGCACCATCAGAAAACTCATTGCCATCGGGGAACCCACAAAAGATGAAAATCTTGTATTGCTTCCCATTGCAAAGGAGCTTGAGCGTATGTGGAATGCAAATATATATTCAACCTATGCCTCGTCCGAAATTGCAACGACTTTTTGTGAGTGCGAAGCAAGATCCGGGGGACATTTAAGACCGGAACTCAATGTCCTTGAAATTCTGGATCGTAACGGAAAACCCACCCCTAATGGAGTTAAGGGAGAGGTCGTGGTCACCCCTCTAGGGGTTACAGGCATGCCCCTGATACGATTTAAAACCGGGGACATTTCCTACCTGATATCTGAAAAATGTTCATGTGGCCGCACGACCCAGCGTCTTGCCCCCATCATAGGCAGAAAGAAACAGATGCTTAAATATAAAGGAACTACGGTTTTCCCCAATGCCATCATCTCAGTCCTTGAAGGAGATCCCCGGTATTATAACGGATATATTGAGGTTATGAGAAATGATGACCAAACAGACAGGATTATACTTTATGCTGCCCTTTCCTGCAAAGATGATCCAGGGGAGTGGATTTGTGAACGATTACGTGCAAAGATCAGGGTGGTGCCCGAAACCAGAATAATCTCAAAAGAAACCGCTGATAAGAAGGTTTATCAATTTAATAAAAAGCGTAAACGAATTACATTTTTTGATCTCAGATAGGGTGTCTCATGCATAAGGGAGTTAATGAAAAAGAATATACCCAACATCAATGAGCTTCATACCGACTCTCCAGAGTGTTGCATGCAAGAGTGGGTAGTTTTTTATGATGAAGTCCCTAACATCTCTGAATTATTCTTATAGATGGGCATGTGGATGAAAATTTAAACACATGCATCTATTGACCATTAACAACGAGAAGTTACAATTCTCCAGACAAAAAAGAAAAAATTGAATGGACAAAGACAAGACAATTATTTTGACAGGTAACGACTTGACTTTCAAAGATATAGTTGCCATTGGAGTCGGGGATAAGAACGTTCAACTGGATGAAACATCTCTTAAAAGATGCCAGGCTTCCAGAAAATTTCTTGAAACTGCCGTCAAAGAAAAAAAAATCATATACGGTGTGAACACCTCTTTTGGCCCCATGTGTAATAAAATCATCAACGAAAAAGAGCTTGAAACCCTTCAACACAATCTCATAGTCAGTCATGCAGCAGGACTTGGCAGCCCCATTTTACCCTATATTACCATGGCCATCCTGGCCATCCGTCTGAACACCCTGGTAAAGGGGTACTCCGGTGTTAGAATTGTACTTCTGGAATTGATGAGGGACATGATCAACAAGGGGATTGCCCCTTATATCCCAGAATGTGGCAGTGTGGGGGCATCCGGTGACCTTATTCACCTGGCGCACTTGTCCCTTGCTATAATCGGCAAAGGACAGGTCTATTATCAAAAGGAATTGATGCCCACAGAGATTGCCTTTGAACGAGCAGGGATTGTCCCCCTTGCCCTGAGCTACAAGGAAGGGCTTGCCTTGATAAACGGAACCGCCGCCATGACAGGCATTGCCGCATTCACCCTGTTCGGAGCAAGCAAATTATTAAACATTGCCTGCATCAATGCCGCCTTTGCCATTGAAATATTCGGAGGAATTGATGATGCCTTTGATATGGATCTTCACCTTGTCAAGCCCCATCCCGGCCAGATCGCCGTCTCCGACACCATAAAAAAACTTTACAGGGGCACGGGCAACATCACACGGCGTGAGGACATGCATCAACGGATCAGATGCCAGGCCATTGAAGACATGCCTGTTTTTGAAACCAATATCAACGTTCAGGATGTCTATTCCATCCGGTGTACACCCCAAATACTGGCTCCAGTCAAAGAGACGCTGGATCAGGCCATAAAAACCGTTGAAATTGAAGCCAACTCCAGCAATGACAACCCCATCATCATTCCGGAAAAGAAAAAAATCATTCATGGGGGCAATTTTCACGGTCAAAGCATCAGCTTTGCCATGGATGCCCTGTGCATTGGGTTGTCAACCCTTTGTAATTTGTCTGAAAGGCGACTTAACAAACTCCTTGATAAAAATATCAACGAAGGGCTTCCCGAACATTTGATTCCCGGAGAGATCGGCCTAACCATGGGTTTTATGGGTGCCCAGTACCTGGCTACCTCAACCACAGCGGAAAACAGACACCTGGCAAACCCCATGAGCACCAACTCAATCTCCTGCAATGCCACCAACCAGGACGTGGTCAGCATGGGAACTGTGGCAGCAAGAAAAGCATTCAAACTGGTCAGCAATGCCAAACACATCATCACCCTTGAGATACTTGCAGACCTTCAGGCACTTTCGTTTCGAAACGCCCACAGGCTTGGACACGCTACCGGAAAAATTTATCAAATCCTCAACAAGGAGTTTACTCCCTACGACAATTCAACCATTTTTCATGACAGTCTCATAAAATTCAGGAAACTCCTGTTTTCCAGTCAGTTGTTTGATGATTTGTCCATTTACCATGGGGAGAACTAAATGGAGTTAAGCATCACAACCCGGGTGATTTTTTTTATGGTGCTCTCCCTGATCTTCATAAAAGTTTCCTGGAAGTCTCTCCATAACCCCAGGTGCCACGGCTTTTACCGTTTTTTTGCGTTTGAAGGCATTCTACTTTTGCTGATGCTCAATGTCACGGTTTGGTTCAAGGATCCATTTTCACTGTTTCAGATACTTTCCTGGTCACTTCTTCTGGTTTCGATTTTTATAGTTCTCCATGGAGTGTTCCTGCTCAAAAAGAGGGGAGGCCAGGCAAACAGGACGGAAATCGCAGAAAATTTTGCCTTTGAAAATACGATCAACCTCGTAGAAGAGGGCATTTATGAGTATATCCGCCACCCCATGTACGCGTCACTGCTTTTTCTTGCCTGGGGGATTTTTTTCAAACACCCCTCCTTGTACACAACGATCCCGGTGGTTGCCACTACCTTGGCGCTTTATATGACGGCCAGGACAGAAGAGCATGAGAACTTAAATTTTTTCGGCCCTTCATACCAGAACTACATCCAACGTACCCGGATGTTTGTTCCCTTTATCTTGTGATTTGATGTGTCTCAATCTCCTTTGACCGCTTAGAGGTATAAATTTATGAAACGTGTGGCAATCACCGGAATGGGAATACTTTCTCCCATCGGCAATTCAACAGAGACTGTGTTGGATGCCCTTAGTAACAGACGCTCGGGCATCTCCTTCATGGACGAATGGGAAGGGGTTAAGGGGTTAAGAACCCGGGTGGGAGGAAGGGTTCATGGCATTAATCCCCGCCTTATATCCCGGAAGCATCGCAGGACCATGGGCCGGATGAGCATCATGGCAGCCCTTGCTTCCCTTGACGCCGTCCGGGACTCCGGGCTTGACCTCCTTGAACTTGCCTCTGAAAAGGCCGGGATCTCCATGGGATCGACCACAGGTTCTCCCCACGCCATCGAAAAAATGTTTGCAGATTACTCAAATTCCGGTGGCATTAATTACCTGGAGGGAACTACCTTCATGAAGGTGATGAGTCATTCTGTGGCAGCCAATATTGCAGCGCTGCTCAAGACCCGGGGACGACTGATAGCCCCCTGTTCAGCCTGTGCGTCTTCAACCCAGGCCATCGGAACCGGATTTGAGGCCATCAGGGCCGGGGTGCAGGAGATCATGGTATGCGGGGGAGCCGAAGAGCTTCATCCTTCAACTGCGGGTGTGTTTGATGTAGTCCATGCCTCATCAAAGGCTTACAACACCACACCGGAAAAAACGCCCAGGCCCTTTGACCGGCACAGGGACGGCCTTGCCGTGAGCGAGGGGGCCGGGGTCGTGATCCTGGAGGAGATGGATCGGGCCATGGCCAGAAATGCACACATTCACGGCGAAATCACAGGATATGCTACCTCAAGCGACGGCTGCCATATGACCTCCCCCAGCCCCCAGGGAATGCGCCACTGCATGAACCAGGCGCTTAGCGTGGCAGGCCTGTCCCCTTGGGATCTTGATTACATCAATGCCCATGCCACGGGTACCATCATCGGGGATGCCGCAGAAGCCCATGCATTAAAAGAGCTTACCCAAGGCAGGGTTCCTGTAAGTGGAACCAAGGGATACACAGGGCATACCCTGGCCGCAAGCGGTGTCATTGAGGTGATCTTTTGTCTCTTGATGATGGACAGGGGATTCATTGTCCCGACCCTTAACCTGGAAGAGATTGATCCCGATTGCCTGGGCATTGATCACGTGACCCAAATGATAGAAAAACCCTTAAAAAATATCCTGACAAGTAATTTTGCCTTTGGCGGAGTTAATGCCAGTCTGATATTAACCGCCACGAAAGGAGCTTAAAGCCCATGACCACATCATCCAACCCAACAGACCCAACCGCGTTACGCCAAGTAGCCTTGGTAACAGGTGCCAGCAGGGGGATAGGCCGCCAGGTGGCATTGAATCTTGCCGCAACCGGCAGACATGTGTTTATCAACTATATCAACAATGAGACCGCCGCCAGAGAAACCCTGTCCGCCATTGAAGATGCCGGAGGAAGTGGTGAAATCATCTGCTTTGATGTGGCAAACCAGGACCAGGCAGAAGCAGGGGTAAAAGCCATCCTGAAAAAGCATAAACAAATCGAAATTCTGGTAAACAATGCGGGGATTACCAACGATACACTCATGGTGTGGATGACCAAGGAGAACTGGCAGCAGGTAATAGATACAAACCTCACTGGGTTTTACAATGTCACCCGCCTTGTGGTTAAACAAATGATTCGAAAACGCTTTGGAAGAATTGTCAATATTACCTCGACCTCGGGCCAGATGGGCATGGCTGGCCAGATTAATTACTCTGCTTCCAAGGCAGGTCTCATCGGTGCCACAAAAGCCCTTTCCAGGGAAGTATCTTCAAGGAATATAACAGTGAATGCCGTTTCCCCGGGTTTCATTGAGACCGAGATGGTGGCAAATCTCCCCCTGGAGGAGATTGTAAAAACCATTCCCATGAAACGGGCAGGGACCCCCCAGGAAGTTGCTTCAGCCGTAACCTTCCTTTGTTCTGACCAGGCATCCTACATCACAGGGCAAGTTCTTGGCGTCAATGGAGGAATTGTATAGATGGGGCAAAACGGTGAGGAAACCAGGGTGGCTGTCACAGGCCTTGGTATTTTGTCTTGTATAGGAAACAGCCAAAAGGAAGTCATAGATTCCCTTCAGAAGGGCCATTCAGGTATCGTGCACGATGAAACAAGGGTTGAAAGGGGCTTCCGTTCTCCGCTAACTGGAAAAATCCGCAATTTTTCCCCCGGTGATCTGGGTTTGAAAAAAAAACAAATGCGCACCATGTGTCAACCTGCCCTTTACGCATATTCGGCAGCCAGTGATGCCATTTCCGATGCAGGCCTTGAACCCGAAGACCTTGAATCTCCCCGCTGTGGAGTTATTTTTGGAAACGACTCCACAGTCAAGGCAGGCGTTGAGTGTCTGGACTCGGCAAGACAGTACAACGGAACCTACAACATCGGGACCGGCGCCATCTTCAGGCTGATGAATTCAACCATCACCATGAATCTTGCCCAGATATTCAAAATCAAAGGAGCAAACTGGACAGTGAGTTCTGCCTGTTCATCGGGGTCAAATGCATTGGGCCAGGCCTACATGCTCATCAAGAGTGGACTTCAGGATATTGTTATTTCAGGTGGTGCCCAGGAAACCAATTGGATGGGCGTTGCGGGATTTGACAGTCTGGGCGCTTTTTCTACCAATCCAGACCCTGCCACCTCCTGCCGTCCCTTTGACGCACAAAGAGATGGTCTTGTTCCCAGCGGTGGCGGGGCAAGTCTTGTCATAGAGAATCTTGACCATGCAAGAAAACGCGGTGCCAGGGTCTACGCCATCATCCAGGGATATGGATTTTCATCCCAGATAGGTGCCAACCTTTCGGAATCCAATACTGAAGGGGTGGGACTGGCCATTAAAAACACGTTGAATTCAGCAAGGCTTGACCCAGGTCAAATTGATTACATCAATGCCCATGCAACCTCAACCCCATCCGGGGATCGTATCGAAGCATTGGCAATCCACAATATTTTTGGTAATAAGGTGCCGGTGTCTTCCACAAAATCCATGACCGGTCATGAGTGCTGGATGTCCGGAGCAAGTGAGGCCATCTATACCATTCTCATGGCCCACCATGATTTTTTGGCACCCAATGTCAATTTTCATGGATTTGAACCGGATTTTCCTGAAATCAATATTATTAAACAGGCCAGAGCCCACACCATGAATTATGCCATCTCAAACTCCTTTGGATTTGGAGGAACCAACGCGGCAGTTGTGTTTAATTTTACGGACCGGGAAAGCCGATGATGAGCACTTTCAAACATTGGTTTATGGTCGTTGTAATGAACGGCACAGTGATTCCAGCAACAATTGTGATGACAGCCCTATGCATTTGTGTATTTCCCTTGGCATTTGTCTTGTTTCGAATGGGTACAACCTGGAACAATGCACTGATAATGCGTAAATTTGTCTGGTATTATGGCCGAATATGGCAATGGATTATCTCCCCATTTGTCTCTCTGAAACTTATGGATTTTGACAAAAAAATACCTGTCCCTTCAATCATCGTGGTTAACCACCTTTCCTTTTTCGACACTTTTTTCATGAACCGTCTGCCCATCAGCGATGTCTGTTTTGCGGTCAGAGCCTGGCCTTTTAAAATGCCCTTTTACGGCCCTTTCATGCGTATTGCAAAATACCTTGATGTGGAATCAAAACACTGGGACTCGGTGTTGGCCTCGGGAAAAAAGGTTCTTAAAAAAAATGGTAATATCCTTTTTTTTCCGGAGGGACACAGAAGCAGAAATGGAAATTTGAGCAAATTTTACTCGGGAGCCTTTAAAATGGCCGTGGAAACCGGGGTGCCAGTGGTCCCGCTTTGTATCACCGGTTCAGACCTTTTTTTCCCTCCCTCCAGGGGATGGTTTGAGCCCTGCCATATAAAAATGAAAATATTGCCCCCGGTACATCCGGAACCCTTTAACTCCCACCTTCCCCACTGTGAAATGAAAAAAAAAATTCATACCCTCATGGCACAGACCATTGTAACCATGAATCACCAGGATGATAACCAATGAAAAAACCCTATTTTAAACGCTCTGAAAATGATCCCGCCCCCCTGAGCAAAACCGTGACATCCAGGGTAAGGTTCCAGGAGGTGGATTCCATGGGAATCGCCTGGCACGGTCATTTTACCTCCTATTTTGAAGATGCCCGGGTCTCCATGGGAAAATTGTACAACATCGGATACATGGATTTTTACAACAATGGCATCCTGGCCCCCATTAAAACCCTTCACATTGATTACCTCCATCCCTTAAAATTTCAGGAAGAAATCACCATAGAAATCAAACTTCACTACAGCATGTCTGCCCGCATCAACAACGAGTTTATCATTTACAATAGCCAGGGAAAAGCCGCAGCCACAGGATTTACAGTCCAGATGCTTCTGGATCATGATTATCAATTATTTATGCTCCAACCGGAATTTTATAAAAATTTTTGTGAACGATGGAAGGCAGGAAAACTTTGAGTCAACGTGTATATATCACCGATGCTGCTGTGGTTACGGCTCTGGGCTCCACCCTGGAAGAAACCTGGCATCAACTCATGGCCGGGCGCTCAGGAATCTGTAAAATTTCTCGATTTGACACCCACAATTATCTGTGTGACAAGGCTGCTTTTATCCAGGATCTTGTGCCTAAAAGCCAGGAATCCATGCTTCCCACCCTTGTGGAGCGTCTTATCTCCCAACTGGCCCCCCTGGGACAAGACACCCTTTTGTTTACGGCCACCACCAAGTCCTGCATTGATCTCATTGATGTCCCCGGAAGGGGAAAAGACATGCTTTGCTCTTCCATAACCCGGTATATCTCACAACGGCTGAATCTCGTGGACAAGGGCATAAATATCAGTGCTGCCTGTGCATCCGGAACCATTGCCATTGCAAAGGCTGCCCAGGCCATTGCCCTTGGCAGGGCCCAATCTGTTCTGGTATGTTCCATGGATCTTGTGAGTGAATTTGTATTTTCAGGTTTTTCTGCCCTCAGGGCCATGTCCCCGGAATCTGCAAAACCCTTTGACCAAAACCGCAGGGGCCTTAGCCTGGGAGAGGGGGCTTCGGCCCTGGTTCTCACCGGTGAAACAAAGCTAAAAACAGAAGGGTTACGTCCTTTGGCAGAGGTTGCAGGCTGGGGGATTGCCGGTGACGCTTCCCACATAACGGCTCCAGACAGAAAGGGAACCGGGCTTGTCCAGGCCATTACAAAGGCCCTGGAAGATATAGAAAAGCCAAAAATTGGAGCCATCAATGCCCATGGTACAGGGACTGTCTACAATGATGCCATGGAACTTAAGGCCTTTGAACGGATTTTCCAGAACAAAATTCCCCCGTTTAATTCTGTCAAAGGAGCTCTGGGACACACCCTGGGAGCTGGGGGAGGAATTGAGGCTGCCCTGGGGATCAAGATGCTCCAACATGGCATGTTGCCCCCGACAGTGGGATTGTCTGTGCCGGAACCAGGCGCTGAAAGCCTGGTTTCAAACACACCAATGGAATTTAAAGGGAAACTTTTGAGCACAAATTCAGGTTTCGGCGGTATCAACGCAGCCCTGGTACTTAGCAGGGGAATATAAACACTATGACCAACCCAATAATGATTACAGGCCTTGGTCAGATGATTCCTGGCAAAGAGCCCAGAATATTAACTGCAAAAAATCTTTTGGGGCACCCATACAAACCTTTTGGAAGAATGGATTATTTTTCAAAACTCGGATTTGCAGGGATCGTCAAAGCCATGAAAGATGCCGGACGCAGTGAATGGCAGGCCAAACGGAATATTGGTCTTATTGCCACCACACGATTCGGGTGTCTTGAAACCGACCAGAACTATTTTGCAACGGTGACAACGGACCATGGCATGGGTGCAAGCCCGGCTCTATTTGCTTATACGTTGCCCAATTGCTTTCTTGGGGAAGCTGCCATTTTTCTTGGGCTTACCGGAGAGGGCTTTGTCATAAATGAGACCGATCCCACCGGAATTACAGGACTCTCCATGGCAATGACAACGCTGTTTGAAGACGACTCCATGGAGGCCATGGTGTACGGCATCTGTGATACCCCGCAGATCTCTGGCATCAAAACCCCTAAAAATTTATTCCAGGGAGCTCTGTTCATGGTTCTTGAAAATAAGGCACCATACCTTCACACACCCTATGGAGCCCTCGAATTCGATGCTTCCGGAACTATCATCTATAATCAAGAAACGGTGAGTGACATTGTTGTGCTTGCCGAGAACGCGTTAAAAGGAAGAAAATCATGAAGATCCAGATCGTTTTTCCATCCTGGCCGAAACTTGAAAAACAAACCCAATTTCACCTGCCCCCCCATGGGGTGGTGGTCTTTGCAGCAGAAATTCCAAAGGATATTGATCTTAGCTTTGTGGATGAGAATGTTGAACCAATGGTGTTTGACACCGATTGCGACCTTATCTGCATTTCCACTCTGCTGACCTGCCAGCTTCCCCGGGCCTTTGCCATTGCCGATCATTACAGACAGATTGGCAAACCCGTGATATTTGGTGGTATTGCCACCATGCTCCATGCCCAGGAGGTGAGCCTTCATGCCGATTCCGTTTTTCTGGGAGAAGTTGAGGGGAGACTGGAAGGAGTCATGGCGGATTTTAAAAAGGGGGAGCTGAAAAAGGTTTATGATTATATGAACAACTTTCCCGACACCGCATCCATTGGACCCGCAAGAAGGGATATTCTCAACAGAGACCTGTACAACTACCGGGGGGTTCAGATGCTGGATCTTGTCCATGCCTCCCGGGGGTGTAAATATAATTGTTTTCCTTGCTGCAACGGCTTTCTGGGCGGCAGAATCTTCAGGCCAAGACCCGTTGAACAGACCATCCGAGAGATGGAAGGCATTCAAAACAATCGACTCTTCATTGTGGATAACTCACTTGCCCATGACAAGGCCTGGCTCAAGGAACTGTTCACCGCCATGAAGCCTTTAAAGAAAAAATGGGTCTCCCATCCGCTTCTGGATGATGAAGAGGTGGTAAAACTTGCTGCCGAGGCCGGATGCTGGTACGTCTACCAGGCTATTTTTGACACATCAGATGTGATAAGGGATAGAATCAAGCGTCTCCATGATCATGGCATAGGGGTGGAGGGGACCATCCTGCTTGGAACAGATGACCATGATGAAGATTACATCAAGCGCCTGGTAGATTTTCTCATGGAATTAAAACTGGATCTGGCAGAATTTACCATTCTCACCCCGTTTCCCAAATCCCCCATCAGAAAGAAATTTCAGGAACAGGGACGAATTTTGAGCAATAATTGGATAGATTACACCTGTGGCAAGGCCGTATTTCAGCCCAAAAAACTCTCCTGTGAAAAACTTGAAGAGCTGTATAACTACGCATGGGACACCTTTTATACCGACGGTGGATATCAGCTTAAAATGGGGGAACTTTTCATGAAGGTGATAAAAAAAGAAGCCGCAGACGGCACCCTTGGACGATATGGCACTGCCAAGAGAACCCGCAAGAAAAAAATTACGGTCTAAGCCCTAGAAAATCGAACAAGTAGCAGGATATAAATTTTTTCCCCTGGAGGCATCAAACGATTGCCTTGATGATAGGTGTTGTTTAAAATTTTAACAGGAAAATATTTTCGTCCATGCACTTAAGGAATGTGCGCTTAGGGGACAGATTTTCAAATCTGTCCCTGCCTCGAAATGAAAAAGTTATTTCAGACTCATTCCTAAGTGTACCCTTTTTAGATTAACTCGGGAGAAAGAGCCTGCTCAACACCTCCTCTCCAAACCCGCTATAAGAATTGAGAGGGAGAGAATACTGCAAAAAGGGTACACTCAAACCGAATAGAGTCAGCAGTGAGAAAATCATGATAAAACCAACAAAAAAAACAGTAATTACGGGAATTGGCTGCCTGTCAGGTGCGGGGGACACCCTTTCCGAGAACATGAATTCCCTGTTTAATAACGTTAGGAACCTTGCCCCCCCGTCAGCGTTTACCACAAATCATGTGATGAAGTTTCCCGTTTTTGAGGTGTCATGCCCACTTGAGGAAACAACAGACAAGGCCGACGCAGAACTGACACGCACCACCCGGCTTGCCCTGACGGCAACCCGGGAAGCAATGGCCCAGTCAAGGCTTTTAAATAGAGATTATTCCTCCAGCATAATCGGGGTGTGCATTGGAACCTCCACCGGAAGCAGCTTAAACAGCATCCCATTTTACGACGATTTCAGATCCCATCGCTCCCCGGACATGTCCCCGGTACATTGCTATTTTAACAGCAATCCCGCGGCCTGCATTGCAAAGTGGTATGGATTTAATGGCCCCGTCCAAACAATCGTCAATGCCTGTTCTTCCGGAACCGATGCCATTGGCATTGCATCCTCCTGGATAGAACAGGACCTGTGTGACATTGTCATTGCAGGAGGGGCGGATGAACTTTCCAGGGTGACCTATAACGGTTTCATATCCCTCATGATCACAGATCATGAACCATCAAGGCCCTTTGATGTCACAAGAAAAGGGCTGAACCTGGGTGAAGGTGCCGGAATCATGGTGCTGGAATCCGAGGAACACGCCCTTACAAATGGTAGAACTTCCCTGGGCAGCATCCTTGGATACGGCATGGCATGTGATGGACATCACCTCGTCACCCCTCACCCAAAGGGGCGGGGCCTGAGAAAGGCAATCAAGCAAGCCTTAACGTTCAGTAAAATTTCAAAAGAAGAGATCGTGTTTGTGAATGCCCATGGAACAGGCACCTTTGACAATGACTTAGTGGAGAGTAAGGTTCTTGCTGACCTGTTACCTGGCATTCCCTTTGGCTCAACAAAGGGGTATACTGGCCATACCCTGGGAGCAGCCGGAGCCCTTGAGGCGGCATTTACCGTGGCCTGCCTTAATGCCAAACGAATGCCACCCAGTATCGGGTTCAGGGAGAAAGCTAAGGATATGCCGTTCGCCCCTGTTACACAAGTCATGGCGCTCAAGGGGAATGTGGCCATCTCCCAGTCACTGGCCTTTGGGGGAAACAATTCAGTGCTGGTAGTTGAAGGCAAAGGAGTATAAATGCAGATTTCAATTCAGGGGATTGGTCCTTTTGGTTGTTTTGGGGCAGGAAAAGAGGATCTTGAAGCACTCCTCATGGGAACACGAGTGGTGCCTCCTGAAGTTACACGCATCAAAATGGAAGAAGGAATCGTAGAAATTCCTTTGCTCAAGGCAAAAATTTCAAAAATTGAAGATTTTTTTTCCAGGAAAAAACTTCGAAGGATCGACCGTTTTTCCACCATGGCTCTTTTAGGGGCCTCCCTTGCCATCTCTGATGCTGGACTCAGTCCGGGAGAACTTGAAGACATGGGAATCATAATTGCCACAGGATACGGTGCCTCTGGAACGACCTTCTCATTTCTGGATTCATTCCTTGATAAGGGTGATAAACTGAGCGCGCCGACCCATTTTTCCAATTCGGTTCACAATGCTGCCGCTGCCCACATCTCCTGCCTTCTTGGGATTAAGGGCCCAAGCCTCACTGTGAGCCAGTTTGATCTTTCTGTTCCTTCGGCATTTCTGACAGCACTCAACTGGCTAGAGGAAGAACGTGTAAGTTCTGTACTTGTGGGTGCGGTTGATGAGTACAACCCTGTGATTGGCTATGCAAGGGCAGACATGGTTTCCGACGACCCAAACCCAGGCATTGCTGGCGAAGGGGGCTGTTTTTTTGTTCTTTCCCGGAAGGACCTGGATAATACACCTGGATACGCCAACCTTGTCAGTGTGGCGATGGTCCATCCAGATCGGACAGCGATTCAATTTAAAAATCAACCCGTTATAGCAGACTCACAAAGGCATGACAGCGGATGCAGGGAATTGGATTACCCATGCTTTTCCTATGATTCCCTGTATGGGCAGTTTCCAACGGCTTCGGGTCTCGACCTTGCCACAGCCTGCCTGGCCCTCAAAAACAGATCCATGTTCAATCCACCAGGAGGGACTACATCCACCCATGGGCACATGTTTCGGGGTGTGCCGAAAAGCATCCTCTGCCTGAGATCTGGGGCAAATAAGCTTTGGGGCACCATCACCCTGGAATTCCAGAATCAACAGATACCTGCTTGATGACTAATCCATGAATGGTCTCGTATATATCCTTTAAAGTACGAAGGCTTTTAGCTTGCTCCTCCTCAATGCGAACCCCGAATTGATGATCAATCTCAACGATCATGTCCACTGCGTCAAGACTGTCAAGGCCAAGATCTTCTCTCAGCAAGGCATCCGGCTTTAAAAGATTTGGATCTATTTCAAATTCTTGTTCAAGCAAATCATTAACTTTTATTATTATTTTTTCCATCTGTAAAATATCCTAACTTTATCTATAAAGGAGTGTGTAAAACGCTATTGATACAAAGTGTAAAAAGTTATTATCCATATTTTGAAAATATTATCAATAATAACTTTCATTATTTTATATTAGACGTCTCTCATTATTTGAGGTAAAAATGAAATAGCCAATTAAAATTGGGATTTATAGATTTTTCTCACTCGATGACCCCGTTTGGGCGCATTCCCATTTTCCCGGCCCATCTTATAAACCATTGATTTCATTAAGCCACCACCCATTGATACAAAATGAAATATCTTGATAAATCAGATAGTTGAATCTCCAACCGGGAAAAGGGGAATGCGCCCTCCAGTTTTTTTATATTGATAGTGTATGAGAGGGATCAGGATAATAAAGCTGAATCATCGAGTATAAGGACAAATATAAAATGCTAACTGCCAGGCAAGCTCGCCAATTTCATACCAGGTGGATCCCTGTTTTTTTCATGGTGCACCTGATACCCTTCATTTTCGGGATGGCACCCATGGCCCTGGCCTTTGACCAGCAGGCCCCGGTGATGCTGGAACTGACCCCGGTAGAGAAGGTCTTTGTCCAGGAACACCCCATGATCCGGGTGAGCAATGAGATGGACTGGCCCCCCTTTGATTTTGCCATTGGCGGTCAGCCTTTTGGGTTGAGCATTGACCTGATGAACCTCCTGGCACAACGTCTGGGGCTGAAGATTGAATACATCAACGGATATTCCTGGTCGGAATTGATGGCCCGTTTCAAGGACGGCGACATTGATGTCCTCCAGTCAGCACATCAAACCGCCAACAGGGAAACTTTTGCCCTGTTTACCCGACCCTATTACAGAGATAAAACCGTTTTTATCATATCAAGATATGCCGAGCCTGTTTCCGGCATTACATCCTTCCAGGAAAAAACCCTTGCCATTCCCATGGGATTTGCCCAGGAAACTTTCATATCAGAACATTACCCCGACATCCATATTTTAAAAGTCAAAAATATGGAAGAGGCCTTCCAGGCAATCACCGATGGCCGAGCAGACGCAACCGTAACTCTCTTTGCTGTAGCCCGATTCATGTTTGAAAAAAACTATGTGGATTCCCTTAAAATTTCAGGCTGGTTTAAAGAATATGATAAGGGGGGTAGAAAATCCCTGCACCTCATGGTTCAAAAAGGCATGCCTCTACTCCACGGCATGCTGGAAAAAGCCCTGGCATCCATGCCCCCTGGAGATCTCATCAATCTTGAAAAAAAATGGATGGGCTATCGCAACATCAATCCAGACCAAAAGCTTAGCCTGACACCGGAAGAAATCGCATTCCTGCAGAAAAACCCGGTGGTCCGAGTTGCCAATGAAATGGACTGGCCCCCCTTTGATTTTGTTGAAGATGGAAAACCTGCAGGGTTTGCCATGGATTACCTGGCCCTCATCGGTGAGACCATCGGCATCAAATTTGACATCATCAATGGGCTCTCCTGGCCCCAGCTCCTTGAAATGGGCAAACAAAAAGAAATTGATCTCTTTCCAGGCATTTGGAAAACCCCGGACCGAGAGCCTTTTTTCATATTTACGCCACCCTATTTGAAACTTGCCAAGGTGCTGGTTTCCAAAGATTCCAGCTTAAAACAGTATCACACCCTGTCGGAACTTAAGGGTAAAAAGATTGCCCTGCCCAAAGGATATGCCCTCACCGAACTGATCATGCAAGAGCATCCCGGCCCCGAGTACCTCATCGTTAACAACAATGCGGACGGACTCAATCAGCTGGCCCTGGGCACAGTTGATGGATTTGTGGGAACCCTTGGGGTCATTAACCACATCATTAAAACCCATTTCATCGGAGACATCAAGGTGATCATGGAAATCACAGTTTCCCAGGATCTCCCCCTCCAGATGGCAGTGAGGAATGACTGGCCAATGATGCACAAAATCTTGAACAAGGCCATGAGAAACATCACACCGGAACAGTTCGATGCCCTTACTTCCAAATGGATGGGCAACATGGGAAATTCGACAAAAATAAAAAGCCTGTCCATGACAGAAAAAAGATATCTTGAACAAAAAAAAGAGCTGAACATCTGCATTTCAGAAGCCCATCATCCCCCCTATGAATATATCACCCAAGAGGGGGACTACCAGGGAATTGTTGCCGAATATTACAAACAACTGTCCCGGAAAATAGGCCTGCCCTTAAAGTGGCATGTCCAACATGACACCCCAAAGAGCCATGCCAACGATGAATCCCAAGGCTGCGATATCATTTCCATGGTCCGGACGGGGGAAATGGCATCTGCCGACGTCCAGATAACCCGCCCCTATGTGACATATCCCCTGGTCATTGCCACGGACAACAATGCCCTGTTCATCAACAGCTTTGAAGGACTCGCCCAAAAGAAAATCGGCATCTGTGGCCAGACACCCTTTTATTCCATCATCCAGGGAAAATATCCCGCCATGAACTTCATACCCGTGAACACAGTGGGACAGGGACTTGCCATGGTTCAGAGCCACTCCCTGTTTGGGTTCATCGACACCGCCCCGGAAATCGGTTATTATATCCAGAAACAACAAATCCTGGACATCAAAATTTCCGGTGAGATTCCCATTAAAATTGAGTTCAAATCCGGAATAAAAAAAGACAATGCCATCTTGTCCGCTATCCTGGAAAAGGCAGATCAGTCACTGACCCGGGAGGAGCGACACCAGTTGTTCCAGAACTGGATGCAGCTGAACTACCACAAAGGGATCGACTATGATCTTTTATGGAAACTGGGGGCACTGGTGCTATTTTCCGGGGCATTCCTGATCTACCGCCAACGCTGCATGTCCCAGTACAATCAAAAACTTGCAGCCCTCAACCATGAGCTTATCCAGGCCAACAGCAAACTTGAGACCATTTCATACATAGATGGACTCACCCAGGTTCCCAACAGAAGACGATTTGATCTGGTTCTGGCTACGGAATGGCAAAGATGCGAGCGAAACCAACATCCGCTGACCCTGCTCATGATCGACATTGATTATTTCAAACGTTACAATGACTGTTACGGACACCTTGCTGGCGATGATTGCCTTAAAAAAGTGGCTCACACCTTAAATTCTGCGCCGGGCCGGGTCGC
>Ga0307987_1000380_pt1 | contig 26726 bp, 25 predicted proteins | sample EllFjometagen181_FD_203157 | JGI IMG/M metagenome (GOLD analysis project Ga0307987, IMG submission 203157) | Marine microbial communities from Ellis Fjord, Antarctic Ocean - #181 | ecosystem: Environmental > Aquatic > Marine > Unclassified | place: Southern Ocean | collected 2014-10-08 | reverse complement strand
TTTTGGATCGGCCAATGTTCTTGTAAAAGGAGGCCATCTCATGGGTGACGACAGCTGCGACCTCCTATATCAAAACAAAAACAAAACCATGACAGAATTTTTCGGCGAGCGAATCAACACTCCCAACACCCACGGCACAGGCTGCACTCTGTCCTCGGCCATTGCAGCAAATCTGGCCAGGGGAATTGAGCTGGAAATGGCGGTAAAGAATGCCAAAACCTATATTATCGGTGCTCTTTCAGCGGGGGCAGCGTATCAGACCGGAAAAGGCCATGGCCCGGTCCACCATTTTTACGACCTCTGGCCGCAGCAATAGGAGGGGGCAGATCCCAGCAGACAATTTTATTTTATCGCCAGGCCCTGGGCTTCGGGTGTACCCCCTTCAAAATTTCTAAAGTCTGCCAGCACCCCAAATTGTTTTAATTTTTTTTCAAGAACAAGGGATTTATAAACAGCAAAAAAATCCCTTGCACACTCTTCATTCCAATTTTGATAAAAGCGAAGGATAAAAATCTCACCCCGCACTTCGAACTCATATTTCCCATGCACTTGAAGGCGATCATGCCGTGGATGAGATAAAGGCAAACTCCCCGGATCTGATCATCCTGGATATCATGCTGCCGGGCAAAGACGGCCTTGAAGTATTAAAAGATATCCGCAAGGTTCATACCCTTCCTGTGATCATGCTAACGGCCAAGGGGGATGACACCGACAAGATCATCGGCCTGGAACTGGGAGCAGATGACTACCTGCCCAAGCCCTTTAACCCCAGGGAACTTCTGGCCAGAATCAAGGCAATTCTCCGACGCCAGGATCTTTTGACAGCGGAGGATGCCAAAGAAGATCTACTCATCCGGTGCCATAACATGATTTTTGATTTAAAAATCTGGATCAGTGATCCTGAAAAAGGAATCCAGATCGGCCGGAAGGCATTTTCTTTGTCGGCATATTGATCATCGGCGGGTTGGTGGCCCTTTTAATCATTCCCCTTGCCAGGCGGATCACCCGGCGGGTCAACCAGCTGAATCGATCCGCCCTTGAATTTGCCAATGGCAACCTGTCCTGCAGGACAGATATCAAAGGCCATGACGAGATTGCCAAGCTGGGCCATTCCTTTAATTTCATGGCAAACAAAATGGAAAAAATGATCCAGGGCAGCAAGGAATTGTCCGCCAATGTATCCCATGAACTTCGCAGCCCCCTTACCAGAATCCAGGTATCCAAGGAACTGATTTTTGACAAAATAGACAAATTGGACAAAGAAACGGCCAAAGAAGACATACACCGGTATATCCAAAACATGGAATCTGACATTCAGAGTCTGGACACCCTGATTGACCAGGTACTCAAGCTGTCTAAAATTGATTACCAGGAATCCGAACTCGCCCTGGAAAGCTTTAATTTTAAAGATTTCCTGGACAAAGCGCTGAGCCAATACCATTCCTTGCTCCAGCAAAAAAACATTGGAATAGCCCATAAATTTCCTGGCACAATGCGGGCAAACCAGGACAAGTCCGTTCTCAAATCCATTCTCTCCAACCTGTTGGACAATGCCGTAAAATACACCCCGAAAAACGGAACCATATTAATTGAGCCCCTTCCTGGTTATAGGCGGGGCGTGGGTTTCACGGTGGCCAATACCTGCCCCCCCCTGGACGACAAAGAGCTTAAAATGATATTCAAACCCTTTTACAGGACCCGGGGAAATACAGCCCCCGGCTCGGGCCTTGGACTGACCATTGCAAAGAAACAGGTAACAAGGTGCAAGGGGAATATAATGGCCCGGAATACGAAGAGAGGCCTGACCTTTGAGATCCGCCTGCCCTGATTTACAAAACCAGATCCATAAAACCTGACACATAAAACCTGACCTATAAGATCTGACCTATAAAATTCCCAGCCGTTTCAAACACTCTTTTTGGGGAATACCCTTTTGGTCAAATTTTCGGGCCCGGTAATACTGGGCCTTCATTTTCTCCAGGGGAACCACCTTCTTTTGTACATCCGATGCCCGGCCCCGGACCAGCATGCGCAGTGGCAGGACATCATCCTTGGCATCAATGCCTTCCCGGGTGTTCATCAATCGTTCCAGAACATGGATCCGCTCCCCTGCCCGTAAAAATTCTCGTTTGGACAGACGGATACCCGTGGCGGCATTCCACAACCCCTGGTACAAGGAGACATCAATGAGCTGGATGGCAAGGTCGGGCAGGTATTGCATGAGCATTGCCAGCAGGGGTTTGGGGGTGTATTTGGAAAGCGGCGGCTCCAAAAGGAAAGCAAACATGGTAAACTGACAGGTTTGAAGGGAATTAATACAACAGGTCAAATCTTCAAAAAATTTCACCCACTTGGCCTTGCCAAAGGCGGAATCGGGTTTCAACAGACCCAGGTAAACCTCCTGGGCCACCATATAAGCGGACAGGTGGCAGGCACCTCTGTTGGCAACTGCATAGGCCAGACCCTGGCCAAATGATCCCCGGGGATCATAGGCAGCCATTTCAAGCCCCTTGACATGGATGGCAAATTCCCTGCCCCTGTATTTTTCAGACAAAGCCCTGGTGCCCATGGCCATCTGCGCACCAAATCCCCTCATAAAAGCAATATCTTCAAGGGCCTGGTCAATGCCGGCCACCTGGCCAAAGGCAAGATCGCTTTTAACAAGCCCCTTTGCAGTTGCCTCCATCACCCAGGCAAGGGTGCCTCCGGCGGAGATGGTATCGATTCCCAGACGACCGCAAAGCCTGTTCCACAGGGCAATCTGATCCAGATCAAAAATCCCCAGGCTGGTCCCCAAAAGCCCGATGGTTTCATACTCAGGGGCAGACATCTCTTCTTCTGCAAAGGTTCCCTTGTGACCGCAGCGGATGGTACAGGGTTTACAGGTATGGTGCCGGGTATCATGATCTCTTGCCATGGTCTCCCCAAACACTTTGACGGCTGCTTCATCTTGACCGTCCTGGAAATTATTCACCGGCAGGATCATGGCCTGGTTACAGGGGTTTACATTGGCACTGGTACCATAATTTCGATACCGATCCGCGCTCAGGGGGTTCTGGTTGATATATCGGGTGGCGGTTTTACATAATTTCTTAAATTTGGCAGGATCATGGGGTTTGATAACAAAATTGCCCCCTGTGGTCAGGATGGCCTTGAGATTTTTCGCCCCCATGACAGCCCCGATCCCTCCCCTGCCCAGGAACCTGTGACCTGATGCCAGATTGGCAAATCGCACCCCGTTTTCTCCGGCAGGCCCAATGACCAAAGACTTAGATACTTTTGTGTCCAGGATAGACTGGACCTCCGGGATCTCTTTTCCCCAGAGGGCAGCCGCATCCTTGAACTCAACCCCCTGGTCTGTAATCTCAAGAATGGTGGGGGCATCTGCCTTGCCGGTTATGATCATCCCATCCCATCCAGCCGTCTTAAGGGCCATACCAAAGGGACCACCACAGGAGGAGGCCACCATGATACCTGTCAGGGGGGATTTGGTGATGGCCTCAAACCGGCCGGAACAAGGGGCCCCGGTACCCATGAGAACCCCGGGCATAAGGGCAATATAATTGTCCGGGCCCAAAGGATCCACTCCGGGTGTCATCCGATCGTAGAGCAGCTTTAATCCCAGCCCCTTGGCTCCCAGATAATGGCGCCGCAACGCTTCCGGAACCGTGTAGGTGGTAATGGTTTTTTTTTGAAGATCCACTTCCAGGATTTTATTGGAACACCCGATTATTTTTGCCATCTTTTGCCCCCCCCCTTTTTTTTTTGAAAGACAAGAATCGGTCTTTTTAAGTCGTGTTAAAGAATAATGTTTAAAATCCGGCGTAAAGGTTCTGCCGCTCCCCACAGGAGCTGATCCCCCACGGAAAATGCGGTTAAAAAATCATCCCCCAGATTCATCTTCCGGATCCGGCCCACGGGCACAGTAAGGGTGCCGGTAACGGCGGCCGGAGTGAGCTCCGAAATGGTCTCTTGTTTAAGGTTGGGGATTACCTTTACCCAGTCATTATTGGCTGCCAGCATGGCATTGATCTCATCTAAGGGCAGATTTTTTTTCAGTTTAATGGTAAAGGCCTGGCTGTGGCAACGCATGGAGCTGATGCGTACGCACTGTCCGTCAATGGGCACGGGATTGTCGGACCGGCCCAAAATTTTGTTGGTCTCCACCAACCCCTTCCATTCTTCCCGGGTCTGGCCGTTGTCCATGGCCCGGTCAATCCAGGGAATAAGGCTGGCCCCCAGGGGCACAGCCCAATTGTCCACGGGAAATCCCTTGGATCGGATGGTGTCGGTAACATTTTGGTCCAAATCCAGGATGGCCGAGGCAGGATTGTCCAGGATACCCGCTGCCTTGTCCCCGATATATCGCATCTGGGCGACCAGCTCTTCCATGTTTTTGGCACCGGACCCGGAAGCGGCCTGGTAGGTCATGGAGGTAAGCCACTCCACTGCATCGTTTTCAAACAGGCCGCCCAGGGCCATGAGCATGAGAGAAACCGTACAATTTCCCCCGATATAATTTTTAATCCCCCGGGCAAGACCCTCTTCTATCAGGTCATTGTTGACCGGATCCAGAACAATAAGGCTCTGTTCATCCATCCGCAGGGTGGAGGCCGCATCAATCCAGTATCCCTTCCAATTGTTCTTTTCGAGTTTGGGACGCACAGCCTCGGTATAGGAACCGCCCTGGCAGGAGAGAATAATATCCATCTCCATGAGGGCATCCACATTGTGGGCATCAATCAGGGCCGGGGCATCAACCCCAACAGCTGGTGCTTTCTGGCCTGCCTGGGAGGTGGTAAAGAAAATCGGGGTGAATTTTTTGAAATCATCTTCCGCCATCATTCTTTCCATAAGAACAGACCCCACCATTCCACGCCAGCCGACCAATCCAACTTTTTTCATCTTTCTATCCTCCCAAAACGATTGAACAATTTTCCATAAAAATTTTATTTATATCTGCTTTTTTTAAAAGATACCAGTTTTAACAAAAAAATCAGGACATTTCCTATTTAGTGCCGGCACAGTTAAAACATCGTTTTCTTTTTGACATATAATTAAAACTATGATTTAGCTACCATGAACACTATTTTTAAGGATTACTTCATCACACCCTCTGTGGAGGCATGAACAATGAAACTGGACAGCAAACTCGCCGGAACTCGACTGGCCCCCCACAATGCCAAAATCACCTGGCGGGACACCACCAATTTTGCCGCAGCAATCCAGGATGACAATCCCCTTTATTTCGATGACACAAGGGAAAACGGACTTGTCGCCCCTCCCACCTTTCCAGTGGCCGTGACCTGGCCCATTCTGAGCAACCTGGGCCGGTATATTGAATCAAGGGAGTTCCCCAAAGAGGTTCTTTTTACCCAGGTCCACTACACCGAACACCTCATCCTCCACCGATTGGTCCGGCCCGGGGATGCGCTGGACCTGACCGGTCAGATTGCCGCCCTCCTGCCCCACCGGGCAGGAACCCACGCCGTGATTGAACTCACCGCCACAGACAAGGAAAAAAAACCTGTTTTTACCGAATATATAGGGGCCATGCTCCGGGGGGTTGAATGCCTGGGGGAGGCGGGCAGACAACAACTGCCCTCCCTGCCGGAGTTTGATCCTCCCGATCCTCCTGATCCCCCTGGCGCCCCGGTATGGACTTGCAAACGCAAAATTGAACGATGGCTCCCCTATGTTTATGACGGGTGTACCCATATTGAATTTCCCATTCATACCTCCCCTAAATTTGCCAAAGAAGTGGGGCTGTCCGGAATTATTCTCCAGGGAACCGCCACCCTGGCCTTGGCAGTCCGGGAGATCGTCAACCGGGAAGCAGACGGCGATCCCGATCGGATTTCTCAGATTGCATGCAATTTTACCGGGATGGTAAAACCGGGAACAACCATTGAAATCAATTGCCTTGGATACAAGGAGCATTTCCATCACAGGGATATCTTTTTTAACGTACTCAACGCAGACAATAAACAAGCCCTTCGATCCGGATACCTTAAATTAAAAAAGGAGCCAGCATGAACCCACGACTTGCAACGGTAAACGATTATATTGAAAAATGGGCCAAAGAAAGGCCGGACCATGTGGCCATGATCCAGCACGAGGACAACAAAAGCCTTACCTACAAAAAATTTTATTCCCTGATTGACTTTTTTGCCCTGAAACTGCTGGACATGGGCATCCAAAAGGGGGACCGGGTGGCCACCCAGCTGGTTCTGGTGCCGGAACATCTCATGCTCATGTATGCCTGTTTTAAAATTGGCGCCATCATCGCGCCTCTGGATCTAAGATTAACAGAAACCGAAGTGGTCCGGGACATCAACAAAATCGAGCCAAAGGCCTTTTTCTTTCTGGGCAATACACCGGTGAAAGATTTCAGAAAAGTGGGGAAAGCCGTTCAACAGGGATGTTCTTCTGTTGAACACCTGGTCCAGTTCACACCGGATCCCAAGGCCGGAGATATCATTGACAAGGCTGTGAGCATCACCGCCCTCATGGACAAAAAACGATTGCTCTGGCTCAAGGTTGCCGATTTTTTCACAGGAGGCCTGAAAAAAGCCTATGCCCAGGTGGAGACAAGAACACCGGCCCTGATCATCTACACCACGGGCACCACGGGCGAGCCCAAGCCCGCCGTCCTCTGCCATGAAAATATCATTGTCCAGAACCAGATACTGGCAAAGGGATTTGGCTCTGATGTTGCCAATGACACCTTTACCTGCCTGGTCAATTTGCCCCCCAGCCATGTGGGATGCGTCACTGAAACCTTTATGACCACCATGTACCTGGGCGGCAAGGCCGTTCTGCTGCGGATATTTGACGCCAAGACCAGCCTTGAGGCCGTGGAACGCCACAAAGTGACCGTCATGGGGCAAATCCCCACCATGTTCCGGATGCTCTGGAACCTGCCGGAATACGACTCCTTTGACCTGTCCAGCCTTGAATTTGTGGCCTATGCCGGTGCTGCCGTGGACGTCAAATTCCTTGAACGACTGGCCACCATGGCTCCCAAATTCGGCACCGGCCTCGGTATGACGGAGAATGCCGGGTTTGCCACCTTTACCCCACCGGGCATTTCCATGGAAGAGATGGCAGGCCAGGTGGGCCAATCCTTTGATGACCTTGCCCCCGTCACAGTTCGAAATCCCATGCGAGAGGACGGGTCCGCAGGGGAAGAACTCCCGGACAACGAAGCCGGAGAAATCTGCTACCACCCGCCTGTTGTCTTTCTGGGCTATTTTAATCAGCCCGGGGAAACAAAAAAAGCTGTCTCCTCAGAAGGGATTCTCTACACCGGGGATCTGGGATATTTCCGACAGATGGACGGGTATCGGGCATTGTATTTATCCGGCCGGAAAAAATTCATGGTCAAACAGAAAGGCTATAATGTCTTTCCCGGAGAGGTGGAAGACCATATTGCAGCCATGAACGGGGTGGATCTGGTGGATGTGGTGGGCATGAAGCATTATCTGTTTGACGAAGCCATCTTTGCCTTTGTCCGGCCCAAACCCGGGCATGACCTGACCATGGAGGCTGTCCTGGCCCATTGCAAGTCCATTGCCGCCTATAAGCGCCCCTTGCATGTGGAGATCTGGCCGGCCGGCGAAGAGTTCCCCTTGACCCGGAGTACCAAGGTGGATAAAATCCGCCTCATGGAAAAAGCGAGTACCATCATAAAAGACTTAAGACAACAGGGGAAATGGGATGGCGGCCAGACCGAATAATACTCCAGACCATCCCCAACTGCCGGTGATGCCGGTTCCAGTGATGCCGGAAAAACTCAAGGACCGACTCTACCCCGTGGTGCTCGAACTGTTTTCAAGCCACGATTTCCACGGGGTCAATATCCGGGAAATAAGCCTGAAAAGTGGCATCAGCTCGGGCACCATCTACAAATATTTCAGGTCCAAGGAGCAGTTAATCTTTGCCATCCTGGATGAAAAAATCTCCCAGATCGGCCAGACCATGGAACGCCACATTGCCGGCATGGACAGTATCAAAGAAATTTTCAGGAAAGTGTTCTGGGTCACCTTTGATTTTTACGATAAGAATCCCGGTCTGGCCGTAACCGCTTTTATAACGGTCCCCATGCGCACCTGGATGAAGGACAAAAGCTATCGCCGGAAAGATGACCTGGTCCTGCTGAAAATCCATATTAGACGAGCTGTTGAACAGGGGAAAATTGATTCAAATCTCTCATTTTCCCAGATCATGGATGCCTATTACATGGTCTGTCACCGGTACATCCATAATTGGTATTATCAAGGCATGACCTGGAAACTGACGGCAAACTTTGATGATTTTTTTATCCTGTTCTGGAAAATGGTTATCCCGGAACCCGATCCCCGGGGAAGATAACCGGCAGGGGACTTTTTTCATTTAAGGAAGACAGCACAATGGAATTTGAATTTTTAATCAACTTTTTTATCAAAGGGATTGTGATCGGCTTCTCCATTGCAGCGCCGGTGGGACCCATTGGCATCTTGACCATCAAAAGAAGCCTTGATCACGGTCCTATGGCAGGGTTTGTCACAGGTCTGGGCGCTGCCACGGCCGATGCGGTTTACGGCTGTGTGGCAGGCTTTGGCCTTACCGTTATTTCCAATCTGCTTTTAGGGTTTCAAACCTGGTTCCTCCTTGCAGGCGGCCTGTTTTTATGCGGCCTGGGCATCTCAACCCTGAAACAAAAATCCCCTGAACGAGTGAAGGACGCCCCCATTTTCAAGGGATACATACCCGCCTATTTATCCGCTTTTTTTCTAACCCTGACCAATCCCATGACCATCATGGCCTTTATGGCCATTTTCGCAGGCCTGGGTCTTGGTGCTGCCCCAAAGGCATCTGCCGGAGCACTATCCCTGGTGATGGGTGTTTTCCTGGGATCATGCCTCTGGTGGATGATACTGACTTTTGGGGTGGGACTACTGAAACAACGACTGAATGCAAAATTCCTGGCATGGACAAATCGGGCTGCGGGGGTGATTCTCCTGGTCTTTGGGGCCTGGGCCCTGATCCGCCTGGTACCATAAAAGAAGATTTAAAGGTTTGGGGTCTGTCCGGCCCCGGGGAGCTGTTCACCGATATCCTGCCAGGAGGCACACCGCACCACCCGTTCATGGTTGATGGGCTGACCGTTCCAGGGCCGATCATACAAGGCCACGGTCACCCCCATGGTATTGGCAAGAAAAAGGGCCATTTCCCGGGAATCTTCCACGGCCAGATCATAGGTTCGCCGGCACAGTTCTTCCTTTGATATGGCAATGCCAGGATCATTTCCCGGCCTGTTGTACTTGTCCACCATGGTAAAAGAATCAAAGGGGACCCCGTGTTTTTCCAGCCATTCCAGGGAGACCTCCAGGGCGGATGTGGGACGGCCGGTGACAATTTCAATGCAATGGCCAGCATGGGACCAGTTTAAAAGGGCGTCAACAGATCCCTCCACCGCCTCAAACCCGAGAAGATGGTCGGGCTGGTGGATCAGGTCGAAAAAATAATGGAATTCATTCTCGGTCAGACCAAAGGATGCCCTCAGGTCAAAGGTAACAATCTGTTCAAACAGAACCTGTTTCCCGAATTCCCGGGCCACAATCCCCGCATAGGTATCCGTGGTTTTAGAAACCACATCATCCATGTCAATATATATATGTTTTTTCAGCATGTTACAATCCACAAAATTTAAAAATACCGTCAAAAATACCATCAACATTTCTTAGCTACCAATTCTACCGGCAAAGAGAATAGTGAACTTTACCAGGCATCGGCCACAATCACAAATCAAATATCCGGTAACACAGATGCCTCGACAGGAGACAGACGGCATACGGCATAGCTTGTGCCGGTCAGCATAAATATAGAATGCGCCGGGCCCGAAGGCCCGGCGCAAAAGAAGAGAATATATATTCTCAGCAGGCAGGTCTAGAAATTAATCTGCCATTTGGCACCAAAATAGGTGATTTCGTCCTGGTCCTGGTAGTCCACCATACCGACTTCAGGAATGACAAAAACGCCAGACGCAAGAGTGATGGGGGCCTGTAAATAATAAGACGCTACATCCTCTTTGTCCTCGGTGTTGATGTCTAATTCGGTTTTCATATAACCGTAACCGGCTTCAAAGGAAACCATTTCGTTGATCATATAGGCAGCAACCACTTCAACACCGTATGCATCATTGTCAATGACCTGGTTACCATTGATTTTGGCATATCCTTCCCCATCGTCATTTCCTGTGGTGTGGGAGGCAATGAGATTGCCCACATTCTGCCCGATAAAGGCCTGGGCCCCCAGGGAAAATGCACCGGTCTGGAATTTTCCTTTAATGATACACACGTAGGAGTCGATGTCCTTGGTATTATTATATTCAAAGGTGCTGTATCCACCGCCGATACCAAAGGCGAGATTATTCATGTCCATTTTGTAGCTGAGCTCTATTCTGGGAATGGTCACCTCGGTATTTGCATCGACAAGGACATTATTCATCAGATAGGTTGTGTCCGGAGAGACTGCCGCAATCTGGAAGTCACCGAATTTCAGCTTGACCTGTGCATGCCGGCCGGGATAAGCCTCGCCCCATCCACCCAGTCCGTTGTCTGCGCCGTACACCTGATTAGATACGGGCATGTACAAGGGGGTATAATCCTGACCAACCGTCAGTGAACCCGGTCCAAAATTCCATTCGCCATAGAGCAAACGGATATTGGCATTGCCTCCGGATGTACCGTATTCAAAGCGGCCAGTCAGTTCATCGTTGACATTTACCTTTGCGCCGATTCGTGAGTTGCCCTGAAGGGACTCGCTGAAAGTGGTGCTGTCGTCCTGATCGCTGTCTGTAAAAAAGGTTTCTACCCGGGCAGATCCATAGAAATTCCAATCTGCAGCAAAAGCCATACCTCCGTACAGCATAACCATTAATGCCGCGATCATACTCACTTTTTTCTTCATTTTTTTACCTTTCATAAAAAAATTAAAATTATTTATGCCGTATCCGGCATTTTATCCGGAACCCGACACGATACGCAATCACATATAGCCAGAATCGTGCCATAAAGATAAATGCTTGAAATAATAGATTTTTTTATGACTGATAATAAAAAAGTGCGGTATTTAATTCTTTTGGGTGCCAAATACCGCACAATCAAAGAAAAGGGGGGGGATCTAGCACTTTTCAGACTTACCAAAGGGGATTTCCAGCTTTTTCATCCTGCCCCTCAGGGTGGATGGATGAATCCCCAAAATAGCTGCCGCCCCATCGTCCCCCTTAATTTTACCCCGAGTATGGGCCATGACGGTCCGGATATGATCTGCCATGGCCGTATCCAGGCTTGCCAAGGGCAGATCCAGGGTCAGGGGCGGGGCAGAAATTTGAAGGTCTTCGTCTTTCAGATCATCCAGGGAAAAGGGGCTTGATTCCGGGGCCCCCATATGGCGAATCATCACCCGCTCCACGGTATTTTCCAGCTCACGGATATTTCCCTTCCAGGCATTTTTTTGAAAAAATTCCATAAATCCTGGCACCGGTGTCGGCAGATACTTAAACTTCATTTCTATCGCCTTTTTCTGTATGAAATAACGGACCAATTCCGGAATGTCCTGGTTCCGCTTTCTTAAGGGCGGGATGGCAATGGGGAACACATAGAGGCGGAACCAGAGGTCTTGCCTGAATTCCCCTTCTGCCACCATTTGTTCCAGATTCCTGTGGGTGGCCGCAATAATGCGGATATCGACGGGAATGGGCTTTACCCCGCCGACCCGCTCGATTTCCCTGTTTTGAATGACACGCAACAGCCGGACCTGTGCATTTAGAGGCAGCTCTCCGATCTCGTCCAGGAAGATGGTTCCCTGGTGAGCCTGCTCAAAGCGCCCCTGTTTCATTTCTGTCGCCCCGGTAAATGCCCCTCGTTCGTGGCCGAACAATTCGCTGTCCATCAAATTTTCAGGGATGGCACCGCAGTTCACTGTGATAAAGGGCCTGTTGGCCCTGGTCGATGACTGGTGAATGGCATTGGCAATCACTTCTTTCCCCACACCGGTTTCCCCCAGGAGCATGACCTGGCTGGACAGGGGAGCGACCTTGCGGACCTTTGTCATCACCTCCTTTAATCCGGATGCAGCCCCGATGATCTCATCAGATACCCATCCCCGAAGCCGCTGTTGCAGATCTTGGTTGTCCGCTTTGAGCATTTCTTTGAGACGTTCCAACTCCCTGTGCTGAAGCAGGTTGCTCAATGCCACGGCAAAGGGGCTGCTGAGCATGGAAAACAGCCGGGCATCCTCGTGGGTGTATCGGTCAACGTTTCTGGAAAAAACAGTTACAAATCCGATATACACCCCCTCCAAGGAAAGATTCATGGGCATATATGATCCGTCAACCATGCCCATGGATTTCCACCATTGGTACACAGCGGGGGGAAAATTGGACCAAGTTTTGATGGTAACGTCTTCATGGGTGTGTTCGATCCTGATACATTCGGCCACCTCTTCGGGAACATAGACCAGTTCGTCAAAGGGTTCCGGCATATCCGAGGCCCTGGAAACATTGTGAAGGGCCCTTTTTTCAGGGTCGAAAAATCCCATAACCATTCTGTCCACTGGGAAATGCTGATTTAAAAAAGTTTTGCACTGAGACAGCATTCGGTCTGCATCCAGGCTGCCACAGATTTTTGTGGTGGCCGTGTGGAAAAAATCCATATCCTTGTTTGTCATGTTGCCTTCGCCTGCATATAAAATCCGAATCGTGTCCGTCCGGAAAATAACTGCTCGTAATTATAAAGAATGCGTATTCTGCAGTGGTTCTTTTCTTCTCAGCGTAGTGATATAGGATAGAAGACGCTTTTTGGCAAGAAAAAACGGGAGGTGTATTTGAGATATGCCCAAAACAAGATTTCAATTTAGAATATACCCTTTGGCCAGGGTCTGGTAGTCTGTCACCTGTGATTGTATCCACTCAGGGCCGCGTTTGAGTTCCCGGGCCATGATCGTTGCCACCTCGGTTGCCATGACCATGCTGATCCTGGCATCCAGCAGGAGCATCCTTATTCTTCTGGACAAAAAATCTTCCACGGTCCGGGCCATTTCATGGCGGACAGCCCAGACCACTTGGGCCCGGGTATATTCGTAATCCGGATGCAGCAGTTGGCCGAGATCCGGTTCGGCCTGGATCAGGGCGTTGATGGCAGTTCGGTCAGCGCCGTAAAAATAACCCGGGGAATCAAAACGGGTGTTTTTTACATACCCGTGGATGGGCATGGTTTCGGTGACACACTTTCTTTCAGGCAGTCCTCCCACTATCCATGCTTTGTTGACCGTGTCTTCGGCCATCTTCCGGTAGGTGGTCCACTTGCCCCCGGTAATGGTAATCAGGCCGGACAGAGAAACCATAAGCCGGTGACTTCGAGAAATTTCCTTGGTACTCTGGCTCTGGCTGTCCTGCTGGGCCGCCAAAGGCCTTAGTCCCGCAAACACGCTGAGCACATCCTTTTTTTGGGGATCTTTTTTAAGATACTGGGCTGCGGTTGTCAGTATAAATTCGATTTCTTCTTCCAGGGCCCTGGGCTCAAGATGGATATCTGCTGTTTCCAGGGGGGTGTCTGTTGTCCCGACCACCACTTTGCCATGCCAGGGAACGGCGAACAGGACCCGGCCGTCCGATGTCTTTGGAATCATGATGGCGGAATCGCCCTGGAGAAATGACTTGTCCAGAACAAAGTGGATGCCCTGACTCGGTCTTACCAGGGCAGGTGCCCCGGCATCATCCATGGAAAGAATATTATCAACGAAAACACCGGTGGCATTGATGACCACACGGGAACGGACCCTATGATTTTCACCGGATTCCGTGTCCGTCACTTCAACACCACAGACAAGATTTCCCCTGTCTTTGAGAAGTCCTGTGACCGGCATGTAATTGAGCACAATCGCCTCATTTTCCACGGCGGTCTGGGCAAGGTTGACGGCCAGCCGGCTGTCATCAAACTGACCGTCATAATAGATGACACCACCGTTCAGTTGATGTTCATCCAGGTTGGGAATGGCCTTCATGGTCTCTTCCCTGGAAATTTTTTCAGATGGTCCCAGCCCCAGCCGACCGGCCATCATGTCATATACCTTCATGCCGATATTGTAAAAGGGTCCCTCCCACCAGTCGTAATTCGGGATGATAAATGCCTGGTTTTTCACAAGGTGGGGTGCGTTCTGGCGCAGCAATCCCCGCTCATGCAATGCTTCGAGCACAAGTGAAATATCTCCCTGGGCAAGGTAGCGGACACCGCCATGAACCAGCTTGGTGCTCCTGCTGGAGGTCCCTTTGGCAAAATCCGATTGTTCGAAAAGCACGGTTTTATATCCCCTTGATACTGCATCAACGGCAATACCAAGGCCGGTTGCCCCGCCTCCGATGACAACAATATCCCATTGTTTATCCGGTTTTTGCTTGAGTCGTTTGAGAAGAAAATCTCGCTGCATGTTGCTGTCTCCCTATTGATGTCGTCACTGGCTGGCCTGTGACCACCCTGCCGACAAGGTTATCCCCTATAGCATTTTCGATGGTATTCATCTCATTTAACTTCATTGGAGTCTACTTCAAATATAGGGGAAAAGCTATCATCAAGATAGTTATCTTCATGCAAAAGCTTTTTACGAAAATTTTTACAAAGAGGATACACAAAAACTGCTCTTGAAATATTTGTTCCATTTTGAGGATAAAAGCTATAACCGCTTGTTTTACCGATCTGAGTCCAATTCGCAGCACGATAACATGACCCTGTAAACCGATCAAGTTGAACAAAAGTTTCAAGCAATACTGGTTTGTAATTGTAACGTGCCTCCCAGTCATAAGGAAGTTGCCTTGCAATACCCCCCAGAATTCTGGATGCCAGGTTAGGCGATTTTACCCAAGGCAAAATTAGAAATCGCACATTATTCACAATGTATTTTAGGTTTGCCTCCCTCTGTTTTCTGTTCCATCCTATGAATTTATCGCGACTTGACAAAGACCATGAGCCCGCAGCAAACCCAATAGCCGAAAGAAGATGTTCCCCCCGAATTAAGTTTTGATAAAACTCGCTACTCTCACCTTGCATCGTATCCTTAGAGCGTGTTTTTAGAAGCGTATGTGTTTTTTGTATCCCTTTCCCCCCATATACAAGATATCTCATTTGTGCTCCAAACAATTGGGTATTGGATATGTAATGATATCCTTCAATAAGCTGACGCCACAAAGCAAGATCCTTGCTTGAATAGGCAGGGATAAATTGAATTTGCTCTATGTCGGACTGTGGGAAAATACGGTCTCTGGTATCAATTTTTTGGCATTTTTCTTGGCGTTTTTTTTGGCGTTTTTTTTGGAGGGATGATTTTTTATCGCAAGGTAGAGATCTTCGTGGTGGGGGTAAAAAAATTACATTGTCCATTCCCATGCGCTTTAAAATTGCAGCCATCTGTGATTTTTTGATTTTCCCGTTTGATTGATAGATACCAAACATTAAACAAATATTTTTTGCAATATTGTTCTGGTTGGATTCAGGATTGGATTCGATAAAATTTCTGATTTTTTGAATCTTCCTGGCCGAAAAATAGTGTCCAATATATTTCACACGGACTTGATCCCATTTGTCAGAGTTATCATCATACTGATCTTCAAGAACAGATAACAATTTTTCGACTAAAGCTTCACGAGAGGTGGGCTTTCGTGCGGGTCGATTTAAATAGTCCACTCCAGCCACAGCAAATTTTTTCATGCTGTCGATAATAGAATTGGGTGGTACGCGCAGGTCTATAACCATTTTTTCAACACTCTTCTTTTCCATTACGCCAAGAATAATTTTTGCTCGCTTTATTTGCCAAATACTGATGGTTCTGCTGTATGCAATTTTTTTTATACGTTCAAGATCACTTTCACGGGCAAGCATGCCATGAATTTTGTTATAAACTATTTCCTCTTCACGTTTATTCCTTTTAGAATTACAATTTTCTAGTTCCAGACAACGTAGCAATATACTCTCCTTTTCGATGGCGATTATTATATTTGAAAATTGTATCTACCAACCCCATGTGAACTTTATTAAATGCACTGGAATAACGCTTGCTCAACCATCGGTAATATTTTTCCATGCTTTTCATATTTTGTGGAAATACTATTTTTACCAGCGCATCTATGTCCTCATCCACTTGTTCGTTAAAAAAATTATCTAATATCGGCGGAGAACCGTTTATTATCGGCTGATACTGCTGCACAAACACATAGGCCCCGGGAAGAGACCGTAAAAACCGAAATCGTTCAACATCCTGGGCAAGTGTTGTGTTAAACCCATACATACAAACAAATTCCACATTATCTTTAGGCGTAAAACCGAATAAATTGTAATTTTTTTTAATTTGCTCAAGTCGTTTATTATCATTCAGGCTGAAATGAAAATTTCTTCTTGTAAATCTACTATTTGAACAATTGACCTTTTTGAGAAGTTCAGCCTTTTCCTTGTCAACAAGATTAATATCAAGGGTCTGGGTAAAATTGACCATAATGCGACTAGAAGCAAGCTCTTCTAAAAAATCATTTGCACTGGGATGAGATAAAAGATTATCATCCAACAAGATAAGTTTATCTCTTTTCCCTTGTAAAAGAGAATCCAAATCGCTCACTTGATGCGGTTTGCCTTCCTTTTCCGGAACAAGACAAAAAGGACAATTGAAGGGACATCCACGGGTAAGGAATCCAATTGCCCGGGTACCCAGTTCTGGGTAAAGCGTATAATCCGCCGGCATTTTTTCAATGTTTTGAGGAAGGCGCTTGCTAATATCCACTCCGGAACCGCCAAGAACAAGGGATTCACCATAAAACTTTTTAAGGTTTTTAACATATTTTGCTGAGCTGGATTTGTTAAAAATTGAACTGGCAAAAATTTTGTATGCTCCTTTTATACAAGTATCTTTAGATAACAGGATCACTTTTCTGCCCTTATCTTTATAATAACTGCTCAGTTTCATCAAAGCCAAATTGGGCAGTTTCCCATCAATATCAATAACAAAAATTGAACCAGGACTGATTCTTTTGGCCTGTATTTTTGGAGAATTCAGATTTGTTTCAGGAAGGTGTAACCGTTTTTTTTTCAATTGATCTGGAAGGCGCAAAATATTTTTTTCTGACAAGCTTACAATAAACTGCATTCTGGGCAAAAGGTGATCTAAAAATTCCATAATACAATGGGTCCGTTTTGGACCGGCTAGGATATCCGCCCGGTGAAACAAGATAACGCCCGGCATTTTAAGCGTATTTTCACAACTGGGAAAGGCATCAAGCAGGTGACGGCATATATCCAAAACAGGTAACAGAATTTTTTTTTGCCAGATTTTCAAGTTCAACCATTCATTTTCAAAATCAAACTCGGGCTCCAGCCATCTTGTACAATCAGTCTCCAGATATTTTCCAGCAGCTTTGGAAAGATCCTGTAACATATTTAAAGGAAGGAAACGCTTACATTTGATACCTCTATATTGCAGCTGATTCAAAAAAGCGATGGGATCTGTAAGTTTTGAATTTTTATCAAAAAGAGAATAAAAACGGGTCACCCGTAAAAAAGGATTATTAAATTCAAAATCATCTGTTTTAAAATGTGCCGACAATGTAGGGCCATATGCAAGAAGAAAATAATTTTTAAGCGAACTGCTGCTTTTTATTTTGCGTATATTGTCACCCTTTAAAATATTTTTAAATTCCTTATTTTTGAGATGCTTTATTGAACCATCTTTAAATAAAGAAATACCGCGGCTAAGCAGACTGTTTCTTTTCGGGCCTTCTGTTTCAGAATGCCTGGCCATGGTCACTTCAAGTGTTAGATGAGAATTATTTTTTTGACAAAAATTTTGAATCGGATACGGGATCTGCGGCGTAAACCGGGTTCCTATTAGAGATAGGACAATCAATTGTAAAAGTTCTTTTTTAGCAAAATCTGATGGGAGTAATGTCCATTTTAAGATTTTTTCTGCTTGTCTATTTATTAATAATTGGCCCGTCTGATTTTTTTTAGCATTTTCATAATATAAATTTAATAAATACATGTTTTATCGACCATTAACATTTTATAAATTCCCTGAATAAGCCTGATTCTTCATCAAGCGGGTGTGATAAAAAACATTTCAACACAGGGATAAGCGATTCCATGTGGTAAATCAATATTTAATCCATATCCAATTTTTATTTCCGTTTCAATTCAATATATTTGACGACCAGAAAAGATTTTTTCTTGCCTTACCAAGCCCAACCTGTTTGAATGCGGGCCATGAAAATTATCAATGCAAGATCAAAGCACCTCACTATTGAGCAGTTTTCTGCAACCGCCCAGGAGGCCTGGTGTCTTGTGGGAAGCAACCGCTCCGGGATTGAAGACTTTTTCATATTCCTGGACGGGAAAAGCCCAGGAATCCATGCCGACCTGATGGAGCTGCCCCAAAACCTAGGTATTATTTCTTTCAGTCGCCAGCAGGAAGTGTTTGAGGAAGAGCTAAAAAAAAATGACACTGATTTTCTGGACAAAATAGATCCCGGCACCCCTGCTGCTTCATTCCTAAAAGATGCTGAACTCCATGCAGACCTGATCAAAGCCCTGGACATGACCGATTCCATGGACAAGGGGTACCGGCAATTGAGCACAGGCCAGTCAAGAAAACTCATGCTCCTGGGCCAGATCACCCGGGGGGTCTCCTGTCTGGCGATTCAAGCCCCCTATGAAGGGCTGGACCCAGCCAGCTGCACGGAACTTGACAGTGCACTGGCCCTATTGCACCAACAAGGCATCGGGATTCTTATCACCGTGAACAACAGAGAGGACATCCCAAACTTTTGCACCCATGTGGGTCTGATTGCCCATGGCCGCCTGGACCTTATGGGACCCAGGCGAGATACCCTGGCGGCCCTGGAAAAAAAGTTGGACCAGGAAGGCCCGGATTTTCAGGTGTCAGTAAAAGAATTAATCCAGGACCAAAATATTGCCGAAACTCTCCGTGAAATCCCCGGATTCGGGTCCCCAAAAAAAGCCAGCGTCGCAACAGAGCTGGTTCGTCTGAAAAACGGGTCTGCCGGGTATGAGGGCAAGACCATCTTCACTGCCTTAAATCTGAGTATCCACACCGGCGACCACACCCTGGTAACAGGACCCAATGGCTGTGGAAAATCCACCCTGCTCCAGCTCATCACCGGAGACCACCCGGCCTGTTATCAAAATGATCTGCGCATATTCGGCACCCAAAGGGGGACCGGCGAATCCATCTGGGAACTAAAAAAAGAGATGGGTATTGTCAGCCCGGACCTTCACCGGAACTATCTTGTGCCGGGCAGTACCCTGCATTGTATTATTTCAGGCCTCTTTGATTCCATTGGCATCTACCAGGAATATACCCTCCAAAACGAACACCAGGCCATAAAATGGCTGGAGCGAACAGGACTTATTCAAGAAGCCCAAACCCCGTTTCGCCAGCTCAGTTATGCCAACCAGCGCCTGGTCCTCATTGCCCGTGCCCTGATCAAAATGCCCCGGCTGCTGATCCTGGACGAACCCACCCAGGGACTGGACGAATTAAACCGAAAGGCCGTGCTGGATTTTCTGGAACAGGTGGCACAGGAAAAGATGAGCACCCTCCTCTATGTCAGCCACCGCCAGGATGAGTTTCGGGATTTTTTCAAATATCAAATTCAACTCTGATCACACCCGGCTTTTTGAGGAACCCTTATCTTTTTCTTGCTGCCCGGAGCTCAACTATCCCCGTAAAAATAGGGACACCCAAAAACCCGGCCACACAATAGATCACCCCATTCCACCCGCCGTACTCAAACCCGAACCCGGCACCGGTAATCCCCAGCCAGCCGCCGGCATAATAAAACAACACATACAGGGAATTGGCCCGGCCCTGACTGTTGGCAAGTTTCCGGTTCAACAGGCCCACCGCCGTTGAATGGATGGTAAAAAACCCTGCACAAACCCCCAAAAGTCCTATGATGACTGCCGTCACCGAGGGGATCAGCAGCAACAGAAAAGAGAGACCCAGGATGAGACTTCCTGCCACCAGGGTATTGCCCCCGCCAAACCGGTTGCTGATCCTGCCTGAAACCGGGCCCAGAAAAATCCCCATCACATAGACCAGGTAAATCAGGGTGATCATTTCCGTGGAAAAATTAAAAGGCGGACCTGCCAGACGAAAAGGCAGAAAATTAAAAATAGGGGAAAACATGAGCAGGCCAGAGGCACCGCAGCAATACAATAAAAACAAATCTTTTCGTTTCACCAGGGTCAAAAAAGATTCTGTTTTATGATTGGCGGCTTTTTGTTCAGGGGTTTGACCGGGCAGGACGAAAAGTGCCACAAGGGTGGTAACCAGAATCAGACCAGAGGCGGAAAAGAAGGCATACCGCCAGTGCAGCGGCGGATGAATCCAGCCCCCCAACAGGCGTCCCCCAAGCCCGCCTAAAACCGTTGCCGCCACATAGGTTCCCATGATCACGGACAATCGTTTTTTGGGCAGGGTTTTGGACAGCCAGGCCGCCAGGCTTGTGGTCAGAGCCGGCAGGAATAGTCCCTGGACAAATCGGGCGCCCACCAGCACCCTGAAATCATGGGTAATCCCACAAACTATCCCGGCCGCGGCAACACAGATGCCGCCGGTGAGCAAAATGGGGTGAAGGGGGGCCTTGTCTGACAAATATCCGAAAAACAGATTGGATATCACGATGCCCAGGATGACAGCAGACACGGTCAAAGAAACCTGGACCGTGGTCACCCCAAATTCCGTCTGGAGAACCGGTAAAATGGGCTGAGTGATATAGATATTGGTAAAAGATGCCGTTACAAGCGCACATACCACCATCTGCAATTTAAATGTTCCCTTTTCCATGGGTCTGCTTTTCATGGGAACCCTTTAAAATAAAACCAATCTTTTGGCAATTAAAATATCGTATTCCCCTTAATAAAGCGCAAAGAAAGAAGAAAACCTCAAGGACTTGGAAATGAAGAGAGGTGAAAAATGCTCCCCAGAGGATTCTTTCCTTGACGGCCATCCTTTAACAATGCAAACTGAAAAATAAATCGCATTAAAATCAAATCAGTTAAACGTCCAACCCGTTAAACATCCAACATATTTTTCAAAGGAGCCAACCATGGGAAACTTAATTAAAGAAGATGATGACAAGGGTAGATTGCATATTGATACCCCTCTTATGGGGGAATCTCTTGTGAGCAAAAAATTATTAAAAACAACCGAATCCAAAGAATATTTCAGAATGCACCCGGATATCAATATTCTGAAAATAGGGGGCCAAAGCATCATGGACAGAGGTGCAAAAGCCATCTTTCCTATTTTAGATGAACTGATCAAACTCAAGGATGACTATAAATTGCTATTGATGACCGGTGGGGGGACAAGGGCCCGCCATGTATACAATATTGGCGTAGACCTGGGCATGCCCACAGGTGTTTTGTCCAAATTAGGAGATAAGGTTTCCTGGCAGAATGCAGAAATGCTCTCGGTTCTTCTGGCAAAACATGGGGGCGTAAAAATCGGCCATGGGGACCATCTGGAACAATTGACCATGTTCTGCAAGGAAGGGTATCTTCCCATCACCTTTGGGATACCGCCCTATGGTTTTTTTGAACATCCGGCTGAATTTGGTTCCATTCCTCCCCATAGAACAGACTGCGGCGCCTTCCTTTTAGCAGAAAACATCGGTGCCAGATCCCTTATTTACCTGAAAGATGAACGAGGGCTTTTTGAGAGTGATCCCAAAAAGGCAGGAGACAAGGCCAAGGATTTGAAATTTTATGATAAGATTTCCGTTGATGAGCTCATTGAACTGGATTTGGATGATCTGATAATAGAACGTCCCATTTTAAAAATGTTTAAACAGACCAAATGTTTGAAAGAGCTTCAGATCATAAATGCCCTGGACCATCCGGAATTAATTCGGGATGCCTTGGAAGGAAAACACGTCGGCACGATTATTTACAAATAAAACGCCCATAGCCGGCAGGAGGTTATAACCTCCTGCCGGATCGTATCGTTTAGCGAGAACCATCCTTTTTACCGGTACCATGCTCGGGCAGATAAACTATCTGGGCGCTCGTTTCAGCTGCAATGGCTTCAATCTCCGCCTCCCGAACATGCTTTGCATATAACTTGAGATCACTGCCAGAGACCCCCACAATTCTCAGCCGCGGTTTTTTCTCCCCTTTTTCAATTTTACGTCTTTCCCTTACAAATATTTTACTCATGATATCCCCCTATTGTTTGAATACTCTTGTTGAATGGAAAAATATCTCATATAATAGATATATAACCTATTAAACTATATATCCTTTAAGGATATATATCAAGGAAGTTTTTTATGACCGATAAGAAAATGCACAAACCAGGTTCCAACCGACAGGAAAGATATATTCAGGCCTCAATATTGCTGGGGTTAAACGCGGCACCCTCCTATGGGTATGAATTGATCTCCACCATCCAATCCTATGGATTCATTGAAGGAGATGCACCGCCGGGAATGGTTTATCGACATTTGCGCCAGATGGAAGAGGATAATTTTGTGCAATCCCAATGGGAAACAAAACAAGCAGGTGCTGCCAAAAGGATATATACCATTACAGATGAAGGGAAAGAAATATTATCAGTTTGGATAAAATTCATGGAAAACAAAGCCAAAAAATTAAATCATTTTGTTCAATTGTATCAGAATGCCACCAGCAAGACGCCTGAATAAACCGCCATGACCCTATTATGAATTAGTCATATCTGAATTAATGAGGGCGACCATGTTATCGACCCATTTCATTTTTGCTTTTTGAAGGGTTGGAAGAGGATGAAAATACTTATTTTCTGTCTCTGGTTTAAGAAGCCCGATACGACCTTTCGTGCCGGATACCTTGCTCAAACATCTCTCAATAAGCGGATCCAGGCCGGGACTGACACCCCAGGCGCAAACAACCGGCGACTGGACTTTCCTGTTCAGATGCCTTTGGAGTTCTTGTTTTCGCTCATCGGAAAACAGGGAGTGTGCTGTAAATCGAGTTCTCTCTTCAATATCCCGATACTGGGCCACAAAATTACCCCCTTTGGGATTCCTCAAGTCTGAAAGGTTCAAGACCCGGACATGGGACCAACCACAATACGCCATGACTCTCATGACTTGATACTGTGTGGTGTCTGGTTTCGTTGATACAAGGGAGGTGCAAAGATCCCCCGCCTGTTCCCCCAAGATAATATTATTCACCTCTTCCAGGGGAAGGGATGACCCCGGATTCATCATGATAAAAATGGCATCGGCCGGCTTTTCCAATAATAAATCAAGAGGGGAGGGTTTGTCTTCCTTTGTCACTATTTCAAGGGCGCTCCGACATTCAATTTGTTCTCCTGACCCTATGTCAATGGAATAAAAATGTCCAAATATCCCAAACTTTTTTTTGAGTTTTTCCGCAGGTAAAAATTCAAGCAATCGATGATACTCCTTAAATGGCAGGCAAACTGCGATCCAACCTGTCACCATTAATAAATTTAATAGTTTATTTTTATCAATCGCTGAGTTAATGAGTGATCAGCGAGTCTCTTTCCTCAGGGCATCCCTTGATGCCCTATCCACAAGGGTGAAAAGCCTGTCTATCTCATCTTTTTGATTGGAAACCTTATGACCGCACACCTTAATAAATTCACAGTCCATTAAATCCATTCTACGATAAAATTCCTGGTACAGCTCATAATTGGAAATTAGGTCCTTTTTCTTTGATTGATACCCATTTTTCTCAAGGCGATCACGCCGTCCCAACAGCCCGATGATATTTTGAGAATCCGTATACACCAAAATCCTTCGCCCCAGTGTTTTTGCATCGGCCATTGCCCATAACAGGGTCTGCAATTCCAATTTTGTCGAAGAGGTGGATTCAAATCGCCTCAATTTCACCCGGCGCCCCAGGGATTCCAGGGAAAGACCATTCTTTGCGACCATTAGATAAGCCCCATAGCCAATATTTGATTTCGGGTCCACACTTCCATCTGTAAATAATTTTAAATCCATAATAGTTGATGGTGTTATGCCATGGTAAAAATATTTTGCCAATAGGATGTTTTGAGTAGGATAAAATAAATGAGAAACAAAAGATAACCATTGACACGGTGGGCCGGATAACCGTATTTTTAAAAAAAATTATTGACAATCCATCATCCCGGAGGGCACAAAATGACACTAAAAAACTGGAAACTTTCTTTTTTTTGTTTAATCCTGGCAGGATTATTTATTGGGCCGACATTAAGTTTTGCGGGCAAACTTCAGGGCAGAGAAGAGATCTCCCTATACGGCGGTAAGTCCGGAAGCATTCTTTTCCCCCACCATCTGCATCAAAAAGTGGTGACGGACTGCCAGACCTGCCATGTTGATTTTGCCCAGCGAGAAGGGGCCCTTGAAGCCGCTAAAACATCAAAGGCCCTTAAGAAAAAACAGGTGATGAACAAGACCTGTCTCAAATGCCACAGGGCTTTAAAAAAATCCGGAAAAAAATCAGGCCCCACCAGTTGCAAGCATTGCCATACTAAAAAATAGCATTGCCATGAAAATACTGGTATCTCCAACCAAAACCATGAACCCCCGGCAATTTGGCCCGGATCAGCTGGCCTTTGCAAATGAAACCCTGAAAATTTTTTCTGGATTGTACGGGGTGTTGCGCCCCATGGACGGCATCAAACCCTACCGCCTGGATTTCAATACCCCTCTTCCCAGGGAATCCAAAACACTCAAACTGTTGGGGAAATTAAAAAACCTGTCTGTCCGTGCAAAACAGGCCAGGGGACTTTTTGCAAGTGAGATCATTCAAAAAAAAATTACCAATGTCAACGCCATAAAAAAAATTGCCCTGGCTGATTATGGTTATGCAAAAGTTCTTTCCAGCACAGCAGAATGGTTTTTTATCCGTTGATATATACGAGACAGACGTGTTCCTGCTATTATAAAATAGGTATAAAAAAAATATAGATGACAGCTATTGAAATTATGGAAAAAGGGGTGAGCTATGGCGGCATATCTTGGGGCAGTTGATCAGGGAACAACCAGTACCCGGTTTATTATTTTTGACAAAACCGGGAGCATTGTCAGCTCAAGCCAGATGGAACACGATCAAATCTGTAAAAAACCCGGCTGGGTTGCCCATGACGGCACTCAAATCTGGAAAAACACAAAAATTGTCATCCGGCAGGCCCTGGAAAAAGCAGGCCTTTCAGGACAAGATCTGGCCGCCATAGGCGTGACCAACCAACGGGAAACCGTCATTGCCTGGGACCGACACACGGGAAAACCATTGAACAATGCCATTGTCTGGCAATGCACCCGTTCCCATGAAACCTGCAAGGATCTGGACAAGGTCTATGGCAAGGACAGTTTTCGATCCAAAACCGGCCTGCCCACGGCCACCTATTTTTCCGGCCCTAAAATCAAATGGATGATGGACCAGATCCCTGAGATTAAAGCGGCAGTGGATAAGGGGGACGCCATTTTCGGCACCATGGACACCTGGATCATCTGGAACCTTACCGGCGGACCCGGCAAGGGCCGGCATGTAACCGATGTAACCAATGCCTCCCGCACCCTGCTCATGAATCTATCGACCCTGGATTGGGACGATGAAATTTTAGGGATAATGGGAATTCCTAGAACCTGCCTGCCCAAAATAGTCCCCTCCTCCCATCCAGAGGCATTCGGCAAGACAACAATTGACGGCCCTTTCAAAAGCCAGGTGACGGTGGGAGGTGCCCTGGGGGACCAGCAGGCCGCCCTTTTCGGCCAAACCTGTTTTGAACCGGGTGAAGCCAAAAACACCTATGGAACCGGCTGTTTTCTGCTCTTTAACACCGGCGCCACCATTAAATTTTCTGACCATGGGCTTTTGACCACAGTGGGGTATCAGATCGGCAATCAGGATGCGGTTTACGCCCTTGAGGGATCCATTGCCTATGCCGGTGCCCTGGTCCAGTGGGTCAGAGATAATCTGGGGCTTATCTCTTCAGCTCCTGCAATTGAAACCCTTGCCAACACAGTGGACGACAACGGGGATGTTTATGTTGTACCCGCCTTTTCAGGACTGTTTGCGCCCTATTGGCGATCCGATGCCAGAGGTGTCATTGCCGGGCTCACCCAATTTGCCAACAAGGGCCATATTGCCCGGGCAGTTCTGGAAGCCTGCGCCTACCAGACAAAGGACATTGTGGAAGCCATCAATCTGGACTTGAGACTGGGGCTGGACTTGAGACTGGGGCTGGACTTGAGACTGGGGCTGGACCTGGGACAAGGCATTGACCTCAAATCCCTGAAAGTAGACGGCGGCATGGTGGCCAACAAAACCCTGATGCAATTCCAGGCCGATATTCTCAATGTATCGGTTACCCGGCCCGGGGTAGCGGAGACCACTGCCCTGGGGGCTGCCTATGCTGCAGGGCTTGCCGTGGGGTTCTGGCCGGACACGGCAGCCTTAAAAGAAAATTGGCATGTCCATTCCACCTGGGAACCCGACATGGCCGATACAAAGCGGAATGAACTCTACAGCGGTTGGAAAAAAGCCGTTAAAAAAACCCTGGCATGGAAAGAATAAGCAGATTTACTTAGATTCCAAAACATGATAGGAACTCCTGAGCAAGCACCCCTCTGAATAAGTACCCACAGGAGTATAAATGGAAACACTGCATAGACCTATAATTGG
>Ga0307987_1000379_pt1 | contig 26766 bp, 16 predicted proteins | sample EllFjometagen181_FD_203157 | JGI IMG/M metagenome (GOLD analysis project Ga0307987, IMG submission 203157) | Marine microbial communities from Ellis Fjord, Antarctic Ocean - #181 | ecosystem: Environmental > Aquatic > Marine > Unclassified | place: Southern Ocean | collected 2014-10-08 | reverse complement strand
TTCTAGAAATGCACAGATGTATATGTATGAGAAACCCTAAATAAAGTACTTAATAGCTAAGTTTTTGATGTAACAAACCTTTTTGTTCGACACGGAGTGGTTAAATTGATATATTTTCAAATGAACAATTTTGAAACCGAGATAATGACACTTGAAGAGACTAGCAAGGCTAGTGCTACTGCTCTTTTGATGGAAAGTATGGTGAACAGGTCAAAGTATATATTATTGGAGATTTCAGCAAAGAAGTGTGCGGAGTTCCTCGTGTATGCCCCCTGTTATAAATGCCAATAAATTTGTATGAAAAATATTCTTAATAGTATTTATGTGTTTTTAAAGCACTCATTAGTATGGTTGAATAAACTATATGACTCAAAGTGGTTAGTCTGGTGTATAATAGCCGTTGGAATTTTTTTTCGAATTGCCAGATGGTCTCAAAACTTTTCTTTGTGGCTTGATGAAGCAATGATAACCTTGAATATTGTCAATCGAAACTTTTTTGAGCTAACTCAACCTTTAGACCATTTTCAGGAAGCACCAGTTGGATTTCTTTTTATTGAGAAGTTTTTTACAGTATTATTTGGGGAGAGTGAGTTAGTCTTAAGGCTGTTTCCTCTTCTGGCTTCAGTAGGTGCTCTTTTATTGTTCTATAAAGTTGCAAAGAAGGTTATAAATAAGAAGGCGGTTCCAGCCGCAATGATGTTATTTGCTATTAGTCCGGAATTAATACACTGTAGTGCAATTGTCAAACCATATTCCGGTGATGTTCTGGCATGTGTGGTTATTCTTTTTGTTGCTGCTATTTTATTTAAAGATAAAGTTTCCAGGAATGAAATGATATTATCTTTATTGGCAGTGTTATTTATTCCCTATTTTTCTTATACATCAATATTTGTAATCTGTGGTTTAATTGCAGGATTATTTATAAATACTCTCGTTAAACGTCGGAAAGAAAATTGTTTAACTTTAATTTATATTGTAATCACATTTTTAATAAGTATAGCTGTTTTTTATTTTTTTATTATCAGGTATAAGGACGATTCGGCCCTTGATATATATTGGTCAAGTTCTTTTTTGCCATTTCCACCGAGAAATTTTTCTGAACTGGCTTATATAATAAACGAAATATGCTCTGTTTTTAAGAATCCTCTTAATCTGACGATCTCTATATTTAACATAGGAATCAGTAGTGTTCTCGGTGTCATAACCTTATTGGGAGTTATTGTTGCCTTTTGTAAGAAAAGATATGTATATGCTTCGATTTTTGTTATCACACTTCTAGCAATTTTAACAGCTTCAGGATTAAAGCAATATCCATTTGCTCCAAGGTTGATTTTGTGTCTTATACCTATGTTTGTACTGTTCCTGTCAGAAGGTTTGGCATTTATATGCTGTAAGTCATATATGACACCTGTTTTTATTATCATATTAGTGCTGCTTACTAGATTGCAATGGCATGAAGGATTATACAAAACTACGCATAAAAGATCCCGTGAAGATATTCGCCCAATGATTAAATATATTATTGAGAACAAGAAAGATGGCGATAAAATATATGTATATTTCAGAACAAAATTTGCATTTAAGTATTATGCAAAAAGGTTTAATATTCCTGAAGAAGATTACTATATCGGAATTAACTACACAATATCAGATGATACATATATGACCGACCTAAAAAACTTGCAGGGAGCAGATGCTGTATGGGTTCTTATGAGTCATTATCATAATAAACCTAGATACCTTAATCCTCTTCTTGATACATTAAAAAAAGATGGAGAGCGTCAGAATCAACATTTTCATCAGTCAAGAGATGCACAGATGTATATGTATAAGATTACTAAATAAAGGACTTAATAGCTAAGTTTGATGTAATAAACCTTTTTGTTCGACATTGAGAGGTTAAATTGATATATTTTCAAATGAATAATTTTAAAACAGAGATGAGGAGACGAAAATGACAACAAAGATATTATCAGGCCATTTGATTGCAGAGAATATTAAGTTAGCTATTGTAGTTAGCAGATTTAATGATTTTTTTACAAAACAGCTATTAGGTGGAGCTATTGACTGCATTGAGCGTCATGGAGGAAAACAGGAAGATATAACAGTTGTTTGGGTACCTGGGGCAAATGAGATTCCAGTTACATCAAAGAAACTTGCAGCATCAGGGAATTTTGAAGCAATTATTGCTTTAGGAGCTGTTATTGACGGTGCAACACCACATGCTGATTTAATCAATTCTCAGGTTGCGAAGTCGCTTTGTGCACTTTCTGTAAGTTCAGAAATACCAATAATTAATGGTGTTATTGCTGCTCACAATCTAGAACAGGCAATTGAACGATCAGGAACAAAAGCAGGTAACAAGGGGTGGTCAGCTGCTCTTGCTGCAATTGAAATGATAAACCTGTTCAAGTTAGTTTAATGTAATGAGTTCAAACCCTATTAATAGACGTCAGATTCGTAAATGGGCATTACAGATGCTGTTTCTTTTTGATGTAACAAAAGTTGCTGATTTCAAAAAAAGTATTGCAGATGATTCTCTCTTAAAGATGCTTTATTCCGTAGAGCTTGATCCGGATATGGAGAATGATTTAGATTTCGATGACCTCCCTCAAATAGAAGATAATAACAAGCATTATCTTTATGAAGTTATAGAGAAGGTTGCAGATCATAAAGAAGAAATTGATACTCTTATTGACGAAAATAGTAAACAGTGGGATGTTCAAAGACTGTTAAAAGTTGATGTAAACATCATGCGTTTAGCGATTGTTGAAATGATGTACATTAAGGAAGTTCCTGGTGTTGTTGCAATTAATGAAGCCGTTGAATTATCAAAGATATTCTCAGATGATAAATCTGCATCATTTATAAATGGAGTTTTAAATTCAGTATGGCAAAAGAGTGTCAAATAGCAGACGATATCAAATGGATGCAACTTGCCATATCTGAGGCAAAAAAAGCTGAAGGAGATACGGCACCAAATCCTCCTGTTGGAGCTGTAATTGTAAAAGATTCAAAACTTGTTTCAACAGGTTTCCACAAAAAGGCTGGTCTGCCTCATGCTGAAAGAGAGGCAATTGCTGCCGCTGAAGATTTAGATCAACTAAAAGGTGCTACAATTTATGTTACACTTGAGCCATGCTCAACTACAGGTCGAACAGGTCCTTGTACTGAAGCAATAAAGGATGTTGGCATATCTAGAGTAGTTTTTGCAGTTCTTGATCCTAACCCAGAACATTCAGGACGAGCAATTCCCATTTTGGAATCAGCAGACATAGAAGTTGATACGGGGGTTCTTGAAACTGAAGCTACATCTTTAATTGCTCCATTTTCTAAGGTTATGCTTAAGGGGCTTCCATATGTAACACTGAAGATGGCAATGACAATGGATGGTAGAATTGCAGATAGGGATTGTGGTTCAAGATGGATATCCGGCAAGTCAGCTGGAAGCATGGTTCAGAAGTTAAGACACACTTGTGATGCAATACTTGTTGGTGCAAATACTGTTGTTAAAGATGATTCTCAGTTAATATGTCATGATGATCCTGAAAAATTTCGAAAACGTATAATTCTTGCCTCTTCCAAAAATAAGATGTCATTGAATTTGAATATTTTTTCAGAAAATCAAGACAGAACAATCTTAGTGGTTGCTGAGAACTTAAGAGTTGATTGGCTAAAGGATTATAAGAATACCGGTGTTCAGGTTCTGGAAGTTTCTGATGAGTCAAATGGAAATCCATCCTTAACATGTGCATTGGAGCGGTTGGCTAAACAGGGTGTTACCCATATTTTATGTGAGGGTGGGGGGCAAATTGCGGGAGAGCTGATTGCTTCTGATCTTGTTGATGAGTTTATGTTTTTTGTTGCACCTAAATTTTTAGGAGATGGCGGCATTTCTGTTCTAGGCGGTAAAAGTTGGTTGTTGAATGAATGTCCGGAGATTGTTCTTAAATCGACAGAGATGGTTGGGGATGATGTTTTGATTAAGGCGGTTAGGAATAATGGTTAATGGTAAATGGTAGGGAGAGAGACGCGATAAATCTCGTCTGTACAGAGGAGTAGAGATGTTTACAGGATTGATTGAGAAATTGGGAAAGATTACTAATGTCACCAATAGAGGTGATGGTTATATCATTGATATTGAGCATTCATCTTGGGATATACCAATAAAAGCTGGTGATAGTATTGCTGTCTGTGGGGCATGTTTAACAGCAACAAACATTTCTGAAAAATCATTTTCAGCAGATATGCTCACCGAAACAGCAGAAGTGACAACGTTGAGCAAGAAAAAGGTAGGGGATGTGGTTAATCTTGAGAGAGCAATGGCAGCAGGTGGAAGGTTTGGAGGACACTTTGTTACTGGTCATGTGGATGGTGTTGGACGTATTGCCGAAATAAAGAGTCTATCTAAAGACTATGTGGTTAGTGTTGAAGCTGATAAAGAGTTGCTTGATGGAATTGTTTTGAAAGGGTCAATAACTATTGAAGGAATAAGCTTAACAGTTGCTAGAATTGACAGTAGGTCGTTTGATGTTCATATAATTCCAACAACCTGGCAGGAAACAAATTTATTCGATCTTGGCAGTGGATCATTGATTAATGTTGAAACAGATATGATTGGCAAATATGTGAAAAGGTTTATGGAAAAAAGTGAATCTTCAATCAGTATGGAAAGTCTGAAAAAGGCGGGGTTTTAATCAATTACGAATTACTAATGACAAATTACGAATGCGAAGACATAAGGAATTGTGAATGCTAAATGCTTACGTACGAGAATTCGGAAATAGCAGGGGCGAAAGATCTTTCGCCCGTACACTTTAGTTAAGGTGGACATTGATATGTCTGCCTTTTTTGTTTTGGAAAGTTATTTTTTCTTTTTTAATTTTTGTTTCTCCATCCAAGCAAGAATCTCTTGTTGAGCTGATTCTTCAATAGTTTCTAAGTGAGATTTTCGGTGTTCTTTTTGTGTGTGAGGAGATTGAATTATTGTCTCTTTTGCATTACCTTGTTGATCAATCTCTATTATTTTTTCAGAGGATTTATCAGGTGTAGCCTGTTTAGACTGTGCCTGCAGTCGTTTTTGTCTTTCAACTTCCACAGAGTGATTTAATTGTTCAATTTGCAAATTCATGTTTTGAATTTCAGCCTCTGTTTTTTTGATCTGACTATTGAGAGTGCTGATTGTCTGGTTGCATGATTTGTTCAGCTCGTTTGCTTTATGGTTCTTTTCAAGAAGAACATTATGTTCGTCTTTGAGCTTTTCAATGTTTTGCTCCAGCCGTGTCTCACTTGTTTTGAATTGCTTGATTGTTTGAAGTTTATCTTTTAACTCTTCTGAAGTTTCAGAAAGTTTGTTTGTACTTTGCCTGATTGTTGAAGTTTGCTCACCAATAGTCTCTTCTGCTTTATAAAGTTTTTTGTTAACCTTTTCAATCTGTTTGTCAAACTCTTTGTTGCTTTTCTCTAAATCTTGTTCGGCATGTTGGAGCTGTTTGCCTGTATCTTTTAAATCTTTATTGAGATTTTGATTGAATTGTTGCAGATCGTTAATGTTTTTTTGTGCTTTATCAATCCGGCTCTTATATGTTTGAATCTCATTTTCTGTTTGTTCAAGCGTCTGAGCTACATTTTCTAGTTTAGAATTAAGACTTTGAATTTCCTCATCGTTATTTAAAATTATTTTTTCCAACTTCTGAATATCTGTCTTAAGAGTATATAGATCTTTTTGAAGAGAACTGTTTGACTGTGTAAGTTCATTTATATGACTTATGTTCTCTTGATTCATTTTTTCAAGTTCATGTTCATGTACTTTTTCTTTTGAAAGACTATTTTTAAGCAGATCAAGATTGTTTTGCAGAGTAGTATTTGTGTTTGTTAAAGTTTTGTTTGATTCTTCCAAACTTTTATAATCTTGTTCCGTACTACTCTTCTGTTTTTCAACTTCTTTTTTATCTTGTTCAAGAGTTTTAATAATAACTTGTAAATCAGATATGTTTTGATTTAAGATGTTGATATTATTATTTTTAGTGCTTGATTCCTTTTCAAGTTTTTCTAAAGAGTCATCCTTTTCGTATGTTTCAACCTTTTTTTGTAAAGCATTAATTTGATCTTGTAAGGCTGTAATCTGAAAGTTTTTATTTTCAATGTCTTTTGCAAACTTTTTATTTATTTCTGTTATGGTTTTAATCTGTTTTAGACTTTGAGCATTTTCTGTCTGTTTTTTCGGTATTGGAGAGTTTACAAGATTTTGTATTTCACCAAGTGTTGTACCTTTTGGATGAGTGTTTGAATATGCAATGCTGCTCCATGTTGTAACACCATCCTGAATCATTGTTTTTATTGTGCTTATATTTACAGGTCCATATATACTATTGTCCGGCAACAAGATGTGCCAGCTTATTTCCAGTTCCTCCATTGTTTCGGCATGTAGCCAATATTGTTTGTTGTAGGAAATTTTGCTTTCTGGTGGAATCCGTCCATCAAATGCCCATTTTATGAGAGTTGCTTTATCAATTGGTCCGTATACTTGATTCTCTTGTAATTTTAAATACCACATATTAATTTGATTGTCTTGGTTGGTTATTAAATAATTTGAGAATACTAGCATTATAATTGATAATTGACAATTGAAAATTAAAGAACAATGGCTAAGATCCCAGTTTTTTTGTTGAACCATTTCTGTCATCGGGGACGATGCCCCTCCCGCCTTGCAATTTAATGTTATCTTGCCAGCAGAGAGGAGTAACCCCTCCGATAAAGTTCTAAGGTATCTAAGGTAGGCCATTCGTTGCACTCATTGCTGTCGCACACGGCCGCAGGAAGTGAGGTTGGAGCTTTGCGACAGAAATGGAACATAGTGTAATGTCCGACCTCCAGCCTAACTTCCCTTTGGTCGTGAGAGATATATGCTTAGACCATAGAACTTAGAACTAAAAAGAGTAGGTTTGGAAAGAGCATAAAACTTTTTACAGAACCTAGTATAATCTGAGGAAAAGGCATGGAAATAAGTTTAAACACTTGTAAAGAATAATAAAATCTAGTATTATTTAACCATAGTTATTTTGCGAATTTTAGAATTAAAGAAAATGGTGATAAAAACATTATGATAGATGTAAAAGTTTCAGATAAAATAGCAGCCTTACAGATTAAATATAAGAATGAAGATTGTCATTCCAAATGGGTAACCAAATTGGCTCTACAGCTTTTTGATTATGTTGCTGAAGATTGTGGGTTTTCCAAAAGAGATAGAAAAATTTTAGAGACAGCATGTGCTTTACATGATGTGGGGTATTCAGTCAATCCTAAAAAACATAGCCTTGAAAGTGCAAAGATTGTTGTGAAAGAAGATATAGGCAAGTTTAGCACACAGGAGTGTGAGCTGATTGCTGCTATTATTCAACTTCATCCTAAAGGTTTGAAAAAGGTTTTAAAGAACCCTTATGTGAAAGTTGCTCATGATAAGACAAAAACTTTGGCTCTGGGGTCTATATTAAGAATTGCTGATGGGTTGGATCATGGACATGTTCAGGATACAGATATTGTTGCAATTAAGAAGAGTTTTCAATCAATATTAGTACAGACAGAGAGTTCATGGTATCCTTGGAACACTATATGGGCCGATCAGAAAGCAGATATATGGCGATCCATTATGCCATCAGGTATTAATTTCACACAGAATGAAATTGCCACTAAAGGTTCTTTCAAAGGACTTATGTTTAAAGATGACACAACGGTGTGTATGATGAGAAAACTATTGTACACACAGTTTCGATTCTTTCAGCATTACTGTTATGAATTGCTGGATGACGAGGATAATGAAGAAAATTTGCATGAGCTTAGGCTTGCAACTCGTCGTTTTGGATCTGTTTTACATCTTTTTCCTGTGCTTAGTGATGCCGTAAACTTTACTGAGATAGATAAACAACTGTTAGATTTTCTTGTAAGACTTGGGATTGTCAGAGATATTCAATTATGGGTTATTGAGTTGGAGACATTGCAGGATAAGAAAAGTTTTAAAGAAGATGGGTTGCTTCCAAATTTGTTGGAGAGTGCAAGAACCATAAAAGGTGTTAGGAATTCTTCATTGCGTAAACTACTTAAATCTAAAGAGATTTTAGATTTATCAGATAATATAACTAATTTGTTAAGAATTGAAATGCCTAATATTGCTAGAGATGAGAGTATGGTCGGAAAGGCTGATGAATACCTTAAAAAGCAACTGGAAAACAAGTTTAATTCTATTTTAGAGGAAGAGCAAGAGTTGAATAGAGAAGACTCTGAATCACTTCATGTTTTTAGAATAAGCTGCCGTGAATTAAGATATTGGATGGAATTTTCAAATCCTGTTCTTTGTGACATTAGATGGAAGAGGGTTGGCAAATGTATGCAAAAAATTGCTACAGCACTTGGCGAGGTGCATGATTGTGATATACGAATGCAATTCATTAAAGATGCGAAACTCAGGGCTTCAGATGAGTTAAATGAATATTTGACATCAAAACGTATAAAGGAATTTAACAAATTCGAAAAGCAGTGGAAGAAAGTTAATAAATAAATTCGAAAATTCGAAAATGCGAAAATAGTTGAGTTCCGATTAGCAACATTTGTTGGGTTTGGTTTTCATGTGAGATTTTGTACTCGCCTAATATCTTGCAATACATAAGAAGGAAATATAAAATATGAAGAAGATTGTGGAAGAGTTAAAAGAAAAAGGCATTATGTTTTCAGATGGTGCATGGGGAACGATGATGCAGGAGAAGGGGTTGCAGCCAGGTGAGTGTCCAGATGAGTGGAGTCTGTCCCATTCCGATGAAATTTATTCAATTGCTAAATCATATATTGATGTAGGTTCTGATATGGTTGAGTCAAATAGTTTTGGAGCAAGCTCTTTTAAACTTGCACACTATGGCTTAGAAGATAAAGCATTTGAAATCAACAAAGCAGCGGCAGAATTGTCAAGAAGAGCTGCCGGAGAAGAGAAACATGTAATTGCATCTATTGGACCAACTGGAAAGTTGTTATTAATGGGGGATGTAACTGAAGAAGAGCTTTATGATAGTTTTAAAGAACAGGCTTTGGGACTTGAGGCTGGTGGAGCAGATGCTTGTTGCATTGAAACATTTTCAGCACTTGATGAAGCTACAATTGCAATAAAAGCTGTTAAGGAAAATACAGACTTGGAAATAATTTGTACCTTTACCTTTGAAGTGACTGTTAATGGTGATTATCGAACCATGATGGGGGTTTCTCCAGAGCAGATGGTTGAAGACATTGTTGCGGCAGGAGCTGATATTGTTGGAACTAATTGTGGTAATGGTATGGAAAAGATGGCAGCTATTGTTAAGGCAATGCGTGCATATAATGCTGAGATCCCAATTTTAGTTCATGGAAATGCCGGGATGCCTCAAAATATTGCCGGTCAAGTTGTTTTTCCAGAGACGCCGGAAGAGATGGCGAAGAATGTTTTAGATGTTATCAGTGCGGGAGCTGATATTATAGGTGGGTGTTGTGGTACAACGCCTGAACATATTGTGGCAATTCGAAAAATTGTAACTGCTGAAAGGAATTCCGCCTAAATTACTACGGTTTAAAAAAATGGACAGATGTGGGAAATCTCAACAGGTATTGGGATAATATTTCTAGGGTCTAAGTTGCTCGATTAGGTGGACAGTTGCAAAATTACAAAATACTAATTAAATGTAAGAATTATAGGGTGAAAGCCCTCGTTTATTTATGAAAAATATAAAAATAAAAATTAAAAGAAGTATGATAAAGAAGTATAGTTTAACCTTAGTAATAGTTTTGTTTGCTTGTTCATTACATGCAAATGTTAATACAAATAAGCCTTCAATTGTACCTTTAGACTATTATCCGAAGATTGTAAAATCTTTTGTAGCCCAATTTCCTAATAGTCATCTTTCTAAGTATCCAGTTAATGATCTTATTTCTTCAAGAGGTTGGACAAACTATCTTAATTCATATGATTACAATCATGTCTATTTTCTCCAATCAGATATGGATATGTTTTCTAAATATATGTATGACCTTGATGACACATTACGTGTTGGTAATCTTGATTTTGCATATATGGTATTTAATGTTTTTAAAGAGAGACTTGCCAATCGATATGAGTATGTTGGAGAGCTTTTAACTAATGGGTTTGACTTTACAGAGAATGACTATTGGACATGGAAAAGACATGATTCGCCATGGGCAAAAGATGAAGCAGATTGGGATAGTATCTGGAAAAAGAAAATAAAGAATGAGTACCTTGCTAGTATTGTAAGTAAAGAATTAAGAGCAGAAAATATTACTAATGGTGTTGATGTTGCTGAATCAAAAGATTTGAAAAACTCTACTACGAATGATGTGGTTGCATCTACATCATCAAATGTTACAGACCTTGTTAGTGACACACCTTCCATTGAAGATGAGGTTGCATCGACATCATCAAATGTTATAGACCATGTTAGTGCCGCACCGTCCATTGAAGATGTGATAAGTAACAAGTATAAGCAGTATCTCACGGTTATTGATGACAGTGATTCCGAATATGTTTTACAGAAGTATCTGACATCTTTTGCTATGGCTTACGACCCGCACTCTTCATATATGGCTCCTTCGTCATATGAGGACTTTTCAATTGAGATGAATCTTTCTCTTGTAGGTATTGGTGCTATGTTGAGATCAGAAGATGGTATGGCCAAGATAGTGAGTATTATTCCTGGTGGTCCTGCCGATAGAGATAAGCGTGATATACAACTTGTGCCTGGGGATAAGATTGTTGCCGTTGCACAAGGCGATGAACCGGCAGTGAGTATATTGCATTGGCCTATAAATAAAGCAGTTAAACTGATCAGAGGCAAAAAAGGGTCTAAAGTTGTTCTAACTATTATTCCTGCAGATGACCCGACAGATATCACAACAAAAAAAGTGGATTTGATTAGAGATGAAGTGAAGCTTGAAGAACAGGCAGCTTCCATGGAAAAAATTATTGAAGTTGATGATCATGGAATAACCAATGTGATTGGTGTCATAAAGGTTCCAGCATTCTATGCTCCAATGGGGTCAATTGAGGGGGTTACTAAAAGAACTGTTTCCGAAGATGTTGCTAAATTAATCAAGGAATTTCTTGAAGAGGACAAGCCAAAGGGGTTGGTTTTGGACTTAAGAAATAATGGAGGTGGTTCACTGCTTGAAGCAATAAACCTTACAGGTTTGTTTATTGAAAGCGGTCCAGTTGTTCAGGTACGAGAAACCTATCATGTGTCTGTGCTTAGGGATAGAGATCCCAGCGTTGATTATGATGGGCCAATGATTGTTCTCGTAAATAAACTTAGTGCATCTGCCTCTGAAATTTTTGCAGGAGCACTTCAGGATTATGGTAGAGCATTGATTGTTGGTGATCGTAAGACACATGGTAAAGGAACAGTTCAAACAATTTTAAAGATGGGTAATGAAAAGTTTGGTAGAATTAAAGTTACCACTGCAAGTTTTTATCGTATATCAGGTGGGTCAACGCAGCTTAAGGGGGTTATTCCTGATATTATAATGCCGTCTTACCTTGATTATATGGATTTGGGAGAGGATCAACTTGATAATGCACTGGAGTGGTCTAAAATTAATTCAGCCACCTATATGCCACAGACGAATGTTAGCCTAATGGTTAGTGACCTTACCAAGTTGTCAAATCAGCGAATTGAAAAAGATGAAAAATTTCAGGATTTTCTACAACTGCTTGAGCATGCAAAAGAGATGCAGGAAACAGTTGCCATTCCTCTAAATAAAGAAGCTAGAAAAGCACTCTCACGTCGTGAAAACGAGATTAAAGAAGTGAAAAAGAAAAATCTTGGGGCAGATTTTGTTGGGGAAGATAGAGAAGATGAATTTGTTGAGAAGGATGAAGATTTGGATATCGTTGTTAAAAGTGATAAAAGAAAGTTTGTGGAAGAGATTGATGATATCATTCTTAAGGAATCTATTTTAATTCTTGATGATATGATTGATATCTCAAATGATGAAAACTATTTTAAAGATAAACTGATTCAACAATATGACATAAAAGTGGAAAAAGAGAGATCTTCCTTAAGGCAGTTTGTTGATGGGATTTTTCTTTGGCTAAAGAAAATATGGAGCTGGATTACAAGAAACATATTTAGATTATGAGTTTTTCTATAACAACTGATATTATAAATGAAGAATATTTTTCAGGAGAATTAACTAATAACCTTGGTAAGAAACATGTTTTCAATTATTTGAATAATTTGAGTTTGCTCAATGATGATGGTATTGAAGTTCTTAAAACGGGCCGTAATTCAATATATAAGATTTCTCTCCGTGGTTCAGGAGAGATGAATCAATATATTGAATGTGCTTTTAAACATTTTTCAAATCAGGGATTAATCCAGCGTTATAGATCTTTGACTAAAGGGTCAAAAGCTAAAAGAACATGGGTTAACTCTATTTATCTTGCAGAAAATAGAATTGGAGTTTCATTTCCGTTTTTGTTTGTTGAGATGAAAAATGGAGAAGGAGTATTTGTTTCTGAGTATTTGAGTAACAGAGTCTCTTTTAAAGAGAAATTAATTGATCTGTTAAGAAATAATCCGGATATTGATGTTGTGGCGACTCTACTTCGGAAAGTTGCTTTTTCCATTCGATTAATGCATGATGCAGGTTTCCAACATAATGATTTAGGAAATCAGAATATTCTTTTGAAGGAAGAGGATAATGGAGATGTATCTTCGGTTGAATTTATAGATTTAAATAGGGGATATATAAGAGAAAAACTATCAACTAGACAGGTTGCTAGAGATTTGTCCAGACTGAAGCTGCCTGGAGAGTTAAGAAAATTATTTGATGAATGTTATTTTATTGATAAAAAGAAATCTTTATTGTATAGATTTACGTTAAGTTTATATTTGTTCTCTTTTTCTTTGCATACTCGGTCCAGAAAATATAGGCATCCTATAAGAGAACGCAGAATAGCAAAAGAGAGATCTGGATATATTGGATATCCTGAAGAGATTTTCTTAATGAAAAATGCTAAAAAAAAATAACACTTTATACAAGATAGATAGCTAAAATATCAACATCTGTATTATAAGAATTTTAAATTATAGTTAGGATTAAATATTATGAATGATGAATTAGATAATTCAGAAGAATCAAAAGACAAGTTAACGCTCGCCAAGACAAATTCATTAGAGAGAGAGTTGAACTCTACACTAACAAAGGCCGTTCACGAAAAGTATGGTTCGGAGGCGGATCTTGATGAAATAGCAAGACAGAAAAGACGAAATAGGAGAATAAGGTTCTTTTCCTTTCTTGTTATTATTGTTGCTATTCTTATTGCCTTATTAATTTGGATTAAGCAGGGAAACTTTTCCGGCAAAGATCCTAAAGTTTATAAAGATTTGGTAACTTCCATAAGTAATTTTACAGTAAAACCTAATGCGGATGATAATTTGAAAGATATGGCTTTGGCTTTAGCCAAGTTTTCTGCAATATCAAAAGGGACTGATAATGATGTTTTAGCAACAGGTTATGCCGTCTTTGCGGTTCAGGAAATAAAAGCAGGATATGTTGAGCTTGGAATTGCGGATAGTAAGAAAACAATAGCAAGCTTTCCTGAAGCACCTTGTGTAGAGCATTTAAACAAGATTGTAACAGGTGTTATTTGTGAAACCTGCCACGGTACAGGTGTTATTCTTGAAAGATGCGACTTGTGTAATGGAAGCGGCCGTTGTACTAAGTGTAATGGCAGAAGGGTTATGGTTACCTTGTCAGGCAAAGAGATCAAATGTAATCAATGCCATGGAACAGGAAGATGTCCTCGTTGTTTAGGTCGAAGAAAAATTGAAAAAGAGTGTAAACCATGCAAAGGTACAGGGAATGTTTTTGATGAAAGAATTTTTAATAGAGAATCGACTAAAATAATGACTAAGGCTATAAGCAGTTCGGCATATAGTCATACCAAGGCGGAAGTAATTGATTCTTTGAACAAAATGCAGAAGAGAATGAATAAAAAGAATAAGAAATAGATGTGATTTTTGTTGCACGTAGTAGATGAAGCGTATTAAGATATAAGAATTAGGATTTAAGACAAGACAAATCACGTCTGCACGAGAGTAGGTTTGTGTTTTTGTAGAGATGAAATTTATTACGTCTCTAAAAATTGGCTTATCAAAATTCAAAGAAAAACAAAAACGAAGTTAAGAATTTTAAATTGTGAATTGACTTATTTTTGTAAATTCTTTATAATATGCAACTTATATTAGAAAATAGAATATGTTTAAAGACTTTATAGCATAAGAATAGGAAAAAAATGGATTTTGAAATGTTAAAACACAGTACAGCACATGTTATGGCTGCAGCTGTGTGTAAAATTTATGATAATGTAAAACTGGATATTGGTCCGGCAACTGAAGATGGATTCTATTATGATTTTGATTTGTCAGAAAGAATTTCACAAGAAGATTTCCCTCGTATTGAAGAGGAGATGAAAGCAATCATTGCTGCTGATTATCCTTTTGAAAAAAGTATTGTTTCTCGTGAAGAAGCAACTAAGTTGTTTACAGACAATGGACAATGCTATAAGTTACAACGTTTAGCTGATATTCCTGAGGGAGAAGATGTTACTTTGTATAAATGTGGTGATTTTGTTGATTTATGTCGTGGTCCACATATTGAAAGTACGGGACAAATTAAGGCATTCAAGTTAACAACTGTTGCTGGGTCATATTTCAGGGGAATAGAGACAAATCCTATGCTTCAAAGAGTTTATGGATTATCAGCAAAAACACTTAAGTTGCTTAAGGTACGCTTGAAACAGTTAGAAGAAGCTGCAAAAAGAGATCATAGAAAAATAGGAAAAGAGTTAGATCTTTTCAGTATTCAAGAAGATGTTGGTCCTGGACTTGTTCATTGGCATCCAAAAGGTGCAAGAATTCGTTCTATTATCGAGGATTTTTGGAAAAAAGAACATTTTCGTTCTGGGTATGAACTGCTTTATACACCACATATTGGTCGTGCAAACCTATGGGAAACGTCAGGTCATTTAGAATTTTATGGTGAGAATATGTATGCACCAATGGATGTTGATGGTAATAAGTATTATGTAAAGCCAATGAATTGTCCTTTTCATATTGAAGTATATAAATCTTCAAGCAGATCGTATAGAGAGTTGCCATTGAGATGGGCTGAATTGGGAACTGTATATCGCTATGAGAAGAGCGGTGTATTACATGGATTATTGAGAGTTCGTGGTTTCACACAGGATGATGCTCATATTTTTTGTACTCCAGAGCAAATTGTTGATGAAGTAAAAGAAACTTTACAGTTTTCACTAAAGATGCTTGGTGCATTTGGCTTTAAAGATGTTGCTGCATACCTTTCCACAAAGCCTGAAAAATCGGTTGGCGAGACAGAACAATGGGATCAAGCAATTGAATCAGTTCGTCTGGCACTAGAAGCTGAAGGAATTGACTATGAGGTTGATGAAGGTGGCGGTGCTTTTTATGGTCCAAAGATTGATTTGAAGATTAAGGATGCTATTGGTAGGGCATGGCAATTAGGAACAATTCAGTTTGATTTCAATTTGCCTGAACGTTTTGACCTAAATTATATTGGTGAAGATGGTCGTAAACATCGTCCATATATGGTGCATAGAGCTCTGCTTGGTAGTTTAGAAAGATTTTTTGGTATTTTAATTGAGCATTATTCAGGAGCTTTTCCGTTATGGTTGGCACCGGAGCAAGTCCGTGTCCTCCCAATTACAGAAGATCAGATTGAATATGCAAAGGAAATTGCTGCGAAATTACGCGCGATGGATGTTAGAGTTAATGTTGATACACGTTCTGAAAAAATTGGAGCAAAGATTCGCAAGGCTCGACTCGAGAAAACTTGTTATATGCTTGTTGTTGGTCAAAGAGAACAAGAAAGTGGTCAAGTTGCAGTTCGTAAACGTGGTGAAAATAATAATGGTGAAGTAATGGCTCTTGATGAGTTTATTACTTTGTTTGAAAAAGAAAATAGCCCAGAATATTAAGAAATCTGGCAATACAGAGGAGAATGATCATTCGTTCGTTTGTAAGAATAAATGGAAAAATAAGAGTTCCGAAAGTTCGTTGTGTTGATGAAAACGGCGACATGGTTGGTGTTGTGCCAACTATTGAAGCAATTAGACTTGCTCAAAGTAAAAAACTTGATTTGGTAGAAATTTCACCGGCTGCAAAGCCTCCGGTGTGCCGTATCATGGATTACGGTAAGTTTCAGTATAATGAAAAACAAAAACAGAGAAATGCCAAAAAGAAACAACAAAATCACGCTGTTAAGGAAATCAAATTTCATGCTAATGTTGAAGAACATGATTTTCAGACAAAGTTGAGTCATATTAGAAATTTTTTGTCTAAAGGACATAAAGTCAAGGTTTCATTACAGTTCAGAGGCAGAGAAAATGCACATAAAGAGCTTGGCTTTGAAATTGTTGCCAGAGTTAAAAAAGAGGTTTCAGATGTTTCATCTGTTGATTCGGAACCAAGAATGATGGGGCGTATGATTATTATGGTTTTGGCTCCTATTTCAGCAAAATAGAAATATCAAGGCACGTGTTATGTGCCACATAGTACTTTTTAAGAGATAAGAGTTGATGAAATATGACATGCAGAAATGGTATGTATGGCGACCTATGTGTCGCTTTTCCTCTCTTATATTTTAATTTCCTGTTGCTTATATGGGTTTAAAAGTAAAAAAAATGTGAAAATATAAAAAAAGAGCTGGACGTATAGAGTAAACTTTGTTACATTCCGCCCTTATATTTATTGGAAAAAGAAATTTGGCAATAAGAGAAGAAGGGAATTTTTTATTATGCCCAAAGCTAAAACAAAAAAAGGCGCTGCAAAACGTTTAAAGAAGACTTCAAAAGGTCTTATCAAGTTCCGCAAAGCGGGATCTGGACATCTTTTGGGTGGAAAATCACGTAAACGTAAACGTAATTTACGTAAAGCAGGGATCCTTAATAAATCGGAAATCAAGCGCGTATCAAACATGCTTGGATAATTTAACAAGGTTAACACCTTTACATTAATTTGAGTAATTAGCAAAATTATACGAGTTCTATAGATAGTATCTCGTTTGACAAATAAGATTGTGTAGTTACAGAACTGGAGAAAAATAATGCCAAGAGCAACAAATGCACCAGCGTCGAGAGAAAGAAGAAGAAGAGTTCTTGACCGTGCAAAAGGTTTTAGAGGATCAAGAAGCAAGCTATATCGTCAGGCAACTGAGGCCGTAGATAAGGCTATGGTTTTTGCAACAGAGCATCGAAAAACACGTAAGCGTGATTTTCGTAGACTTTGGATTGCTAGGATTTCAGCAGCTTGTAAGCTTAATGGAATGAATTATAGTCGTTTCATTCAAGGTCTAACAAAAAGCAATATTGCTTTAAATAGAAAAATGCTTTCAGAAATCGCTATTTGCGATCCAGAAGGTTTTACATCTATTGTAGACACAGCTAAGTCTGCTCTATAATATTCTCATTTGTATAATGAGTATATGTATATTTAATAAGCCATCCTTTTTAGGGTGGCTTATTTTGTTTAAAGAACCTGTATTATTGGACACACAATGAATTTACAAGAATTATTACAACTTAAAGAGACTGCTTTGAATGAAGCTAAAGCAGCAAAGAACGTTCAGGAAATAGAAGATATTAGAATCAAATATCTTAGCCGTAAGGGCATAATGCCTGCTGTGATGAAAGATTTAAGAAATGTTGAACCTGAAGAACGTGGAAATTTTGGTAGAACAGCTAATGAGTTGAAAAATGAGTTAACAGCAATTCTATCTGAATTAAAAGATGGCCTATCTGCAACAGCTGCAGATGCTTCAGATTTTGATTTTACATTACCTGGTGAGTGGCAAAATACAGGTAAAGCTCACCCAATTTCAATGGTTATTGATTCTGTTGTAGAAACCTTTTCAAAACTTGGATTTACAGTTGCAGAAGGACAGGATATTGAAGATAAATATCATAACTTTGAAGCTTTAAATACACCAATGTATCACCCTTCATTAGACCAACTTGATACATTTTGGTTTAATGATGAACAACTACTTAGAACTCAGACATCCCCAGTACAGATTCGTGTGATGGAAGAGACAAAGCCACCTGTTAGAATTATCACTCCAGGACGCTGTTATCGTCGAGACACTACAGATGCGACGCATAGTGCAAACTTTCATCAGATTGAAGGACTTTATGTGGATGAAAATGTGTCACTTGCTGATTTGAAGAGTGTATTAGCCTATTTTGCAAAAGAGACAATGGGTAAAGATGTAAAAGTTCGCTTTAGACCTCACTTCTTTCCTTTTACAGAACCAAGTGTTGAGTGTGACTTTTCTTGTCATGTTTGTGGTGGAAAAGGTTGCCGTGTATGCAAAGGGAGTGGTTGGATTGAAATTGCAGGTGCGGGTATGGTTGATCCTCGAGTCTTTAAGTATGTTGGCTATGAAGGTGTAACAGGGTTTGCTTTTGGAATGGGTGTAGAACGTATTGCTATGATTAAGTATGGTATCCCTGATATACGTTTTCTTTATGAAAATGACTCACGTTTCCTAAATCAATTTTAAGACGAAAATAAGCCACTGATTCACATAGGGCGGATGAGCTGCAACCAAAAGAGTTAAAAGTAAAGGATGAAAAGTTGCAAAGAAGAGTCTTAACCTAAGGTTGAATGGGGTAACGTAAGTTTCCAGCTTGCAAGTGAAGACGCCTACAACCTAGACTCGTAGCGAAGCTTAAGAGCGGCTGGAGCTTGCGACAGCAACGCAGTGGCCTACGTTATGCTACCTTAAAATCAGCAAATCAGTATTGTATTGCAATAACGGGAGCGATAACGTCCTCGTTATCATGAAAAGTTGACAGGTGTAAAATTGATTTGTAAGTTATTGATAAATATATTGTTAGAAATATTTAAAATAATAATAGATCATAACCCAGCTACTAATAATTTATTATATTGTTAATAACTGGGCTATGGCGGACAGGCAAGAAAATGAAGGGTTGTAGTGCAGAGAAAAGAAGATGTAAAAATTCCGCGCCGGAGTGACGTGGCTACAGCGTTAGTTTTGCAAATTAACGGGTGATTGCAGTTTCATCCTGTAGCCGAGTTCCGTGGGCTCGGACAGTGTGTAACGCATGCTTCCAGATAGGCCATTCGCTACGCTCATTGCTGTCGAAAACTCCAGCCTCACTTCCGCTGGTCGTGTGCAGGTGCAAAACGCCAACAACCTTGAAGGTTGTGCTACCTTAAGATTTGCAAATCAGTACTGTATTGCAAGAATTGGAGTGTAGCCCTAGGGAAAATAACAAGAACAAAGTTTTTACATGCCACGGAGTGTCTTAACTAAAAGCTAACACCTATCTTTAGCCTCACTATAAAACAAGAAAATACGCATTTTTGTGATTTTTTCTTGTGTATGTTTGTTAAAGTGTGTAGAATATTAACCTTCCCGCAACTTATCAACATAAAGGTATTATTTTTATAAAAACAAAAATCACATTCGCCCTATTATTTATTCTTTCCAATTTATTTGCATCTACCGGTGTTTTAGACAAGGAATTGATATACAATTACAGATTACATTATGATTTTGAGACAAATCAGGTTCTAAATGTTGAAGACCTTGCAAACAGATATCTTGATGATCAATATCAATATTTATGGATTGCACCTCCTGATCCAAGTGTGCCGCTTTATCAGAAAGGCGGATCAATTGCTCTTTTGAATTATAAGGGGTTTGATTCTGCATTTCTTATGGGGTTGATTGCAGAAGAGAAGGATGGAGTTCGTACTTATCCAGTTTGGATATATGAAAACTCAAATGATTCAAAGGTTGTAATTACCAATAAAGATGGTAAAGAATTAACTTCTTTTGATAGAGAGATTGGCTATTCACCTGACTGGTTTGTTTATACTGAACTGTTGGCATCTGTTGACAAAACAAAAGAACAACAGGATTGGTTGTTGGCATGTTATGATCCTTCAAGAATTGTTATGCGTTATGATTTGATTATGGGAGAAGATGATCTGATCGCTTATGTATGGGAACAATCACAACCAGATTTAGAAGAACTGTTTACGTTCAGCATACCCACGGCAATGATGCGAACAACTGTTGTCAATAATTTGAGACTTGCTGATATCACACAGCTGACAAATGGAGTACAACTTACTGTAGAATGGGGGGAAGCCACACTTTCTGATGATGAACTGGATTTTTTTGTATGTAACGACATACTTACTAAAAATTGGTTTATTGAAGATACAGAAGAAGTAGATCTTTCAACTAATGTCTACACATGGATTGATTATAATGCTACCAATGATACTTCAAGGTTTTACACATGCTGGACTTTATATGATACCGATGAAGATGGAATAAGTGATGGGCGTGAAACGCTACTGTATGGTACTAGCATAACAAGTTTTGATACAGACTTGGACTATATGACAGATTACGAGGAGATTAATGCAGGTTTGAATCCTAATGACTATTCAGATGCATTTGCAGATCCTGATGGTGACGGGTATCCAACTCTTTATGAAGTGAAGAATGGTGCTGATTGGAATAATGAGTGGAATGTTCCGTTACCTTCTTGGGTTATCTCTCCTGATGACTCTTATAACATTGGTGAAGTTTTAGGAAATCTTAATTTTAGTCCATGTTCTATTATTGAGTTAGAAGGTGGAACCTATTATGAAAATGATATAAACTTTAATGGTAAACTGTTTATGCTTGTTGCACCGAACAATGATGCGGTTATTGATATTGAAAGTACTGGAAGAGCATTTGTATTTAATCATTTGGAAGATCGTCGGGCAATGATTTCCGGTATAACATTCCAGAATGGTTTTGTGGAGGCTGAAGCTGGTGGAGCAATATATTGTACCAATGCTGGACCATCTATTGTGAACTGTAACTTTTACAATAATGGCAGAAATAATAAAAAACTAAATACTAAGGGTGGAGCAATAGCATATTTTGGATCTTCCAGCCCTATTATCGAATCTTGTTCATTTACAAACAATACTGCTGATTATGGTGGTGCTGTATATGTTGACACAACTGGTTCATCTGTAATTACCAATTGCCTGCTTGAACGCAATGGTAGAGGATTGTATTCTAGCTTTAATACATATTACAAAACTATTGAAGGTGGTGCTGTTTATGCATCTGGCGATGTGTTTATTGTAAATTGTAAAATATTAGAAAATCATGCAAGAAATGATAGTGGCTCTGCTTATGGAGGTGGGTTAAAGGTTCTAAATGGAGTTAAAATTGATAACTGCGATATTAGACTTAATAATTGTGGTGGGGGATATCCAGCTCATGGTGGTGGAGTCTATGGCGTTGGCGACATTAGTATAAGAAATAGTATAATTGTTTCAAACAGTATAGCATACTCAGGCGGTGGTGTTTATCTTACAAATGGCACAAGTGTTGTCAGTAACTCATTTATTGCATACAATAAATGTGGTTGGTCTGGTGCTGGACTTTATACAGCTGGCGACATAGAATTAATTGACTGTGATATTAACTTTAATGATGCATACACTGACTGTTGGGGCGCAGGACTCATGCTCCGAGGTGAGAATAGTATTGTAAGAAGGTGTAATATTATATCAAACACCTCTCCTGTCGATGGAGGAGGTATTTACACAATTGGAACCTTAACAATTGAAGAATCAACTATTGACTATAATAGAGCAGAATTTGGTGCAGGAGTGTTTAGTAGAGGTGGAGATGTAGCTGTCAAGGATTCGCAGATTAGTTTTAATATCGGGAGAAAGGCAGCTTTTGGCGTAGGAGTATGTATCATGGATGCAGATTTGTTCATGGAGAATAGCATTGTCAAAGGTAACAGCGATTATACTACTACTGCCGATTATATTCAAGGTGGTGGGATATATTTAAAGAATGGAAGTTTGAAAATAAAAAGCAGTCGTATAGAGTCTAATATGGCGAGAACAGCCTATTATGGAAGAGGACATGGAGGAGGAATATATCTTGACAACTTACAAACATCAGGAACTGTGGGAGATGAAGAAAGTGATAACTGGATTTATGATTCTACTATCTCTGGTAACAATTCAAATAAAGGTGGTGGAATATATATAAATAATTCCACTAACAGTCTTTCATTGGTAAATGTTTCTCTTGTTGAAAATGAGGATTCTGATGCAGGGTTTTATCTTGTAAATTCAACAAATGTTAACTTGCTAAATACAATCTGCTGGAATGATGATTCTTTAACAGAAATATATAATGACAACTCAAGCATAACAGGAAGTTACTGCTGTGTACGAGGTGGGTTTGCTGGAGATAATATAATTACTAATGATCCAGGCATATATGATGAGAGAGGCTATATATCCTCGATTTCTTCATGTTATAATGCAGGAACATCAAATAGAGTTGTTGGAGTTGATATTAATGGGGAGACAAGACCATTTGATGGTGTATACGATATTGGTGCGGATGAGTATGTTAATCATGATGGTGATAGTATCGCCGATTGGTGGGAAGATGATTATTTTGAGGACTTTGACACAGCAACTGATTCAACCGATTATGATGGCGATGGTGTAAGTGATTTGGATGAATACAATCAGAAAACTGATCCAACAGATGATACCGATACCGATGGCGACGGGGCTCCAGATGATTTTGAACGATTTTATGGAACAGATGCTAACGAGTGGGATACCGATGGTGATGGATTTGGTGATGGTTGGGAATATAACCATAATGGATATGATCCTTCTACCGTAGATGATGGTTCAATTGACTCTGATGGTGATGGCTGGTCTGATTTAACGGAAGCTAATCAAGGTACTGACCCTGACGAAAAAGATACCGATGGAGATGGCAAGTGGGATTCTGAAGATGCAGATCCTCTGAATGCCGATAATGATGAAGAAGCAAACGTGTTTAACACTAGGCAGATTACGTTAACCGTTGGGGATAAAAGCGGCAGTCACTCTGAACGCTATAGAGTTGTGGTTGGTCCATTTGAAGTATATATGACACATGTTAGCAAAAACAAATATACATTTACCAAAACATTTAGGATTCCAGTAAACTCATTCTATAATTCTTATGTTGAATCACTGTCAGACAACGATCCCGATGGAGATTATTATGCATCTGTTACAGGAGAAGGAATAACTGTTTATGATATTCGTAATGTTCTTGGACGACATGATGACTCACACTTTAACAGTGGAATAAGAAGTTTTGCAGTAACAATGATGATTTCAGAGAATGATGATGAAGATTTAAGTGACATAACAAACCAAAATCCAGATGAAGCTCTTACAAGGGAGCCAATAAACACAATTAATGGAGATGTAACAGCAGCGGATACCGATCTTGCCGTTGCATGTCAGGGATTTTCTTTGTTAATGAAACGATATTACAACAGTAGATCGGAATACACCAACAGTCCTGTTGGAGCAAGATGGAATCACTCATTTGACTGGCAACTAACTTCAAGGACAAACTATGTTTACAAGGGGACAAAAGGAGACTGGCAAATTCTCAGAAAAGGCAATGGACAGCAGTTATGGTTTATGCATATTGTTGATGGATATTATAAGTCACCAGCTGGCAAAGACTTTCGCATGATTGATTATGGCACAAAATTTGAAATTATCACTGGTAATGGAATGAATAAAGTTAAATTATCTTCTGATGAAAAATTAATATCCATAAAAGATAATTTCTACAATGAACTCACCTTTTCATATTCAGGAAATAACCTTACAAGAATCGAACATAGTAATGGTCAATTTCTTAATTATCAATATAATGCAAATAATCTGATATCAAGAGTTAATACATCTACCAATGCATTGTATGCAACCTATGCATACTCAGATGATAGAAACTTGACAAGTGCAACAAGACATGTAGATGGTGTGGAGTATATTACTTCTTATAAATATGGAGAATTGCATAATCTTACTAACAGATGTAATGCTCTTGGACAGAACTTTGCATATGAATATTCATTCACAAACAATGCAGAGGGTATTACCATTGCCAAAGGTATTGGAATGGCAGTTGAAGACCATTGGTACAAGCATACCGTTGAATACAATGCAGCAGCAAATTACACCATTGTAAATTATCCACAAAGGGGAACAAATCAGATCTTTAAATATGAATATTCACCTTTTACATTCACTATAAAAGCAATATACGGACCCAATAACACAAATGATGTAACAGAATATATTCGAGATGGTGAAGAGGATTTAATTGGAGTAAAAGTTGTTGATGGTGATAGCGGAGACTATCTTTATACAGACATGAGCTATGATGTAAACCATAATGTAACTTCAGCAGGCTCAGGTTTCAATACAATTGCACCTAATGCTTGTTCATATGATTGGGATATAAGCAACAACAATCTGCTTTCTGCAATAGATCCAGAAGAAAATGTTGTCACCTATGATTATCGCGGTATCCTACCTTGGAAAACTCAATCATGGCTATCTGATACTGAAGCATTAACAACAATCGTTGAACATAATTCAAAAGGATTGCTAACCAAAGCAATCAACCAAAATGGGCATTGGATAAAGTTTGCTTATAACAATTATGGATTTGCTACATCGACCATTCCACAGCTTGGACCATTCGTAACCACAAAGGTTAATGATTTTGGATTTGTTGAAGAAATAAGTTTACCATGGACAAATGGAACATTTAGAACAACACAATTCTATTCAGACTTGATAGGGAACACAACCAATGTTTTGTATGCCGATGGAACATCAGAAAGTTATGTTTTTGATAATATGAACAATCTGGTTAGTTCTTTGGATGTTGAAGGGCGAACAACAACCTACAATTATGCGCCCACGCATAAAATGACATCAGTTGTCGTAAGCAAAGGTAGTTGGGCGGTAACAAACTCCTTTGATTCTGACCAGCAGTTTAACTCACTCAATCTGACCGATGCTTTAGGTCGTCCAGTGGAATCATATTTAATGGACATAAAAGATCGCCCAATTACAGTCACCAATGTTGAAGGACAGGTGATGAACTTTAATTATGATGTTGGAAGTATGGTGAAATCTGTTGAACGATTTGATGGAACAATAGTTTCCAACAGTTATAATTCGGCTGCATTGTTAGAAAAATCAGTTTTTGGCAACCTTACCAATTCATTTAGTTATTATAAAAATGCTATGCCAGCATTAATAACAACAGAAAGTGGATCAGTTTCCAATATTTATGATCATGCAAACCGCTTTGTTGCAGGAATATGTATCGCTGATGATGTGGAAACATCTACTGATTACATGCTTGATTATGCAGGTAACACAACAAATGCGGTTATCTTTATAGATGGAACAAATATCACCGAGTCATCTGCAGAGTTTGATGAGGCAGAACGAATTTCGCTGCTCTCTTCTGTAGCGTCGGGCGCCGACCGACGAATAACAAATGCCTTTGCATTTGCTTACAATGAAATCTCTGGGTTAACCTCACAGATGACAAATCAAAACTCTGGCATCTTTGTCGAGTATGATTTTGACATTATGAATCAGTTGAAATCTTTAGTTTGGAAAGATGATTCAGGCGATGTTATAAAAAGCTTTGACTATTCTTATGGTATCTCTGGAATGATTACAAATGTTTCTAGAGAAGTTTCATCTGAAAGCACTGCATATACATATAATAACATGGGTGAGCTTGCAACATCATCCAACGGCTACTATACAGCTCAATACTATAGAGATGCGGTTGGAAATCCAACTCAGTTTGTAATTAATGGTTATACAGTCAATAAAACACTTGGAAACGGTAATCGTCTTTCATCATGGTTGGGTGGAGGCTATAAATATAATACTGCTGGCTGTGTAACAAACAAGATGTCTTATGGCACTTCAACAGATATCAATTGGAACAATAGGTATCAGATTACTGATGTTTCAAAAAATGGAACTTTGGCTAAAAGCTATACCTATGATTCTTTAGGGAGGCGTTCATCAATCACAGATGCTTCAGGTAATGTAATCAAAATGATTTATGGGTCAAGGCTTAGCCTTGTTGCTGATGTTGATGAAGACAATAATCTGCTTCGTACATATACAGCTGGTCCAGGAATTGATAACTGGCTATCATTTACAGACCATTTAACAACAAACACATATTATTACATTACTGACCATGTGGGCACTGTTCATGCAATAACCGACTCGTCTGGCAATGTAGTCGAAAGCTATCGATACTCACCTTATGGAAAAGTGCTTGCAATTTTTGATGAAAACGGTAATAATATATCAGAATCAGCAATTGGTAACAGAATATTGTTCCAAGGACGTGAGTACGATTGTGATACAGGCTTTTATTACTTTAGAGCAAGGTGGTATGATCCAGATACAGGACGTTGGCTGTCAAAAGATCCGATTGGTATTAATGGTGGTTTGAACCAGTACGTTTTTTGTGGGAACAATCCTGTGATGTTTGTTGACCCTCTTGGTCTCTGGTGGTCCAAGGACGAATGGAAAGCTGCTGGATCCGGGTTTACGGAAGGCTGGAGTCGTGGTGGACAGGGCGTAATTAATGTGTTTACTGGTGGCTTGTTTGTGAGCGACTACGGTATTTATGGCAAGAAGAATCCGTTCCGCAACGACTGGGCTTGGTCTAAGAAATTCTTTGATACGGTGATGCCTGAATGGGAAGACG
>Ga0307987_1000378_pt1 | contig 26770 bp, 24 predicted proteins | sample EllFjometagen181_FD_203157 | JGI IMG/M metagenome (GOLD analysis project Ga0307987, IMG submission 203157) | Marine microbial communities from Ellis Fjord, Antarctic Ocean - #181 | ecosystem: Environmental > Aquatic > Marine > Unclassified | place: Southern Ocean | collected 2014-10-08 | reverse complement strand
TGGCCCCTCGCGAGCTGCGGGAGCTGCTGAGCGCGGCTCTCGAGACGAAGCTCACCTAGGGACACCCCCGGGACACACCAAGATCCCGAATCCTCCCCGAAGCCCCCACATCATCCCCTCCCCTCCCACCACGCAGATCCCCACCACCACGAGCAGATCGCCTACCCATCATCCTCGCCCTCGTCCTGGGTGAGCCTCCCTCCGCCCACCACTTCTTCCTGCAAAGTCCACCCACACGATGTTGTCGCGGGTGTGGCGTGGGTCTACTTCTTCTCAGGCAAGAGCACGAGTTCCACAAAGTTGGCGTCATCGGAGAACACGCGTGAGGCCATCGCGCGTACCTCCTCAGCCGAGAGTGAGTCGTTGCGAGCGTCCCAGGCGACCAGCTCGCGGGGGTCTTCGCCCCGCTCCAGGGTGCCTGCAATGGAGCTGATCCAGAAGCCGTTGGTTCGCACGCGCTCCTCGCGGTCGCGGCGGTTCTTTTCCTGCTCGGTGGTGATCTCGTCGGCGGCGGGGGCCTCGCCAACGATACGCTCCACCTCGGTCAAGGCTGCAGCCTTCAGCTCGTCGACGCGCTCGGGATCACAGCGGAAGGCGATCGTGAAGCGGTAGCCGTGGGTCGGCTCTTGCCAGGAGTCGCTCGAGGTGGTCACGCCGTAGGTGCCCCCAAGGTCCTCGCGGATGACCTCTCGGAGGCGCACGTCCAGGATGTCCTCCAGGGCCTGGATGCGGTTGCGGTTGATCCATGTGCTCTCGAAGTCGCCGTGCCAGGTCATCTTCACCCGAGCCTTGGGCTCGATGCCCGCGTGCACGGTGTCGGCCTGGCGGCCGGGCACCCGGATCATGCCGTCATCCCCTGCTTCCTCTCGCGGCTCCGCGGAGGGTAGGGCGCCGAGGTAGCGCGTGATGAGGGGCTCCATGGCCTCGAGGTCCAGGTTGCCTACGATCACCCAGTGGAAGTCGGCTGCGTTGGCGAAGCGCTCCCGGTAGAACGTCTGGGAACGAGCCAGGTCGAGCTGCTCGAGCGTGTCCATCGTCCAGGACCGGCTGCGGGGGTGGTCGCCATACATGATGCGATCGTAGGCGTCCTCGTAGACATTGTCGGGATCGGAGAGGCGGTTGCGCAGGGACTCCTCTTTGGACTGGCGGTACTGGGCCAGACCTTGCTCGGTGAAGCGGGGCTGGGTGAGGTGCAGGGTGATGAGCTGGAGCATGGTCTCCAGTTCGTCGGGCGCACAGCTCCCGCTGAGGCGCTCACCAAACCGGTTGACCGACGTGCTCGCGGAGGCGCGTGCGCCCGCGAGGCGCTTGGAAAGGGTGGATGAGTCGAACACGCCGAGGCCCGACCGGGAGCGGATCGCCGACGCCGAGCGCGCGATGATGTAGTCGGTGTCAGGCACCAGGGCGCGACCACCCGGGCTCCTGGCTTGGAGCCGGATCTCGTCGTCCTTGAAGTCGGTGGGCTTGAGCCAGACCTCAACACCGTTGGACAACGTCCATGTGGTCACGCCCAGCTCGGGCACCTCGCCGCGCTCTACCACCGTGGCCCCTTCGGGGGGTGGGGAGTCCAGCAGGGGCTGGTCCACGCTCTGTTCGGCCATGGCGGCCACGTCGCGGGCACCGACCTCCGCGAGCAGGGTGCGGAGCTGCGCCTCGGTCGGGGGCTCTAGGCCCTCCTTCTCTGGCATGACCACCTGCAGCACCAAGCTACCGTGATCCATCCACTCCGCGGCCAGAGCGTCCACCTCTTGTTTGCTGATCTGTGGAACCCAGGCCTTGGCCAGCTGTACCTCGAGGGCGGTGCCTGGCATAGCCTCGTCATGCGTGAAGACACGGACGAGCTCCGCGATGTGTTGGGACGAGCTGGTCTTCTCGATCTCGCGTTCGATCTGTTCGTAGCGGGCGAGCATGCCGTGGCGAGCCCGGTCCAGCTCGGCTTCGGTGACGCCGTGGCGCTGGGCACGCTGGACCTCGGTCCACAGTGCCTCGAGGGCGCGGGGCACCTCGTCCTCCACGCAGGCGGCGCCCAGCACGGTGGAGACCTCGGCGGCGTTGAGGCGGCTTGGGCCGCCTCCGGCTCCGAGGAAGGGTGCGTCGGTCTGGCTGGCCAGCGTGGAGAGGCGCTCGTTGACCACGCCAAAGAACAACCGCCGGACGAGGCTGCGCCGATAGTCCCCGTAGGTCTGTCCTTCGGTCTCATCGAACTGGTCTGCGATCTCCAGCATCGTGCGGGGGATCTCCGGATCGGTGATCACCGTGACCACGGGCGCGTGCCGCGGCGGGATCTCCACCTGGAGACGGGGACGTGGGTCCTCGGGCCCCGTCCAGTCGGAGAAGTGGTGCTCGATGAGCGCGATGACCTCATGGGGCTCGAAGTCCCCCACGGCCATCACCGCCATCAGGTCAGGCCTGTACCAGTCCCGGTAGAAGCGCCGCAGCGCCTCGGGCTCGAAGCCCTGGATGGATTCTTCGGTGCCGATGGGCAGGCGCTCGGCGTAGCGGGAGCCCTGATAGGTGGAGAGCACCATCTGGTCGACGATGCGTCCCTGGGCGCCCCGCCGAGTGCGCCACTCTTCCAGAACCACGCCCCGTTCCTTGTCCACCTGGACGGGCTCGAGGAGCATCGCCCCACCCTGATCGCGGAGCACCTGTAGCCCTCGTTCCAGCAGCTCGGGCCGATCCGTGGGCACTGTGAGCTTGTACAGGGTCCTGTCGAAGCCCGTGGAGGCGTTGACGTCCGCACCAAAGGCCATGCCGATGGACTCCATGTAGGAGATCAGATCGTTCTCGGCGAAGTTCTCGGTGCCATTGAAGGCCATGTGCTCCAGGAAGTGGGCCAGCCCGAGCTGGTCATCGTCCTCGAGTACGCTGCCCGCCTTGATGACTAGGCGCAGCTCGGCCCGCTTCTTCGGCTGGCTGTTCTCTTCGACGTACCAACGCAGCCCATTGTCCAAGGTACCCATCAACACACCGGGATCGCTGGGAAGCGCAGCGTGGGGTGGAGAGTCCGCTGGCCCTGGCTCGGCGGGCAGGTCCTCGGGTGGGGCGTGCTTTGCGCAGGAGAGCATCAGCAAGGCTGTGAACAAAGAGCTTCTCATGAGGCCTCCGTGGCTCGACTCATGGGGACGGAGAGAACCGGTCCCCATCGGCGTGTCTGCAGTTTGAACTAACCATCGTCCTCGTCACCGCCATGGGTGAGCGTCCCTTCGCCCTCGACTTCCCTGCAACACCGAACTTGGCGTCGGTTCGACGACTTCCAGGTGTGCCTGCGGATGAGATCCGCCATGGAGCAGGGGTTACGAGACCCTCCCGGTCGAGAACACCACCGAGGAACGGACCGCTCGTGTACGAAATCCACCACCTCGACCTCGTCTACACCACCCAGGCCATGCCCTTCCGACTGGCGGCGCTGGGAGTGCTCTGCTGTCTGATGGCGGCCATCTGGGCCGTGGTGGGCACCGGGCGTGGTCCCAAGGTCTGGACCTGGCTGTTGCTGCTGTCCCCCGTCGCTGCTGTGGTCCTTGGGGCCGTGGCGCTGTTCCCTGTCTTCCTCGCCGCGGAGCACGGCAAGGAGTTGATGAACGCGGGTGCGGATGGGCCCCTGCCCTGGTGGTGGTTCAAGGGGCTGATGGCCACTGAGCTTTCCGCGTGGGTGGCCGCTGTGGCGATCCTCTGGCTCGGCGTGACCGTACGCTGCATGCTGGGGGGTGAGCTACGGCCCCGTCGCTGGTTGCCCCCCGGGGGCCTGGCCGTCATGGGCCTGCTGCTCGCGCTGTTCGGGCCCTGGCACACCGGCGCCCTGCTCGCCGAAGGTCCGATGCCCACCCTGGACGAATTCACCAGTGCCCGTATCCACGTCGGCCACAGCCAGGACCTGACCCCAACCATCTCGGGCGTGGCCGACCCAACGCGCTGCGAGACGCGGCCCTTGGTGCTCACCCCCAAGGCACCGGGCAGCTTCGTCCAGCGCCAGCGAGCCCGCTGCGGCCCGGTCCGCGTGGAGCGGGTGGTCCAGGTCCAGGTCGGTGAAGACCGCGGAGACCCCGGCTTCCCCCTCGCTCCAGGACATCGCTGGAGCTGGAGACATGTGCGGGAGTGGCGCAACCAGCTGTTGTGGTTCGTGCCCGACAGAGGACGCTCGGAAGGCCCCCAGGTCCACCTGCAGGTCATGGGGACCGAAGAGCTGGGTCCCATCACCGCCTGGCGCCTGCGGCACTGGTCTGAGGGTGGTGAGTCCAGGGAGCACCTGGTCTATGGGTGGAACGGCGATCTGATGATGGTCACGGACGATCAGCCCAGCGCCCAGCCGTTCTTCACCCTGCACGCCGCGCCCCCCGGCGACGAGAGCACCCCTGCCTACGTGACGGATCACGCAGGCTGCACACTGGGGATATTCCCCAACACCGACTGCCGCTGCCTGACATCGTCCGAAGGGGAAGCCACCCTGCCCGGCCCTTCGCTCTGCCAGCCCCGTGCCGACAACGACGACGATCTCGGGAAGCTGGGCAGCGTGCTCCTGGCCATGGCCACCGCCGGGCTGGTGGTGGTGGATCCCGACCAAGACTCCCGCTGGGTGCTGGTGGGCTCCGGCCTGGTGGACGCTCCCCTCGACCCAGCCTCGCCATGACCCCGCCCTCTACGTCATCGGTTCGACCCGCCGAGCTGCGCTAGTCTGTGGCATCGGACAGACGCGGAACGCGCAGAGGACCCGGCAGTCCCCTCCCCTCACTGCCCCCGCACCTCGAAGGAGATGTCATCGAGGTTCACCGTGTTGGGGTCTGTCATGTCACGGATGGTGATGGAGACGATGTGCTCCCAGGCGGTCAGGTCGCACAGCTCGGCGGACGAGGCGCCACCATCGCCCACCAGCTGCACGCTGTCGGTGGCACCACCTTCCATGACCACGTCCACCCAGGCGAAGGAGCCGTTGGTCTGGTCACCCAGGGTGTAGAACTCGAGGGCCCGCACAGGCTCGGTGAACGTGAAGGTGAGATCCGACCCCACGCCGGCGCCGCCACCGCTGCGGGCGGTGTAGGCGGTGAAGGGCTCCGAGCGCGCGTAGGAGGCGTAGTCCCAGGCATACAACCGAGTGTCTTCGCCGGTGCTGAAGGTCACATCAGGGTACTGGGTGCTCACGTCGATGTTGCCGCTAAGCTCGTCGAAGTCGATGAGCACGGGCGTCCATGTCCACGCTGGCGGATCAGAGTCTTCGGTGCCGACCCCAGTGTCATCGGTGTCGCTCCCCGGATCTTCGGTGTCGTCCCCACCCTTGTCCCGGGAATCCCCAGGTCCGAACAGGTGACAGGCGGAGCAGAGAAGGACGGCGCACAGCAGCGGGATGCGGTTCATGTCTTCGTTTCCTCGAGAGGTTGGTGCAGGACCATCGAGAGCGTGGGCCCACGATGCTACCAGCGGACACATACCCGAGGCACGCGCACCGGGCGGGGTCAGCCTGGGGTCGACCGCCGCCAGCGTCCCCACCCTCGCGCCCCGGTAGCGTCGATTACCGCTCGGGAGCGACGGATCCCCCCGGGGTGATTATTTCCTGCTCAACCCCCTGCACCGGAGCCCCCATGCCCGTCACCATTGATTTCTCCACGCTGGACCTCATGGACGCCCTCGATCTGGCCATCCTCATCGAGATCGAGGCCCTCGAACGTTACCGCCAGTTCGCCAGCCAGCTCGGCCACACCCACATCGGTGACCCCGCCAGCGTGTTCGCCATGATGGTCAAGAGCGAAGCCAAGCACGCCGACGAGCTGTCCCTGCGCCGCAAGGCCCTGTTCGGCGACGCCCCCATGCGCGTCAAGAAGACCGCGTTGTACGATGTCGAAGCCCCCAATGCCGGGGCCGTTCGCTGGAACATGTCCACGCTACACGCCTTCCAGATCGCCCTGGCCGCCGAGCATAAGGCCTATGACTTCTACAACCAGGCCCTGCCCTACGTGAGCAACGAGGAGGTGCGCACCCTGTTCGTCGAGCTGCGCGACGAAGAGACCGAGCACATCGAGCTGGTGGAGCGGGGCATCGCCAAGCTCCCGGCCCACGCCGCCATGGAGCTCGAAGACCAGGACGCCTAGCTTGGCCGCTCGAAGCTGATGCGTCCCAGCCGGCCCTGCCGGATGTCATGGACCAACAGCTCGGAGACCTTCTGGTAGTTCACCACCCCACCCTTCTTGAGGCAGCCGCGCCGCGCCGCGATGGCGTCGAGGATCTCGAGGGGGGTCGGCGGTAGTTCCTTCAAGCCGTAGCGGGCGACCAGGGCCTTCGGGTAGTCCTCGGCCAGCCAACGCGCCGCGAACATGGCCAGGTCCGTGTACTCCACCGCGGTATCGGGGATCGCCCCGCTGATGGCCAGTCGGTAGCCGCAGGCGGGCGGCGACAGCTTGTGCCACAGGATGCCGGGGGTATCCAACAGCGCGATGCCGTGGGGGAGCTTGACCCGCTGCTGGCGCTTGGTGACCGCAGGCTTGTTGCCGGTCTCGGCGATGCTGCGGCCCGCCATGCTGTTGATCAGGGTGGACTTCCCCACGTTGGGGACGCCGATGATCATGGCGATGACGGTGCGCGTGTCGTTGCGTTCTGCGGGCAGCATGCCCCGGGCCTGGGCCAGCAGCCGATGAAGCTGAGGTGCCTGGGATGGATCGTGGGCCACCGCGGTGACGCCAGGCAGCTCCCGCAGGTGCCTGAGCCAGGTGGCGGTCACGCCGGGATCCGCAAGATCCTGCTTGTTGAGGATCTTGAAGCAGGGTGTGTCACCCCGCAACTGGGCCACCAGCGGGTTCTCGCTGCTGTCCGGCAGCCGTGCGTCGAGGACCTCGAAGACCAGGTCGGCCTTGCGCACGGCCTTGCGGATCTCGCGCACCGCCGAGTTCATGTGTCCGGGAAACCAGTTGATGGCCATCTCGCCCTCGTGGAACGCGCTGGACGTAACGCGTCACCACTGCACACAGGGTGTCGGGAATTCTGTGAAGGATCCATGAAGCCTTGGGATTAGTTGATGGCCATGGCCATCAGCACAAAACTCCGTGAACCCGTGAGCGGGCTCAGTCACCTGGCAGGCGCTCTGCTGGGTATGCTGGGCCTGGTCGTCCTCATCAAGCTCGCGCTGACCCACGGAGGCCCGCGCCACCTTGTGAGCTTCACCATCTTCGGTGTCACCATGGTGGCCACCTACGTCACCAGCGCGCTGTACCACCTGCTGGACATCTCCCCCGCGGGCACTCGACGCCTGCGACGCTTGGATCACGCCGCCATCTACCTGTTCATCGCCGGCAGCTACACGCCCTTCTGCCTGCTACCCCTACACGGGGTGTGGGGCTGGAGTCTGCTGGTGGCCATCTGGACCCTGGCTATCGTCGGGGTGGTCATGAAGCTGTTCTGGCTCGAGGCGCCGCGCTGGGCTGTGGTGGGCCCCTACCTGGTGATGGGCTGGGCGGCGCTGTTCTGTATCGTTCCCCTCGTTCGCGCCATGCCCCCGGCGGCTACGGCCTGGATGCTGGCCGAGGGCCTAGCCTACAGCGTGGGCGCCATCATCTACGCCACCAAGCGCCCGGATCCCTTCCCCAACGTTTTCGGCTTCCATGAAATCTGGCACCTGTTCGTCATCGCGGGCAGCGTCTGCCACTTCGTGGCGGTGGCCGGGTACCTGGTGTGGATGAACTGACAGCGGCCTGTTTCACCGCTGTCGTCGGGAGGCGCATCCCGAGCCACTGGGCTAGAAGGTGCAGTCCCCCTCGTCCGATGACCCCCACCAGGAGAGAGCATGGCGCGAAAGCCCAACTACCGCTTCGAGCGCACTCAGCGCACCCGTGACAAGGAAGCCAAGAAGGCAGCCAAAGCCGCGGAAAAAGCTGCCAAGAGGGCTGCCAAGCGACAGGACGGTGAAGATCCGGACCTCGTGGGCATCGTCGCAGGTGTACAGCCGCCCGCCGAGCCCGCCGAAGAATAGCCGCGCCACCACAGGCCGCCGCCGGCCACTGGTTCACACCCCGAGCAGTGCTATCCCTCGTTGACCCTGATGGGGATGCGAGGAAGCATAGGCTCGAGCTGCTGCTTCAGGTTCCAGGTGCAGCGGCCTTCGTTGCAGCCGCAGGCCTCGACCGCGCCGAAGCACGGCAGGATCTCGCAGGTGGTGATGACGTCGGAGGTGTTCGCCGCGGTCACGCAGACTTCCTGGGAGCAGCCCCCGGTGCCACAGTCGGCGTCGGTGGTGCACTCACCGTCGACCTCGACGCCTTCGAGGCGATCATGACACTGGTCGTAGAGCATCTGCGGCGTGGGACCATCCACCGGCAGCACGGGAGGGGTGAGCGGCGGGGTCAGCTCGCCCGAGGCCTCGGTGGCTTCGGCCACGACAGCATCGGTCGGGGAGGGATCGGCCTGTGCCTGCTCGACGGCAGCATCGACCGCCGCGACGGCGCCACCACCAGCGTCCGTCCCGATGGCCGCGTCCTGGTGAGCGTTACAAGCGGTGAGCGCCGCGAAGACAGCGGCGAGAATGACGGTGCGAGACATGGATGCTCCGTTGTCAGCGGTTGGATTCAGAGACCGCGGGCGCGGTTGAAGCCTTCCTTGAAGGCTCCGTTGTTGGGCAGTAGCTCTACCGCCTTGCCCCAGCAGTCGAGGGCTGCGCGGGCGTCGCCCTTGAGGATGGCCATCTCGCCCTTCTTGGCGAGGATGTCACCGGAGGCCTGGATCATGTCCTTCTCGATGAGCTCCTGACGCAGTGCGCGGCGCTGGCGTTCGTCGGACAGTGTGACGTGGGCCGCTTGGACCGCAGCCAGGATGGTCTGGATCTTTTCCTTGAGTTCGTCGGGAACCCGCTGGTAGTCGCGTCCTGCGAACTCGGCCTGCACGCGCTTGAGCGCCGCGTCGATCTCGGGCTGCAGACAGATCCAGTGCACCTCGATGATGTCGAAGAGGCTCCCGTTGTTGAGCTGCCTGATCTTCTGATTGATGCGATGACCGACGCGAGTGAGGAAGCGCTCGGCAGTCTCGACCTTGCGGAAGTCGAGAAAGCCCATCTCGTTGAGAGCCCAAACCACCGCGGAGGTGTCCGAGCGGCTGAGGTTGGAGACCGAAAATAGTTCTCGCAGACGCCAGGAGTTGCCGGCCATGATCTCGAGGAACTTGCGCTCGGCGGCCTTGAAGTTGATCTCCGAGGCCGCCTCGGCCACGCCTTCGGTGAAGTAGACGTAGAGATCCATATTGGGCCGGTGGGCTTCCGCGATCTGCTCCATGGGCAGCTGACGACTGTAGTTGAGCAGGGCACGGAACAGGATGGAGGGCACGTTCAGCGGTGGCGTGACGAAGCGCTCGGGCAGGCTATCGAGGGGGAAGTACGCCCACACACCGGCGTCCATGCGCATGATCTTCTGTAGGTGGAGCTCTACCTGCTTCTGCAGCGCCATGACCAGCTGAGGGAAGTTCAGCGTGCCCAGCTGGATCAGGGCTTCGCCCTGGCGGATGGACTGTTCTTCCATGATGGTCAGGCTCTGCTTGAGCTGAGCTTTGTCCACCTTGCCGGCGCGGTACAGCAACACACCGAGCACAGCGCGCTGGTCGATGGGCTCGATGCGGAAGCCCACCGGGCCACCGCGCTCCCAGAAGCCGAAGCGGCGTATGCCGTCGTCCGTGAAGACCACCAGCAGGCCGGTGGCGCGGTGCAGGGCCAGCTGCACCATGGCATCGCGCAGCGAACGATCGCCCAGGCTGCCTTCGAAGGCCGGCTCGAGCACCGACACGTCGGGGATATCGAAGCCACGACTGCCGGGCTTGACGCTGGTAACCACGCGCGCTTCGCCGGCGGACCCACCGCCGCTGTCGGTGGGGCGCTCTGCGAGCTCACGGCGCAGGGCGCGGAGTTCTTCTTCGGCCTGCTGCTGAGCGTCGGCCACCGCCTGGCGAACGGCTTGCTCCATGGCGTCTCGGGGCACGTGCTGCCCGGACTCCAGTAGGTAGGTGGCGACCTCGTCCACCATGCTCAACAGCCCGTCGATGCTCTTGGTGACGTCTTCGGGAAGCGCCGGGATCTTGAGGTAGGTGGACCCGTCGGCCCCGCGGCTGACCACCTGGGTGGGAATGGGACCGACCCTACCCACCACCGGCAGCACCAGGTCGACGCGCAGATTGGGCGCCGCCTCGCCGTCGAGGTCCTCGGGCCGCAGCGCGAGGGCGCCAGCCCGGATCTCACGCCGCCAGACACCGAGAAACTCGGTGAGGGTTTCGAAGCGCCTTGTTGCCTGCCGTACCGCCATGTCACTCGCCTCCGACACGAGAGGATAACTGATCCGGAGCCTGAAATGGCATGCTCCCCCGAGGGCGTGATACTTGGGCACCCCCTCGCCCCTCCACCCGAGAGAGTTTCCCGTGGCTACCTACGACACCTCCGACTTCCGCAACGGCCTCAAGGTCGAGATCGACGGCGACCCCTACGCCATCACCTGGTTCCAGTTCGTCAAGCCGGGCAAGGGCAACGCATTCACGCGGACCAAGCTCAAGAACATGCTCTCGGGGAACGTCATCGAGCGCACCTATCGCACTGGCGAAAAGCTCACGATCGCAGAGGTCGAAGAGCAACCCATGCAGTACATGTACAACGACGGCGAAGACTACTTCTTCATGAACACCGAGACCTACGAGCAGCTCGGGATCGCCGGCAAGGGCATCTCCGACGAGTCCAAGTACCTCACGGAGAACCTCGAGATCACTGTGCTGTTCTTCAAGGGCCGCCCGGTCAGCATCTCGCTGCCCAACTTCATCGAGAGCGAGATCGTCTACTGCGAGCCCGGCGTCAAGGGCAACACGGCCACCGGCGCCACCAAGCCCGCCGAGCTGGGCTGCGGCGCAGCGGTCAACGTTCCCCTGTTCGTGGAACAAGGCGAGACGATCCGGGTAGACACCCGCACCGGCGCCTACGTCTCCCGCGTCAAGAACTAAGCGCGCACGTCGGTAACGGGCGCATCTCTTCGAGCTGGTATGGCCGGCGCTGCTAGTCTGCGCTGGCCATGATGCGCGCGATGCGCGTACGCACGTCGTCGCTCATGTGGTACTCGATGCCCATGCCTTCTTCCTGACCGGCGCTGAGAGTGGCCAGGGTCGCGCTGGACCAGGTCACCACTCCGGGGAAGACCAACGACTCGTCCACGCCGGGGATACGCACCTCGAACATGCACTCGCGGCCCACGAGCAGCGGCTTGGGCGTGCGGATGAAGGCTCCGCCCCGCTCGAGGTTGCGCCGATATTCGATGACGAACGCATCGACGCTGCGGTAGTTCATCTTGAGCCGCGCGGGCTTCTTGCGCGGAGTGGGCTTGGGTGCCGAAGCAGGCTCGGGCTCGGGGGCCAAGGTTGGTGATGCTGGCGGGACAGGCTGCGGCTCATCATCGCCCCACAGGGGGATGTCTTCGATGCCATCGTCGGCCAGGCCTATGAGGTCTTCGGCGCCCAGGTTGCTAATGGGGAGCTCTCCGAGTTCGTCGTCGTCACCCCAGGGCTGCTCGGCGGGTTCGTCGGCCACCAGTGACTCACCGGCCATGCCCAGGGTGGCCTTGCCCACGGGTTCGTCCACCAGGGACTCGAATGCATCGAGCTCGTCGAGGTCGTCCGGGCTGAGCTCTCCGGTGGGCGCCACCTGGGTGAGGTCGATGCCGATGTCGCTGTAGGAATCCGCAGGATCAAGCGACACCGCGGGAGCCACCGGGGCTGCAGGAACAGCCTGGACCGGGGGCGTGGACTCGTCGTCTTCTTCGACGCCCTTGCCCATGCTGGCATCTCCCACCAGACGCACATCCATGACCACACCGGGCTCGTCCGCGTCCGCGTCGGCGACGGCCTTGGCCTTGTCACCACCCTTGCGTCGGCCGCCGAAGACCCTGCCCAACAGTCCGGAGAGCCGGGAGGGTTTGGACGCCTTGACGGGAGCCACGCCGGATCCCGGAGCAGGGGTATCGGGTGCCAGCGCGTCGTCGACGGCCCGACTGGCGACGCCGGCGTCGCGAGCGGCCGGAGCGCCGTGGTCACCTTCGATGTCAGGGCGCACGGCCTTGTCGTCACCCACCAGCTCTGCGTAGTTGCGGATGGTGATCTGCTTGCGTTCACCCGTGGCGACCTCGGAGGCCTGCACGTGGAGCATACCGTTGGCATCCAGCCGGAAGCTGACGTTGACCTTGGCTTCCATGGCGGGCATCGGGGTGATGCCTTCCATCACGAATTCACCCAGGAACTCGTTGTCGTCGGCCTGGACGTTCTCTCCCTGGCGCACCACCACGCGCACGCGGTCCTGGTTGTCGTGGACCGTCGCGAAGGTTCGGGTGCGGCTGGTGGGGAGCTTGGAGTTGCGGGGAATGATGGGCGCGAACATGCCGCCCACGGAGTCGATGCCCAGATCGAAGGGGGTGACATCCAGCAGCACCGTGGCCGCTACAGAGCTGTCGGCCAGGGTGTTGGCGTGCACCGCGGCGCCCACCGCGACCACCTCTTCGGGGTGGACGGAGCGGTTGGGCTCGCGACCGAACAGGCCGGTGATGGACTCGCGGATCTTGGGCATCCGGGTCTGGCCGCCCACCAGGATGACGTCGTCGATGTCGCTTGCGGTCAGACCCGCGTCGTCGAGGGTTCGCCGCGTAACCTCGACGGTGCGAGAGACAAGGTCTTCCACCAGGGCCTCGAGGGTGGTGCGGGACACGACCATCTCGAGGTTGACGTCTTCGTAGACACGGGGGATGAGCACCGTGGTGCGGTCGGTGAACGACAGCTCACACTTGGCCCGCTCGGCGGCGTCCTTGAGACGCTGCAGGCAGGTGCGATCTTCGCGAAGGTCCACCCCATGCTTGGACTGGAAGTGATCGGCCAGGTGATCTACCAGGCGGAAGTCATAGTCCTCGCCGCCCAGGACGCTGTCGCCCCGGGACGCCATGATCTCGTAGACGCCGCTGGACATGCGCAGCACGCAGACGTCGAAGGTGCCGCCTCCGAGGTCGAAGATGACCAACTGCCGCTCGAGGTCCTTGCGGTAGCCATAGGCCAGCGCCGCTGCGGTAGGCTCGTTGATCAAGCGCTGGCACCGCAAACCGGCGAGGCGAGCGGCCTCGAGGGTGGCCTCGCGTTGGGTATGCGTGAAATAGGCAGGGACGGTGATGACCGCCTCGTCGACCTCTTCGCCCAGGGCTCGCTCGGCGATCTGCCGCGCGACCTGGAGGATCACCGAGCAGACTTCGGAGGGAGAGAGATCTTCGTCGCCCAGGGACACGAGCACGCCGCCGTCTTTGGCGGGCTTGAGGTCGAAACCGACGCGCTCGGCGGTGCGCTGCACTTCGACGGAGTCGTAGCGACGACCGATGAGACGCTTCACCGCATAGACCGTGCGGTCCGGAGCGCTCAGGATGAGGTTCTTGGCAGCCTGGCCGATGACGTAGCGGCCTTCACCTTTCCACGACACGCAGGACGGCAGGACCTTGTAGCCCTTTTCGTCTTCGAGGACTTTGGGCCTGCCATCCAGGATCACGGCTACGGCGGTGTTGGTGGTACCCAGGTCGATGCCGATGCTCTTGCCCATGATGCTCCCAGGACGGCTCGTTGGCTTGGAGTCGGAATCGCGCCACTCGCGCGATGCGGATCATACCAGCCTGGCGTCCTCGATGCCCGATCCCCCTCCCTCGAAGAGGGGAAGTTGGGGAGTGGCGGCAGCGTCCCTGGCCTGCAGCGGTGCAGGGCCACCCAGGCACAGCGCACAGCTACCCGTCGCCTCACGACCCAAGGCGGTGGTCAGCCCGGCCAGGGTGGTGACCTCGAGGGAGTCGGCCCGAAGCCAGACATCGAGGGACTGGGGCTCGATGCCAACACCAGGGGCGACAGCGGGGCTGGGAAGCCGCAGACCATACGGGCATTCTGCAGCTTGTAAAGGCCCGAAGCAGCGCAGATGCACCTGCCTTGCGCCAGCGCGTCGCAGGGCGCCCACGGCTTCGTGGAGCAGCTCCGAGGGGGTCTCGGGTGCGAACACGAGCACCAGGCTGCGGTTGCGGACAGCGGCCTCGACCACGTGTAACTCAGGCGCGCTCGCAGGCGCTCCTGGCAGCGTCACGAGGGGCTCGAAGGCCGTACCGAACGCAATCCGCGCCTGCTGCGCGAAGGCCTGGCCGGCAACGGCGCAAGCGCCAGGAAGCGCCACCACGACGTCGCCCGGTGCGGGGCAAGTCGCCGCGAGCGCGCGGCCCAGCCGATCCCGCACGGTGTAGTTGGAGAGACCCTCGAAGCTCGACCCGGCACGGCCGCGACCGAGCCACTCCATGGCGCAGGCCGCCCGAGGGAAGACGCCCCAGGGCCGCAAGGAACGCACCGGCGCCCCCGGCTCGAGCAGCACCACCTCGCCCGCAGCGAGCTCGCGGAGCTCCAGGGCTCCTAGCGCCGCCAAGGCCGAGGGATCGCTAGCGACCGCGTGCCCATCGGCGCGAGCGCCGATCCACAGTGGCCGGAAGCCCCTCGGGTCTCGGGCTGCCACCGCAAGCTCGTCGGTGATCAACACCAGCGAGAACCCACCGACCATGCGCTCGAGGGCCTCGACCAAGCGGTTGACCAAGGTTCGCTGCCGACTCTGTGCCATGAGCTGGAGGAGGATCTCGGCCTGCCCGGTGTCTCCGAAAAGGGCTCCACGCTGAACGAGGGCATCCCGAAGGGCCGGCCCGTTGTGAACCACGCCGGTCAGGCAGGCAGCCACGGCCTGCTCGGCCACCAGGCCGTGGGCGAGGGGCGCCGCACTGCGGGCGGAGGCTCCCCTGCCCGCCACCGCCAGCAACCCGCGTGAGGCCTGCATGGTCTGACCTTCGAGACCCTGCACAGCGCCGCTCGAGCAGCCGCGGTAGTCGGCGCAGACGATCTCCCGACCGGCCAGCAAAGCCATGGTGACATGGCCGCCATAACGATGAGAGAGACCCGGCAGGGCATCGGGGAGTGCAACAGCACTGCCCAAGCCACCGGCGATGGCGGCGAAGCCGCCGGTCTCTGCTACCGAGGTCCTGTCCATGGACAAACGCTCCTGCACAGAGGGACTCAGTCGTCGGCCTTGCGACCACGCTGGCGCCGGGTGGATACCTCGATGCGCAGCGAGATGCCCGGCTCGACCGTGAAGGTTGTGCCAACCAGCCCGTACTCGCCCGCCGGCAGGCGCCCCTCGAAGCTGCCGCTGTCGTCGAGGGCCCCAGCGGCAAACTCCACCGCCGCGCGGCGGTCGGGAGCGAAGGGCAGCGCGCTGGCCTCGAGCAAGGCGGAGCGGTGGGGGCTGGTGGTGAGCACCACCTGGCCGTACTCGGTCTCGATGGCGCGCATCCAGTCCACCAGCTCGTCGTCCCGTTGGATCTCACTGGCGGCCTCGAGGCGCTCGAAGGTGGTCTGCACGTCTCCGATGGCACGGGCCGCATGGGCGCCGTGGATGAGCTCGTCGTAGCGGAGGGTGACCCCCAGGGCTTCGAGCTCGCGGAACTTGTCTTCGAGGCCCGCCCAGACCTGGCGACGGGCCAACTGTTCCATCTCACCGGCCAGACGCTCGTGCTCGGCGGCTTGGCGCGCAGGGTCCGCCAGGGGCGGCTGGGGCTCCTCGGCCCACGCACCCGCGGACAGGGCACAGCAGAGCCAGGCGATCGGGAGGGGGACGAACACCAAGGGACCTCGTGGAAGGACGCACGACCCGGAGGAACCCCCTCCGGAGCGGGATACCCGATAGCCTCTTCGGCCGTCCTGCGCGAGCCCACGCGGCCAGCCGTGCTACGTTGCAGACCTCCCGCCCACACGAGTTCCAGTCGTCAATGTCGAGCTCCGAGCCGAACGAAGTCGCAGCCGGTAGCGAGACCCCCTCCAACGCCTGGAACCGCACCTTCCAGATCGCTATTCCCCACGGGATCGCCGTTGGCATCGCGCTCCCTTCTGGGCCAGCACCTCCGCCCAACGATGTGATGCAGCGCCTGCATCCACGGGAGCGGGCTTTCACCGCCGAGCTCGAAGGCGCCCGCAAGGTGCAGTGGGCAGGTGGTCGGCTGGCCCTCCAGCTCGCTCTCAAGCGCCTGCGCTCCCGACGTCTACCTTTTTTGCGCGCCGAGTCGGGGGCGGTCCACGCGCCCCAGGGGCTGTGCGCCTCGGTCAGCCACAAGCGCGACCTGGCCGTGGGCCTGGTTGGACAGGCATCGGCGGGCACCATCGGGGTCGACGTCGAGACCTTGACGCCAGAGCGCAACCATCTCGCCGCACGCATCCTCACCCCCGCGGAACACGAACGCTGGGAAGGCATCGACCCCTCACGTCAGTGGCCGGTCCTGCTCACCCACTTCTCCATGAAGGAGTCCATCTACAAGGCCATCCACCCCCTGGTGGGTCGCTATGTGGGCTTCCACGAGGCTGAGCTCGATCTGGGTCCCAACGGCAGCGCCGGGGTCACCATGCACCTCACGGGGGGCGAAGGCCCCTTCGAGATCGAAGCCCGTTACCACTGGCTCGATCACCACCTGCTCACCACCGCCCGCGTCCGACCGCCCACCCCCGCCTCAGGGTAGGCGCACCGACCACGGCTCGATAGGGACGTCGAGCAAGCCCGTGCTCGGCCGATCGGGCCCGGCATCCACCGCTATGCTGCGCAGCGCGCTGACCCCGTCGTTCACTGCGACCACGATGACCCGGTCCCCCGCCACGGTCAGGGATGCGATGGCGCCCAGATCCGGGGCCAAGGCCTGGGTCGACCCATCGGGTCGCCAGCGCATCAAGCGGGTGCCTTCGGTGCTCACCCGCAAAAAGAACAGGGTGTCATCGGGCCCCGCCACCGGATGCAGATCCTGGGCACCCGCCGGAGCGGCGGTGATGCGCTCGGGGTGCAGCCCAGGCCTCCATCGGAACAGCCCCGGAGTGCCCGGCGTAGCGTCAAGAGGTTCGAGACCCGCGGCATAGAGCACCCAGGGACCCGATGGTGACGGCGTGGACCGGATGCCGGGGCTGGCCAGCAGGGGCTCACCCTGAGCCGTGCAGAGGTCCGGGCCAACGCACTCCCGCACCACCACCTCGGGTGGGGTGGTGGCCATCGCCAGCCCGCCCCCGGCGGGTAGTGCCCACCAGCGACCGGCCGCCTCCATCAGGATGGGGGCCGGTAGCTCCGCATCCGACGCCAGCGGCGCCGCGAGCATGCGGTCGAGCTCGGGCAGCGCCGCGCGGATGGCCACGGGGGCATGCTCGACCCCTTGGAGCCGAACAAGCTGGGCGAGCGCCGCGGGGTGGTCGCCGCTGCGCGCAGCCAGGCCAGCGGCGATCCAGCGCGCCTGCTCGAGCAGGACATCGCCCGTCGCGCTGTCCGGGGCCGCGGCGACGGCCGCTGGGGCCAGCGAGCCGGCGCGCTCCACGTCTCCCATCAGCAGCGAGGCGTGAGCCTCGAGGGCAGGAAAGCGCCAGCTGGGAATGTTCTCCCCGTCCCGTCCACCCAGGGAGGCCAGGGCCGCGTCGGCCTGCCCGAGGTCGAGCTGGCACCGGGCGAGCCACCAGGCGGCATCGTCGCGCTCCGGCGACCGCTCCACAATGGCGAGAAGCTGCTTGGAAGCGGGTTCTGCGCCCTCGTCGTAGTAGGTGCGGACCGCCTGGGCGATCTCCTGAGCGTCACCGGCCCGGGCCGGGGGCGCCAGGATCAGGGAGACGAGGAGGGTGGAACTTCGAAGCCAGGTCACCCGTCGTGCCTAGCTGAAAGCGCCGGGTGCTGCAACGGCCCATCTTGCACTCTGGTTCTGGGGTTCGTAGAATGCGCCATTCGAGCACGACGGGAGCATTGATGTCGAACCAAGGGCAAGCCTCGCTGCCCAACCTCTTCAAGCAGTGGCGCGGCGGCGACGCCGTGGCTGGCCAGGATATGGCGCGGCGATTCAGCGACTGGTACTACGCGATCACCGTCTCTCGCCTCGGGGAGATCGCCGGGCGTGATCCCCTCAAGCGCTCCTGCGACCGCTTCGCGAAGGAGATCATCACCCTCAATAGCGCTTCCAAGCTCATGGACTGGGCCCAGTCCATCATCCAAGCCGAGCTCACCGCTGCGGGTGGACGCATTCCGGGCGGCGACTTCCCCAACGCGCTCACCGACCGCCGGTCTCCCTCCGAGCTGCTACGGACCGCCTGGGGCGAACTCCCCTACGACCAGCTGCAGCTGATGGCCCACGCCTACGACTCCAGCTTCCCCCTGGCTCAGCTCCAAGAAGAAGCCGAAGAAGCCGGAGGCTACCCCATCGCCGTGCTGCGAGCACGCCTGGACCTCAAGCGCTGGCTACGGGACAACCGTGGCGTGCCCCTGGCTGTGGTACCCGACGAGCCCGACCTCGACTGCGCACCCATGCCCATCTACGAAGCCGGGCGCATGGCCACACCCACCGAGGAAGCCCGCTTCGAGCGTTGGATGCTCTCGCGCTTCGACCTGTGTCGTGACGTCGCGGAGTTCGCCGTCTTCTCGCTGGCCATCCGCGCTGGCGCCCTGACCGAAGGGGCCCCTCCCCCTCCCAAGGCCGCAGCTGAGCCCGCCGCGGTGGCAGCGCCTACCGTGCCCGCCGCCAGCCCCGCCCCGGAACAGCCCGTGACGCCCGCCGGAGCCAAGCCCGCAGCCGCCATCAAGTCGGCCATCGGACCGGCCCTCATCATCGGTGGTGTGGTCGCGGTGGTGGCTCTGCTGCTCGCTGTGTTCGCCATCATCTACGTCGTGTTCTAGTCGTGGCACCCTCCGGACGCGACCCCACCGGCCTGTCGGCCTTCGGTGCACTGGACCCGGGCGCCGTGGCCGCGCTGCGGCTCGACCGCACCCGCGAGGCCTACCACAACCACGACCTGGTCACCGCCTTGCTCGAAGCCGAAGAGCTGCTCGAGGACGACCCGGACAACGTCGAAGCCCTCGAAGTGCTCGGCGACACCGAGCTCGAGCTGGGCCACGGCCGCGAAGCCGACCTGGTGTTCAGTCACCTGCTCGACCTCCAGCCCGGCGAACCCGTCTACCTGACCGGCCAGGCCATCGCGCGCTTTCTGCATGCCGACTTCGAGGGCGCCGTGGAGTCGGGGCTGGCCGCCCTGGAAGCCCTCCCCGACCTCACCGAAGCCCATGCCTACCTGGGCCTGTCCTTCGAGCGCATGGGACGTCTGGTGGAAGCCGAAGAGCACCTACAGCGCGCGGCCGAGCTCGACCCCGACGGCTGGTCCCCTCCCCCCGCGGTCGAGGACATCCCCTGGAAGGGCTTGCTCGAGGCGGCCATGGCCATGGTGCCCCCAGAGCTGCAGACATTCTACGACCGTGTTCCCATCGTCTGGCAGCACCTGCCGGATCCCCGGGTGCTCCGCGCCGTGGACCCACCCATCTCGCCGCTGGTCCTGGCGCTGTACGAAGGCACCCCCACCGGCGCCGGCGTCGACAACGGGCTGCGACCCCGCACCATGCGCATCTTCCAGGGCAACGCCAGGCGCTTCGCCCGCGACATGAAGCGTCTGACCGAGGACCTCGCCCACGCCCTTGGCGCCGAAGCGGCGGACTGGCTCGGTGTTTCTCTGCCCGACACGCCCTTCGATGACGACCCGGCGGACGACAAGCCTGCCCCTGCGGAGCCGGAGACCCAGTGAAGCTCACCGTGCTGGGCAGCGGAACCTACCTCCCCGACCCGGAGCGGGGCGCGCCCGGCTTCCTGCTCCAGGACGCCGATCACTCGGTGCTGGTGGACAGCGGCAGTGGCACCCTGCAACGCCTGGGGCGTGCCGGCGTGGACCCGGTTTCCCTGGATGCGCTGGTGTACACCCACCGCCACGTGGACCACTGCGCAGATCTGGCCGCCATCGTCTTCCACATCAAGCATCACCCCAGCCCCGCCCGCCTGCGGGACCTCCCCATATTCGCTGGCCAGGGCTTCGCCGCGCACCTCGAGCTCCTGCAGCAGGCCTACGACGGGGCCATCGAGCCCTCGCACTTCGACCTTCGGGTCCACGAGTTGTCCGTCGAAGGGCCGAGCCACAGCTCCATCGCGGGCGGGCTGGTGCTCGACACACAACCCGCCGTCCACAGCGCCGGCGCCCTGCACCTACGCTTCACCTCGGCAGATGGCGTCACCGTCGCATTCTCGGGGGACACGGGGCCGTCCGAAGCCCTCGAGCAGCTCGCCGCCGGGGTGGACCTCTTCGTGTGCGAGTGCGCACTGTCGCCAGACAACGACTACGCCCACCACCTCAACGCCAACCAGGTCGCCGCCATCGTGGCCGCCGCTCGTCCCCGGCGGGTGGTGCTCACCCACCTCTACCCGCGGCACGACCCACAGGCTGACCTCGCCACCGTAGCCGCCACCGGCGTGCCCACCGTCCTGGCCCATGACGGCATGGAGCTGGTGGCCAGCCGCCCCCGCTGACTCGACTCAGCGCATATGGGCGCCCAGCCCGAGTACCAGCTGCAGGGTCCAGAGGTCCTCGAGCAGCTCGTCGGGGTTGCGCAGCTGCGCCCAGCCCGCCCGCAGCCCAAGGTCCACGAAGACGCGAGATGGTGGGGGCCCTACATGTCGGCGCGCCCCTGCCTCGAACATCATCACGGGAACCGGCAGGGTGCCGCCGTAGTAGCCATCCAGATCCAGCCGTGAGAAGCCCAGGCCGGCGTTGCCACCCCAAGGGATCGATGGGTCGGATCGGAGCACGCACAGAGCGCCGAAGTGGGTGTACTGGAAGGGGAACTCCGTGAGCTGGCCTGCCTGATCCTCTTCCGCCCGAGGCAACAAACCCAGCGCCTGCTCGCCGAAGATGGACAGGCCCAGCCGGGGCCCGGTGGCCAACAGCCCCTGAGCGAAGGCATCGAAGCGCAGGCCCACGGTGGTGTGTGCACCAGGCACGGTCCACTCGCCCAGCAGGGCACCCGCGCCCACCAGGAGGGTGACGTCGGTGCCGAAGACCGCGGTGGTGTGCTGCTCTGGGTCCGCCAGCGGGGTGGCCGGCGGCCCAGGAACATCGTCTTGGGCCAAGGCGGCGCCAGGAAGCGACAAGGCAACGAGCAGAGTTCCGGTGTGCATGGCTTCTCCGGGCTGGATGCCACTCCCTAGCCCGAAAGCAGCGGCTGGACCGCCTCGGAACCTGTACTGATGACCGCTACCAATCCTCAGCGAACAGCACCTTGCCGTAGGCACAGTCGGCCTCGCTGCCCAACGGCTCGAGCAGCTGCCAGCTGTCGGTCTGGAAGACCAGCACGCCGCTGGCGTCCCAGCACTGGGAGATGGTGAGCTCACGACTACCCAGGTCTCCGCCATACATGCGAGAGTCCGCCCGCATGGCGGTGTTGGCCTTCCAGCGCGTGCGCACCGCGACCTGCTCGAGGCTCTCGCCCTCCGACAGCTCGGCCTGGATGCCGTACTGGAAGTCCGCAGCTCCGCTCTGGCCCGTCTGGTACAGGTAGTGGGCGTTCAAGGGAACGTCGTCGGAAAGCTCGTGGTAGCCCTCGAGGTCCAACAGCAGGCGGGTGCCGTCCCGCAGATCGTACTCCACGGTGACCATACCCTGACGCTCCTGGCCCAGGGCCTCCGCCAGCAGGCCGATGTCAGCGTAGAAGCTCCCATCACCCTCGGCGACCGTCGCGCCGACGTAGTGCGTGCCCTGGTAGAAGCCCTCCCAGGGGCCAGCGCTGGTGTCAGATAGCATGAAGGTCCAGTCGTACTGGCCCACACCGCTGCGGATGATATCCACCAACAGCAAGGCCCGCGTACCGTTCTCGAGGGAGCTGGGGCCCCAGGTGCGCAGGTCGTCCTCGCGGGTGGAGGGCTCGTCGCTGCGGATGAAGTCGCCCAGCACCATCAGGTCGGTCAGGGTCGCATTGAGGTTGTCCGCCACCCCCGCGCTCTGCACGCGGAGGTCGATGGCGTGGCCCGGTAGGGGCAACATGAACACCAGGGCCGCGGGCTCGACCTGAGGGCTGTCAGGAAACACGACGGTGTGGTTCTCGAAGCTGGGAATGGCCGCCAAGAACTCGGCATCCTCGATGAACAAGGCGTTGCTGAGGGGCTGCCCGCAGGCCGTTCCGAGCGCGATGATGGGTAGGTGGCGCAGGTTCATGGTCGGGCACTCAGAAGCGGTAGCCGAAGCTCAGGTGGAGTTCGTTGAAGCGCAGCCACTGGTCCACGTCGTCGAGCTGGTAGGGCACGAAGTAGCTGCGCAGCTCGAGATCCAGCTCGAAGCGGCCGGGATGCCAGCCCACCCAGGCGGAACCGCCGGGCGCCACCGACCACAGCTGCTGGGGGTCCAGAGAGGTCTCGGGGAAGCTACGGCGCAGGTAGATGGCCGACACGCCACCCCCGAAACCCACCTGGAAGCGCCGGGGCCGCGAGGCCCAGCCGCCCCAGCCACCGATCAACGCCGTGGTGACGGTCATCGGCATCTCATACTGAAGTTCGTCGATGGCCAGCACAGAGCTGCCGGTGCCGGTGGTGAAGTCCGCAGCGACCCACGAGCCACTGCGCCAGGAGAAGCGTGCGCCCGCGCCCGCGGCGGGCAAAATGGGCAGGTAGGCCTGCTCGACGCTGAGATTGGCGGCGCGCAGTACGCCGGTGTTCAGCCGAACGGCCAGGCGCGGCAGGTTGGCCTGGCGGATCTTCTTGTCGATGGCGCCCCGGGCCACGTCCTCTTCGTACTCCACCGCCTCGAAGCTCGCGTCGGACATGCGGAACTCACGGCCTTCGTCCAGGCGAACCTGGGCTACCTCGAGGTGGGTGGGGTAGCGGCGCTGCACCAGGTAGGTGCCGGGGTGCAGGGATAGTTTTTGTTCGGCGCCCACCATGTCCACCTCGGCCATGAACATACGCTGACCGCGGTCGAAGATGGCGTAGCTGCCATGCAGTCCCACGGGGAACACAAGCGTCGTCCGGGCGGCGGAAAGATCGGTGAGCACCACATCACCCTTGCCCGCCAGATCCCACTCGTAGGTGGGGTGCTGGGTGCCGGTGCGGGAGCCCGCCGTCCGGTAGACCGTCTCGTGGTAGACGTACTGATAGGCCTCTTCGAGGGTCACCCGTTCGTCGGCGTTGCCGTCGGCGGCCCCCAGCAGCCCGCTGGTGAGGAAGTGGGTGAAGTAGGACCCGCCGATCTCGTCGCTCTCCTGGCTGGCTTCGTCGCTAGAGCTCGACGTGATGACCACCTGTCCCGACGCGCCCAGGCGCTCCGTGACATCGAAGACGAAGCTGGGGGCCCGGGTGCCGCCCTTGGCCCCGGTCATGGCGCCGGACTGACAGGCGTCCAGGAACGCCAGGCGAACGTCGGCGCCCGAGCGCTCGATGAGCCCGTCGAGCAGCTCGTAGATCAGGTAGGTGGAGCCCAGCTGCAGTCGGCTGTCGTCGGCGTGGCCGGAGTAGTAGAAGAGGAAGAGGGTCTCATCGCCATCGGCCTCGGCCCTGGCGATGTCGTCGCGCACGTCGATCATGGCCTGCTGCACATCGCCGCGCCGCTCGTTGAGCAGGACCCGCACGTCCTCGGGCCGGTAGCCACCCGCCTGTGTGAGCACGGACTGCATCTTGATGGCGTCGTCTTCGGCGAAGTACAGTGAGTGCATCCCCGGCGCGCCGTCATTGTTGCCCACCAGCACCGCGAAGCGGCGCACCCCCGCCTGTGCAGCCCCAGCGGAGAACACAGAGCACAGCAGCAGGCTGCAGAGCACGGCGATGGTGACGCGCAGGCGAGCCATGGCGGTCTCCTATCGCTCCCCTGCAGCGGGGCTGGTCTCGCCCTTGTGCAGGAAGATGGAGTCCACGTCCATGTAGTCCTCGGCCAGCAGCAGCAGCCCCTCCCGGCCTTCCTCATCGAGGATGGCTCGGACCTCGTCATTGACCTCGGCGACGCTGCTGTGCCCGAAGTAGGCCAGGATGAGCTCGAAGTCCGGGGCGTCGTCCAGGATGATGCTGCCATCGAGCATGTGACGCTCGCCGGGCACCACAGGCACGGGATCGTCGCCAACATCCGGGTAGTAGAGGTTGAGCTCACCGCGACCGTCCACGGACAGCAGCACCAGGGTGCTCTCCCCCTGGGTGCGGTAGCTGAACTGGACTCGGTCGCCGGCCCAGTGGATCTCGTCCTCGCTTCCGGGGTGGACCTGATCGTCGCGCAACAGGTAGAAGTCGATGGCGCCGCTGCCCTTGGCGCCTGCGGTGGTGTGCGGGGTGACGTGCTGCTCGCGGGTGGTGGGACGGTCGACGGGCGGCAGGAGCACGACGATGGCGACGGTGGCTGCGGCGACGGCGCCGGTCACGGACAGGAACTCCCGCCACCAGGCTGCCCGGGGCTGGGCCTCGCGCTTGGCCTCGAGCTCGGCCTCGCGTTGCTCGTCCTCTCGGATACGGAAGGCGCGCTTGCGCAGGAGCTCAGGGTCGAAAGGCGCCACTTCGTCGCGGGCCGCGTCCAGGCCCTCGAGCCAGGCGACGGACGCAGGCTGGGATGCGGCCCCATCGCGAATGGCCCGGGCCTGCGTGTCGTCGATCTCACTCGACCATGCCTGGCCGATCTCGAGCCGAGAGGGGCGGTCACCCGGATTGATGAGCTTGTCGAGGTCGATCATGGTGCCTCCCCGAAGGAGAGCAGCAGCGGCAGGAGGGAGAGCAGGACCACCACGGCCCCGGCGGCCAGGGCGAAGCCGTCGCTCTCCATGGCTTTCCGTGCGCGCTTCAGGAAGATGTTGAGCCGCTTGCGCAGGGTGGGCACACTGACCCCCACCATTCTTGCGGCCTGCTCGCGGGTCATGTCGTCGAAGAAGAGGTGGATGACGATGGCCCGTTCCTGGTCATCGGCCAACTCGAGCAGCCGGCGCACGGTGGCCTCGTCTTCCCACAGCGAGCCTGCCCGCTCGAAGCTGGTGCTCACGATCTCGTCGCGGTGCACCTGGCGCTTGTCAGCGCGGGAGCGGCGGTTGCGGATGCGGTTGAGGCAGTAGTTGGTGCTGATGCGGTACATCCAGGTGAGCGGTGAGGACTCACCACGGAACTTCTCCCAGTGGACGATCACCCTGGAGAAGGTCTCCTGCACCGCATCGTGGGCGTCTTCTTCGTTGCCCAGGATCGAGCGGCAGCGCCGATGGATCACGGGTGCGTACTGGGCGTACAGGGTCTGGAGTTCGGCATCCGTAGGGCGCATCGCCACCTCGTCGACCCGTTGGACACACCACCGGTCGGGAGAGGAAAGAAAAACCCGAGGTCAGGCTCTTTTCAGTAGCCTATCTCGAGACTGAGCCCGTCGAACCAAGCGGTCCCGCTGATAGTGCTGGCCAGAACCACCTTGACGTAGTCCGCCTCGATGGGCGCATAGGCCTTGATGACGAACTGGCGCCAGTCCATGTCGCCCGTCTGCAGCGTGGCTTCCACAGGCTCACCCACGGGGTTGCCGGCGATGTCCTCGAACTCCAGCGCCATGCGGAAGACGCGCTCTTGATCGCGCTCGCGGCGGAGGTAGTGGCCCTTGACGTGGCCGCGCAGCACCAGGGACGTGCCCGGCGCAATGGAGATCTTCTGCTCGAGCTGTGGCCAGTAGCGGGTGTTGACGTCGCTGTGGAACCGCACCGCCGCGCGACCATCGAGACGCTCACTCAGATCGAGGGCGATCTGGGCCTCGGGGATGGTGCCACCGCGGGTGACGCAGGGCTCGAGGGACCACACACCGCCGATGGAGGCCTCCTTCTCGAAGGATGAGTCCTCGAGGGGGAGGCGGGTACCGGGGCCGCGGGTGATCTCGGTGGGGCGCGCCCCGAAGTGCTTGGTGAGCATGTCCCGGGCACGTTCTTCGCGCACCGGCGTGGGCGCGATGGCGAAGATGATCTCGGTGTTGCCCTTGGTGCCAAACAGCTCGAAGCGCATGTTGCTGCCGGTGATCACGCCGATGCGCACCGACTCGAGCTTCTTGGTCTTGGGAATCTCGGCCAGGGTGGCCAGCTCGATGAGGTGCTGCCACTCGAGCTTGCCCCAGCCTTCGGCCCGCCGCACGACGGTGTTGCCAGCCCGCAGGTCGGCAAGCTCCGTGGCGGGTAGGTCCGTGATGTATGCGACGACCCCACGGGTCTTCTCGTCGATGAGCTGCTCTACCAGGATCGGGTCGTAGCCAGCCAGGACGAACAGGGCCTCGCGCTCGAGCTCGGCCGCCTTCATCAGCTTCACCACGCGGTCGGTGGGGCTGGCATCGTTCATCCGGGCCACGGACTCGGCCTGGGATCGGTGCTGAGCCGTGGGGACCGGGGCGGTGGCCACCGCCGCCGCGACGGAAGGGAGCAACAAGGCGAACAGACAGACCAGCAAACTCGACAAACGCAAGCGACACCTCCGGTGCACGACTGGACGGATCATAGCTCGAACCCCAGCACCGTCAGGCTCCATCCCCCGACATGGGGCCGTCCACGGGACTCCCCACGCGCTGTTCACGGGCCGACAGGGCCTCGAAGTAGCGCGCGAGGTGATCACGGACCTCATCCATGGCGTTGCTATGGAAGATGGCTTGGCGCAGCGGAGCCCCGTGGGGCAGGCCGCGGGTGTAGTAGCCACAGATCTTCTTGGTACGGCCCAAGGCCCCTTTTTCGCTGTAGCAGTTGTGCTCGAACTGAGCCATGGCTTCGAGCACCAGGGTGTGGCGCTCTACCACACTGGGGGAACACACGGGTTCGCCCCGCAGCCAACAGGCCAGCTGATTCATGAGCCACGGGTTGCGCACGGCGCCCCGTCCGATCATCAAGGCCTGGCAGCCGCTTTCGTCGAGCATGCGAGCTGCGGACTCCACGTCCACCACGTCGCCGTTG
>Ga0307987_1000377_pt1 | contig 26781 bp, 18 predicted proteins | sample EllFjometagen181_FD_203157 | JGI IMG/M metagenome (GOLD analysis project Ga0307987, IMG submission 203157) | Marine microbial communities from Ellis Fjord, Antarctic Ocean - #181 | ecosystem: Environmental > Aquatic > Marine > Unclassified | place: Southern Ocean | collected 2014-10-08 | reverse complement strand
TCTTCATGGGGTGACCCTTGAAGAGTTGTGATCATTCTATCCGGGATTACAAGACCTCCTTTGAAAAACAATTGACCATGGGCTACTCCACGATGGACGCCCGGGGACTGACCAAAATTGTCAGCATCATGAATTTTCTCCAGGACACAGCATCAGAACATGCCCACCACCTGGGGGTGTCCAGTTTTGATCTGGCCCGCCAGAATGTTGCCTGGGTGATATACCGTTACCACATTGAGATTCACTCATATCCCAGATGGCTGGAGACGGTAAACGTGTCCACCCATCGCCGTGCCTGGAAAAACCTCTATGAGGTCCGGGAGATCCACATGGAAAAAAAAGGGGAGAAAAGTCCCTTTATCACCGCCAGAACAGCCTGGGTGATGGTGAATAAAAAAAACCAACGACCCGTGCGCCTGGACAGATATCTTCCCCGGGAGATGTTGGCGAACAGTTTAACCCTGGATCCCTTTCCCCCGCCCCTTAAGCCCTGGGAGCGTATGGATTTTGAACTCTTTTTCAAGGTCAGAATGCATGACCTTGACCTCAATGACCACGTTAACAACGCCATCTATGTGGAATGGGCAGTTGAAACCCTTCCCCGGGAAATTTTGGAAAAGTTCCGGCCTGGAGCCATTGACGTCACCTTTCAGAAACAGGCATTTTATGGTGATATCATTGTATCACGCACCCAGATCACCTTTCAGGAAACCCTGCCAATGACCGTGCACACCATTGCAAGGGAGGCAGACCAAGGGGTTCTGGCCACCCTTCATATCACATGGAAGGATCGGAGGGATGATGAAAAAAGACAACAGCACTGAAATATCCCCTGCCCAAGCCTACAATATTTGCCTTAGATTCCTGGCACCCCGGCCCCGCAGTGTGGTGGAGATGCGACGGCATTTGATGAAAAAAGAGATCTCCTCCCAGGTGATTGACGAAACACTCCAGAAACTCATGGAAGGAAATCTGCTCGACGATGTGGCCTTTGCCCGGATGTTTGTGGAGAGCCGGGAGAGGCACAAACCCAGATCCAGATTTGCCCTGACCTGTGAACTGCGGCTAAAGGGAATAAAAGAGGGCATCATTGACATGAGTATTGAAGGTATTGACGAAGAAGCATCGGCCTGGAATGCGGTGCAACCCAGGCTCAGGGCATGGCAGCGGTTAGCCCCTGAAAAATTTAAAAGAAAGCTGTTCAACTATTTACAATACCGGGGATTTGGCTATGAAATCTCCCTGTCTACCTGGAACAGAGCCACCCCAGAGGGTGAACCCCTCTGAATAAGGCAAATTGAAGTCTGGTGTCAGCACCAGCGCCACACTTTTTTTATAGCCCGCATGACAAGATAGAAAATGGAACCATGCCGCCCCCGGGGAGGGGTAATGGAAGCGACCCGGAACTGTTAGACAGCCCAATTGGTCTGTTCCATTACCCCTCCCCGGGGGCTCTGCTGAGGTAACCTTGGAGGCTACCTTTTCATATAAAATATACATGGCAGAGTTATCTTCTACATCAGAATTTAAAATGATTATAATTCCACTTCACATGAAAAAACGTCCGGCAAATATCGGAAAGGATATTTAAAATATGAAAATCAATTTTTATGCCATTGGCGGCACCATTGACAAGGTCTATTTTGATGCACTGAGTGAATATCATGTGGGGTCCCCTGCCATTGAAAACATCCTCGGGGATGCCAGGGTCAATTTTGAATATAAAATCATATCCTTGCTTAAAAAAGATTCTCTGGATATGACCCCGGTGGACAGGCAGGCCATTTTAGAGGCCATCTCCAATGATCCAACACAGTTCATTGTGATCACCCATGGCACAGACACCATGGTGGATACAGCCATTGCCCTGAAAACCATTAAGGATAAAACCATTGTTTTAACCGGTGCCATGGAGCCTGCCGGGTTTAAATCCAGTGATGCCACCTTTAATCTTGGCACTGCCATTGCAGCGGTACAGACCCTGCCCCCCGGGGTCTACGTTGCCATGAGCGGCAGAATTTTTGACCCTGACAAGGTATCCAAAAATCGCCAAGACAAACAATTCCAGGAAAAGTCATAACCCAACCCTAAAGGGCTGGGCTTGATTGATTTTATTAAGTCTGCAACAAATTGGCTCAAAAATTATATCTTTACAAATCAAAGCGTTAAAACTCCAACCGGGAAAATGGGAATGCGCCCCCCAGCATCACTGTGCCAGAATCATCAGGCGTGCCCGGTTCTCCCTGCCCAGAAACCTGGCAGCAAGGGCCGACAATTCTTCCGGGGTGATGGCATTGTAATCAGAATAGATTTCCCGGGGCCATTGGAGCTGTTCCGGGTGATACCACGAGCCAGCCATCACTGATTTAAGCCAGTAGCGATTTTTTTTCTGCATATCCCGGATATGGGTCAACACAGCGGGCAGCACCAGGGACAGCTCTTTTGAATTTACCCCGTCCCGGGCCAAGTCATCTGCAATTTTTTCCATCTCCAGCATTACCTGATCTGCCATTTCAGGGGCCGTGGCCACCATGGCATGGAGCACGCCATACCCTTCATAGATCTGGGAAGGCTCATTCATGGCGTAGGGTGAATAGGTGACCCCCAGGGTCTCACGAATATGTTTTCTCAACCGCTCGGAAAAAATCTGGGACAGCACATTGAAACGCCGGGTCTGGTGAATATCCCAGAAATCATCGGTTTTAAAGGCAAGGTGAACCAAGCCTTTATTGATTCTGGAATCCACCTCAATGCCTTTGGTCTGTCCAGTGGGAAACACAGGCTGCCTGTGTGTCGTATCATACAGAGATAAATCCCGCAGGGGTAAAGATCCCACATATGTTGCCGCCAGGGTTTGAATTTCTTCCAGTGAAATATCCCCCACAATGGAAACCTCAAGGGGTGCCCGGGTAAAAGAGGGCACCAGCCACCCTTGTATATCTTCCAGGGTGATGGCATTTACCGCCCCAAGACCGGGCATGCCAAAACGGTTATCCCCCCCGGCAAGAAAGGCATCCCCCTCCAGGGCCATCATCCCCTGGGGCGAGGCTTTGAGCTCTTTGTACATCTGGCGGTATCGCTCCCGGGCAAGATCAAAGGATGTTTCCCTGAATCCCGGGTCCACAAAACTTGCCTGGAGCAATTGAAACACAAGTTCCGCCTCCTTTGCATCTGCCTTGCCGGAAAAAAAGAAGGTTCCCTGGTCCATTCCAAACTCCAGGCTCACATCCCTTCCGGCCAGGGCAGCCTCAAGGGCATCCTGATCCAAGGGTCCCACACCACTTTCATTGACCACATTTTCGGCAATCATGGCAAGCCCGGACAGATGGGGTGGCTGTGATTGCTTCCCGGAACCAAATTCCACTTTGAAAACAAACTCACCCTTTTTATAATCGCTTTTTCGTAAATTTAAACGCACCCTATTCTCAAATTCGACTTGTATAATGCCCAAGTCATCCACCGCTGTTTTTGCCTTTACTTTTCCAGGGGATACGGGTGTGGGTAGATAGGGAAACGCCACCGGACGGTCATTGACCCAGGGAATCACCGGCAGGGCCATGCAATTTTTGTAATGCCTTTCGATCACCGCTTCAGGGGACAGGGTCTCATCGGATATTTCCACGTTGCCAGTGACCTTTATCAATAGATGATCTTCATCCCACAGGGAGTGAAGGGCGTTGTTGACATCCCCAATGGTGATATTTTCAATAAAAGGTTTTAAGATATTCAACTCATTATCCGGAGATTGAAACACCCGTTTACGATTGATCTGGCGGACAATTTTCTTTGAGATCCGGGTGCTTTCCCGGGATTCAGCCCGGTTCACCGCACTTTCCAGGGACTGTATAACTTCGGCCTTCACTCGGTCAAGTTCCTCCAGGCTGAATCCATAGACCAAGGCCTGGCGAAGACTCTGATCCAGAAAAGTCAATGACTCCTGCCATTGTTTGGGATCTGATTCCGATGCAATCACCGTGAAATGGGCATTGTGGAAATAGGTGCCGGAATAGGCCCCGGCATCGGAAAAAGGGGCCTTTTTTTGATTCACCGCCCGGGAAAGACGGTTCTGGAGCATCATATTTCCCAATTCTTCAACGGTGCGTTGCTGATAGGCTTGAAGGGTATCTGGCTTAAAATCAGCTTTTGTCACCGTCTGAATGGAAACCTCTGTGTTGCCGGCTTCGGGTTCGTGATGGTAAAAGGTTTTTATTCCCGAATGGGGGGTCCAGTCATCAGGGGGCAACAGCCGGGCAGGTGCCCGGGGAACCATCTCCTGAAAATTTTTCACAATCTGCTGTTTTGCCAGATCAAGATCAAAATCCCCCACCATGACCACCACCATGTTTTCTGGCCGATACCAGGTGTCGTAAAAGGATTTCAACAGGGGATGATCCATTTTCTCAAGCACCTCATCCGTACCAATGGGAAGTCTTTGGGACAGCATTGATCCGGGCATTTCAAAGGCCATGGAGGCCTTAAATGTGCGATAGGACACCGAATCCCGCTCTCTTTTTTCGGCCAGTATCACCCCCCGCTCCCGTTCCACCTCTGCTGGCAGTAGCAACGCTCCCTGGGCATAATCATTTAAAACCCCCAGGGCCTTATCCATGCTGTCACTGTCATTGGCAGGTAGAAAAATATCATATACAGTTTCATAAAAACCGGTATGGGCATTGGCATCGGGACCAAACATCATGCCAATGGATTGAAAGTACTCCACCAGCTCTCCTGGCTTGTAGTGGGTTAACCCGTTAAAGAGCATATGTTCCAGATAATGGGCTGATCCCTGCTGGCCATCGGCTTCATTCATAGAACCCACCTGGACATCCAGATGCATGCTGATTCGATTTGCCGGTGTGGGGTTGGCCAGCAGTACATACTGCAGTCCATTTTTAAGTGTCCCCTGAACCAATGCAGGGTCCGGATCCAGCCCGCCCATGGAGATGTCATGGGAAGATGCCTTTTCCTGGAGGGATGGATTCCCCATGGAAATCTTATCCTGTGAGACATCCCGATTATCGTTCAAGGCAGTGCACGCCCCCATTATCAGGGGTAAAGTTAAAGTCATCAAAAGTGTAAACCATTTCTTATTATTCATGACAACGCCTCCAGTGGATACACATTATCCTTCACGGGCAGATGTGTTTTTAAATTAAATGCAATTGATCCTGCAGACTCAGTTCTCATGGTCACCCCTTGGGCATGAAACAAGCCAAAGGGGGTTAGAACCAACCCCTAAGTATTTCATCCACAATAGTCATCAAATGCGTTCATGGCAAATGTCATCCCCCCCCTAAAGGGCTGGGCTTGAATAGTTTCGGCCTTATATCCCAAGCCTAAAGGTATGGGTTTTACGACTGAGCTGATAAAACACTATTTTGCCATGAGAAACAGGGGCCCTTAAAAAAATTATGGCCGAAGCAGAACGCTCCGGCCAATTCACTGTGGGGGAAAAATTTTCTGAACGGTTTAGTCCAGTAAGCCCGTTTCGATTTCTATGGTGCTCTTATTTCTTAATGCCATGGTCCAATCCGAATAGGCAGCATTCTGCTTCATTGAGACCAATTGCTGTTTTACATCCGATACATTTTCCTGCACTTGTGCTTCCCCTGGCACTTTTCTCTCTTTAAGAGAGATGAGATAATATCCATCATTTCCCTTGAGCACGCCGGGATGTAAGGCATTGTCTTCCAGCTGAAAAGCTGCCGCCATGATATCAGGGCTTTGGCCCAGTTCAGGGATGGCTCTTTTTTTGCCGAAAAGAGCGGTGGACTTCAAAGGAATTGCCTTTAAAGCAGCCACAGCTTCAAGATCTTTATCCGAGCCTGCTTCATCAAGCCAGGCCTGGGCAGTCTCTTTGGCCTTTTCATCCTGAAGCTGATGTGTCACCGCAATGACAACCTGATCCTTAACCTCTTCAAGGGGTAACTCTTTGGGTTTTTCCCTATCCACGGGACGAATGATGTAAAAGTGCTCTCCCACCTCTTTTACATCACTGATTTCTCCCACGGGCAATGAGAGGACAAGCCTGGCAAAGGCCGGGGCATCGGCCCCCATCTCCTGGGGTCCAGCAGCATCAAAGGGACCCTTTTCAAGGACCTTTACACCGGCAATCAGCCCCGCCTGCTCCAGATCATCACCGTCAATGATGGCATCAAAGGCGATGGATGCGGCATTGTAGGCAAGGGTCTTGATATCAACATCTTTAAGTTTTTTTTCAATATCCCCACTGGCATCTTTCAGGGATCGGGTGGCGGCCTCTGTCCGGCCATTGACCTTGATGATGTGCCACCCAAATATGGTTTTCACAGGTTCGCTGATCTCATTAACAGCCATGGAAAAGGCTTTGTCACCAAAGGGTTTTACCATGTCATCTTTCTCAAAACTTCCCAGATATCCACCGTTTTCCTTGCTCGTGTCCTGGGAGTATTTTTTTGCAAGTTCTGCAAAATCCTCCCCGGCCACGGCTTTGTCATAGACTTCACGGGCCTGCTTTTCCGTGGAGTTAACGGTGGCTTCGTCGGCATCTTCTGCCACCCGGAAAAGGATATGGCTGGCATCCACCTTTACAAGGGAAGAAAAATCACTTACATTGGCAAGGTAATAGGCCTCCACCTGGTCTTGGGAGATGGTGGATTTTCCTTTAAAATCTTCAGAGCTGAAGCTGAGGTATTTTGCCTTAACCGTTGGTTGTGACTGATATGTTGCTTTATTTTTTTCATAATAGGATTGAATCTGATCCGCCGTGGGAGTTAGATTCTGAATCCCATCGGGATCAGAAAACAAATAGTTAATGCTTACCTGGGTTTCATTGTCACGGTACCACGCCCGGGCTTCCATATCTGTCGCCTTGATATTTTTCAACACCATTTCCCGCATCCGGGTCTGGCGAAGGGTTTCCCTGTGTGTGGGTTCAAAGGTCTCAGGACTGAGCCGATTCCTTGCCAGAACCCTTCGATAAGTTTCAATGTCAAATTTACCATCCTTCTGAAATGCCGGGATGGCCACCAGGGAAGCCTGGAGCTCTGCATTGGAAACCGTTAATTCAAGTGCATCGGCTTCCTGGGAGATTAACCGTTCTTCAATGAGCCGATCCATAGCCATCTTCTTGACTTGGAGGAGTTTGAGCAAATCATCATTGAGGTTCTCACCAAACCGTTGGCGCATCTGTTCAATGACATTTTGATGGGATCGTCTGAATGCATCCATGGTGATGGGCGTATCGTTCACCATTGCCACCTGTCCACCCGTTTTTGACCCCATGGATCCCATTCCCAGAAATACAAAAACAAGGACAATCAGACCAAGAATAATCTTAATAATCCAGGACCCGGTGTTTTCACGCATCAGCCTGAGCATATACTCTCCTTACGCCATTCATAGTTAATATAACTGCCATGGGCCGATCAGGCAATTCCACCTGAGCTTGCCCACAACAGCCACTTTTTTATATAAAAAATAACAGTTAACAAATCTGCATTTTTAGCGTGATACCCAGCCATGTGTCAACCCTTATATGCATGGATAAATATTTTGGCCCGGGTCCCCTGTATCTGGACATGACAAACTGGGCCACGGAGTTTTTAGGAAGTTTCAAAATTTATGTTGACAGACGAGGAGATTTCAACTATTAAGGTCTTGTTTTTCTTGTGGGGCTGTAGCTCAGATGGGAGAGCGCATGACTGGCAGTCATGAGGTCAGGGGTTCGATCCCCCTCAGCTCCACCACAAAGAATTCAACTGTGTACATTCCATGGTGCATAGAGGTACTATGACAAGATTTATTGTCATAAACAACTCAATTTGTGGGGCTGTAGCTCAGATGGGAGAGCGCATGACTGGCAGTCATGAGGTCAGGGGTTCGATCCCCCTCAGCTCCACCACATTTTTGGTGGATATATTTGTTTATATTTTTGTTTTCCACGAATGATGATTAAATCTGTAGACCCACTTATAGAACAAGTCCCCCCTCCACGAAATCATCAATTTTTTTTGACTTATACTCGTTCGGAGTTACTTTATTAATCAAGCTTGATGGTCTCATAAAAAATCCAATGATCCTTATTTTAACCATAACCCATTATGGGCCAAAAAAAATTAAACCCGCATATGATGTGAGCCGCTCGCAACAATAAAAACATTCAGCTTCTATGTGGTGTTGCGATCTCTCGTACATCAACATATAGTGTTGCTACGTGCAGAAAAATTGTTTTTGCAAAACCCTATATGTGGTAAAAAATTCATAAACCGACTTTTTGCAAGTTAATCAAGATTAGGGTGAGCTATACAAGATCTTGCTCGAGGTGTTAGGCTCCCAGCCATAGCATGTCATGTCATCTGCCATGCAAACCATGAATCAGACAGCTTATTTTGCAGAGGGAGGCAAATCATGAATTCTTCAAAAACGGTTACCTTTATTCTTTTTTCTCTGCTGTTTCTGGCAGTATCCTGCCAGAACATGGGACCTTCAAAGCCCAATGATCCCTATTACTCCGGTAAACAGACAGGTGAACAGCTGGCCAAAGAGGATGCGCTACACTACAGATGCACTGACTATAATCACCACTTATCTAACTTTATCAGAATAAGGCTCAACTCCCATTTAAAAGCGGATAAAACCACCCGATCTGACTCATATATTAAGGGGTTTAAATGGGGCTATCGCGTTGCGCTCAAGGACTATGCCAATACCTATTGCAGCGGCGATAATTATTCTAAATTTTTTAATAATTGAATCCTCAACGGATAGGGAAATCAACAGCCTGACCCGAAAAATATTCCACGGGATAATTAAGTTCTTGAGGGCATTTTTTTGCCCTTCCAGGCGTTAAAAAGTGCAGACGGTTTAAAGACAGTTGCCTGTAGTTTCTGCGGTTTAGCCTGGAAGGTCAAAAATTTCCCCGACGTACCCGTTCCAGTCAGGGCACCCGTCGGAGGTTGCATTATGCCGTCATATTCTTTGCTATATTAATGGGCCAACATGCCCGTTATGGGAAATCAGCCCCAAAAGGTTCTCCGGTTGTTTTTTATAAAAGTCCTTTTTCTCCCTGGGCCTGAATAGCCGTAATTGCCACAGTATTGACAATATCCGTCACGGTACATCCCCGACTCAAATCATTGACAGGAGACTTCAATCCCTGGAGCAGAGGCCCCACTGCTACAGCACCCGAAGATCTCTGCACTGCCTTGTAGGTGTTATTTCCAGTGTTAAGATCAGGAAAAATAAATACCGTGGCAGCACCGGCCACATCACTTTGGGGCAATTTGGTTCGGGCAACAAAGGAGTCCACAGCTGCATCATATTGGATGGGACCCTCAAGTTTCAGGCCCGGCAGGATGGTTTCGGCTTTTTTCTGGGCAAGTCCTGCTGCCCTTCGTACCTTATCCACGTCAGCCCCCTTCCCAGAAGAACCCGTGGAGTAGGAAAGCATGGCCACCACCGGCTCTATACCAAAGGTCTTGGCCGTCTGAGCCGAGGTAATAGCGATCTCTGCCAACTCTTCCGCATTGGGGTCCGGGTTAATGGCGCAATCACCATACACCAGGACCCGGTCCTCCAGACACATGAAAAAAACACTGGAGACAAGAGAACACTCCGGCCGGGTGCTCAAAATCTGTAGGGCCGGACGAATGGTGGCCGCCGTACTGTGGGCCGCCCCGGAAACCATGCCGTCGGCATGGCCGGCAAACACCATCATAGTGGCATATTCGTTGGCACTGGTCATCATATCATGGGCATATTCCGGGGTGATTCCTTTATGCTCCCTCAGGGCATAATAACTCTGGATATACTCATCAAAAAATTCAGACTCCGATGGATTAAGAATATTCACCGATGGCATTCGAAGCCCCAGGTTATTAATCTTTTTTTCAATTTTTTCCCTATTACCCAGCAGGGTAATGTTCACCACCTCCCGCCGGAGCAAAATTTCAGCGGCCCTGAGCACCCTCTCCTCCTCTCCTTCAGGAAGGACAATGTGCTGTTTATGGCTCTTTGCCTTCTGGATCAGCTCAAGCTCAAACATTTGGGGAGTTTTAATGGTGGTGCGGGTTTTAATGACCTTTTCCGCCAGTTTTTCCGTGTTCACATGCTTTTCAAAGGTGGCCAGAATCCGGGTGATCTTTCGTTTATCCTCGGGAAAAATCCCTGCATGAATATTGTTTATGCGGGTGGCTGTGGGAAAGGTGTTTTCCTGGACACTTAGAATGGGACAAATACCCGGAAATCCTTCAATCAACTCCTGTACTGGCCCTGTGGGTTTTAGTCCCCCGGTGAGCACAATACCTGCAATGCTTTTCTTGGATCGCGAGGAGACCGCCGCAAGACAGGCCACAATAACATCAGCCCGATCTCCAGGAGTGATAATCAGGGCACCGTGTTCAATTCGGGATAAAAAATTTCTCAACTGCATGGCGGCAATGGTAAAATTATACACATGCCGGTTCAACTGTTCTTCACCCCACAACACCTCTGCTCCCAATTCCGTGACAATTTCACTCACCGTGGGCCGATTCAGGGAGGGTTCTTCGGGAATGGTGTAAAGCAGCTGATTTTCACCCAGATGGTGTTTTGCCAGTCGTTCCATGATCTCCCACCCCGAGGCTCCATCGGTGCGGGTGATAATGGTGCCAATGGTGCGACATTTTCTTTTCACCAGACCCGCCGAAGCTACCTCCACCGCCTGGACGGTTTCATCCACGGTTTTCCCCTGGGAACCGGCAACCAGCAGCACCGAGGCAGAAAGATTTTTACTGATCTCCGCATTGATGTCAAAGGCAAAATCAGAGGAGGCACTCAAGAAATCGGTGCCTTCACACACCACAAAATCACACTGGGATTTCAGCGCATTATAGCGGTTAATGATAATCTCAACCACCTCTTCTTGTCTGCCGTGGGAGGCAAGATCCGTGGCATCTTCAGTGGTCAGGCCATACATCTGATCCAGGGGTATGCCCAGGTTAAAACAGGAGTTCATGAGTTGAATGTCTTTATTAACCCCATGTTCTTCCTGAACAATGGGTCGAAAAAAACCCACCTTATCAATCTTACGCGACAGCAGTTCCATAACCCCCAGGGTTACGGCGGTTTTTCCACTGCGTGGTCCAGTGGCACTGATATACAAATTGTTGGTCATGATATTTCTTTTTTATCCTATTATTGATGGTCTCGTAAAAAGGCCTTTGTCCATTTTTTCACTACAGCACATTATATATAAACACTTCCTAAACCCATATATGATGTGTTTAAGGGCCGCAAAGTTTATAACTTGAACAGAATAGCTTGCCTTTTGGCCCATCTACCGCGTTGCATCAAAGGTCAAATAGGCCTGCTATTAAAACTTTAATGCGCCTTGTAGATGAACCACCAGATTTTATAGATTGGTCTGCGCTATTTCTGCTCAACTTATTTCATCTGCGATCCTAAGATTTCATAGGCTGGCTTTTTAAAGGTCCATCATTATTTTCTATTAAAACAGTCATTACAGCTTTAAAGTATAATAATTTTGCAAAAATGCTAATAGCAATAACGGCAACATGATTCAATCCAAATCCTGCCCAAGGGAATTTAGAACAGAAAAAGCGTTTGGGAACAATCAAGGAGTGGCCTGCCCCATAATTTTCTCCAGAATCACCCTGGTAATCATGTAGGTAGGCCGGATACCTTCCATGCCCATTGCCCCGGCGGCCAGTGTATTCCCCGTCATCAGGGGGTTATCCGAGGCATAATAGGCATATCGTACAGGCACCCCCGGCAAAATATTGCCCTTGATCACCGATGCGTTAATGGCCTTATGATAATGCCCCCCCTCCATCTCCAGTCCCACAGCATTCCAGTCGGAAAGAAACATCTCAAGGACATCCTTATTCTGAAGGGAGGTTCCCAGCACCGTGGCCATGGTCCCTTGGTGAACGGTGATATCCCCATCAAAATCTTCGGGGTTCAAATCGTTGGAAAACAGATAGTTATCCGAAGTTCCCTCCAGCACATGGGCCGTTGCCAGCATAATATCCCCTTTTTTACCGGTGAGGGTCCCAGCCTTTCCCATAATGGAGATGGAGGCAAGGTTCAGTGGCCACTTTCCGGAGCTATCTTCCCCGGGTTTAAGCAACTGTTCCATCAACTCAAAGGCTTGGGCACCGAAGGCATAATCCATGACAAGAATCACCGGCATCTCTTTGCCGGGAAGGGAGGCATCCAAGTTTAGCCCGGGATGGTATGCCACATCCACCAACCGGGCCGTATCAATGAGCTGACAATGGGTGTTAGACCCCGATTCATCAGGCAACTTCACAAGTCCCCGTGCTGTGGCAAAGGCCTGGATGACCTCGGTGTCATTTTTAAGGGAGTTGAAAAATCCATAGATATCTGAATCATCCATGGCCGGATCTTTCTCTACCAGTGCACCATACCCGTACATCACATTGACTACGCTGTGCAGGTTGGCACTGACAATGTGCAGCGGTCGCTCCTTCAGCCCCAGTTCCACCAAGTGTTCTTTGATCTTACCGGCCCATATTTTCCCATACTTCTGATGACCGATAATGCCCATCAAAGAGGGTGCAAAGTAAATCACCAGGGCATTCTCCCTGGCAAGACCTTCATTTTCAATGCGCTTACCCAAATGATAAATCAACGAAAAAAGATCTGTATTGCTCTGGGATTCAATGCGATTGGTTTCCAGATATTCATAGGTTTCACGGGTTTCATGGTAGGGTCTACCCAGAATAATACTCAAATTCCATAAGGCTGAATCCAATTCCCCCATGGTCAACTGGCCAATGCGATCCACCACTTTTTCAAGGCGTTCCCACTCAATGCGGATGTTTCCATAATCATCGTGCATTTTGAGATAAATCTTCTTTGCCTCAATGTTGAGAAAGGTCATGTGGGTGATGATGTCATAAATTTCACTGATCCCCCGGGAAACAATAAAACAAAATTCCTGGTCACTGATCTGATAGGAAACCCGTCTTCTTTTCAGGGGTTCAAGGCGTTTAAAGGGGGTATCTTCAAATTCATCCTCATCGGTGAGGATAATTTTAGTACTTTTCTCCACCCCCTGGGGAAGTCGATCAATGACATATTCAAGCCCCTTTAATTCGACCACTTTTCCGTCGTTCATGGTGCCGTAAATTTCCGGACTCAAATCCCTTAAGCACCCCTCAAGAGATTTGCCAAACCGACCCGAAGGGCGATAAAAGCCCCGGATGGCAAGGGAATCTGTAATGGTCTTAAACTCCCGGATGGCAACCCGGGCCCGCTGGGATTCTTTTAAACTTTCCATTTAATCTACCTTGTCTTACAGTGAATACCCACTCCATTTGCTGATATGGCTTCATCAGTTAAAACACCGGGTCATCAAAACCCGAATCGTCGTTAGGGACTTACCCGAGTACAGACTACCACCATGCCCAGTTTAATATATTGATATTGCATGACAAAAAAATTAAATTGGTAGCTTATTTTCGTCCAAGCCCCTTATTATATCATACGGATAAAACCAAGTCTTTAAATTTAACCCAGGAGTTCACCAATTAATGCGTGTCCATTGCATTAAATCCATCGGGTGTCACAGACCCCATGGAAACGGCCCATGGAACTGGATTCTTAAATGGTCATTGATGTGATTCATAGGGATGGGATATTGAAGAAGGCGGTGCAACTCATCGGAGGGGGAGGCAGTTGTTCCAGGGGGAGATGTGCAATTCACTTCATGAAATACAGAATTATTACTCGTATTCAAAGCCAGCGTTGCCGAGCCATGGCACATGGCTATCACCATGGCCCGACAATAAAAAAATACGCTTAAAGATTAAGCCGTACCCAGTTCATATCCTTGAGCAGGTCTTTGGTTTTTTGAACGATTTCCTTGTTATCCGCTGGTTTCTCAATAAAGGCATCCGCACCGGCCTCCATGATTTCAGACCGGTTCTCCTTGGTGCTATAACCCGTGAGAATCAAAATTTTAATGTGTGAAGTGGACTCATTGGATTTCAGAAAACGACAGACCTCAAACCCATCCATCTTCGGCATGACAAGATCCAAAATAATCAGATCAGGATTAAACTCTTTGGATTTCACCCCGGCTTCGAAGCCATTCAGTGCTGTCTGAACTTCACATTTTTTCTTGGTGAACAGCTTTTGCAACCCCTGGACAATGAGAGGCTCATCATCAACGATGAGAATTCTGGGGGACGCGTCCAGTTGCCGACTGATGTATTTAATGCCATTGCCCCTCAGTGCATCCTCCAGATCACTCTTGGCAATGCGATGATGCCCACCGGGGGTTACAAAACTTTTTATTTTACCCGCTTTGACCCATCTCCACATGGTCATCCGGGTCACACTGCAAAACTTTGCCGCCTGGGGTATTGTTAGGATTTCAGTATTCATATCGTTATTCACCTTTTCTGTTAAAATTATAAAATTTAAAGCATGCCTCGTATTCAGCACGCCCATGGATTGGCAGTACTTGTAACTATTTTGGGGGCCTTATTCAACGCCCCACATCTCGTCATTTATCATGACTTTAAACACATTGATCAGCCCATTGGTGGATGAATCATGGCTCGTCACAGGGTCGGGTGTACCCAATTCCGGTAAGATTTTCCGGGCCAGATCTTTGCCGAGCTCCACCCCCCACTGGTCAAAGGAAAAAATATTCCAGATCACCCCCTGGGTAAAAATCTTATGCTCATACATGGCAATCAGACTTCCAAGGGTTTGGGGGGTAAGTTGTTTAAATAAAATGGAATTGGTGGGACGATTTCCTTTAAACACACGATGGGGAGCCAATGTCTTCATGGTTAAGGGCTCCTCACCGGCATCTTCCATCTCCCGGAGCACCGTCTGTTCATCTTTGCCAGACAAAAGCGCTTCGGTCTGGGCAAAGAAATTGGACAACAGAATTTCATGGTGCTGGCCCATGGGGTTGTGAGTCAAGGCCGGTGCCAGGAAATCTGCCGGGACCATGCGACTGCCCTGGTGGATCAGCTGATAAAAGGCGTGTTGCCCATTGGTGCCGGGCTCACCCCAGATAATGGGTCCTGTGTGGTAAGAAACCTTGTTGCCACTGCGGTCGGTACTTTTCCCATTGCTCTCCATGTTGGCCTGCTGAAAATAGGCAGGAAAGCGATGCATATATTGATCATAGGGCAGTATGGCTTCGGTGTGGGCATCAAAAAAATTATTATACCAGATACCGATCAGGGCCAGCACCACGGGAATATTTTTTTCCAGGGGAGCGGTGCGAAAATGCGCATCCATTTCATGGGCACCCCGGAGCAACGCTTCAAAATGGTCGTATCCCACATAGCAGACAATGGAAAGGCCAATAGCGGACCACAGGGAATAGCGCCCCCCCACCCAGTCCCAGAATTCAAACCGATTGGCCGGGGAAATACCAAAGGCTTGCACCGCCGCCGCATTGGTGGAGATGGCCACAAAATGTTTTTCAATGTGTGCCTCATCCCCGGCATGGCTCAAAAACCATTTCCGGGCAGAGTGAGCATTGGTCATGGTCTCCTGGGTGGTAAAGGTCTTGGATGCCACCAGGAATAGCGTGGTTTCAGGATCTATTTTTTTCAATGTTTCTGCCAAATGGGTCCCATCAATATTGGAAACAAAATGGGCCGTTACTCCCTTTCTGGCAAAAGGGGTAAGACATTCTGTCACCATAAGAGGGCCTAGATCAGACCCGCCAATGCCAATATTAACAAAAGTATTGATCCTTTTGCCTGTATACCCCCTCAATTTACCGGAATCAATGTCCGTGGAAAACTGTTTCATTTTTAAAAGTACCCGGTTCACTCCGGGCATCACATCCTGCCCATTCTCAAAAATGGGAGACCCGCCCCTGTTTCTAAGGGCAATGTGAAGAACAGCACGGTTTTCCGTTCCGTTGATCACATCTCCTGAAAACATTTTGTTAATGGCATCTGGCAGAGCCATTGCCCGGGCAAGGGCAACCAAGTATTGCAACGTCTGCCGGGTAATAATATTCTTGGAAAAATCCGCCAGAATATCATTGAAACAAAGGGAGAATTTGTCAAATCGATGCGGATCCTGGGAGAAAAGATCTTTCATATGAACGGTTTTCATCTCCTGGAAATGAGCTCCCAGCTCTCGCCATTCATCTGTCTGTATGGGGGATATGGTATTTAGCACAATCAAATACCTCACTTTTAATATATTTCATTCAGGAACATCCGTTCAGATAAAGCGTCATATGAAACAACAGTTAAGAAACTCTTCTGTAATCACACTCACCAGCCTTGGACAGTGCCACCCTTTTAGCTGTTACATTTAACCACACATCCTTTATAATTTCAACATGTTATTAATAAATAATATCACTTTTCACCAAACTCCCTGAATTCATAACATAAAATACAATAAAAAATATTTTTATTTAACGTTTATACGGCTCCAGGTATGCCTTTTTCTATAACCAATAAGAAATTAAAAAATATTTATCCACCCAATTATTTTTTAATAATTTTAAGATTATCCAATAAGAAAAATTGGCATCCTTCAAAACTACTTTACACCTTTTTTGACCATTGCTCATTTGTAGGGGCTTTTCCCAAAGGACTATAAAGTACTTTTGAGGTCATATGGAGGATGCCGAAGAATTCATTTTTTTCATAACACACAATGAACCATCGAAAATAGCCAACGCTAAATAACCAAAACTTACAGTTTCTATATTTCTAAATTAAGACGAAATCCAGGGACTGGCCCTAAGATTAACATCTCCCCTCCCCCCTTGAACGGCGGGGGCAAAGAATTAATATCGTACTTTTTGGAAACCCAAAGCGTCACTTACCGATAAAAGCACAACACAAAAATCAGTTTTGCATCCACCCCCATGGACCCAATACTGGTTTCTTTATCCCCCCCACCCTCCAAACTGAATCGAGTCTGTTAAAATCCTTGTGGAAAGACCCCATGACTCTGTGGACCCCATGGGCGACACCTTGATTTTTTTCAAGTTCCAATGAAATCTTTGCGATTAATTTTAAATTTTTTCAACTTGTAATGAAGGGATTGGGGGGAGATACCAAGCATCCTTGCCGCCCCTGCGGCATTGCCACCACTTCTCTCCAGTGCTTCGCACAGGGAGTGGCGCTCATTTGCATTTTGAATATCTGCAAGGCTGGAATTCCGGCTACCCAAAATGACTGGCTCTGGCCCTGGCCCTGCTCCGGCCCCGTGAACCAAGGGAACCAAGGGATCAGAGGCAGGCAAAGGCGCTCCTTTGTGTCCGGGATTATCCAAAACATTTAGTACATGGGACGGCAGGTGCCCCAGACGTATCAACGTCTCCCCATTCACCATATTCATGGCACCTTCAATCACGTGTTCAAGTTCCCTGACATTGCCCGGCCAGTGGTAACTAAGAAAAAGGGCCGTTACCCGCCGGGACAGGTCAGCCACCTTTTCTCCCAAAGCATGGTTGAACTTTTGAAGGAAGTGCTCCACCAGCAACTCCATGTCATCCCTTCGTTCCCTCAAGGGGGGGAGCATTATGAACACAACCCCCATGCGATAAAACAAATCCTGGCGAAGGGAACCCGATTCAATTATGTCCCGGGGATCTCTGCCCACGGCACTGATAATTTTAATATTAAGGTTGACCTCTTCCAGGGAGCCGAGCCGGCGCACCTTCTTTTCCTGAACCACCCGTAAAAGCTTGGCTTGGAGGGTTATGGGCATGGAATCGAGCTCATCTAAGAAAATCGTACCCCCATTGGCCTGTTCAAACAAACCCGATTTTTCAATGGCACCGGTGAATGACCCCCGGGAGGTACCAAAAAGGATTCCTTCCAAAAGAGTTTCCGGAATAGCAGCGCAGTTGATGGGGATAAATTTATGCTTGGCCCCCCTTCGATGGTTATGTATGGACTGGGCAAACAGCTCTTTGCCGGTACCTGTTTCTCCGGAAAGCATTATGGGAGAAGGAGACTCACACGCCATCTTTGCCATCTTAACCGCACGAAAAAGCCCACCGGTTTCCCCCACCATATCTGAAAAGGTATACCGGGTGCCATTGCCCCTCCCCTGGGAACGCTTAGCGGGTTGCCCGGAAGAGATAACGGCTTCCAGCATCTGGTAATCCTTTGTGAAGCTGATGGCCCCCACCACCTCCTCACCCCGGAAAAGTGGAAATACATTGCTGATGACATTGGACAATTTCCCCAGGCGGGTCCGATACATGATCACCTTATTTTTAACCGCTTTCCCCGTTCTGATACAAGCCATGGTGGTGGAATTTTTTTCATTGAGCTGGTATAATTCCGTAATTTTCTTTCCCAATGCATAGCCCATGTCAAGGTCATCAATCTTTGCCATGGCTTTATTATAGTACAAAATTTCTCCACGGACATCGGCAATGATCACCCCTTCATGCAGGTCGGCTAAAATCAAAAACGAATTGGCATGATCAGTGATACCCAACTTTTCTTGCAACAAATGAATATCCACGTTCATTCAGACTCCTGTAATAGATAGATAAAAAAATTTTTATCTATCTATTACAGCTTTTCATGGAATGTCAAGTCAAAACCATTCTGCCCAAATGCTTTGATATTACAAAATATTTCATAAGCACACACTGTATTGTTCTGCTTGCCAAAGCACTCTTTTATTCCTGGACACACTCTGGACAAACGAAATAAAAATCAAAATAATTTAATTTTTATTAAACATGACGGATTGAATTCTCCAAAAAACGAAACGATCCACCCTCTCATAAAAATTTATTCCATGGCATTTACCCCCCCATCACATTTGGCCTGGCACCCATCCAAAGATGACCAATTTTATGATCAGAACCCACTATTTTTAACTTCGGCACATCTTTTGCTTTGTTCAATAATAACACCCGCAAGCACCAATGGCTAAGATTCCTTCCCTGCTGTTGGCAAGGGATTTGACCATAATAAAGATAAAGGATACATTCAATGGGAAACAGCATGCTCGTGGACGAATTAAAATTCACACCAACAATGAAAATCCTCAACGAGGAGCAGATATCCTCTATCCACCTGGCAACCCTGGAGGTGCTGGAACGTACAGGTGTCAGCATTAAACACCCCAAGGCCCTTGAAATACTGGATGGTGCCGGTTGCAAGGTGGAGTCAAACCGGGTTTATTTTCCACCAGAACTGGTTGAAAAAGCAATATCTACGGCCCCGAAAGGTGTCAAACTCGGTAACCGGGACAATAGCAGTAATATAACACTGGAGGGCACCAACACCCATTTTGGGGCCACCATTGACTGTGTAAATTACCTTGACCCCGACACCCAGGCGGTGAGTGAATGTAAAAGCGACCATGTCATCGGTATGGCACGACTGTGTGATTCCCTGGACAAATATGACTGGATCATGACCCTTGGTATTGCCAGGGATCTGCCGGAGCATATCCAGGACAGGGGCGTGGCACGTATTGCCCTGGAGCACAGCAGCAAACCTGTCATTGTTTCCTGCAATGATGCCAAAAGCTTAAAAGAAGTTTACGAAATGGCACTCCTGTGCCAGGGAGGGGTTGAAAATTTCAATAAAGCCCCTCTTCTTGGTACATTAAACTGCACCATTTCTCCACTGACCCACGATGATCACCTGGTCGGCAAAAATATCTTTGCCGCTGAAAAAGGCATTCCCATTGTTCATTATTCCGGTATGCAACTGGGGGGGAGTTTTCCTGCCACCCTTGCCGGCGGTATTGTAATGGGCAGTGCTGAGTCCCTGAGTGGGCTTGTTTTACAACAGACCATCAATCCCGGGGCACCCTTTATATTTGGTTCCTTTATCACCATCATGGACATGAAAACCACGGTATTTTCCTATGGTGCCATTGAGATGGCTATGATGGTGGGGGGCATGGCCCAGCTTGCCCAGAGGCATAACCTTCCATTTTTCAGCACAGCAGGCTGTACGGACTCAAAAAGCGTGGATGCCCAGGCCGCAGCAGAGGGCAGCCTGCAGGACCTGATCATGGCCACTGTGGGGGGCGGACTTGTGCATGATACCCATTGCTGGTTGGATCATGGCAGCATCCTTTCTCCGGCCCACCTGGTCATGGGACAGGAAATACTGGGAATGGTGAAAAAATTCACCCAAGGGGTTGATGTTTCCCCGGACACCCTGGCATTGGATGTAATTGATAAGGTGGGGCCCGGCGGTACTTTTTTAATGGAACCCCATACAATGAAAAACTTTAAAAGCGTTCTGTATCCAGAACTGTTCCAGCGTACAAAAGCCCAGGCCCCGGGTACCCCCCTGGAAGCAACCTTTGATGATCGCCTGCGTGCCAGAACCCTTGAACTGATGAAAACACCCCCTAAAAACACCCTTTCCAAAGAAATTATCCGCGAATTTGATCTTCGACAAAAAAAATGGGGAGAAATATAGGGATACGTCCCTTATATGCCCCCAGAGCGCTTACTCTTTTCGGGCAAAATTCCCGAAAATGGGAGTATTTGCCCCACAAATACACACTGGAAAAAGTAAAGATGCCAAAAGACACCCCTCTTTTTTTGAGTTGACTGATTTCCGAGGCTTGGCTATAATTTCGGCCATCCTGGTCAATGGGTGATTCCACCAACAGCCCCGTGTGGCCGATGTTGTGGTCAAGCCCTGGAAAACAAATCATCCTAACAGAAGAGGCCTGTCACATGGATACTGAGTCATACAACAACACTCTTTTTCATTTTCTCCACACCTCCCCCACGCCCTTCCATGCTGTGGCCAACACGGCTGAAGCCCTTCGCGAAAAAGGGTTTACCCAACTCTTAGAAACAGAAGCATGGCACCTTGAAAAAACGTCGGGTTACTTTGTCATTCGAAATAACAGCGCCCTCATTGCCTTTTACACCGGAGACCTTAAACCCTGGAAAACCGGGATTAAACTGTGTGGTGCCCATACGGACAGCCCCTGTCTTAAGGTAAAACCCATACCTGAGTTGCAAAAAGCCACCATGACACGCTTGGGGGTGGAGGTTTATGGAGGTGCTCTTTTAAACACCTGGTTTGACAGAGGGTTGAATCTGGCAGGCAGACTTGTCCTTCGTTGCCATGGGGAAAACAACAAAACCTATCTTACCAGTGGCCTGATTAATCTGGACGCACCCGTGGGGATAATCCCCTCCCTTCCTATTCACCTGGACCGGGAAGCCAACAGCAAAAAAAACATTAATGCCCAGGTGGACCTCCCCCCCCTGGTTTTAACCGGGGATTTTTCAAAACCTGGGGCATTTAATGAGGCATTGATAGCGGCCGGAAAACATATTCCCGACCCCGGCCACGAGATATTGGAAATCATGGGATTTGATCTTTTCTTTTCAGATGCCCAGCCCCCCTTTTACTCAGGTCTGAACAAAGAAATCATATCCGCCCCCCGCCTTGACAACCTTCTCTCCTGCCATGCCGCCGGGGAAAGCCTGGTCCTTGCCCGGGGAGCCACGCCCTGCCTTACCCTCCTTGCCGACCACGAAGAGGTAGGCAGTGAAACCCCAGCCGGTGCCAGGGGCTCCTTTCTCCCAGACACCCTATCCCGAATTGTGCCGGATACTGAAAACCGACTCCGAACATATGCCCGTTCCTTTATGATCTCCCTGGACAATGCCCATGCCCTGCACCCGGCCCATGCCGAACGGTATGATTCTAACCATGCGTGTCTACTGAACCAGGGGCCGGTACTAAAACTCAATGCTGCCATGCGTTACGCATCAGATTCAGTATCCGCATCCCTGTTCCAACAATTATGCCATGAGGCCAACGTTCCCATGCAACCTTTTGTCATGAGAAGTGACATGCCCTGTGGCAGCACCATTGGCCCGTCTATTTCTTCTGCCACAGGTATTAAAACCGTGGATGTCGGTGCCCCCACCATGGCCATGCATTCCATTCGGGAACTCACGGGGAACACGGATCCCCACTCATTGTTTAAGGTATTGAAACAGTGGTTCAGCACCGGCGCTGAACCGCTTTTATCCTTGACATAAATTCACAGTATGGTTATACCGCCTAGATTAATGTTTCAACTTTCGGGACTGGCCGATTGACGTGGGTCCAGACCTGTATTTTTGTATTTTTTGCCGGGCCAATAGGGTGTTTATTGACAAAGTGCAAAACAAAACGGCCCTCCCTAACACCGGGTCTCAGGTCCGAAAGCTGAGTTCATGTGAGACACAAATGAACCACTAACAAAACAGCCTTGCAGGCCGGCGTAGTTACGGAGTAAAATATTAGAATATGGATTTCAACCGCAAGCTTGAAAAGAATAAAAAAAAGATCATTGATCAATGGTTTCTTGTGACCATCAATTCCTATCCCCAGGACACCGCCAAATTTTTTGGAAAACTAAAAAATCGATTTGATAATCCCGTGGGAACTGCCACTGCCCAGTCCCTTGAAGAGACCTTTGATCTCATGATCCAGGAAGAATTTAATGCCGATAAAATTGAAACGGCCCTGGATTCCGTCATCCGCATCAGAGCGGTTCAAAATTTCAGTGCATCCCAGGCAGTGAGTTTTGTTTTTGAATTAAAACAGATTATAAAAACCGTCTTGAACGAAGACAGGGACATCGCCTTTGATGCAAAGATAGATCAAACGGCCCTTGCCGCATTCAATCGGTTTATGAAGTGCAGAGAGAATATATTCCTTTTAAAAGCAACTGAATCCAAAAGGCGGATTCACAGGGCCTTTGAAAGGGCAGGCTTAGTAACAGAGCTCACGGAAGAGACACTTCTTGGCTCGAACAAATCTTAAACAGGCTGTGACAGAGAATATGCATCTGAAACAGCCGAAACAGTGAGGTGGTTGGAATATGAATCAAAAGTACATGGTGCCCCTGGCAGGCGTTTTGCTGCTTTTTCTGCTGGCTTATGCAGGGGTTGAGGGAGCCGGTATGCAGTGGTTCTTCGGAATAATAGTCCCCTATGTTGCGGTCATCGCCTTTATTGGCGGTTTTGTACGCCGTGTCATGGGATGGGCTGCTTCCGCAGTTCCCTTCCGGATTCCCACAACCTGTGGACAGCAGAAATCGCTTCCATGGATTAAACAGAACTGTATTGATAACCCTGATAAAGCTTCAGGTGTTTTCATTCGCATGGTTCTTGAAATTTTTCTTTTCAGATCCCTGTTTCGCAATACCAAAGCGGCCTTTAACAGGAATGAGAAGAACACACTGACCTATTCCTGGGAAATTTTCCTGTGGCTGGGTGCCCTGGCCTTTCATTACTCATTTCTGGTGGTGATTATACGGCACCTGAGGTTTTTTATGGACCCGGTGCCCTCCTGCCTTAAATTCCTGGAATTTTTTGACGGCATTATCCAGATGGGACTCCCCGGTTTGTTTATCTCCGGTGCGGTACTTCTGCTGGCAACCCTTTTTCTGCTGGCCCGACGTATCTTTGATGCTAAAGTCAGTTACATCTCCCTGGCAGCCGATTATTTTCCCCTTTTTCTCATCATCGGTATTGCAGCTTCCGGTATTGCCATGAGATATTTTACCAAAGTGGATATCGTCGGCATCAAAACGTTTACCATGGGTCTTGTGACATTTCATCCCGTCATTCCCGATGGTGTGGGCGGACTTTTTTATGCCCATATCTTCATGGTCAGTGCATTGCTCGCATATGTCCCGGTGAGTAAACTCATGCACATGGGTGGCATCTTCCTGAGCCCCACACGGAACATGGCCAATAACAACCGTGTCAAGAGACATATTAATCCCTGGAATTACGCTGTGGACATTCATACCTATGAGCAGTATGAAGATCACTTCAGAGAAAAAATGATAGACGCTGGACTTCCAGTGGATAAGAAGGAGTAATCAATGTCTGACGAACTTAAACCTGATGAATTACTGGACAAGGTAGATCACACCCCCTCCCAGGGTAGCTGGATGACTGATTCTGTCCAAATCCGGCCCGGCATGTACTGCTATGCAGCAAAGGCCGAAAGTGTAGAAACCCTTGGCCTTCCCAATGCCCGACCATGGAATCCCCTGGAAGCGGACTGGAAACTGCCGGAAAACTGGCAGGAGATCATCCACAACGGCATCAAGGAACGTCTGGAAAAATTCAGGTCCTTTAAAATCTTCATGGACGTATGCGTCCGGTGTGGAGCCTGTGCAGATAAATGCCATTTTTTCCTTGGCACCGGTGATCCCAAAAACATGCCGGTACTTAGAGCTGAGCTATTGCGATCGGTGTACAGAAACGATTTCACCACAATGGGAAAACTTCTCCAGAAGATTCCCGGAGGTAGCAAGCTGGGCGGTGGCAGACCCCTTACCCTGGACGTGCTTAAAGAGTGGTGGTACTACTTTTTCCAATGCACTGAATGCCGAAGATGTTCGGTTTTCTGCCCCTATGGTATTGACACCGCAGAGATCACTATCATGGGTCGAGAACTCTTGAACCTTCTGGGTCTCAACATTGACTGGATCGCCACACCGGTATCCAACTGCTATCAGACCGGTAACCATCTGGGTATTCAACCCCATGCATTCAAAGATATGCTTGACTTCTTCACCGAAGACATTGAAGAGATCACCGGCATTGATGTGGCCCCCCAGTTCAACAAAAAAGGGGCAGACATTCTTTTTATCACCCCTTCTGGTGATGTGTTTGCCGATCCGGGCACTTATACCTGTCAGGGCTACATGATGCTGTTCAAGTATCTCAAAGACAAATATGACCTGAATATCACCTGGAGCACCTATGCCTCCGAGGGCGGAAATTTTGGTTTTTTCACCTCCCACGAGACCATGAAACGTCTCAATGCCAAAATGTATGCCGAAGCCAAACGCCTGGGCGTCAAGTGGATTCTGGGCGGTGAGTGCGGGCACATGTGGCGGGTGATTAACCAGTACATGGACACCATGAACGGCCCTGCCGACTTCCTTGAAGAGCCGGTAAACCCCATCACAGGAACCAAGTTTGAAAATGCCAAATCCACCAAGATGGTTCACATCTGTGAATTCACGGCGGATTTGATCAAACATGGTAAGCTGGAGCTGGATAAGAGCCGTAATGCCAACCGGATCATGACCTTCCATGATTCATGCAACCCGGCAAGGGGTATGGGGCTTCTGGATGAACCCCGGTATATCATAGAAAACGTATGCGACGAATTCTATGAGATGCCCATCAACACCATCCGGGAGCAGACTTTTTGCTGTGGCAGTGGTGCCGGACTCAATGCCGGTGAGAATATTGAGCTCAGGATGGCCGGTGGTCTTCCCCGGGCCAATGCCGTAAAATATGTCCATGAAAAATTTGGTGTGAATACCCTTGGTACCATCTGTGCCATCGACCGAGCGGCCCTGTCCACCTTGGTGGAGTACTGGGTGCCAGACGTTGAAGTGTATGGTATCCACGAATTGGTTGGAAACGCCCTGATTATGCCGGGCGAGGGGGAACGAGAGACGGATCTGCGGATGGAACCACTACCCGGCAAGGAGGCAGCAGATGAGTAAAAATGCAATTATGGCAGGTCTTGTGGTGTTTGTTGCCATGGCACTGCTCCCTTTCTGGTACAATATCGGCGGCAGCAGCGCAGCGCCGGAACCAGAGCTTTCGGCAAAGGCAAAAGCTGCCAAGAAATGTGTTCTGGATAAATTCGACATGCGGGCCAACCACATGACCCTGCTGGATGAATGGCGGGATTCGGTGGTAAGAGATTCAGACAGAATGTATGAAAGCACCAATGGAAAGAGCTTTCAAATGAGTCTCTCCACCGGCGAAGAATCCTGCCTGGGATGCCACACAGACAAGGAGAAATTCTGCGACAAATGTCATACATATGCCTCAGTGGACCCCTATTGCTGGGAGTGCCACACAACACCCAAGGAGATTAACCAATGAAAAAAAGCAGAAGAAGCTTTCTCAAAGCAGCGAGTGTGACTGCGCTGGGCATTGGTGCGGCTCCGGTGATAAAGGCCGTTGCCTCATCCGGCTCCGTTGCGGCACCGGTGAAAACCCAAAAAGCCGAGGCCCTCACCGCCAAGCGATGGGGCATGGTCATTGATACCAACAAACTCACCGATGAAGTTGCCGAAAACATTGTCCATGCCTGTCATAAGGTCCACAATGTTCCGGATTTTGACCATGAGCCCGATGCCGAGAAATATCCCAACACTCGACCGGTCAATAAAACCCAGGAAATCAAATGGATCTGGGAAGAACATTTTGACCATGCCTTTCCAGACAAGACAGATGAGTTCCTTGCTGAAAAATTCAGACATCTTCCCTTTCTGGTCACCTGTAACCATTGCAAAAATGCCCCCTGTGTCCAGGCGTGTCCCACACAGGCCACCTTTAAACGGGAAGACGGCATTGTGATCATGGACTTCCATCGATGCATTGGCTGTCGATTTTGCATGGCTGCCTGTCCCTTTGGGTCCAGAAGTTTTAACTTCAGAGATCCAAGACCTTTTGTTGAGGAGGTCACCCCTGACTTCCCCACCCGGACCAAGGGGGTGGTGGAAAAGTGCAATTTCTGTGCGGAACGTTTGGCCAAGGGTCAGCAACCGGCCTGTGTGGAGGTGTCTGAAGGCGCCATCACCGTGGGTGATCTTGAAGATCCCGCCTCCAAGGTCAGGGAACTTCTGGCTGAAAATTATACAATCCGACGTAAGCAGGAGCTTGGTACCGAGCCCTCTGTTTACTATATCATGTAAGAGAGGCACGTATGCTTGAAATAGCTATTAAAGGAAGCAAAAAGTACTGGATATGGCTGGGGCTGCTCCTCACTATCATGACTG
>Ga0307987_1000376_pt1 | contig 26839 bp, 13 predicted proteins | sample EllFjometagen181_FD_203157 | JGI IMG/M metagenome (GOLD analysis project Ga0307987, IMG submission 203157) | Marine microbial communities from Ellis Fjord, Antarctic Ocean - #181 | ecosystem: Environmental > Aquatic > Marine > Unclassified | place: Southern Ocean | collected 2014-10-08 | reverse complement strand
CTCCTGAAAATTATCCAAATGCACTTGCTTACAGTAAATGCCATATGTCAATTGTTAAAACATTACGTGCTCCAAATGGACTTGATATGGCTAAAAAAGTTGTTGAAGCTGTTAGTAAGGTGTTTTATAATATTGATGAGATTGAGGTGAAATAAAAGAAACTAAGAGAGTAGTCAATTAATCTTTGCCTCCAACGACACAAGGTCATTGGGGGGCTAAAACACAAGCTAAACGGTTACAGAGGTACTGTCAAAAATTGTATGAAAAATATAATTCCGGTCTCTGCTGAGACCGGCTACAATGGGTACTGTTCAATCAATGTTTAATAGGGCAATTAATGTCTGTAGCCGAGGTCAGCAGACCTCGGAAAGTAAAAAAACAGGGGGATAAGACAAAACAGTCTGTATCTCGACCTGTCCTGCATAGCCCTTGGGCGAAGCGGGATTGATCTATAAAGAATTGGTTACAGGGTCTTTGTCTCGCCGTAGGCATTTGCGAAGGCGGAAGCCTGCAAACTTTTGACAGTACCGTTACAGAAAATAGGATATCAAAATGAAAAAAGGCAAAATGCTTATTGGTTGGGGCAGTCGCGATGTTACTCCGAAAGGAAAGGTGTCACTGAGGGGACAATTTCACGTTAGAGTAAGTGATGAAATTAAAGATCCATTAACCACTACTGCTCTGGCTATTGAAAGTGAAGATAAATCAGAGCAGTCGATAATTGTATCACTGGATGCGGTCGGCGTCTCAGATGTAGTTAGGGATGGATGTAGAAAAATCCTCAAAGAAAAATTTCCTGATTTTGATTCTGAAAAACTGTTTATCAGTGCTACCCATACTCATACGGCTCCGGAGCAGCCAGGGGTGCTTTTAGGACCTTCCAGAAATCTCGGTGCGGATATTATGACACTGGAAACGTATGGAAATCTGCTCATTAAAAAAATTAGTGAAGCTGCCGTTGAGGCTTGGGAAAGTCGCAAATTGGGAGCATTAAGCTGGGGCAGAGGATATGCCGTGATTGGCTTCAATCGTCGAGTGTCTTACTTTGACGGTTCTACTGTCATGTATGGGCAAACAGACAAACCTGAGTTTTCACATCTTGAAGGACATGAAAATCATGGCATCGACATGCTGTTTACCTATGACCCTGAACATCAACTTACTGGCATGCTTGTCAACGTCCCATGTCCTTCGCAATGTACCGAAGGAGCTTCTTTTGTTTCAGCTGACTATTGGCATGAGACCCGTGCTGAAATTCGCAAACGTAATGGTGAAGAGATTTTTGTTTTAGCACAATGTTCAGCTGCCGGGGATCTTTCTCCAAGACCGATGGTCAACCGTGGAGCAGATACCAGAATGCTAAAACTCAAAGGCTATGGAGATGAGTATAATATGGCAAGAAGGCAGGATATCGCCGATAAGATTGCCACGGTAATTGATGAAGTGCTGCCATTGGTGGCTAAGGATATTCGAGATGAAATTGAATTTGGTCATAAGGTTCTTAAACTGCAGTTACCTGAGCGTGTAGCCTCTGAAGATGATTTGAAGACGGCTAAAGCCGAAGTAGCCGAATGGCAAGCAAAACTCGATGCACTTGAGGGTGCGGATCCTACGTCATTTGAGTATTCTATCGCCAAAAGACGTCGGCATTTCAATCAGAAAGTGATCAACATCTACAATGAACAGCAGCAGGGGAAAAAAGCTATTATGCCTCCTGCAGAACTTCATTTATTGCGCATCGGTGATGTCGCTATGTGTACAAATAGATTCGAATACTATCTTGATTTTGGAGAACGAATCAAAGCCAGAAGCAAAGCACTGCAGACTTTTGTGGTCCAGCTGGCTGGAGAAGGAAGTTATCTGCCGACAAAAAGAAGCCTGCAAGGCGGAAGCTACGGAGCATATATTGCTAGTACACCGATCGGTCCGGAAGGCGGACAGTTAATCGTGGATGAGTCTGTGTCCAAAATCAATAAGATGTTTGAGGATTGATACTGGTGAAGAAGTAATCAATACAACTTTTACAGAATGATCTTTTAAGAAAATCTTATTGGCAGAATCATTTCAGAAAGAGGTTTAGCCACGGATGAACACAGATGAACACAGATTAAAAAAAAAAGAAGAGTTTTTACCACGAAAGGCACGAAACTACACGAAAGTCGCGTTGCTCTAAGATATGCATTGCCATAAGCAAGCTTATGGAACAATGCATGTTAGCAATTTCGATTACAGCTGGCTAGCTTTGCTAGTCCCGTATGCGGGAAGCGACAGAGTATAGCCCCGGGTGTAAACCCGTGGGGAAGAAAGAGTTTTAACGCACTCGACCAATGGGAGAGGGGCTTTAACCATTAAAGATAAACAATAGAGCCTCTTTCAAAAGTCTAAAATTACCACATGTAAGATAAAAAGAATCTCGACCTCTGCTGAGGTCGTCTACAGTGTTGAACAACAAAATAAAGGTTGTTTGATGATTGCTCATTGTAGCCGAGGTCAGCAGACCTCGAAATTTGTCTGACTTTTGAAATTGACTCAACAGTAAGTCCTATTTAATCTGGTTTAATATTCTGTATTCTGTGGCGGTCTGCCCTATATCTTGATGAAACTTTTTTGAAAAATATAAAGGGTCTTCGAAATTTAGTTCCAGAGCAATCTTACCTACCGAATATTGGGTTTCAACAAGTAGCCTGCATGCCTCACGCATCTTGAGACGCATAACATATTTTGCTGGAGAGATTCCAACATAGTTTTTCCAGTGACGACGAAATGATGCAGGCGACATATCATTATCCAAAGCCAAAGTCTCAAAATCAATGTTTGTTGAATAATTCTGTTTTGCAAATGTTCTAATTCTTCTAATCTTAGCCTCATTATTAGACACAGGAGGTGTTTGTTGACTCACAATGCTATCGATAATCATGCTCTCACATAAAATATCAACACGATCAGCAGCACTCTCATCACTAATATTATGTAGCAACAATATAAGTTCTTTAAATTCTTTCTGTATATCAAATGAACTCTTTATATGCCATATTGGCTGCTCAAATGAGAAAAGAGAGTGCTGTTTAAATTTTTCGGCATAAGATGCATCATACTTAAAGAATAATTCCTCCCATGTAGATTCTGGTCCATATGTATAATGAATTCCTGGCCATTGTGTAATTACACACGGAGCTTCGACCGCCCATGTGTTTCCCCCAAAAGAATATGTCCCATGGCCACTTAGAATAAAGGAAAAATTAAAACTTGAGAAGTCGGTATTAACAGCCTCTGTTTTGTTACCATAATAACCAATCGTATCAATATGATAATTACAATTAAATCTGCGAGGGATTGGTGAAATATGTTTGATCAAATTTTCCATAAAAAAAATCTTTTTATACATTGTTAAATATTATGTTTATAGTTATAATAAGCAAAATTAACAAAAAACATTCTTTGAGTCAACAAAATTAGATGCGAAACTTCATAAATAGATGGATTCGCCTCTAGAGGCCTACGAGGCACAGAGAACGCAGAGAAAAAATATTAAGAAAGAAAAGATTGTTTGCAGAATGATTTACAGCAGAATGATAAGAAAGAGTGTTTACCACGAATCACACTAATCTACACGAATAATAGAAGAGGATTAACCGCAAAGGACGCAAAGAGACGCTAAGAAGAAAAGAGAAGAATTGTTAACCACGGAAAACACAGAAGACACGGACAGAAGATAAAAGAATATATTGCATTATTTTAATGTGGATATTGGTTTATCCCGCAGAGCGGGAAACCAATTTCAACAGTAAAATTCTGCAATAAGGTTGTCATTTCTTTAATCTCAAATCGGTAGAAGATTATTATAAAGAGATGGAATAATGCATGTGGGTGACATACAATTAGTTAGATGGTGAGTTCGTTAGATAGGCAGACATGCTCTGACGGAGCATTTGGTTTTAGCCTAGGGTGAGCAGAGCGTAACCCTAGGTAATAACAAAGAGCAAAGCTCTTTACCTGCCCACGGAGTGTCCGTCCTTGGATATTGGATATTCTCTTGCTCCTGCCCTGTTTAGCGGAGCACTATATGTTTGCAAACCTGTTATAATAAATAAAAGACTGTAATTTGTTTTGGTCCTTGGTCCTTGGTCATTTGGTCCTCTCTCTCTTGCATTCATTATTGGATGTTTTCTTATGCTAGCTCTGCTAGTCCCGCTCTGCGGTGATTGGACGTTCTTTAATGTCATTCCTTTGTTATTGGATATTGAAAACAAAAGGGGGGATAAGGCTAAACAGTCTGTATCCCGACCTGTTAGGCGTAGCTTAAAAAGCGAAGAGTGATTGATTTAAAACAAAATAGGCCTGTTAGGAAGGTAAAACTTTTGACAGAACCTAATAAAGGTTCTGTAAAGAATTGTATGAAAAATATGAAAATTGAAAATTTTCTTATACGGACGCCGGGGACGGCATCCCTCCCGTGTGAACCTTGCATATCAGTGTTAGATTGCAGTTTTAACAGGGAGGGTCATCGTCCTCGATGACAGAAATGAAAAAGAAACTGTAGGGATAACAGAAAAATGTCTGTATCTCTTTGATTTGAAAACACTTGGGTGCAGGCTCAGCCTGCAAACTTTTGACAGAACCTAATAAACAAAAAGGAAAATAAAATGAAAAATTACAAAACAGGAATTCAGCTCTATACTGTTAGAGAGGCGCTGGGAGAAGATTTTAAAGGAACACTTGAGAAACTCGCAAAATTGGGATGTGATGGAGTTGAATTTGCCTGGAACTATGGTGGGATGAATCCGGATGAATTAAAATCGTTTCTGGATGAATTAAGTTTAGTTACATGCGGTTTACATTCTTCTCTTGATAATCTGTTGAATCCGGATTGCGATGATTATAAATACGCGAAAGCCCTGAGGTGCAAATATATCACGACAAGTCTGGCGGGAAATGTCGATACCAACTGGATGGAAACTATCGAACAGGTCAAGGTTGCTGCGAAAATCGCAAAAGATCAAGGATTGCAGTTTACTTATCATAATCATGCTCAGGAGTTTAAGAAAATTAACGGTGAGTATGCGTTGGATATCTTTTATGCTGCAACAGATCCCGAATTTGTTAAAGCCGAATTAGATACTTTCTGGATAAAAAAAGGTGGCGAAGATCCTGCAAGTTATTTAAGAAAATATAAAGATCGTCTCCCTCAAATACACCTGAAAGATATGGATGAAGAAACGGGAACATTTACTGCCTTAGGTTCTGGAATCATTGATTTTGACAGCATCAAAGAAGTTGCGATTGCCGCAAATTCTGAATGGCTGATTTACGAACAGGATTCATGTGGAGATAAAGACGTCATGGAATGTGCCTCCCAAAGTATTCAATTTATCAACCAGCTCTGAGGAAACAATGAAAACTAAACTATTGGAGAAAAAAATGAAAGTTAATTTTAAACTATTACGTTGTTTCGTGTGTTTGCTAACCGTGTTGGTAACACTTGTTTGTTCTAGTAATGTTTTAATAGCGGAAGAAAATAATATGGACGAACCAACAAAGGGTGACTCGATGACATGGCAGAAAAAATCGGTGAAGTACGCTCGGATAATGTCGCGGGTAAAATGGACGCCTGTCGCTGATGAAATGCCGATCAAAGGGAAAGGATATTTCAAAAAAGACACTGAGTACACTGGTGTGCCATATTCGAGCGTCAAAGACGTAGGCCGATATATTGGTTTCGATATTTTTCTAAAAACATTTTTAGCAGCTGTTCAGAATCCACTCAGCGTGGTGTATACGGAAAACCTGTCGAAAAAAGTAACAAATGCGGGATGCTACTACGGTAAGGTCTGTTCTTCGTATACTAGTTACGCTTTACAATGTGGCACTTATTATGTCAGTCGTCGCCATACCCCGCCTTATCGCCAAGGTGTCTCGTTGGTAGAGCCACAAACTGCGCAAGTCGCTAAAATTGGGGATATTATATTTACTCCGCCTTCGCCCGGTTCCCACGTGGAAATAGTGACGGAAATCACCAAAAATGACGCTGGCAAGGTAACCCATGTGCGAGTTGAGGACAGTTGGCCCAAAACAACCAGAAATCAAAATCGGGATGCTAAAAACTTCAATGGCCATATCGCCTCAAGTGGGAGAAAACTTTATCGGATTACCAACTTGGATGCTTGGCGTGGAGAAAACAAGGCCGAATCTTTTTTGTTTCCTAACTACAAGGAAGATTCTGCAACACCTGTCATCAACCGGGTTTTACTTCTTGATCGCGGTGATTGGGTTCCCTACTTGAAAGACCAAGTGGTAAAGTTTAATATTATGGACAAAGATGAGCAAGGGGTTAAGAAGCTCATCATCAAACAAAAAGAGACTGTTGTTGAGGAAATCAATCTTCCCGGCAAAGGTGTGATTGAGCGCTCTTTTTCAATATGTGCCGACTATACCGCTTATTGCATCATGATGGATGGTTCCAAAAGCCAGGCGTGTGAATTTTCCGTGTGCGATCTTGATTGTATCTTGCCGGCCAAAGAAGTCGAATTAGGAAAACCGTGGGAAATTAAATTCACTTCCGACAACATGAAGATTATTATCGCCTACTTATCTTGCGACGATGACTCATACGGTAAACATAACGTGTTTATTACCGATAAAGATCGACAGAAAAAAAGAGTTATTATTCCTGGCGATTTAGTTAAGGACACCGGTAATTTACAGGTTTGGCTGATTGGCGAAAACAAATACGGAAGACTAAAGAAACGACAAGATATTATAATAAAGAAATAACACTTCTATGCGGTTTTTGTATTAAAAACGGCAAGAAGTGTATTTTAAAACAAAGGATAGACAATGAACAAATATGCCGTAATGACATTTATGTACAATGGTTGGGTTAATAGTGAGGATGGCTCACATGAGAAATTAATTCAGATATTAGGTGAATCTGAAGCTGAAGGTATTGAGGCTTTCTGTAATATTTTCATGGGAAATGATGAGTTAGTGAAATTGTATCAGAAAGAGATGGGCGCGTGTGGGCTGAAAATGCCGGTTATGGATTTAATCTCTAACTTAGCGTGTGCTGATAAGGCACAACGTGATGATGCATATGATAAGATGCGCATGGGAATAGACATCTGCGATGCATTGGATACAGAAATTATTCATGTTGCCGGCTGTAGTTTAGTTGAAGGAGTTACTCCCGAAGATGGAAAAAAATTAATCGCAGAAGGTTTATCAGAATTTGTTGATGATATTGAAAAACGTGGAATGATTTTGGCTATTGAAGATTTTGATCCATCTCCGACATTAATCTGTTCAGCAGCAGACTGCTTGGATATTCTTAAGCAAACCGGAGATCGCACAAAATTTGTTTTTGACACTGGAAATTTTGAAGCTGCTGGAGAACATGCAGAAGACAATTTTGCCAAATTGATTGATCGTACATGCCATTTTCATTTTAAAGACTTTGAATTTGATGATAGTCCTAAGGGTTATCACGGTACATATTTTGGACAAGGAAAAATCAAAAATCGTAAGATTGCGGAATTGATAAAAAAATCGAATTACAGCGGATGGGTTGCATTGGAATCATATTTGCAGGATGGCAACGGCCCCTGTGAAACAATTTCAAAAGAAGTCAAGATAATGAAATCAATGTTTGAGTAAAATAGTTGCTTGTGCACTGAAATGTAAAATATGGCAGGGAAAGGTCTTGCTATTTGCGCTCGGAAATTGCAAGCTACTTTAAGATGTGACTGCAAGCAGTAACAGAATAATTAAAAAATTTGAATAATAAAAATAAAAATCACTTTGGTGATAAAGGAGACAAAAAAATGCAAGGAACATTTCGTTTTTCATTCGGACCGTGGAATATTAGTGAAGGGGCTGATCCTTTCGGACCAATGGTCAGAGATTCAATTGAGTTTAATAAAAAGCTAGCGGTTTACAAGGAGCTTGGATTTGATGGTGTGCAGTTTCATGATGATGACGCTGTTCCAAATATGAACAATCTTTCTCCTAAGCAGATTGTTGCAGAAGCAGAAACTGTTAGAGCCAAACTTGAAGATCACGGTTTGACTCCTGAATTTGTCGCACCCCGTCTTTGGGAAGACCCACGAACTATTGATGGAGGTTATACAAGTAATGATCCCAGTTGCAGAGAGTATGCTCTTGAGCGTAGCAAACGTACAATTGATATTGCCAAGGCTCTGGGAACAAAAAACATTGTTTTATGGCTTGCTCGTGAAGGGACTTATATTCGTGAATCAAAAGATTCGGTTCGTGCTACGGAACAGATTGCCGAAGCTTTACAGATGATGCTTGATTACGATCCTGAAATCCGCATTATGATAGAATCAAAGCCGAATGAACCGATGGACCATACTTATATCCCGACCATCGGTCACGCTATTGGACTTGGACTTCTTACCAATGCACCTGAACGCGTTGGTTGTTTGATTGAAAGTGCGCATTCGATTCTCGCAGGTCTCGATCCTTCAGATGAAATGGGATACTCTCTTGCTCACAAAAAACTCTGGAGTGTGCATCTTAACGATCAAAATGGTTTGAAATTTGACCAGGATAAATCATTCGGCAGTGTTGATTTGCGTCGTGCATTCAATCAGGTCCGGATTTTAGATCAACATGGTTTTGGTAATAACGGTGAATGGGTAGGGTTGGATGTAAAGGCGATGCGTACTCAGAAAGATGAAGTCGCAACAAAACATTTGAGCAACAGTCGTACAATCTTTTTGAAGTTATTGGAAATCAGTCGTTCGTTAGACTCTGATAAAATGAATGGCATGATTGCAGAGCGTGACTATGAAGAACTAGACCTGTATATTATGCAAAGTTTATTGGGAAGGTAGTTATATGCTCTTTTATATTTACGCTTGAATTATAAACTTATAGGTACTGTCAAAAGTCGTATAAGAAAAACAAAAAAGATTGTTTGCAGAATGATTGTTTGCAGAATGATTGACAGCAGAATGATTATAAAAAGAATTTTATCGACAGAATTATTTTAGAAAGATTAAGAAAGAAAAGATATTTTCGCACGACTCGAGCCTGCGAGAGGGGCTTTAACCATTAAGGATAAACAATAGGGTGAAGCTAGCTTTGCTAGTCCCGTCTGCGGGAAGCATAGCGAATGGCCTATCAACGAATCACACGAATAAGAAAAGAGAAAAAGAACAAGATAAGATGGTCAACGAATTTCGCTAATTTTCACTAATTTTTTTGTTGTGTTATTTTGTGAGCAGTTATTTGTTTGGCTTCGCCACAAATTCCTGTACCACAAAATTCCAAAACAAGGTTGTCATTTCTTTAATCCCAAATCGATAGAAGATTATTATGAAGAAGATGACGATGAGGACATCGTCGCTCCAGAGCAAAAAGATAACACTTGAACGTGAAATGGGAGGGGCAGCGTCCTCGCTGACATAAAAAAGGGCTGATGGCCCGTAACATACTAGCCTAGGGCAACGCCCTAGGTATATAACACGAGCTATGCTCGTACCTGCTCATCGCAGTGTCTTAACGATAAACGATAAACGACAAACGAACAACGATTGATATTTGCTATTATATATTAAAAAAAAAGATCATATAATACTCCTTCGTCTTTCAGGCTATGGTGGACCGTTCTGGAAGAGAGGGTAGTCCATCTCCACGAATTTGTGAGATAGAAGAGATTACAGCGGCCCATGGTGTGGGTGAATAGACTTTCAATAACAGCAAAACATAACATATAGAGAAGGAGTAAGTTCAGATGGTAAAACTGAGTTTGATTTCATTAACGATAGCCCCGCAGCCCGCCTGCGCAGGGGGTCAGCCATGAAACACATTTTGATTATTCTTAAATTTGGACTACTTTTGTCCATGATGGCATTCTGCAATGTGATTGCTGCTGAAACAGTGACGATGGTTAAACATGAATCAAAAAAACATGGAGAACTAAACATGACTAATCATGAAGCTGAGACAAGCTACACTATCGATAATTTACTGGGGGTTGTGCATCAAAGCGAGAAAACGGATACTCCGGGAATTGCACAATTCCCGGATGGTAGACTCGTGGTCTGCTATCGCAGTCAGGAGCCTACATCCAACACTTACATTGCCGAATCTACGGATGGCGGCAGAAACTGGACTACTATCTGCGATTTGAAAGGAGATTTTTACGGGCCCTCCTTCTTTCATCATGATAACGCGACTTACCTGTTCCTGCGTGGAAAAACCACTGGTCAATATAACGATCTTTTGCTTTTCAAAAGTAGCGATCATGGTCGCAATTGGGAAAGCACAATTCTGATCAAGGCAACCAAACAGACCACACGTATCACGACCGGAAATACACCAGTGCTCCTGCATGATGGAAAACTTATCGTAGCCATTAGTGACTGGGGCGGAAAAGGCAAACTTTTCCCAGAAAAAGGAAGAATCTTTTGTGGCTGGTGTCCAGCAAACAGTGATCCAATGGTTGCAAACAACTGGAACTGGGCTAAACCGTTGGAAATGCCCGACCCAAATAACGCACCATTTGACAAAGGCGGATGGCTTGAACCCAATGCCGTTATCGCCCCCAATGGAGATGTGTTGCTGGTGACACGTGTTGATTCGGACGAAGGAGAGCTGGGTGCGATAGCCAAGGTCAACATGAAAACCAAAACAATTGAGTTTGAAGATAGGTTTCCGGCCCAACCGGGGGAAACTGGCTTTCTACGAATTCCCGGTGGCGGGTGCGGCATGTTTTACATTAAATATGATCCAGTTTCAAAACGCTATTTGATGCTTTCTAATCCGCGTCTTGGCGGTTCCGTGTTACTATGGGGAATCAAGCGCATCCGCAACAGTCTGGTTCTGTTCGAATCCAAGGATCTGTATCACTGGTCCTGGGTGAAATCCCTAATAAAGGATAATCTCTATCAAGATTGGAAAACCTCGGCCGTAAAGACTGGCTTCCAGCAACCTTCCTTTGTGATTTCAGGGGATGATATTATCGCAGTCTCCAGGACTGCTTATGGCAAAACAAAGAACTGGCACGATGCCAATATGATCACTGTCCATAAATTGGCAGATTTCCGCTCATTTCTAGATTTTGACGGCATGGTTGCCCGTTATGCATTCGATGATCCTCAAGACCTTGGTAAGGACACTTCCAGGCAGGGGGACAACGATGCAATTGTTACCGGAGCGGTAAAATCAGCAAAAGGAATTCACGGCTTTTGCGCGGATTTCAAAGGTGGTCACTTAAGTCTGGGTCATCGTGTGGCATCCGAACTGCACGGAGCTTCCAAAATTACGATCTCTTTCTGGATGAATACCCAGGAGAAAACGGGAACCATTTTAGATATTCCGATTGATAAAACGAAAAATGGTATTGGTATCTCTCTAATTGAACCCGGAGTAATAGCTGTAGGTGGTCGAAGCAGGTCGCAAGATGAATTTCAACGTGTCCGCTTTCCGGTTGGACCCGTCGTCGACGCCTGGCATCAGGTGGTGGTGACGATTGACTATTCGCCCCATCAGATCTCACTATGTTTTGATGGTAAACCGATCGAAGGCAGTGGAAAGGTTGACTTTTCAGGGAAGGTTTTTGAACGTGCGCTTCCATCAGTGTATGAGGTTATCGGAAAAAGTCACAATACGATCCGTCCCTTTGTCGGAATGCTGGATGACATTCAAATATCACGCGTAAAAATAGTAGACGCCAAAGCCCTCAGGCTGCCCTTGTAGTTAGGGCATCCTGTTTAATTCATAACTAACGTATTGGGAACTATTAATTCTTTGTTTTGCAGACTAAAGTGCAATCCCGCTCAGCGGGACTAGCAAGACTAGGTCGACATTTAGACCAAAAAGCTTGCAGATAAACTTTAATATAAATTTCATAAAATTAATGAATTTGTAATGCGATATCACGCAACCTGTAGGCCATTACACTTCGTTTCATTGCTGTCGCAAGCTCCAGCCTCTCTACGACTTCGTCTTGAGGTCCCTTGCAGCATGTTACCTTTAGCCTGCTAAAGGCGAAAATGCTTTAAAGCAAGATCTTACGAACCAACTTGTTGAGGCTGGAGTTCGCGACAGCAGCGAAGCGTCCTATCTCGCATTAAACAGTAAGCCCTTGTTAGCTAACAATCGACTTTAATAAACGAAAGGAAACGCCATTATGAAAAATCGAACAGCAATAATCGGGTTAACAATACTTGCACTACTACCAGCGGCTTTCCACAATGGTACTGCTGCTGAAAAGATGGCAACGCCAGTTGTGGACAAAGCTGAATCGAAAGAAGCAAAAGAGAAATCAGATATGACAAACCGCCCGAAGTACGTTATTGAAGATGTTGAAAGCAAAGTCATTGCGGCCAAGTCGGGGCGCTACTATGGACGCTGCGTTCTCGTCGAACTCCCCTCGGATCCAATCGTCTGGGTTCTATTTTATCACGAAGCATCACACCACTGGGCATGTAAGGACGGGGTGATGCACATCCGGTTTTCCAACGACTATGGAGAAAGCTGGTCCGCTGAAGATAAGCATCTTGACGGCACTGAGGTCTCTGCCTTTCCCGCATGGCCGCCGGAAGCGGAGCCAAGCTCACCTGACTATCCCTGTGAGCCCTGGGCCTATCTGGCACCCAACGGCGATTTGGTACTCCATACACTCAACCGACGGTCAGCTCCGTCCGTGTTCAAGGGAACCTGGCAAATCCGCTCCAGTGATGGTGGCAGGACGTGGTCCAATTGGTCGGAGCTGAAAATTCAAGGGGTGAAAGACAGCCGTCGCATCCTAGCAATCGAGGATGATTTCGTTGTGAACGGCATCGTCTACCAGAGCGCAAAAAGCCTGTCAAACCACACGGGCAAGATACCACCAGTCCGGAATATCCTCATTCGCTCCAGTGACAGTGGCTTGACGTGGAAGAAGGTTTCGAATATCACGTCCTTCGAGGAAAACACGAATGAGTGCGGGATTGAATTTCTCGGCAATAAGACCATCATTGCCCATGCCATCGACTTGACCTATAAGCGCAACATCCAGAAAATCAGTCATGACATGGGCGCAACCTGGGGCGAGACTCAGAGTCTTACCTATGGGACTGGCGACAGCGTCGTCTCGATGCACAGGGAGCGGCTGAAGACCTTACGGCACATCCGGGGCGAGACTGAGTGGTGGTTGGACCCGGTCCTGCTTGTTGCAAGCAATGCCAACATCTTTCACGAGAACAAGAACCCTCGGCGACGCCGGAATGGTGTCTTCATCAGCCCGGATCGGGGCAAGACCTGGCAGCGTCCTCAATGGCTTGACGAGGAAACCCAAGATGCGGGGTACGGCGACACATCATGGGATCCAAAAAGCGGCAAGTATGTGGCATGGCTCTACCAGGGGTCGAATGATGAGGCCGTACTCAAACAGTACAAGTTTACCATCAGACTCATTGAAGAGAAGATTGAAACCGCTAAACCGTGAACCAAGGGTTGCAGTAGTTTGCTCGCTTTCCATATTCTGACTAGATAAAATCTTCCTGCTGCTTCTCCACTTCCCGCAGTTTCAGCTTGTTGAGTAGCGATGATAATTGTGCCACCTCACGCTTGAGTTCTGCAGTAGAGAGCTCTTCTGTGCTGGCGTGGCTCTGGCTTTGGCCGGTTGCGGGATAGTCAGTGAAATGTAAGGGCTGACCAAACTCGACACTTTCCAGCGAAATCTCTCCGGAAAGTGGTTTGCAGACCCCTGGATAAGCAGATTCGGCACGCACTGTGATTGTACCCGGTTCAATGCCGGCTCGTACAAGGATCACCGCCTCTCCCCAGCAAAGCTTCTGGGGATTGATATGAACCATGTCCCCTCCAATGAGTTCGGCAGGACCTTCCAAGGTGAAAAGGATCGTATCTTCGGTAAGCCGCACCACCTCATCGTTCTTGTCGACGATCCGGGCTACCACCGTTATGAAGTCACTGCCGTCTGCTTGGAGCGGGACGCCGCAGAGATCGGCATCGAGCGTCAATGTTTGTCTGCGATCCCATGTGTTTCGCGTAGTGCTGGCGACTGGTGTGCCGCCGATCAACCCCTCTGCTTCGAGTGTCTGACCACTCATCCCGTGGCGTTTGAGCTTGAATGCGTCTTTAAAGACAACAGGATGGTGCGGCATATGAGTTCCCTCGGGGCGCGTGGATTTACAGTCGATTAATTCGCCGTCACGAGTCAGCCGCACCTCTTCGCAGTTGGAATACACTGTTACGTCTGATTCTGAGCTTGTATGCATGATATGCGCGATATGGACAAATGGTCCTGTTTCGACGTGAGGAATTTTCAGCTCCGGGTCCACCTGGCTTTTGAACATATAGAAGGAATACTTTGGCTGGCGAGTGGCATCAAGAATGCCGCCCCAGAATGCATCGGCATGGTAGCCGCGCTGGTGATCCACGCCATGCCAGAGGGTGCCACCAACGTGTTGAGGTGGAGTGGCACAGAGCGACTCGTAGCTGCTGCCAAATATGTAGTCAGGGTGCGCATAGTGTTTAGCCTGAAGCAACTGAGCACGCTCTCCCCAGCCCTTAACAGCACGGCTTGGAGAAGACTGCGCGCGCCAGTCCATCGGGCAATCGCCCCATTCGCGCGTAAACACGCAGCGGTCTTCCTTAGCGTAATCGAAAAGTAGCCTTTCGTAATTCTCCTGAGTTCCGTCCTCGATGCTCTCTCCTTGATGGACGTGTGCATAGACCACATCGAAGCACTCTTGTCCCTCTGCACCCCCATCGCACACGGTGTAACAACCCGGATACGGGTATTCCTCGTGGGTTATATCATGGACACGTCTGGCAAAGTAGTTGGGATAATTAGTCTCGTTGAGGATGGGCTCCCAGAGCCAGGCGCTCGGATGGTTACGGTCACGACGAACCATGTTGCGTATGTCCGAGTATACCCGCTGTTCAAACACCGGATTATCGCTCCAGAACTGCCAGCCCGGGGTGGTGATGATCACAAACATCCCGAGCGCATCACAGGCATCCATGAATGCGGGATCCTGAGGATAGTGGGCACAACGGATGACCCGCATGCCAGCCTGTCGCAGTTTAATCGCGTCGCGCCAATGGGCATTGTTAGAAACTGCATTGCCTACATAGGCGTAGTCCTGATGGCGGTTGGTACCAATCAGTTTGTTCTCAAATGGTTTACCGTTGAGAAAGAATCCATCCTTACCCTTGAATTCGATACTGCGAATACCTATGCGTAGGCAAACAGCATCCAATATGTTACCTTTATCATCCGTGATACGGATGATGAGATTATGCAGGTACGGATCGTCAACATGCCAGAGATGGGGGGTATCAACTCGTAGCTTCTGTTTGGTTGTCTTTTCGTATCCGGCAGTCAAAGCAAACGTCGTTTTGTCACGCGCGAGTGATCCATGGCCGCCATCCAATAGGATAGTCTCTACAGTCAGCGATGTATCTTTGGCTGTCCCGTTGTCGACGTTGGTTTCAACCCACACGGTCGCCTGTTCGTCGGACACATCCTCGAAATGAACAAAGACACCGCCGCCGGCGATCATGTCCTTTTCGTTAGGATCACTGATGTGGATCTTATTGGTTGTCACAATCCAGACATCACGATAGATGCCACCAAAATAGGCGAAGTCCAATTGGTTCTGTGGTTTGCCCGGGGGGTAACTGGAGTCATCGGAGTTATCTATCCATACCGCAATCGTGTTCTCTTCTCCGTAGTCGACCACTTTGCTTATGTCTATGATGCAGGGCAGATACCCACCGAAGTGAGACGTGAGTAACTTACCGTTTATCCAGAACTTGCTCTTTCCCATCAGGCCTTCGAAGTGGAGGACCACACGCTGACCCTCGAACTCCGACGGCACAGCAAAGCGCTTGCGATACCATACCTCGCCCTGATAATTCACACCTCCGCTCGCCTCAAGGGGCAGAATCTCCATCCCGTGCGGTAAAGTGACCACCGGCCAGCTGTCGTCATCCCATGCGATTGCTTCAGCACCTTGGACGGAACCTTTCATGAAACGCCAGCCGACATTAAAGTTACTGGTGCTGCGCGGAGTACCCGGCGCTTTGTGGAATCCCGCGATTGATAGTTCCGGCTTCCACGTTGTGTTGTGTGTCTTGTTCATGATGGGGTGCTTCTCCTTGTCAGGTGTGAACGACATGCTCATGTTCTGTTTTGAGTGAGGAACGAACTATTAGGCAGTAACATGCAGCAACGGTTAAAATCTATAAGTAATCTTTTTTACCTATTAAGTTGTGAATTTAAAGTAATAATGACTAATAAATGCATAATCTAATTTGCAGAACATTCATATATTACAATATCATTATTAAATGATAGCCAAGGTTACGATATTTGCATAAAAAGTTCAAGTTTTATTTCAAAAGTATCAGGAAAAGTCATTTCTTTTATTGTATATCACCCGTGCTTTTGTTAGATTATATTTTATTGTCAGTTTTGTCAGCGGTTGATCAAAGACTTATTGAGAAACTACAGAGCCAATTTCAAAAATCGAATACTCATAACACTAAAAAACCAAAAAAGTGAAAAAATGAGTTGATATATGGTTTCCTATCTCACATTAAACAGTAAGCCCTACCTATCATCGGTATTACATTTTACTGGAGCTGAATCGCAATGGATAAATCTGCGTGGTATAGGAGGTAGATTCTTGATCAAAAATTCCATAAAAAAAATCTTTTTGACCATTGTAAAACATTATGCTTACAGCTATAATGATCAAAATCAAGAAATAAATCTTTTTTGTCCACAGGTTTCACAGGTTAAAAAGATTAAGAAAGAATTTCAACCATGAATCACATAGGGCGGCATAGCCGCAACCAAAAGATTGTTTGCAGAATGATTATAAAAAGAATTTTATCGACAGAATCATTTTCATGACAGAATCATGTTAGAAGGGGGTTAACTACAAATAATTATTCACTAGCTTTGCTAGTCCCGTTCTGCGGGAACGGAAAGAAGAGAAGAATTTGTATACGGCGGGCAAGTTCTTTATCTACTAATTGTACGCCGTGAACGGTTACAAGTGACTAACACACAACCAATAGGAGAAAGAACATCATGATTGTTAAATTGTTAATTCGATTCACATTCCTCGTGCTGCTGGCCGGCACCGCCGTAGCAGTTGACATGAACTGGACCAATGCCGCCGGTGGCGATTGGACGGATCCCGACAACTGGGACACTGCGGTGCCTGGTTTGGGTGATTACGCTGTATTCAACATGGGCAGCGCAACGGCATACACGGTCAGCAATGTGACCGACGGCACTTCCAACGGTCGGTTAAAGGTCGAACAGGATAAGGTAAAGCTAGATCTGACCGGGATAACGTACAACTTGACGGTTACTACAGTTATGATCGTTCGGGGCCCTGAAAACACAACCACCTTGGAAATAGTCGGGGGAACGGTGCAGATTCCTTACAAAAATATCTACGCGGGGTACAGTTCCTCGGCACCGGGTTGGGGAACACTGATCTTTAATGATGTGACCTTCACCAACACCGATCCGGACGAATCTCCGATCGGTCAGCTTCGGATAGGTAGCCCCGGGGGTGGTAGCGGTACCGTCATTATGCGGGGTGGCACCGAGCTTACGCAGGATTGGGGCATTCGGAAGGTTTTCATGTATACTCCCGGTCGCCTGATCATTGAGGATAGCGGAACAGATGTTCAGATCGGGGACATTGGAATGGGTCTTGACGCATCCGGCGATGCGTCGCTCAGCATGCTCATCGTAACCAATGGTGCAAGGTTGTTGAATTCAGCGGCATACAATTCAGAGATTGGTAGCGGTGGACCGGCGATCCTGACGGTTACCGGGAGCAACTCACAGGCTCAACTGACCTGCCAGGTTGACTCACTCTACATTGGCAAAACTGGTTCGGGGCGGGGCATAATCCAGGTTCTGGACGGTGGAACCGTGCGGGATGGACTGTACTGGATGACGAGTCTGAATACCTATTTCGGAAACGGTGGCTCAACGCACGGATCCTTGCTGGTGGAGGGTACCGATTCGAATTACCGCGTCGAGAAAGACTCTGCTCACAAGGTGTACTTCCGCACCAACAGCACACTGGTGGTACGCGACGGTGGCAGAGTCTGGTCATACAAGAGGGGATCGGAGCTAGTTTTCGAGCAAGGCTCTTCTCTAGGCGGGGACGGACGGCTAGAAATCGGCGTTGATTGCGCCGGAATGATCAAGCCGGGCGGCACGCTGGTCACCGACGACTGGTATGGCGTAACATCGGGTTCTGGCACATTGACCGTGACGAGCAATCTGACGCTAAGTGCTACTGCGTTATACGATGTAGAGCTGGCGGGATGGAATGTGGCGGAGTATGACCGCGTTGTCGCGAGCAATGATGTCGTGCTGGCCGGTAGCATCGCGATCAGTATGATCGACGGCTTCACGTACAGCAGCGCTGGGGGACATCGCTACACGGTTATGGAGGTCGGCGGGACACTGTCGGGCGCGTTCAGTAATGCAGCCAATGGCGAGTGGATCGAGACCGCCAATCCGGGTGAGACGTTTCAGGTTCATTACGGCGCCTCAAGCCAATATGCTGCCAACGACGTGGTTCTTACGACGAAGCCGACCGGAACCGTCATAATAATTCAATAGGGCTTCCTGTTTAATGTGAGATGGCCTACCGAATGGCCTACTAGTCAAACTTTAGTAGCCCCGTATGCAATGCGGGGCTCCTTATAACAAAACAAGATGGCAATGAGGACATAGGCCATTCACTACGTTTCCCGCCCAGCGGGAAACGGAGTGAATGGCCTACCTCAGCCTCACTTCCGCTGGTCGTGGTTCTCGCCACCTCCGAGAATAGTGGTAAGTGCTACGTGGTAGGTGTTAAGTCTCTAACACCTGTAGCGTCGGGCGTTGACCGACGGGAAACGTAGGGATAAGACAAAAAATAATTATGAATGATGAAGTGTGGAAAATCTTTGTAGGTACAGAAAAAATGTAAAGGGTAAAGGGTAAACGCTGGAAAAGCTCCGCAGGCACAGAAAAAATGTAAAGGGTAAAGGGTAAACGCTGGAAAAGCTCCGCAGGCACAGAAAAAATGTAAAGGGTAAAGGGTAAACGGTAAACGCTGGAAAAGCTCCGCAGGCATTATATATAAGTTGCGAAGCAACACCTGAGTTTACCGTTTACTATTTACAATTTACCGTTTCTTTACTTGGTTACAGGTTCAGCCTGCAAACTTTTGACAGTACCCAAAACAAGGTACTGTCAAAAAGTGCATGAAAGAATATGAAAAACAAGAAAATTAAAAATTTTCTAATGCGGACGCCGGGGACGGCATCCCTCCCATATGAACATTGCAGGTTAATGTTCAATTGCAATTTTAACCGGGAGGGTCATCGTCCCCGATGACCGAAATGAAAGAAAAACAGGGGGATAAGACAAAACAGTCTGTATCTCGACCTGTCCTGCATAGCCCTTGGGCGAAGCGGGATTGATCTATAAAGAATTGGTTACAGGGTCTTTGTCTCGCCGTAGGCATTTGCGAAGGCGGAAGCCTGCAAACTTTTGACAGAACTCAAAACAAGAATAGGATAAAAATAATGATAAAACGTATACGAGTGACAGCGATAATGATGGCGATGGGGTTGTCGACAATGATAACCGCCACCACCGCGGAAGCGGGTGGTCTTCAACTGGCTTCGGATGGGCAGGCACGGGCGGTAATCGTCCTGCCTGACGATGCGAATGCGGCCGAACGCACGGCGGCCACGGAGCTGTCGGAACACCTGCGCCGCATGACGGGAGCTGATTTTCTGGTGTACTCGGAAGCCGATGCGGCAGACGTCGATGGCGCGCGCATTCTGGTGGGTCCGTCAGCCGCGGCACGTGCGCTGTTCAAAGCGGATGAGCTGGATGCGTTGACGGGGGATGCCTTTCGTATCCGTACCGCCGATAACGCCATCGCCCTCGTCGGTGGGCGTCCACGCGGCAGTTTGTATGCCGTCTATTCGTTTCTCGAAAATGATCTTGGGGTCCGCTGGCTGAATTGGTTCGACGACGTGTATCTGCCACGCTACCGGGACATCAACATACTGTCTATCGACCGCCATGAGTTACCCGCGTTCGCGGTACGCGACATCCTCGTGCGGACCAACCGCACGACCGCCTGGGATGACCTGCGCAATTTCCTGGTGCGCAACAAATGCCAGGGACCGGAACTGATGTTTATGGACAACATCGAGGCCTACGGGGGTGTGTCCCACCGCTACGTCATCGACCCCGTGCGCCCCAATTCTCTGTTAGTCCATACGCTGCACCAGTTTGTGTCCCCGCGGGACTATTTTGATGAGCATCCCGAGTACTTCTCCTACGACGCCTCCCGTAAGCGTCGAGTACGCGACAGGCATTTGTGTTTCAGCAACCCCGACTTGGTGGCGCTACTGAACAAGAAGGTGCTCGCGGCCATTAAGAAAAACGGCGGGCGCGGCATCGTCAGTATATCTGCCATGGACGTTTCCAATCTGATTTGCGAGTGTCCCAAATGCAAGGCCGTCACCAAAGCAGAAGGCACTGGCGGGGCACCGTTACTGAAGTATATCGCGGAGGAGCTGTCCCCGGTCGTTGCCAAGCGCTATCCGGAAGCCATTATAAGCACGCTGGCCTACCGCCAATCGGCCAAAGCGCCCGCCAAGCTGCGTTTCCCGAAGAATGTGCTGATCGTGTGGGCACCGATCGGGGCGGATTTCGCGCACCCCTTTTCGCATCCCAACAACGCCGAACTATTGAAGGAATTTAAGGGCTGGGCAGCCGTCGCGCCCACAATGTGGATCTGGTACTACCCCGAGCCCTATCGCCAGCCGTTGGCCATGGGCAATCTGAGCCGCTATGCTAAAGACTTCCAGCTATTCCGGGAGTACGGCGTGAAGGGGCTGTTCATTGAAAGCGATAGCCCCGGACTGAAAGACCGTCGACGGCTGTCCAGCCTCAATCAATGGGTGATGACCAAACTGATGTGGGATCCGGATCAGGACGTCGATCTGTTGATAGAGGACTTTGTTGGACACTTTTACGGTCCGGCCGCGCCCATGATGCTGGAGTATATAATGGACCTTGAAGCCGCCACCGCCAGTGCCGGATTCATGGGCTGGAACGCGAACTTGGATAGTTTTCGGTTTATGGACGCCGCTCGTCTAAAACACTGGCAGGAGCTGTTTGACCGCGCCATGAAGGCGACGGCCCACTCGCCACAGTTCGCGGCGCACACGGCCAACACCCGTATGAGCGTGGATCACGCCACTCTGCGGACTTGGACCCTGCAGGGTCTGGATACGGTCATGCCCGTCTCGCGAGATGTCATTGCGCAACGCTATATCGATACCTATGAGCAGGCCAACCGGGATCGGAGGATTGATCCGAAGCGTAAAGGCTGGGCGGATAAGGCCTATGCGCAGACAATGACTCAGTTACGTTCCTTTTCCGGGTTGAAGCCCTTTAAGCCCCTGCCCCCGCCGCTGGCGGATGTTGCGCCGGAGCGAGTTCACCAGCTATCGCCTGATGGGGTGTTTATTAAACTTAAAGACAGGAGCACTCTGGATCTAGTGAAGGATCCCGATGCCGCAGGCGGCATCGCGGTGCGATTCAAGTATGCGGCCGGAAAAACGCTGCGCATCGGCCACTACGAAGGCGAGTCTCCAAAAGGAGCTGTTATCTCGCATGAAAAGACCATTCGCCCGGATGAGGTGGCCGATACGCAGTATCATCTGTATCATATTTCCAGGTCCCGCCTGAGTGATGCTGGGTATGTCTATGCCAGAGGGTGGCAGATACAGTTTCATGACACGAAATACCTGTTCGACCCAAATAATCCAGACCGGATGTACGATATTTACGCCTCCATAAAAATCACACCTCCGGACGCCGATGCAGTGTCGGACAATGCGCCCTACCAGGTCTGGATCGACCGGATTGTGCTAGTTGAGGTTGACGCCGATACACCCTGACTGATTATACACCGTGAACGATTACTAAAATGTTAGCAATTATCTTTAAAAACAACCATGAAAAGGAGAAAATATGTTCAAGTTTTGTCACCTAACTTGTCTTTTATGTGTGGTGGCCGCGCATGCTGTAGCCCCCCTGTGTATGGGGGCTGAAATTGTCCCCAAGGCTGCGGTTTGCTGGAAATTAAGCTCTCCTGTCGAGTTTTCCATTGACGCTTTGAGTGAGCGTTTACAAAATGTCTCTGACATGAGCGATTTTCAGACTGTGCAAAAAACTAAGCGTCAATCGGCTCCTAATCAAGCCCGCGTGAAAATGGCTTGGGACAATCAATATTTATATATGCTGGTTCAATGTGACATCCCGGACGGCGAAACACTACGCCCATCGGACAAAGGTCTTGACGCCGACGTCTTTATTGGCGATTCAATTGAGTTTTATGTCTATCCGAAAAATAGTCAGACTTACTATCAATTCGCGTATAACGTTGATGGTGGTGGCAAATTTGATAAAAATGGAGATGTGGGTAAGTCTTGGAACGCGAAATGGAAGGTTGTTTGCCGAGTTCGTGGCAAAATTTGGGAAAGTTTGTTAAGGATACCTTTTTCCAGTATAGGCCACGCGCCCTTGGCTGGCGATTACTGGTCGATCAACGTTGGGCGAAATGACAAAATTGTCAATATTTTCTCAGCATGGTCTTACACTCCAAAATATTACGGGTCCAAGAGCCATATGGGGTATTTGTTTTTTGGTGATCCATCATCGGATTCAATCATCAGCCCCCAGTTGCCTTTGAGTAAGTCGGTTTTGAGGGCTTTTGGCAGAACGTTTTTCAACCCTTGGGAGTTGCAAGATCTGTGTAAGAGGATTAGCTTGTTTTTGAAAAGTGAATCAAAATCCAGTGCTGTTTCCTCGCAGGATCAAAAACAATCAGTTGGACGTGAAGCCCGTGAAAGCGCGTTTAAAAAAGAGCTTCAGACATTGTCTGCGCTTAATGATGACATGGGGAATTTGAATAGCAAATTCCAACAAGGGGCGTTTTCCGACATCACGATGGTTGTGAAAGACGCTTTCGCCATTAGCGAAGCCATAGCTCAGTCAAAAATCTTAATCACCAAGTGTCAGCTTGAGGAGATTTTCAAGCGAAATGAATTATAATTTATCAAAAGAGTTGGACTGTCGCGCGGTCAATCTGCGGACGGCAATAAATAATCAAAAAGATTCTGGTTATGCTCGGAGTTCTATAATAAAGAAGATCCGTGTTATACACGGAGTTTTAATTGGAGATGCAAGTATGATTCGTAATTTTTGTTTAGTGATGGTTTTGTTGTTTACCAGCCTCGTTGGCGTGAGCGCTGAGGTTCAGGGCGATAAGAATATTTTCGACATTTCGATGGACGTGGAAACGCCACATACCAAGTGGGCGGATCCCTATTTCGGCCCTCCAATAAGGGTGTTGATTATCGCGCCGCTGTACGCACAACGTCATTCCGTCGAGCTCATGCAGCGTTTCAACGCGCATTACGAGATAATGTCCACATACAATCGCAAGGCTCTTGGTGTTGGGGGTGAGGCTAAATCGCATCAAAAAATCAATATTTTCATGCAAGCTGAAAAAGAGGCCGAGTTATCTCGGATGCTGGAAAAGTCCTTTGATGTCATCATTATTGGTTCAGATTGGAACGCTTTACCTTTGGAGCAGTTGCGACTTATTTTGCTGCAAGTTGAAAAAGGAACTGGTTTGTTGATTGGTTATCAGCAAAAGGCAAATATGATTAATGATTATTATAGACGTTTGTTCAGAGGAAAAAAGATCAACCCAATGTCGATTTTGGATGGCATCCCTTTGGCCAGTACCATGAACCTCAAGGCTTTCTCGGAAAAACCTGCGTCATTATTCAACGCCGTCTCTTTCGGCAAGGGGCGGGTATTGGAGTTAAATTATGAAAAGAGCAGTTTCACCCGTGAATTCGTGACACCGCCGGGTTATGGATCCAAACGACAAGATTACGAGAATCATCTTTCATTGGCCATTCGATCCATTTTATGGTGTGCCAAACGCATGCCGCCAATCAATGTAATCACCGCCGATTCCTCGGGGTGGGATGTAAAAAGTGCCCCAAAACAACTTTTCGTCACAGTGGATTCCACCGCTGAGCTTGAAAACGTGACGGTTGAGGCGGTTTGGCGGAATCGTGAGTCGGAGGAGATGGGACAAAGCGAGCAAAGTCATCTTTTTGCCAAAGGGGAGGGGACTATTAAAGTTGATGTGCCGAATATTCCAGCTGGAATTTCATTTTTGGATTTACGTTTTATTTTGGATGGTAAGATTTTTGGATGGGCTTGTTTGGCGTTTGACGTTAAGTCGGAGTTCAGTATTTCCGAGGTTGATTTCAGTCAGGAGCTTTTTAACGCGGACGCACCTATTGAGGCTACTGTTTCCTTGTCACGCAAGGTCGTGGGGAAATGTGAATTGACCGCTTCGGTCCGAGATGTTTTTGACCGCATTATTGTTGAAGAGCGGATTCCGCTTACGGCGGGTCAGGAAAAGGTTAAGTTGAACTTCCCGTCAGCACCCCCGCTATGCGTTCTACACACGTTGAGTTTGAGTTTGATGGTTGATGGTCGATGTGTCGACCGCGTTGACCGCGAGTTTTCCCGGGAGTGGCGGATTCCTGACGACTCCTTCCAGTTTGTCGCATGGTATGGCCCGTCCAGGAACACCTATTTAAACTATTTGTTGATGCAATCAATGGCAGAGAGTGGTTTGGACACTGTTTATTTGGCCCATTTTTTCAGCAAGACTGACCAGTATGAGAACGCTTTGCCTTCTGTTAGGGCGGGGCTTTCCCTGTTTCCTTACACCACGATGACTCGGGACGCTGAGCTCGTTGACAAGCATGTCCGTAAGCCATCGCTCGCCGCCAAGGAAACTCGCGAGGAATATAGTGAGTGGGCTCAACGTAGTCCTAGGCAGCTGGCTAAGCTTTGTCCCGTTGGTTACAGCTTGGGCGATGAGAATAAGTTTTTGCCCCGTGGCCCCAGAGTCGAGCTTGACAACCATCCCGAGGCGGTGGTCTTTTTTCAAGAATGGTTGCGTCGGAAGTATGGAAACATTGGGAATTTGAACAAATCCTGGGATAGTGATTTGAGTGATTTTGGGGACGTGAAACCCATTTTTCTGCTTGAAGCCAAAAAAGCGAAACGTCCCGCTCAGTGGGTGGATTTCCGTCGTTGTATGGAGTCCTTGTACAGCTTCCATCATCATGAACAAGCGCGGGTCATTCGGGAGTTGGACCCCAAGGCCAAGGTCGGCACCGAAGGTTGGTTTTACATGACTAGCTATCATGCTTTCGATTGGTGGGACATGTTGAGTGAGTTGGATATGTATGTGCCTTATCTCGAGGGGCACGCCGGTGGAGAATTTGTCCGCTCTTTCAAAAAATCATCTTTCATGGGTAGTTTTTGGTTTGGCAGTTACACCAGTGGTTTTGGGGGTAATAAACCGTCCACCAGTCGATTTTTCCCTTGGTACAGTTTGTCCCGTGGGTTCAACGCAGCTTGGTTTTTCAATTCCTATGGCAGGCCGAAAGGTGGCGGAGTTGAATTTGGCATTGGTGGGGATTTCCGACCCTATGAATGTTGGCAAGTGGCAAGCGCCGAGTGTGGTGAAATTAAAAATGGAATTGACAAGCTTATTTTGAATAGCGAGCGTGCCGATGATGGCGTCGCGGTCTACTATTCGGCGAGTTCCGTGCATGCGGCGACGTTTTATGGCCTTCCGGTCAAGCATTCCGACCTTTATGAGGACATCAACACGTCTCTACGAGATCTTGGTATCAACTATAATATGGTCGCATATGAGCAGGTGGCTAAAGGCGAATTGGAAAAGGGCGGTTACAAGCTTCTTATCATGCCAATGATAATAGCCATGAGCCCGAAGGAGTGCCAAGCTGTCAAAACTTTCATCGAGAAAGGGGGAGCTGTGATCGCCGATTTTCCTCCGGGGATTTGTGATAATTCTGGCAAGCCCTATGTGGAACAGCCTTTGCGGGAGTTCTTTGGTGAGCAAGCTCAACCTAGTAAGCTGAAGATTTATGGTGCGCATGGTAAACTCCGCGGGCTGAAGGCGAAATTGGGTGAAGTGGACTATGATTTCACATTGCCCGTTCGCTCGAAAATTGGCAATTGTGAAGATAATTTATTGAAACCATGTGGAACAGTTGGTGAGAGTAAAATACTTTTACGCTCCACGACGAAAAAAGGCGTGTCCAGTAAGGACAATATCACGTTATTGAACTTCAGTTTTAATTTGTTCGATAATAATGAATGCCCGTTGATGAAAGATATTTTGGATAAACTCATCGATATGGCTGGTGTCAAACCCGCCATCACATGGGATCTGATTGGCGGTAAGTCTGATAAACCAGTGGAGATAAGCGTTTTTAAACTTGATAACGCGTATTATGCCATGCTTATGGCTGATAAAGAGGGTGTTGCTGTTGAGGACGAGCAGGATTTTCCTTTGATTTTGAACTGTAAAGACGAAGCGTACATTTATGACGTTCGCCAGAAAAAGTATTTTGGGAAATGTCAAAAACTAAATACCGTCCTGCACTCAAGCACCGCTCAATTATTGGCTTTTTTGCCATATCAAGTTGGCAAATTAATTGGCAACGCTGAAATTGTTGAATCTAGTGGAATTCGCGAACTGCACGTTGATGGTGAATTGCTGGATAGCAATAAATCCCCTGTGAGTGGTAAACATGTCATTGTCGCCAATGTCTTTGGTCCAGATGGCAAGGAGAGAAAGTACTACAAGACCGAGACCTTCACCAAGGATGGGCGGTT